>SDBS01000427.1_pt1 | contig 40391 bp, 38 predicted proteins | sample 2277091 | NCBI WGS metagenome assembly SDBS01 (sample SAMN10404972, study PRJNA504765) | marine sediment metagenome | isolation source: marine sediment core GS10_PC15, 163 cmbsf | place: Arctic Ocean: Southern Knipovich Ridge | collected 2010
ACAACTCATACCATATATGACAAGAAAATAACAAGCAATGCCTGGCAGTAAACTGGAGTGGCATGCAGGGAAACTGGGGCAGAAGTTCAAGGACGGCTCTGTCAATGTTATCGAAGCCCCTGATCCCATGCTTCCGGAGGGTTTCATCCGCGTCAGGACGCTCTACTCCGCTATAAGCCCGGGCACCGAGGGCGGCAAAATCATCACCGGGAAGAAATCACTCATCGGCAAGGCAAGGGCGAAACCCCAGCAGGCCCTGCAGGCCCTTGAGATGGTGAAATCGCTCGGTCTGAAGAACACGATTCTGAAGGTCAAATCGAAGCTCGAGGGAGCACAGCCCCTGGGCTACAGCCTGTGCGGAGAGGTCATCGAGACAGGTAACGGAGTCGAGGGCTTCCAGTCGGGAGACCTGGTAGCCTGCGCCGGAGGAGGCTATGCGAACCATGCCGATCAGGTAGTCGTCCCCCTCAACCTCGCAGTCAGGCTGCCGGAGAATGTAAAACCGGAGTCAGCTGCATTCGCTACTCTCGGCGCGATAGCCCTTCAGGGAGTCAGGCTTGCAGATCCGACCATCGGGGAAACAGCCGTTGTAATAGGCCTCGGGATACTCGGTCAGCTCGCAGGACAGATCCTGAAAGCCAACGGATGCAGGGTAGCGGGAGTCGACATTTCAGAAGACGCGGTGAAATTCGCACTGCAGACTGGAAGCGTGGACATCGCCGCAGTCTCCGGGATCGACAGTACGGAGGCTCTGATCTCCGAATTCACCCGGGGACGCGGAGCCGACCTGACACTGATATGCGCCGGCACTTCCAGTAACCAGCCTGTCGAGCTTGCCGGGGCGATCACCAGGAAGAAGGGCAGGGTGATCGTAACAGGGGCAGTCGGTATGGACCTCCCGCGTGAACCCTACTTCAAGAAGGAGATCTCCTTTGCAGTCTCCTGCTCCTACGGGCCGGGCAGGTACGATCCCGGATACGAAGAGGGAGGAGCGGACTACCCCTACCCGTATGTGAGATGGACCGAGGGCAGGAACATCGAGGCAGTTCTGGACCTGATGGCGGTCGGGACTCTCAACGCGGTGAAACTGATCACGCACAGGATGCCTTTTGAAAAGGCACCTGATGCCTACGAGATGATCGCCGCAGGGAAAGAACCTTACTGCGGCATCCTATTGGAATACCCCGACCGGATAGAAGCGGTTCAGTCTGTCGAAATCTCCGCGAAAGCCGTTCCAGTGGATCGAATCGGTATCGGTTGTCTTGGAGCCGGGTCATTCGCCCAGACTTTCCTGCTACCGCCGTTGAAGGCAGACTCCCGCATTCATTTCTCAGCTATCTGTACGCAGACCGGTCTGACTGCGGCAGACACGGGCAAGCGAATGGGCTTCGGCAGGGCCGTGGGTTCCCTCGAGGAACTCCTCTCTGACGAAAGCACCGACGCGATCGTGGTGGCAGCAAGGCATGACATGCACGGCCCTGCCGTGCTGAAAGCTCTCACAGCAGGGAAAGCGGTCTTCGTCGAAAAGCCCCTCTGCCTGAAAATCGAGGAACTGGAACAGATCTCGGCCCTGATCAGATCAGCCGGCTCCATTCCACTCCTGATGGTCGGCTTCAACAGAAGATTCTCAAAGGCTGCAGTCGCCCTCAAGAAACACATGGGTGCAAAGGCAGGCCCTCTCACGATGATGTACAGGATAAACGCAGGGCATATCCCAAAGGAACACTGGACTCAGGACCCGAAGCAGGGCGGTGGACGGATCATCGGCGAGGTCTGTCACTTCGTCGACCTGATGCAGTTTTTCTGTGAAGCAGATCCCTTAGAGGTAGCAGCAATCAGCATCGCTACCGAGGATCAGTCTGTAATTCCAGCAGACAACACCGTCATCAATCTCAGATTTGCCGATGGCTCGACTGGATCAATAGGTTACTTCGCCGAAGGTGCGAAGGGCATGCCAAAGGAGCGGTTCGAGATATTCGGTGGCGGGAGATCAGGAGTCATCGACAACTTTACGAGGGTGGAGTTCTACACCGGTAGCACCAGGAAGGTCAGGAAGTTCTCCGGGAAGGGTCACGCCGAAGAGGTTAAGGCGTTCGTATCCGCACTCTCATCAGGAGAGTTCCCCATTCCAGTGACATCCATGCTGTCCACTACGCTTGCTACTTTCCGCATTGTAGAGAGCCTGGGCGACGGCATGCCACACTCCGTCGATCTTTCCGACCTCGCCGGGGAATGACCTCTTGAGCGGAGAGGTCTTCTTCCATGATATCTCCCAGCGGATCCTGGACCGGGCGATGTCAACCTCGTTCAGTGGATCGGACCCCTATGACGGTCTGAACAGCAGGTTGCTGGCCCCGCTCGCAAAGCATGCACGCGCAACCAGGCTGGCTCTGATACAGATCGTCAGGAGATGTCCCCTGAATCTCAGGGGAATCCTCCGCATTCCCCCCGGATCAAATCCAAAGGGTTCAGCACTATTCCTCTCCGGTCTCTCCGATTACTGTAAGCTCGATCAGGAGGGAAGATACGCGGTCTGGCTCGAGGACCTGCTCCTGAGCCAGGCTTCCGGACCGGAGGGTGATCCCATCATTTCCCCGAAGCGGACAATACAGAATGGATTGGCAAGGAAACTCCTGGACAATGGGTTCGAGGGAAATACCCCAATGGGCTGGGGATACCACTTCCCCTGGCAGGGACGCGCATTCTATCTGGCTGCATGGCTTCCAAATGTTGTCTGCACCAGCTTCGTTCTTGACTCGTTTGCCGATGCCGGAAGTGAGCTGTATCCAGCAATAGCCCTGTCAACCGCTCAGCTGGTGGCGCATCACTTGAACCGCTTCGAGGACGACTCGGGAATCTGCTTCAGCTATTCACCTGCCGACGACTCGAAAGTCTTCAACGCATCCCTCTTTGGTGCGAAGATCCTGGCGAGGGCTGCGAAGCACAGTGGAACACATGGACATGAATGGGCAGACATGGCCCGGAAAGCCGTCACATGGGTGATATCGAGGCAGCAGGTAGACGGTAGCTGGAGCTACGGAGAGACATCGTACTGGAAAGCAGCCGACAACCTGCACACCGGTTTCGTGCTGGAAACACTCGAGGCGATCTCGCAGCTACTGGGGACAACTGAATGGGACGAGCACATCGAGAGGGGTCTCACCTTCTACAGGTACGGGCTGTTCATGTCCGATTTCACGGCGAAGTACTACTCCGACTCACTCTACCCCATCGATCCCCATTCATTTGCTCAGGGTACCGTCACCTTCCTCAGGCTGGCAAGGTTCGATCAGGCAGCGAAGGATACCGCGAAAGCCATTCTCGAGAGGGGAATCGAGCTCCTCTGGGATGATCGCAGGAGCGGCTTCATCTACCGCATCAACAGGACCGGGTCGGTAAGGACCATTCACCTGAGATGGTCGCAGGCCTGGATGTTCAGAGCGCTCTGCCTTTACCTTGGAAGTGCAGCATGAAGATCTGGTTCGACGCTGACAACGCCCCCCATGTCCTGGTTATGAAGCCAATCGCAGAAGAGCTCTGCAGACGGGGCCACGAAGTCTTCTTTACGGCGCGGGACAGGTCTTCCACCTGTGATCTCCTTGAGATGTACGGGCTCGACTACATGAAAGTAGGCGGGAAGTACGCGAGGGGCTTTCTCGGAAAGGTTGCCGGAATCCTCGGCAGGGCGGCACAGCTCACGAGGAAAGTGAGGAAGCTAAAACCCGATGTATCGTTCGGCCACGGTTCACGGTCCCTGCCGATCGCTTCATGGCTGATCGGTGTGCCGTCCGTAACCATGTACGACTACGAGTGGGTGAACCCATCCATCTTCAACAGGTTCTGCAGGAAGATCCTGTTGCCCGAGGTGATAGACGATGATCGGTGCAGGGAAGCAGGGATAAGGCTCGACAAGGTAGCCAGATTCCCCGGCTTCAAGGAGAACCTCTACCTTGACGGTATAGAACCCGACCCCTCGGTAGCCGAAGAACTGGGGCTGAAACCGGACAAGGTACATGTCCTGATCAGACCGCCTGCAATAACAGCTCACTACCACAACCCCGAAGCGGAAGTCATCCTAGCAGCCATGCTCGAAAAGCTCCTTGCAAGAGAGGATGTCCAGATTGTCTGGCTTCCCCGCGATCCCGATCCGTACACATTCGCGGATAAAGAACATGCGGCAGAGGTGATAACGCCCTCGAAGGTCTACCCCGGACCTCAGCTGGTACTCTCCTGCGATCTCGTAATAGGCGGCGGCGGTACGATGACACGGGAAGCAGCTATACTTGGTGTATCAGCCATCAGCTTCTTTTGTGGCAGGCTCGGTAAGGTGGATGAGATTCTGGAAAACGAAGGACGAATCAGTCTTGTTCGTGCCCCGGAGGAAGTCTCTTACCTCCTTTTCCAAAAGTCACGCAATGAGAGAACTCAATATCATGTTCAAGCTACAGACACGGTCAAGCTGATAACTGAACGACTTGAAGAACAAGCTCTTAGTGCCTATGAATGATGGAACCACTTTTCACAAGATCCGATGTATATATATAGGAAGAACCAATACTACTCCATGCATGTATCTACTCAAAGGCTAAAAGGATACTTTCAAACGATATACCCCACATGTCTGAGTAGCAATATAGATGCGATGGTCTCAACTGTATATTAGAAAATTAGCATACCACTCGGGAGGACTCTACTGAGTTCCAGTCTAGGGCTTATGGGAATGGAGTCAGGTTGACTTCATTCGTTCAGGTAAGCCAATCGATAAAGTATTGAAGGAGAGCATCAAGCGCTGTCTATAGATGAATGCCTTAACGTCCGCCTCTTCTGGTATTAGAGTATGCGAAGAGACGCTGGAGGAATGGAGGCTAGATTGCATCTCGGGCAGACCTCACAGTGCCTAAGGACGACTGACTCTAAAGAAGTATGCTGCGAATGCCTGCAGTAAGTACTCTATGGACGGAGAGCAGACTATCTCCAAGAACTGAGTTGTTCTCTATTTGGGAGGCGCGTACTATGGAACTGGACCCATTTGCTGACGCTTCTTAACAGCCCTAATATCGCTTGTCTCCAAGCACCATAATACTTTCTTGGACAGGGTTCAGACTCTGTCATTGTGTTTTGCTGGGGGTTGGCTTCAGAATGTCATCAAGTATTTTGCCCAGATCGTTTTCCACATTGCGGTACTGATAGTACTCCTCATAGCGTTTCCTGCCTGCCTTCCCCATGCGAGCCACTACTTTCGGTGCATTACTTAACTGCAGGAGCACCTCTGCGAGTTTACGAGGATTTCTAGGAGGAACTAGAATGCCGGTCTTCCCAGTTTTAACAATATCTGGAATCCCTCCCACTGTAGTTGAAACCACCGCAATACTCTGTCTCATTGCCTCGATGATTACAACGGGGCAAGCTTCGTTCCAGCTCGGAAGAACAAGCACTTGGCTGTCTGAGAGAAGTTTCACCTTCTTTGCTTCATCAACTGAGCCAACATATTCGACATGTTGAGATAGCCCTTTCTCCTGTATTAACTCGCACAAGGATTCAGTTGATACCGAGGCCGGGGATCCGGCGATTCTTGTGATCAAATCACCCCCCTCCTCGCGTACGATCATAAGAGCCTCGAGTAGGTCATGCAGTCCTTTTTCCCTCTTCAGGTTTGATAGCCAGAGAACTCTTAGCGCATCAGACACCACACGAGCCTCTGAAGGATTACTGGCATTGTACACAATATCAGGTATTCCGTTTGTAACAATATACGGTTGAATGCCGAATTGGGTCTCGTATTCACTGGCGAGGCTTTCAGAAAGGCAAATCGCCTTCGCGATTTTCTGGATTTGCTTTTGAAGAAACCATGCGGCGGCACTCTCCTTGGATGGTATGTACCTCCCATGTAAGTGAGCTAGTACAGGAATACCCGTTAGACGAGAAAGGAATATTAATATGTAATCCCTTATCAGAGCAAATCCCCTTGTTGCAGGCGTAATGTAGACAAGTTCGGGTCTGCACCATGTTAGCTCATATATGAGTCTTATGAGCGTTCTTGCGAATTCCAGGATTTTTCCTAACCTCATTTTCCCGATATCAGATGCCTTCTTAGCAAATCTTAGTGGTAGCGTTCTAATCGCATATCTCAGCGCAAGGTAATCGCTTTTGACTAAGTATGAGTTCATCAATGAAGCACCATGAACGGGAGGTGGAAGCTGAACGATGAACAATAGTCGAGGACGCTTCTCTTTCATATGGATCATACTCCTAGGACTTGTATAGTGACTGGATCCCAATGAAGGAACTGATTGCCACGCTTTCGAGCCGAGTTGAGCACGGCAAGGAGAAGTAACTCTCCAATATGAATGGTTTTGGTGGAACATGCTCATTTGCTCAAACCAACTCAAGTACCGACGGTCATGGTGAAATAGAAGGCAAAGAAATCATCGTGGCAAGCAGTTCATCGGGGTAATTGCATGTATACATCTTCACAGGTATTAGTAGAGTCCTCCCGAGTGGTGTATGAAGCCCTTGATTAAGAGATGTGGCCAACGCATCTTAGGCAAGTTAACCCATAACTGCCTAACCGTAAAGGAGATGATGCATTGGCCAAGGACAATATCGCACACCTGGACTGGCTTCGCAAGAAGCTTCAGGAGACAGGTGATGATCTGCTCAAGGAGTTGCTTCACCACACGATAGAGATGCTGATGAGCGCAGAGGCAGATGCTATCTGCGGAGCTGAGTACCGGAAGAGGTCGTCAGAGAGGGTCAACTCCAGGAACGGTTACCGTCCTCCCCGGGCACTGGATACACGGATGGGTACTCTAGAGCTGCTGATCCCGAAGCTCAGGAAGGGATGCTACTATCCTTGCTGGTTGCTGGAGCCGAGGAAGAGGTCGGAACAGGCTCTTGAACAGGTGATAAGTGAAGCCTGGGTAGAGGGTGTGAGTACCCGGAAGATGGATCGGCTTGTGAAGGCCATGGGTATTACCGGGATCTCCAGGAGCAAGGTTTCTGAGAACATGTTATCTGATACTTATCCATTCTTCACTGCTCGAACCTCCACCATTGTCATAGCGAAGAGAAAGCGCGGTTCTAAGCGCCTTGAAGCTTAAATACATCATATTTGAACTCGAATCGAGGAGGAGGTTTCAGATGATCAGCATATAAATTATTATATAACATTCGACCGATTCGTAAATCCTGCAACATGCATATTGAACCAGAGGTGTGACAGATGAATCTTACTCAACCCCTTAGACGATCGCAATTAGTAGATCGCGTCACTTTCATACAAAAAACTGTACATAACAAATCGGTGTTACATTTTGGCTGTACGGATTCTCCATTTCATATGGATAGATATGCTGCAGGCAACCTTCTACATCAGCGATTGCATGAAGTATGTCAATCATTGAAGGGTATTGATATTGATCGGGCATCGATTGAATGGCTGAGGGAAAGAGAATCCTCATGGGATATGTCTTACGGCGATATTGAGTGCTTGAGCAGATCTGAAACGGATTCAGTATTCGATGTAGTACTCGTTTCGGAGATACTGGAGCATTTGGGGAATCCTGTCAGTGCATTGAGGGATATCAGACGATTCTGTAACGACGATGGAGTTCTACTGTTGACCGTCCCGAATGCATTCAGCTCTAGGAATTTCATTAACACATTGCTATACAGGGAAAAAGTGCATTCTCAGCATGTGTGTTGGTTTTCTCCTGGAACTCTGACGGAGCTTTTGACGCGCTCAGGATACACAGTCAGTAGAATAATACCCTACATTACTCGTATCAGAAAATCCGTCTGGCTTCCTTATGATCTTAGTCACAGGCTTTTTCAGCGTATATTTAATTTCCTTTCAGAAGGCATCATTGCTATTGCATGTCCTGATTCGGAGCAAGACTGAATCTTGGTTTCGTTATCTGAAACAGATCACAGCTTTAGTCGAGACCAATCTGTTCTCCGATGAGAACAACGCTTCTGCTAGGGTAGTCATCAGTAAATTAACAGATACAATTGTAATATATAGTTATATGTCTATTATTCATTACTATCATCATGAGTATGGTGGGATATTTTTAAAAATACCTTGTATAGGCTAACGAAGTCATCCATCCGAGGAACAAGCAAAACTAGTCTACTCAGCCCACTCAATCGAATGAATATAAACAAGGCGACAACTGTAGAAACGAGATAGCTTATGGTACAAGCCCAGGCAACACCTGTAAGTCCGACAATCGGGATAAGAATCATGTTTAAAATGATATTTAGTACCAAAGAAAATCCTGCAAGACAAGTATTAACCACTGGCTTCTTTAAAGAAGCAGCAAAATAGCTGGTTGTAAGACTCACTACTCCAAAGAAAGCACAACCAGGCAGAAGAACAAGGAACAAATTTGAAGCTGTGGAGAATTCAGTACCGTAAGCAATATCAATCAACTTCGGTCCAAAAACAAACGATAGGAGCATAATAGGTACAACAAGAATAATATATGCTCTAATCGTAGCTAGAGTAATATTGGCAGCAGAACTTGCATCACTGGAAGCCAGCTTTGGGATAAGAACAGATGCGATAGCAGCAGGAATTTGCCAGAGTATTGATGCTGAAGCGACCGCTACGCTGTATTGCCCTAAGCCTTCACTACCACAAAAGAAATCCGCAATATAGAAGTCAAATCTAAGGTTTAATGAACCAATAAGCTGCGAGACTAGGGCTACTAGACCGAAGGAAGCTGCCTTTTTCATTGGAATCTTGTTTGAATGCTCTAAGGGCACAACTGACATTAGCATCCTAGCGCCGACAAAAACAACTGCAAATATAGCAACACTGTGTGCGATGATGGCTGAGGTTAAAGTGAAATAGCCGAAAAGGATAAGCGTAAAGAACAATAATAATCTAACTATAGCTGGCCCGCATCTAATAATATTAAACAGCGATATATGATTTAAACCTTGTAACATCGCACGTTGGTGGTTATTAAGTAAAGATGGAATCGCAATAAGAATTGATATAGTTACTATAGTAAACGAATAAATCGTACTAAGTTTAGTTATAAACAAAATAATACATGAAATAACAATTGCTAATGTTATCCCGACAATAGACCAACGTTTCATCGCTATATAAATATCTCTTGATCGATATTCTGAACTGGATGCAAAGCAAGAAGTAAATTGGGGAACCCCGAAGGACAGAACAAGTGCAAATAAACTACTTGTCACCAATATAAGGGAATAAACGCCTCTTCCTGAAGGGCCAAGATAGCGAGCTGTGATGATACTAGTGATAATCCCAAGAGCGAGGATTACGCCGTTTGTCAGAATAGTCCTGAACGAATCTAGGCTGAAAGATTGCCTACGCGAGTTCTTCAGATGCCGTTCCGTCCTTGTCTATGTTACAGATGAAAACATGTTCCCTCATAGAAAGGGCATAAGGCTCCCCAAAGCTTACAGCAGTACATGCAAATTAAAACGCTGAAAGAAAAGGAATACATCGAAGCATTAATGAGACACTATCTAAAGCATTCAGCACAGAAAAAATACCTAAAGCCTCGTGAGCGAGTGTTCTATAGTTAAAGTCAAGTGATTGCATCACGCATGGCCATTCTCATTGAAGAACACTTTATGAGTATTAAGTTACTTTACAAAACCATTGCAAATGCTTTCTGAGTGAATGTCCATACGTCACCTTTTCAAATATACAAAGGGGAGCGAAGCCTACAACAGGTGTTGCAGGTTTGCTGGATGAAAATTGATTAAACCTGAGGTTTTTGATAGCTGACATTATTGTCTTCAGATCGAGTGTACGTGTGGGCAACCTGGATCCAATGATACGAATCGGAAGCCGCCCCTTGACTCTGAATCAGCTTCTATTCTCCTGAGAACCTTGCATGGATTACCACCCACAAAGCAATAATCCGGAATATCTCTGTTGACAACACTATTAGGCAAAACCACGGAATGGTGGCCTATCGTTACCCCAGGATAGGTGACCGTTCCTCCTCCAATCCAGCAACCCGAACCAATACGAATCGAACCTGTCAACTTCCTGCCATGTGAGGATAGAGGTTCCATATTAAGAGCTTGAAATATACTGCTATGCGTCCAGAAGGAAGCTGCAGGACCCGCCACATGAACATAATCCCCAATCTCGATATCCGCTGACCAATCCATTATGGTGTTAAGACCAATGTAGCAGTGTGACCCTACCTTAATACAGCCATCTTTAAAACCCGTGAATGTAACTCTGCTCTCGATCTGGCTGTCATTACCGATTGTGGCATTTGCCAAGAGACACCAGCTGCCGACCCGACAACGATCACTGATATTCATCTGATGGATTGTGGTGTCCGATCCTATCCTAACAGAATTACCAAGGTATGTTCTCTTATATACCCTTGTATTGTATCCGACTTTCAGATTAGAGCCTGCGTTCACCCCTGGTGCGATGATTGCTCCTGGTCCGATATATGAACCTTTCCCAATTCGCGCACCTAAAATACGCATCAGGAAAGCCCTAAAAGTCGCTGGCATCAAACGTGTTATCGATGAAAGCATTTCCTCTTTGATATTCATTTTACATCACTTATGCCGTTGAGCATTTTTTAGCTTCCTGGCAGCTCTCCATAAAAGTGATCTCCATGTGATGACAGAAATGTCGACCTTTGATCCTCCAAATCGTAGCTTGAAACGCGAAATTCCTGGAAGTCGTTCCCTATCAAGTCGAACCATGTCGTACCTGCTACTGCCCATTGCTTTTGATGCCTTAATGGCCTGCCACTGAAGTAGTTCGTTGGTGTCAAGGGTTCTCCCTTCAGAATAGGATGCGCCAAGCCAGTAGTAGCTTGTTCCTCGGAAGTGGAGGTTAATCACACCAGCAATAGGTTTTCCATTTACCCGTGAAAATAGCAATGTGACTGCTGGATCACTAGATGAATATAGCTTATTAAGGAAGTTTGTCTCGACTATTCGCAAGCCTTTTCCTCCAAGAGTAGATTCTAGCATCTGCCTGAAAACGGGGATGGCATCAATATCCTCCCTGGTAACGATTACCCCAGTTCTTACCGCCTTCCGGATCATGTTTCGAGATTTCCCATGAATCCCATTAAACAGCTCAGTCTCATCAACGGTGAGATCGATTACGCTGGTCTCAGTAGAATCAAAGAAAAACCCATTCATATTGTTGTGGAATGGAGGTATGAATGGACTACAGATGATATTTGCATATATACAATTTGATTTTTTAGCACACATTTTGATAAATTCAAGAGCAAATATACCAATATCCTTAATTAATACAGGCCCTCCATATGGTGTCGCCCAAGCTATCGCTGGGGAGACAAGCGTTCTGAGTCCAAAGGGCCCGCCCTTTACATCGAAGAACATGAAACCCGAATAGACTCCATCGACGATTAAGAAAGCGCATCGCGAGAAATGCCCGGATATCAACCTGGATGACTCGACCCATTCTCTTGAATGGAAAGCTGTCGCTTCTTGGGAAAGTCGCGATATTCTATCAATTTCATCTAAAGCTTTTGATGAAAGTTTGAATAGGGAGCTGATAGTAACGTCAAAAGGCACTTTAGAGCAGGCACCAGGTGTTCTATATGGCATCGATTTCATCTGCGTAAAAAGTAATTGTGTATGCAATCTATAATCATGCCCTGTTGCTTGAAAGTAAGCTCTTGGAATAATGGTAATGTAATCAAACTCTCCCATACCGCTTCCGCAATTGGCAATCGCTCTTTCGCGAAAGGGGCGAAAATACTATAGAGATAGTTCGTGATATAGTGCGCTTCAGTCGAAATACCATGTTCTTTTAAGTATGTAATTAATTTGTTATGATTCTTTGGATTATTGACCTTGATAACATAATTGTGGAAAGCACAGGTAGCATAAGATTTTTCCCTAGGGAGATCGATCTCATCAATAGATCCGAGACAATGGGAGTATCTCACAGTTAGATGCCGCCTTTTCTTGTTCATGTCACGAGTTTATCTAACTGGACAATCCCGTTTGCGGCAGCAATATCGTTCATGTAGTACCTGAAACCGATCTCGGTAACATCGCACTCCCATAAGTACATAGTAGCCTTATATGCTAATTGGTTCGTGAAGCAATCGGAGGCCAGAGAGTTTCAAGTTCTGACCTCATACTTTGTACCGAGTATTTTTCTGCCACAGCCAGACTGATAGAACTGCTATCCGGCAGTCTCAACACTTCACTCATTGCACTTGCCAGCTCTTCTGCATCGCGGGAATCGAGGATGTAGCCGTTGCCTCCTGTTAAGATCATCTCTTTTGCACCACATACATCTGTGCTGACTACGGCCTTTCCGCAGGCGATCATCTCCAGCATGGCAAGAGACCAACCCTCCTTGTATGACCCGACAAGACAAGCATCTGCTGCATTAATATACTGTGCTACTCTAGCTTGTGCGATGAATCCTGTAAGTATGACCTGACCTTCAATGTTTAATCGGGCTACCTGTTCTCTGAACTCAGGTACATCCTCACCGGAGCCAACGAAAACCATCAGTGATCCTGGATTTCGACTTGAGTAGATTCTGAAACCCTCAAGAAGGAATTTCCATCCCTTGATCCAGCTGATTCTACCACAGGTACAGAAAACAGTTGAATTCGAGGCGATCTCGAGGGCAACTCGACAGGACGCCCGATCTATTGGGTGAAATACATCTGTATCTACCCGTGTAGTAAACTGAACGATTTGTATATTGTTCAGCATCCCTTCGCTTCTACTTTTCATGTCTTCGATCTTTTTAAGACTTGCTGATGCGAGGATAACAGCTGGATGAAGCCTCTTGAGGGATTTGAACAGAGTTCGTTCGTACTGAGAACCCAGGAATCTGAGATGTTTGTATCGTGAGTGCAATACAGGATTTTCGACCCCTGCTGATCTATAGCATGTGCTCGTCCAATCTTCCTTGCATGTAGCAAACACAAATTCAGGTGTTTGCATGAATGCACAGGAAATGCCTGTCTCCCTTATCCATTTCATTCCATGTCTAACGAGAAGGTATACAACAAGCCGTCTGGGGAGTATTCTCTTGGATCTTGTGCTCCGTATGTTCCCAAGGGATAGAAAAGGTACGCTTGTACCATTTAAGTCTCGATACTCGATACTGCCAGCTTTTGTCTGGCTACTGGACATCCCGACTACGAATAGCCTATCTGCAAATACTTTCAGTAAATGCCTAGCAAAAGTAGCTTGTCCGCTTGTTGGGTTGTCCCAGGGATCTGTGCATGTCAGGAAAAGAACCCTATCGAGCAGGTTCCGCCGTGTGTTTTCAGGAGCGTTCATGAATCAGAGTACCATTCTACCAGTCTTTAACCGGAGATTGCTCTGATAAGAAGCTGCTGGTGCCTATCAGTCATAATCGGTAGCGAGAAGTACTTGTCAATTCTTTTCCTGCCTTCACTTCCCATTCTCTTCCTGGCTGATGGGTTGGTAATCAGAGATTCGAGTCTATCGGCAACTAAGTCCGACCTACCCCGAGAAACAAGAAATCCCGTCTCTCCATTTACAATGAGATACTCAGGACCCCCACACGCTGTCGATACGACAGGAAGCGAACAGGCCATCGCCTCAGCAACACTTAAAGAAAACGATTCGTTATCGGAAGTAAGCAGATGTATATCCGACGCCTGAAGTAGAGCCTGGACATCTGCCCTGTAACCGAGAAGAGATATTCTGTCCTCTATTCCCCGATTCCGAATCCACTGGTCGATTTTCCCTCTCATCTGACCCTCACCGATGATAATACACTGGAAATCGATCCCCTTCTCCTGCAGAATCGAAAGAGCTGATACCGTGAGATCAAGCCTCTTGGCAGGTGTTAGTGAAGATACAACAGTAATCAGGGGTGTAGTACTAGGTATTCGGAAAAGAGCCCTTTGTTTCGATCGTGCTGCATCGTTCCTGACAAACTTCGCCGTGTCGATGCCGTTCGGGATTACAACGCTTCTTTCAAGGGGAACACCGGGATAGGTCCTACTGGCGATCTGGGATTCGCTTACGAATATGAAGCGGCTTGTATGTCTGTCTAAAAGCCTGTTTAGGGCATGATGTGCCCATCGCTTGAATCCAAGGGAATTTCCACTGCCACCGTGATGGAGCCATTGGGCTACAGTATGAACACCTGCACGCCTTGCCGCAATCCGCGCCATGAAGGATGTGATATCCCTGCCTACTGCAACGAGGATATCCGTGGCTATCTCACTCATGAGGATATCGGTGAAAAAAGCCGCTGATTTCATCCGGGCGAGTCTACAAGACGAATCCGGATAATGACATCTTACATCTCCGGGAATCGAATCCAGCAGGTTACCTGGGCTGAGGAGCAGAAGACTGGGCGAGAAACGTACTCTATCCATAGATCGCAGCAATTCGAGTAACTGGATCTCCGCACCGCCGGTATTCAGAGAGGATATTGAATACATTACTCTAATCAGATTAGGTTTACCGCAAGAATTTTCGTTCACTGCTGCCATTCCATCCAGCTCTGTATTCACCGTGGTCTTCTGAACAAGGCCGACAGAGCGATCCAGACTAGGTGAAGTGTCATTCCCGGCAACAGAAGCACAGCGGCTGCAAACCCCAGATGTTTAGTTGCATATGTCCACATATCATGCAGAAACAGCCACGCTATCCTGAGCCTGGAGACCTTGCCTACTGACATCCCGGAAAGGTGGTTAACGGTGAGGTCATCCCGGAAGACGATACCGTATCCATGCTTGTGGATTCGAGCGCATAGGTCATCTTCGGTGTAGTAGAGCTTGAAACTTTCGTCGTACAGCCCGATTGCATCAAGTACGTCTTTCCGAACCAGAAGAAAGGAATCGCTGATCACAGTTGCATTAGCTGAATCTGTTATTCCGTTCAGCGAAACGGGACGCGGATGAGGGATCAAGAATCTCCATGGATGAAGGGATCGCATCAGGTCCAAAAGTCCAGGCTGAGTCCAGATTGTTCTTCTCGGTCTGCGTCCTTCGTGGAGAACCATGCATCCAACAGCACCGGCCTTGGAATCCTTTCGAAGGAGATCGACTAACGCCTCGAGAGCAGTTTGATTGGGTAATAGATCTGAGTTCATGATGAGTACATACTGTCCTAACGACAGTCTAAAAGCCTGATTGTGCGCATAAGTGAAATACCGATTTTCCTTGTTGGTAATAATCTGAATATCTGGAAAGAGATCCCGAATAGCTTCCACAGATCCGTCAGTGGATCCGTTATCGACCAGGATAGCTTCTGAATCGATTTGAGAAATACTTTCCTTGAGAGCGCTGATAGCTTTGATTGTTGTATCTCGTGTGTTGTAGTTCACGATCGATACTGAAAGTTCCGGGTGCCTATTGGGAGAAGTCATTAGTCTCTTTATTTCTGATTAAGAGTTGTCTTGCGCTCAGCCCAAGACCCAAGCCAATCGCAGCGGGTATACTTGCATTGAGAGGCATCCCACCAGTACCGAAGCCCCAGATAAGAATGCTTATGAATGCAGCGATACAACCGATATAAATGCTTTTGTATCTTGATAGTATGGGTATTGCATATGTACGCCTCATCTCAATCATCATACAGATGATGAACCATGCGTAAACGAGCATCCCAATCAGTCCCATTTTCAGAAGAATCTCAGCAAAGGAGTTATGATACCCCTCGACATCAACACCTGTAAACAGAGACACCATAATTCTTGATCCTAAACCTTTACCAGTTATTCTCTCTAGAGGATCCAAGGCCTCCCATATTCCTTGAAGCTCACGTTGTCGCCATTCGATATTTGACTGAGCGGAAAGCCCCCCTGCTTCCCGGTCAATTATCGACAAGTATCTGTCGCTCAACTCATCTGACAGAGGCACTTCCAGGGATGGAGCCACAATAAAAAGAAGTAACCCAGCTAGGGCAACTACTGCGAGGAATTTACCCCGAGTACGCTTGCGTAACGTTATTCCGACGACCATTAATCCACCTATCAGTCCAACAAAAACAGATCTGCCAAAGAGGAGCAGAAGTTGGACGAGAGAAACGATAGTAGCCATACGATACCAGAAGGAGAGGTGTTTGGGTTGTGTTCTCTGTATCAGCATTGAGAAGCAGAGAAAGAAAGAGATGAAAATGAATGGAGTAGCACCGGCGAGTCCGTATGCCCGAGAGACGTAACCGAGGCTAGTGCCTACCCGCTCAGACCCTTCGAATCCCAGTGCCTGTATACCCATTACTCTCATGATGATTGCATATGTAGCGGTCAGGGAACCGATGAGAAGTAGTATCTTTACCCACCTATTTACAGCCTTCCTTGAGGAGAAAACAGTATATGCAACGAAGACCATTAAATACCCACTTACCGCCGCTGTATCTCTCAAACTATGACGTATTTCGTTACCTGATAGAAGCATTCCAAGGATTAGTTGCAGGAACCCGAGAAGAATGAATGCAAGAAGTGGTTTGCTAATAAGAGTTGGGTAGAGTTTCTTGTGGGGTTTGAGATAAGTGATGAAGAGGTATAGTATGCCCATAGCTAGAAGAACGTCAGTGAGATAGACATTCATTCCTGAGAACCCAATAACATATTGCTGCGAAAGGTGATGGAGTAGCCAGTAGCTACAGTGGAAGAAGAGGAAAAGCTCAGGTTTAATAAGATACAGGGAAGTAGCAACTAGTCCCGAAAACATGAGAAGTAGATAAAGAGGACTTATTGAACTGACCCAGAATAGAGAAGCGGATGCCAGAATAATAAGAATTGTCAGAACATTTTTCTGTATAACTCCTGACGATCCCTGGATCGCAAGTCTAAACACATTCATAGTTTACTAACAAGCTTCTTTCCCTGCGTAGGATCTCTGTGGTGATCCATATCATATATAGAGCAACGAGCATACACATCAAGCCGTGCCAGCAAAACATAAGAGGGACCTCTAAATATAAAGCATATAGTACGATTATTCGGAACCATGTGACTGAGATTCTCTATCAGAAGGCTCCACCCATATAGGCTGGAGATCACGATGGCTCATCCTAATGTTCGTTAGAGGGTCATTCAAGCACTCTTCGCAGGCTCCCTCGTGGAATCCCAAATTACCAAAGATGTCATCAACGCCATAGGGTTTTCCACAGATTCGACACTCAAGGTCTCTAACAACCTGATCTACCTTGTGATAGATACACGGGTATCTGAAGGCTGGTTTTCCGGGTTGCTGGTAGAATGCAGACACATCTAAGATACTACACTCAGAACAGATGGGCATGTAGAAATTCTCTCTCTGTTCAGGATTAACGTTCTGCTTTCCGCAGAGAAAACAGAACATCTTTGGGGCATCCTTGATGGCAACAACGATACTCTGCGCACCGAACGACGAGAGAGGTGTCCGATCGAGTCTCTCTGCAAGCCGGAGCAAAGCATCTTTAAATACATGATGTAAACCAAGCTCCCAAAGTGCATACCGGAGGTCGGTTCTCTGTAAGACCTTGATTGAGAACCCAGCCTCTTCTATAAACCTAGAAAGCCTCCTCGCAGAATAGTAATGCTGGAAGAAGGGGCGTGAAGGTATCCGTTTACGTGTTACAAGACGTCCCATGTCCTTCAAGGTTCTCAGAACTCTTAGGATAAACCATGAGAATGATGGAGCAGGGGTTGTAACGATAGCGATTCCTCCGGGGCGAAGAACTCTATAGGCCTCTGCGAGTGCAAATGAAGGACCAAGTCTGAAGTGCTCAAGTACTCCGAAGGAAAGATAGCCAGAAAATACACAATCTTGAAACGGAAGATTCTCGACCTCGGATATTGCAAGCTGTTTCTTTATTCTGTACTTCGCCAGCCATTCTGTTAGAGCACTCAGACAAATCCTGTTGGAATCAATACCGACGACTTCAATACCTATTTTACGGAGGTAGATATAGTACCTCCCCAAACCGCATCCTGCTTCGAGTACGGGGCCGAACCTTGGTGTATGTGTGAGAATCGTTGGGCGTCCTCCATAGAAATCCAACTTAGCTAGTTCATCGCTAGGTGTGATTCCATTCCAGAAGTCAGCCCACGTCTTTGTGCCCATACTCGTCCCGGGTTAATGTCAATTCGATGATATGATTACTATCCAATTGTCAATAATGAATTTAAGGCATTTCGGTGGAACAACTGTCGTCAATCTCCATTCAGAAGAAGTAACCAGAGAGTCACTACCCAATTTGCTGTTAGTTTCTGAATTCCACCAGTAGTCCTGTACTACTTTCCGTCTTCGTTAGAGTGATAATCGAATCCCTTGATCGTAGATATCACCTTGTCCTGCTCTTGTTCCGTCAGGTTCGGAAAGAGTGGAAGGGTAACCACTCTCTTCCATACTTCTTCTGCAACTGGAAGGGGATGCCGTACGTAGGGTTTATACATCTCGTACAGATGATTGGGAATGTAATGAACACCAGTAGAGATATCATGGCTTTTAAGGTGATCGATCAGCGGGTTTCTGGAGCTGGAATCGACTACCTTGATTACGAAGTTATGCCATGCGCTGTTTGCATAGTCCATTTCCTGTGGTACTGTTAGCCAATCGAGATCTCTAAGGTGTTCGATATAGCGTTCAGCTAACATTCTTCTTGCCCTGTTATGGGTATCCAGTTTATCAAGCTGGATCAATCCTATCGATGCTGCAATATCATTCATCTGGTATCTGAATCCGAGTTCTTCTACATCATACTCCCACGAGTATCCTCTGCTTTCAACTCGGTCCCAGGTTCCCCTGCTTATACCTAACCAGGATAGTTTTCTTGCTCTGGTTGCATAGGCATCATGATTGCACGTGAGCATCCCACCATCACCGGTGGTCAGATTCTTGATTGCCTGAAAACTGAAACAGCCAATAATGCCTATTGAGCCAAGCATCCTGCCTCGGTAACTACCTCCAGTTCCATGGGCAACATCTTCAACAACTGCTAGGTCGAATGTCTTTGCAAGGTCGATAATTTCGTCCATTCTGCAGGAGTGCCCACCGTAATGAACAACGATGATCGCTTTTGTCTTGTCAGTGATCTGATCCCTGATGGAGGCAGGGTCAATATTCAGAGTACCTTCTTCGATGTCTGCGAATACGGGGATTCCACCAGCATAGAGAATAGCATGGTTTGTAGATACGAATGTCATGGGTGTAGTTATCACCTCATAGCCCCTTACATCGACTAATAACATTGCCAAGTGTAATGCCGCTGTAGCTGAATTCAGGGCAACCGCATTTGAGACACCTATCAGCTCAGAGAACCTCTGTTCGAATTCCTTGGTTTTTGGACCATTTCCAAGCCACCCGGTCATGATAGGCTCCCTTAAAACCTTCAGCTCTTCTTCACTCAAACACGGTTTGAATACGGGGATCAACTTACCACCACTTCCTTGAAGGAACTACACTTCTTCAGGTAGAAACATGAACAACCTTACAAGTTCAGTTTGCATGTATACCGAGGACCAACCTTGAGTAATTATAAATCATTGGTTCTGACTCATACAAGAATTTGAACCAGCGATATTACTGCAGCAGAAGAAACACAGACAGCTGCTATGCGTTTGCTGAAAACACCATTTCCCGATGCAAGAGCAGTACCGAAGACCAGGATGTAAGAGGCATAAAAGTTCCTGTCCAGTTGAGGAGCCATGCCAGTGAAAAGCGCGGATAGAATGGCAGCGAGCACAAATATATATCCGGATGGATAAGCCCAGAATGGAATTCTACCAATACGTAGAGAGGTAATGAAACATGATCTCAACGCTAAGACTAACCAGCCAAACCCAAGACTGACGAGAAGTTTAACCAGGTATGATGCGTCTATACTCAAAGAATGTGACGCGGTCATTCCTTTAAGTGATACGTAATTATCACGTATAAGGCGGGCTGTAAACATGAGCGCCACAGGATTGAAGCCTAGCAACACAAACAGAAGCAAAACCATGGAAAAACCGCTTACGAACAGGAAGGCGGTGGTTAACCGGTTTTCACAATGCAGCAATAGCAGCAGCATGAGGATAGAAACCTGCGGGACGAAAGAAAGGCGCGTTAGACAGGCAAGAGCAGCTATTGCTCCACCGATGAAGAATAACAACTTTCTGGCTTTATTCCTGCCCATATCCAGAAGGAAGAGAGAAGCAAAGAATAGAAAGAGGGCAGGAACATCATTCAGGAAGCTCGTGGAACCCGCCTGAAGAATGTTCAAAAGAGCAAAGGTAAGAATAACAACGTAAGCTGATGTTGCTCCAAAATGCTTTGCTATCAAGTGATAGACCAATAGCAGAGTCAAAATGCCAAACGTGAGTGTAAATAGGAGAGGCCAGAAAACTATCCATCCAAACAGGAGCTTGAACACGAATGCAAGAATGAAGAAGAAGGGTGGGGTAAGACCGCATCGGATGTTACCCTCTACGGTATTCCAATTGCTCTCTGTCCAGCCTTCCAGTCCTAGGGCATTTACTTGTCGTTTGATTTCTGGGTCGTTGAGAGAGATGAATGGTGGTTTGGTCGAGGAGTTGTAGAATTCCATGAACTCCGATGGACGAGTATTTGAGGCATCCAGCATGAACTGGTAGTTTAGCCTTGCATCAGATACCAATGGTGAAAAATCGAGGATCCACACCCTCGAGAGTGATAAAGCAATATACATCAGCAGGACTGATATCAAGCGGATTCGATGCGGGATTTCCTGTTTAATTAGCGGTATTGCAGCAAGAGAAAAGAAGAAGAGCCAGTGAGCAAGATAGAGAGCGATTTCCATAGGACTGTGTGTATCTAGAAGACTGACCCCCGTATTATAGCTAGTCAATCCCAATGTGATATGCAGAAGTATGTAGATAAGAGTGGCAATCGTGACAGTGATAACAAACCTTCGCTCAGGACCTTTGCTGAACAGAGGTCTATCAGACTGGTGAATCTGCTTCACGTCGCATATATCATTTCAGAGTGGCTAGACATAGGAGTAATTCCATTTCAGAGTGATGGTGCTCGATTTCTGTTGAATATCCTGAAAGTGATAATTACATAAGCAGGTAGAGGGAAGTAACATAAATTCATGGGTTACTGGACAATAGTAACAGATGATACAGTAATTCGTTGGCTTTGCCTATGAACTACCTCACATCTACTAGACACATACTGACGTGATGGCAAGATCATTCTGCGACTGGAGAGATGAATCATGAGATTCAGGTCGGTCCCAAAAGGCATTCGACCTGCCTCGGCACCATGCCCTCTGGGCGGGTGTCTGCCTCAGTGCATCCGGATCTTCTGACCCGCCCCGTCGCTCCGTTCCCCTTCAGTATCGGATTGTCCCTATATTCAACCGCTTGTAATCCAACTCCGGTCTCTGGCGCTTTGACAGAAAGTGTTTGCATGAAGATTCGAGACCTGTACAGAGAAGACGGACCCCCGGTTCTCTCGCTCGAGGTCTTTCCTCCCAGCAAGTCATACACTCTCGAATCGGTCTTCACTACACTCGACGGGCTCCGGGAACTGGAGCCTTCTTTCATCAGTGTCACCTACGGTGCCGCCTCTGGTGAACGGGAGAGAACCGTTGAGATATCCTCACGGATCCTGAAGGACTACTCTATCGAACCACTGGCTCACCTTACCTGCCTTGGACACAGCCGGTGTGAGATAGCGGCGAAACTGGACGAGCTCTCTGCAAGCGGTATCGAGAACATCCTTGCACTTCGGGGAGACCCTTCCGAGGACGACCCAGGGTTCGATCCGGCTGCAGGGGATTACAGGTACGCGTACAGCCTTATTGAGGAAATCAAGCGCCGGGGGGATTTTGGTATCATGGCTGCTGCATATCCCGAAGGGCATTTCGAGTGCCCGAGGGTCTCGGACAGTCATGAGCATCTCCGCCGGAAGATAGACGCCGGTGCCGAGGTGCTGATTACGCAGCTCTTCTTCGACAACAGGATCTTCTTCGACTTCATGGAGAGAATAGCGGCCTTGGGCATAGAGGTGCCTGTGATACCGGGAATAATGCCCGTCCTCAACTCGAAGCAGATAAAGAGGATCATATACCTGTGCGGCGTATCGATACCCTCGACGATACTGAGGCTGCTTGATCGGTACGGAAAGAACCCGGAGGACATGGAGAAGGCCGGCATCGATTATGCCGTGGAACAGGTGTCGGGCCTGATCGAGAGTGGGGTGCCGGGCATTCACCTCTACACAATGAACAAGATCAGCCAGATTAGCGAGATCGCAAGGAGAACCGGTCTGGCTGGTTCAGGAAGCAAGCCCGATGCCTGATGTCTTTGAGTGTCGACCGGAGATGGAATCGGTCAAACCTACTGAGAGTCAGGTGTCTGTTCGAGCCGGGTGCCGGTCGAAGGATCTGGGTGATGTCCGCGGATCAGTCGAGGCTGCAATTGAACTCATAACCTCGCTGGCGGAGCCTTCGGGTTTCGAGCTGCTGCTGGATGCGGAAGTATCCGGCGACGAGGTTCGTACACAGAATGTAACTTTCCACTCGGATTCGCTTGCGAAGGCTGTGGCTGGATCAGGTGCAATCAGCCTGATGCTTGCAACCATCGGTCCTGCGTGCGAGATACGATCAAGTAGGCTGGAGGAGTCGGGAGACCACCTGAAGGCATTTCTGGTTGACGCAGCCGCATCGGTGCTCGTCGGGAATGTGATGAAGGAGATGCACAGACAGGTCGGTGTAAGGATGTCGGGATACAGCGGCACGGTCAGGTTCTCTCCGGGATTCGGGGACTTCTCACTAGAGAACCAGGTTGATATTGTCCTGCTGCTCGGTGGAGAGCATACAGGTGTAAGGGTTTTGGAGGGTTCTCATACCCTCGTTCCCGTCAAGAGCACAACCGGAGTGGTGGGATGGATACAGCACAGAGACTGAGAGAGCTCCTGACCGAGAGGATCGTCTTTCTCGACGGAGCCACAGGTACGCTGCTGCATGCTTCAGGTATGCCGGCAGGTGTATCGACGGAGTTCTGGGCGGTCGAGAACCACGATGCCGTGCGCAGGATGCACCGGGAATACGCCGATGCCGGAGCGGACATCTGCCTTACCTGCACCTTCGGCGGGGTCCTTGCCGACACCCGCGACCGGGAATCGGTCCGGAGGATCAACGCAGCCCTGGCTCGGCTGACCCTGCAGGAGGTAGGCGACAGTGCGATAGTCGCCGGAAGCGTTGGCCCGACCGGCCACACCATCCACCCGCACGGCAAGCTTCGATGGTCTGATGCGTACCGGCTTTTCAAAGACCAGGCCGAGGCTCTGACATCAGAGGGTATCGACGTCTTTTTCTGCGAGACCTTCTCGGATCCGCGTGAGTTAAAAGCTGCAGTACTGGCTATAAGGGACACCTGCCCCGATGCTTTCATATCAGCACAGATGTCGTTCGGAGAGGATGGGCTCTCTCTTGCAGGCACGTCACCAACAGCCCTTGCAGTACTGGCGGAACACCTGGCTGTCGATGCTGTCGGTGCGAACTGCTCTGTCGGACCGGAGTCCCTGCTGCCGGTAGTAAGGCAGATAGCTGGCCTCACTCCGAAGCCTGTATCCGTAGAGCCGAACGCCGGTCTTCCCGTGAATGGGAAACACATCATGGAACCCGCGCAATTCGCAAGGTGGTCTGAAGACATCGCTTGGGCAGGCGCGAGTATCATCGGCGGCTGCTGCGGAACGGGACCCGATCACATACGTGAGATGGTCGGTCTCGTGGGCAGGAGGAGAGTCGCTGAGATAGAGGTCAGGCCCCTCAGGGCTCTGACATCCATCGACAGGATGGCACCGCTCGGGCAGAGGATGCTGGCGGTCGGGGAGAGCCTTAACCCGACGGGTCGCCCGGAACTGAAGAAGGCTATTTGTGACGGCAACTTCCAGAAAGTCGTTTCGGCTGCACGGGAACAGGAGCACGCCGACATTATCGACGTGAATCTTGGCCTCGAACGGGTAGTCCCCGAAGGACTGGTTGCAGAAGTGTTCTCAAGGCTTTCCACGGGACCGCCTCTCTCGGTGGATCTTTCTTCTCCCTCTCTGCTGGAAGAGGCATTCCAGGAACTAGGGGGCATCGGGCTTCTCAACTCGCTCACCTCGGTGGAGAGCGATATCGCCTCGAAGGTCGGGATCCTCCTGCGCCATGGCGGTTATGCCGTGCTCCTTCCCATCGACGAAGAGGGTCTGGGTGAGACGGCGTCTGAGAGACTCGCGAAGCTCGAGAAGGGACTCGCGATACTACGTGATCACGGATTCCCTCCCGAACGGGTTATTGCAGATCCCATCGTGAAGGCTGTTGCAGCAGGCGGCAGACCGGAAGAGACAGTTGCGACCCTCGGGCTCTACCGGGAGAAGGGACTTCTCACGATCGCCGGCGTATCCAACGTGTCACATGGCCTGCCGAGGCGTCGGGGTGTGAACAACTCCATGCTCTCCATGCTCGCCGCAGGAGGGCTCGACCTCGCAATCGTCGACGTGCTCGAACAATCCACGCTCGAAATCTGCAGGGGATCGCAGATCCTCGCGGGGAGGATCGATCCTGCAGATCTGCTGGATCTGCCGATTCAGGACCAGGTCGGACCCTCAGATGATCCGATGGTCGAGCTAAGGAGGAGCCTGATCAGGGGCGACGGACACGGAGTGGAAACGGCCGCTTCACTGCTCCTGGCCGAGATGGTGCCGCCTGCTGAGATCATTGAGAAGGGTCTTGCAGTAGGTATGGAAGAAGTAGGTCGGCTCTACAGCAGCCGGAAGCTCTTCCTGCCCCATCTCATTGCAGCGGCAGACGCTGCGGAAGCATTGATGAGTCTTCTCGTTCCACTACTCGGGAAGGATGAGATGGCAGGTGCCGGTACTGTTGTGATAGCCTCGGTCCGTGGGGACATCCACGACATCGGGAAGAACCTGGTTGCCCTCTTTCTTCGAAACTCTGGCTTCAGGGTTATCGACCTGGGCAAGGATGTATCCTCGGAGAAGATCGTCGAAGAGGCAGCTGAGCGGAATGCCGACATCATCGCCCTTTCAGCACTGATGAGTACTACCGCTCCACGGATGGAAGAGGTTATCGAGCTTATCGGGAAACGGGGGCTGGATGTGCGTGTCATGGTCGGCGGGGCTGTGGTCACTTCAGAATATGCCGAGACCATCGGGGCCGATGGTTTTGCCAGTGATGCCTACAAGGCGGTAGAGACGGCCAGGAGGCTCGTTGAATAGAACAGACTCTGCGGAGATGAAGACGTTTCTGATCAGGCTGTGTGTTTTCATCATGGTCTATCTTTTTGTGGTAAACCCGCTCCTGGGACTCTACTTCGACAAGATTGTGATGAAAGATTCACTTCTGAGGCGATCCCACGAGCAGTTCATGAACCTGGACACCCTCGATGTTCTGATACTGGGTGATTCCCATTCAATGGTTGCGGTGGATCCCCTTCTCATCCCGATGGCTTTCAACTTTTCGACCAACAGTGAGAGCTACCTCCAGACCTATTACAAGGCAGTCTGGGTTCTTGACCGGAACGAGCTGGGTGTTGAGGTAGTTATTGTTCCGCTTGACCTGCATTCCTTTTCTTCCTTCCGGACTGAAAGGATAAACGACCCGCTGTACTGGCGGAGGTACATTGACTTCTTCGACCTTTCCAGAAGGCTTGGTCCCCTGACCAGCCTCAATGTGCTGGTGGACTCCTGGTTCTTTCCCTATTCCGGTTACCTGATGCTTACAGGTGCCAACTTCGAGTTTCTCACCGGTAACAGGATCAAGCAGGAGGTTGTCCTTGGCTTCAGACCTGTTCATCAGCACTTCGGATCTCTCGCAAGCGATGAACGTAACTCAATCACACAGTCAAGGGTTCAACGTCATCTGGAGGGATTCGATCCCCTTGACGAGCGGTTGTTGCGCTGCTTCGGAGACCTGATTGACCTGTGCTCGAAGACCGGTGTCGAAGTAGTAGCCGTTTCCTATCCAATCACCGACGAGTATCTGAGTGTTGCAGAGAGCACGGTTACGCGGCAAGATATCGTTCTTGCTATCGCAGGTGATCTCGAGGAGTACGAAAACATCCATTTTCTGGACTACTCCCGGTTGTTCAGCAGTACGCCGGAGTACTTCAATGATTCGGATCACCTGAATGAAGAAGGAGCGAGACTTTTGACCCTCAGGCTTGCGGAAGACCTCGATGAACTTGGCCTTATACAGCACCCACAGGTTCGTTAGAAATCCTGACTAGAACTGGAAGTAGATGAATTCGTTGCCTTCGAACGCACCGAATACGAGTATTACCGACACAACCAGGATATACACTGACCACCTCAATACCAGTGGCAGCCGGTCGATCTGAAGAAGGAACTGCTTTTTCCTCATGATCCATTCGAGTGCAAGCAGGACAATGCACGTTACGAGCATTGCCGGAATGGGAGATTGATCACCCATCCCGGTTGCCTGGCTTACAATCATGGCTTTTATATAGCCTATAGCGTGTGCAAGGCTCTCGCTCCTGAAGAAAATCCATGCAAACATGACTAATGAGAAAGTAACCAGAATTGCGCCTATTTCCCCAAGCGATGGGAGAATTCGACCCTCTGCAGCCGTGCCTATGTATCGTTTATGCCTGCGTGCAAGTGTCATCGGCAGGAAGTAGAGACCGTGGAGAAAACCCCAGAAGATGAACGTCCAGTTGGCTCCGTGCCAGAGACCACAGATGGTGAACGTGATGATGATGTTCCTTGCTTTCTTCAGCCTGGATGGTTTTTCACCGCATAGCGGGACGTACAGGTAATCACGGAACCAGGTGGATAGGGAAATGTGCCACCGCCTCCAGAATTCTGCTATGTCTCGTGAGAAGTATGGGAAGGCGAAATTCCTCATGAGGTTGAAGCCGAACAGACGGGCACATCCGATGGCGATATCCGAATACCCGGAGAAATCGCAGTAGACCTGCATGCCAAAGAAGAATACGCCTATCAGGAGAGTGAAACCATCCTTCTGAGCGTAGTTGCTGAAGATGTTTTCTACGACGGGTGCCAGGTTGTCCGCGATAACCATCTTCTTTAGAAAACCGTTCAGCATCTGCCGCATTCCATCGCGTGCCTTTGCGTCGTTGAACACTCGCTTGTTGAGGAATTGCGGGAGAAGGTTGCGTGCTCTTTCTATTGGCCCCGCGACAAGTTGAGGAAAGAAGCTGACGAAGGCAAAGAATGCGATGATGTCTTTCGTCGGTTCCGTTCTCTTCCTGTAGATGTCGATTGTGTAGCTCAGGGTCTGGAAAGTGTAGAAACTGATGCCTATCGGAAGAATAAAGCTGAGTGTGTGCGGACTTGCGTACAAGCCGATCTCATTCAGCATACTGCAGAAAGATGTAATGAAGAAATCGTAGTACTTGAAAACGGCGAGAAGGCCGAGGTTTGTGATCAGGCTTACTGCGAGGAGGGCTTTCCTGTGAGAAGGCCTGCTCGTTCTCGAAAGAGTAAGGCCGACAGCGTAGTCAACTATTGAGCTGAAAAAGATAAGGGATAGAAAATGCCAGTCCCACCATCCGTAGAAGAAGTAACTGGCACAAAGAACAAACAGATTCTGTATTCTGAGTGGGGCTTTCTTGAGAATCCAGTAGATGAGAAAGACCAGAGGTAGAAAGACTCCGAAGGCAAAGGAATTGAAAAGCATGTGTATCTGTCCAGTTGATGTAAGTTAAATCGAATGAGTTATCCTAACAGGAATATCGTGTGAATCAATAGTTGTTCGGAAAAGAGAAATGCATTGCAATTGCCCGGTGTAGTTACTGTAATGTATGATTGATAGAGAAAGGAGGAGAAACCCTATGCAGGTAGAGATTCCGCTTGATAAGATGACGATTGAAGATAAGCTACGAGCAATCGAAGAAATATGGAGCGACCTGCAGCGCACACCTGATGAACTACCAGCCCCAGCTTGGCATGCTGATGTGCTTCATGCCAGAGCGGATCGTGTTCAAGAGGGGAAGTCGCGTTTCAATGATTGGTCAGATGCCAAGAATCATATTCGCGAGCGAACTTGATGAAAATCCGAATTCTCAATGAGGCTGAGCAGGATCTGATTGATAGTTCTCGTTTCTATGAGATGCAGGAACATGATCTGGGGGACTACTTCCTTAACTCCTTATTCTCGGATATTGATTCGCTGCATCTTTATGCTGGAAGTCACTCAATTCACTTCGGTTATCATCGACTACTATCCAAACGGTTCCCATTTGCTATCTACTACCGCATTGAGCATGATATTATCCAGATATGGGCAGTGCTGGATTGCCGGCGAGATCCAGCTAAGATCCAGACCAGATTAACAGCGTCCCGAACAAACGAATCGAACGCGACTTCGGACTAACCATGGCATAACACTCGATACCCTTATCCGAAGCGGTTCATTCGCGATGTTATCTCTCCCTCTACTCATGATATTGCCGGATGTGGAAAGAATGACCTGAGAAAAGGAAGCGATATGTACTTGGTTACCGGCGGGGCAGGTTTCATAGGCTGCAACATCGTCCGTGCTCTTCTCGAGCGGGGCATAGAGACTCGCGTACTGGACAACTTCAGTACAGGGCACAGGCACAATATCGGTGACATCAGAGATGACATAGAAGTGATTGAAGGAGACCTTCGCAGCTACCACGTTGTACGGAAAGCTATGGAGGGTGTGGAAGTGGTGCTCCACCAGGGAGCATTGCCCAGTGTGCCCAGATCCATCGCGGACCCGATTACATCTAACGAGGTAAACGTACAGGGAACCCTCAACATCCTTCACGCTGCACTCGATGCAGGCTGCAGGAGAGCCGTATACGCATCCTCCTCGTCAATCTACGGCAATGCACCAGAGAGGGTGAAGAGCGAGGAACTGCATGTCATGCCCCTTTCCCCCTATGCAGTCAGCAAGCTTGCCGGGGAAAAGTACTTCCAGGTCTTCCATCACATCTACGGACTCGAAACGGTTGCCGTCCGGTACTTCAACGTGTTCGGTCCTTACCAGGACCCGGAAAGCCCGTACTCGGCAGTCATACCACTTTTTGTACGGTCCATCCTCGCTGGTGAGCCGCCTGTGATCGACGGCGACGGCGAGCAGTCGAGGGATTTTACGTACGTCGAGAATGTTGTTCATGCAAACATCCTCGCAGCTGATGCCCCTCTTGCTCCCGGTCATGTAATCAACATTGCCTGCAATGACAGCATCTCGGTCAACCGCCTTGCCTCGGATATCGCAAAGCTGCTCGGCCGGGAGGATATTGTACCCGTTCACGGTCCGAGCAGGCCAGGAGATGTGAAGCACAGCTGCGCAGACATCTCGCTTGCGAAGAAACTCCTCGGCTACGAACCGGTGGTATCCTTCGAGGACGGACTTGCCAGAACGGTCGAGTTTCTCAGGAATTCTCCCCTGATCTGAGTCGGTGTTCCGCTTCTAATCCTGTCAGTCCAGTGCTTCGAGCATGAGCGGAGGCAGCAGGTCTTCGAGGTCCAGCACCAGTTCGGCAGTGTAGATCCTTTCTCTGTCGCGGTTCGAGAGGAAGGTTTCGAGGGCGTATGTGCTGTCCTCGCTGACTGGTTCGTGGAAGACCTCTATGCCGTTAACCATCACAGTGACAGGTTCTGTAAAATCGATCACTTCCCTGTGGAGCAGGAGCCTGAGTAGGCACAGGCGGTTCACTTCTATGTCGAACACGTTGCCATCGACCGATGCATCTACTCTAACCGAAGGAGCTGTCCTTGGCAGCAGCCAGAAGTACTCGGGTGGGTTGAACGACTCCGAGAGCTGCAGTGTCTCGCCATCGTCGACGTACTCGAACAATCCACGCTCGAAATCTGCAGGGGATCGCAGGTACTCTCGGGGAGGATCGACCCAGCAGATCTGATGGATCTGCCGATTCAGGACCAGATCGGACCCTCGGATGACCCGATGGTCGAGCTCAGGAGAAGCCTGATCAGGGGCGACGGACACGGAGTTGAAACGGCCGCTTCACTGCTCCTGGCCGAGATGGTTCCGCCTTCGGAGATCATCGAGAAGGGGCTGGCTGCCGGAATGGAAGAGGTAGGCAGGCTCTACAGTAGCCGGAAGCTCTTCCTGCCCCATCTCATCGCGGCGGCTGACGCTGCGGAAGCCTTGATGAGCCTTCTTGTTCCCCTGCTCGGGAAAGATGAGATGGCGGGTGCCGGTACTGTTGTGATAGCATCGGTCCGTGGGGACATCCACGATATCGGCAAGAACCTGGTTGCACTATTTCTTCGAAACTCTGGTTTCAGGGTTATCGACCTGGGCAAGGATGTGTCCTCGGAGAAGATCGTCGAAGAAGCAGCCGTGCAGAATGCAGACATCATCGCCCTTTCTGCACTGATGAGTACGACCGCTCCCCGGATGGAAGAAGTCATTGAACTCGTCGGGAAACGGGGGCTGGATGTGCGGATCATGGTTGGTGGGGCAGTTGTCACTTCAGACTACGCAGATACTATCGGAGCCCACGGATACGCCGGTGACGCATACAGCGCTGTGGGTGTCGCCAGGAAACTGGTGGAGAAGCCCTGATCTTCTCCCTGATCGAACTGTCAGGCCTGCAGAGCTTCAAGGACAGCCTTTGGATTCTTTTCAACAACCTTGAGTAAAGCCTTGGCAGGACCTTCCGGTTCCCGCCGGCCCTGTTCCCAGTTCTGCAGCGTTGACTTGCTTACGCCAATCATCAGAGCGAACTGACTCTGGGAAAGATGGAGTTTTACTCTAATTCGTTTTACGTCTATGGGCCGGAAATCGTATACTCGGGAGGGCTTGAGCAAGCCCTTCCGAATTCTACCTGCCTGCTGAATGCTCTCGACAAGTTCTTCAAACAATTCCTTTTTCATAATAGCTCCTTCTGGACTAATCCGCGAAGGATCTTGAGTTCCTTTGCAGATAGATTATCCTGCTCACTCTTGCCATAGGCAAGAAGCATATAGATATGGCTTTCACTGACATACCAGTAGTAAATCACTCTTATACCGCCACGTTTGCCTTATGATGCTGAATGCCAGCGTATTTTCCGGAGACCGCCGCTTTTCTGAATGATATCGCCCGCCTCTGGATTTGCGAGCAGTTCATTCTGCAACTCTCGATACTCATCATCAGGCAGTAGTTTGATGATCTGCCTTGTGAATACCTTTGTCTCAACGAATACCATGACTCTACTATACGCCAATGGCTGATAGTGTCAAGTCATGACTGTAATCGTGGTGGCCTTGATTTCGTCTGGAATATCAGATTGACTATCCTAGAATATTTGAATGTAGTAGCGTTTCTCTGCGAATACACAGGACCGTTTCTTGCCTCCGGGATTCTCCGCTCATCTGAGTCAGAGTACCACTTCGGGTCAGTCATGCTCTTCGAACATTACCGGAGACTGTCTGCACAGACCTTTTGGTGAGAAGCTTGCCAGGTCCGAAGCATACTGTCGAATTCGTTCAGTCTGCCGAACCGGAACCAGTGCTGCGTGATCATCCACTGACTTATCAAACATGACTTTGCTCCTTGATGACTGGTTTGTGATCCCGTATAGTTGCATTGAAATATGGAAATACTAATTCCGAAATGAGTCTCAATATGGAAATAGCGCCGCGATTTTTCAAGAAGCCCGGAAACATGAGTTTTTTCCTCTTTGGGGCAAGAGGAACAGGCAAATCAACCTGGTGCCTGAATAGCTTCCATGGATCTGCACGACTCGATCTGCTGGCTCCTGATGTTCTTCGAGTTTATGCTGCAAGGCCGGAAAGACTTCGGGAATACACACTTGGTCATCCCAGGGGAAGCGTGATTGTAATCGATGAAGTTCAAAAAGTCCCCGAATTGCTCTCCGTGGTTCATTTGCTGATGGAAGAGAGTGAGGATTACACTTTTGTACTCACCGGATCGAGTTCAAGGAAGCTCAAGCGAGCTGGAGTTGATATGCTTGCAGGTAGAGCCATTCTTCGAACAATGCACCCTTTCATGGCTGGAGAACTTGGAGATGGCTTCGAACTGGATACCGCCCTGAAACAGGGAATGCTGCCGGTTGTCTGGGATTCGGAAGCCCCGCAAGATGTTCTGAACAGCTATGTCGGAGTGTACATACGCGAAGAGGTCTTGATGGAGGGTCTTGTAAGATCTCTTGGGAATTTCTCCCGGTTTCTTGAAGCGATGAGTTTCTCCCACGGACAGGTGCTTAATATCAGCAATGTGGCCAGGGAATGCAGCATAGGGCGAAAAACAGCAGAAGGATACATTTCCGTACTTGAAGATCTTCTGCTGGCGTCGCGTATCCCTGTTTTCCAGAAAAGGGCAAGACGCGCAACGGTAATACACCCGAAGTTTTACTTTTTCGACACCGGAATCTATCAGTCCCTGCGCCCAAGAGGATCTCTTGACAGCCCGGAGGAGATATCCGGAGCAGCACTGGAGGGTCTTGTATATCAGCATCTACTAGCATGGATTGACTACAGTGACAATGACCTCGAGCTGTTCTACTGGCGTACGAGGGCAGGATCCGAGATCGATTTCGTTCTATACGGAGAAGCGGGATTCTGGGCCATCGAAGTCAAGAACTCGAAGAACATCAGAAGCGGTGATCTGTCCGCTCTCAAATCCTTCAGAAGTGATTATCCGCGATGCAAGCCCATCCTTCTATACCGGGGTGAATCACCATTGCTGATGGATGGAGTCTACTGCTGTCATGTAGAGGACTTCCTTCGTCGTCTTCATCCGACCGGAACGAAGGATCTCTCCGGGATTCTCCACTGATCTGAGTTGGTGTTCCGCTTCTATTCCCGTCAGTCCTGTGCTTCGCAAATCAGCGGTGGCAGAAGCTCTTCGAGGTCCAGCACCAGTTCGGCAGTGTAGACCCTTTCCCTGTCGCGGTTCGAGATGAAGGTATCGAGGGCATATGTGCTGTCCTCGTTAACAGGTCCGTGGAAGATCTCCATGCCGTTGACTGTTACGGTGACAGGTTCTGTAAAATCGATCATCTCCCTGTGGAGAAGAAGCCTGAGCATGCACAGGCGGTTTACCTCTATGTCGAACACGTTGCCTTCGACCAATGCATCTACTCTCACCGAGGGGGCTGTCCGCGGCAGTAGCCAGTAGTACTCGGGGGGATTGAACGACTCGGAGAGCTGCAGCACTTCGTTGTCCCTCTGAACCATCAAAGTGAACGGGTCGCCCGGTAGCATGCCTTCGAGGATTGGGTAAACGTCATCCATGCTTGACACATGCGTACCCATGAATCCGGTTATGACATCTCCCCCCTGGAGGCCTGCCCTGACGGCTGGCACGTCATCGTCTACAACAGCTGATATTCGTACTCCGTCCCCTTCGTACTCCCAGTCAGTATAGAAGCCGAACATCAGTCTGTCGGATACGAGGATCATGTTCCAGTCTGTATCTCCACCTATCAGAGGCCAGGGGACGATGGAGTCTACTGCGAGCCAGTCGCAGCGCCCGGGCTCGGAGCCTTCCCATACTATCGCTTCTGGGTGTGTTTGCCTGGTGGTGGACCTGAGAAAGTTGCCCAGCTCCTCTTCTATGAGAGGAAGGTAATCGGGATCATGCCCATAGTCGTCGAATGTTCTGTAGATGATGTTCGCACCTGCGCTCCTTGCCAGTTCGATCGTGGCCTTCATCTTCCCCGTTGGATAGAGACCGTCCTGGTCTGTATGGGTGGCGAAGCCTGAGCGGTTGGAGAGCGTCGGGAGATAAGTTCCCCGTTCGCCGTCGATCGCTGCTACGCCGATGTGGCCTGACAGGGCGAAGTAGGCCGCGAAATCGCTCGGGTGGAGCATCATCAGGGAGAAACTCCCCGAAGCGCCGTCTGAGAAACCGCCGACGTATATCCTGGAGTCGTCGATGTTGAAGGCGGTCTTCATGTGCCTGATGATGGAGAGTATCCCCTCTTCCCCTACCGGGTGCCACCATTCAGCATCCCGCTGGGCACACGGGAGTACCAGTACGTAACCCTCCTCCAGGAAGCCCGGGATGAGGTGGTACTCGGTCAGGACCTCTCCGTCCCAGGAACTCAGGTCATCGGTGCTGACACCACCGTGGAGCCAGACCAGAAGCGGGGCTTTTCCTCCATCATACGCTTCCGGGATTACGTAGTAGAAGTGCCGCCAGACGGAATCGGAGTAGAAAAGACTGTCTTCCAGCAGTACTTCCCTTTCCGCACCGATCGAAGTAGGCGGGAGGTCCGAGATGTCAGCAAGAAGGGCATCCAGATTTGTCTGCGAGAGGTATTTCTCCCTGATTTGCGTGTCGTCGGTTTCGAGAACGTCGCTGAGCGTCAGGGGTGACGACGAGACCAGGGCAGTAATGAGGATGGTGAACAAGGGACAGAGCGTTCTCATGACTTCCTCCGTATCCTGCCGGCAATTACGGGTCTGACTCCTTATTCAGGTGAAAAGGATAAGTCCTGAAATAACCTGTGACTATTGTCAGGGACTATTTTGCATAAATGCTATTTTCTGCAAGGACTTTGTTGTGGAATTTGCTACATTACGCCGGGACTTGCTGCGACAATGACAATTCACTCGGAGAATAGACAGGGCGATCTGTAAGCGGGTATAGTGTCGTCTGGAGGACAGGAATATGACCGACAGTAAGATGAGGGAACTGCTGGCCGCCGTTGCCAGGGGAGAGATAGCACCAGGGGATGCTCTCCAGTCCTTACGGGATTCCACCGGGGAGAATCTCGGCTTCGCCAGGGTGGATCATTCCCGGGGGGAGAGGCAGGTGCTGCCCGAGGTGGTCTTCGCCCAGGGCAAGGAGCCTTCCGAAGTGCTTCGCATCATGCAGGTCCTCTTCGAGCGGAGCGGGCTGGCTATCGCTTCCCGGGTCGATATGGAGACTTCGCTTCTTCTTCGGGAGGAGATGCACGAGGGAGCCTGGTTCGAGAAGGCCAGGATCTTCGTCGCCGGGAGCAGGTCCCCAGACAGCGATGAGGGAACCGGGTCGGCTTCCCTGCTGACCGCTGGAAGCTCGGATGTCCCCGTTGCCGAGGAAGCCGGTGTGATACTCGAGACAATGGGAGTCTGCGTGGCGAGGTTCTTCGATGTCGGTGTCTCAGGCATACACAGGCTCGGGGGAGTCGTGGACGAGATCAGGCAGGCCTCTGTCTGCATAGTCTGTGCCGGGATGGACGCGGCGCTGCCGAGTGTTGTCGGTGGGCTCTTCCGCGGACCCGTTATCGCCGTACCCGTAAGCACGGGTTACGGAACAGCATTCGGGGGAGTTACCGCACTCCTGTCCTGTCTCAACTCCTGCAGCCCCGGCGTGACGGTCATGAACATCGACAACGGTGTAGGGGCCGCAGCGGCGGCACTTCGAATACTCAGAGGGTCACCCCGGAGCTGAGTGGAATCGGGATCCTCAGACTGGACTGACAGCCAGGATCCTGGACGCATTATCCGTATCGTTCCTGAGGATGTACTTCTCGTGCGGCCTGATAATCGCCGCATCGCCCGGCGAGAGGGTGTGCAGGAACCCATCTCCATCGACCAGTACGAGCTGCCCCTCCATGACCAGGCAGACCGTTTCCCCCTGATTCTCCAGCATGGGTGTATGACCGCCGGGTCTTAGTGTGAGGATCCTGGCGGAGAGACGGTTGCATCCCTCCCTCTGGCTTGCAACGATGGTTTCCAGGATTCCGGAGTACCCCCGGCCACTGATCTTCCTCGGTCGCTTGCCGTCGGTTCTGATTACTTCAGCCACGGGCACCTCCCCGGCTCAATATCTACAGGCAGGCGCCTGTCGTCACGGAGTCGTGTAGACAACAGGAGCCGAGAGGTCTCCGTCCGATGTGCCCAAGGTGTTCTCGCCGTAACCAGTCTGGACCGATAGAACGATGCTCAGGATGATGTTTCCGTTCTCATCCATCAGGCAGAGCAGCTCCAGGGGGTGTGAGGGATCGGAATAGTCGGTTATTCTGACGAAGAAGAAACCGCAGGAAAAGAGGGTACTCCGCTGATGCCGGAAGCATCCTGAGAGGAGTATGTGAACCCGTTGTACGAAGGTGTCGCTGGTTTATGCCTGACGGCCTTCCCGCCGGGTCCCACTGGAAGCTGCCCTGGTCCGGCTGATCAAAGGATCCCCTGATGTCCTGTAGCCCGGGGGATTCCAGCCTGATGGAAGCATGCGGGCTTCCGGCCTGTTCTGCCCTGGCGTCATTTGAGGCTGCAGCGTTTGATAATGCCAGCATCAGCACGGCAAACAGTTCCGGAAACAGAATCCCGATGCTGATCAGCTATCCGCAATGTATTTCGCATCTTCATATATCGTAGTTACCAAGGGTATTACTTCGATCTTCAATACAATTCCCGGAAGATCGTTCCCCTCCTCCATGGGCGTACTACTTTACCGCTGGAACCCGCTATGCTATCTTCATGTTCTACTTGTGTACTATGTAGAAGTGTCTTCGATAAAGGTATATAAATCCTTGTGTAAAGGAGGAATGGCGTGAAACTCGCTCTTATGGTTTCAGCCTTGATTGCAGCTGTATCGCTCTCGGCAGGGCTTGCCACCGTGGAGTCCTCCCCGGAGGGTATCGTCCTGTCGTTCACTTCGGGCGACCTCCAGTTCGGAACGGTGGTGCTCTCGGGAAGCACCTACAGCACCATTACCATGGAAGGTGCCGATGCTCTTGCCGAATTCGGCTTTCCCAGGATCCCGGTCTACCGCGTATGGCTCGAGGTTCCCATCGGTGCCGAGATCGTGGTTGATGTCGAAGAGATCAGGACCGCACAGCTCAGCGGTCCTCCGTTCCCAATTGAACCGGGAGTGATGTCGGCATCCAAGAGCGAACCCCGCGAGAATTACACGATCGGGTTCGACGAATCCGTCTATGTATCAGGACTGTCATTCCCTGACAATCGCGTGAGGGTAGTCCATGGCGGCATGATGAGGGGCCGCAACCTCGTCCTTGTCGAAGTGATGCCGCTTGCGTGGAATCCTGTAGTGAATACGCTCGACCTGCTCGCTTCCGCCACACTGACTATCGATTACGAGGGCGGCGACATCGCTCAGAGCTTCGCGCTCGCCGAACGTTACCGCGCCGAGGGCTTCGAGGAGCTCATCTCCAGCACGGTCATCAACTACGGGACCTTCGAGACCCACGGCGGGCTTGACACTCTTCCAGCTCCCTACCTCATCGTCGGGCACTCGGATTTCACGGATACGGTGATGAACGCGTTCGTGGCACACAAGGAGGCCGCGGGATTCGACGTGACCATGGTCGACCTCAGCGTCACCGGTAGTTCTTACGGCGAGATAGAGGCATACATCCTCGATGCCATCGAGAACTGGCCTTCTCCCCCCGTATACGTCCTGCTTGTAGGTGACACCGTTTACCTCCCGGGCAACGTCGCAACCGAGTACGGCGGCGTGACGGACCTCTACTACGTGACGCTTCCCGACGGCGGCTACTTCCCGGACGCCTTCATAGGCAGGTTCTCGGTACAGAATAAGGCCGAGTGCAACACGATGGCACAGAGGGTTATCGATTACGAAAGCCCGGCTACTGCAGCCGGGCCCTGGATACAGAACACATGCTGGATCGCCAGTAACGACCACTACGAGATATCCGAAGGCACGCACAACTACTGCATCGACACCTACCTCGATCCGCGGGGCTACACGTGGGACAAGGTCTACCCGCACTCCGGTGGAACTGCGGCGGCTGCCATAGCATCCATCAACAGCGGTGTCTCGATGCTCACATTCTCCGGTCACGGTTCCGCCACTTCCTGGGCTGACATGTCTTTCGGTCAGAGCGATTTCGACCAGCTCACGAATGACGGCATGTTCCCAGGAGTTCTGTCGCATGCCTGCAACACCGGTGATTTCGGCACGGGAACAGCCTGGTGCGAGACCTGGACCAGGACAGGGGGCCGCGGCGGGCTCTGGTTCTTCGGATGCGTACCCTCCAGCTACTGGACCGAGGACGACATCCAGGAGAAGGGCGAGTACGAGTACTTCCTCGGCAACAGTGTTTACTGGGCAAAGGGCTTCTGTAACGGCGGCCTGCTCGTTCTCTACGACTACCTCGGCGGCGGCGGCCGCAGCAAGTACTACTTCGAGGGCTACAACCTCATGGGCGATCCGTCCGTGATGATGTGGACCTGGCCTGACGTTACCGGCATCGAGGAAGAAGTCACCGGGCTCATCCCGTCCGGTCTCTCGATCCTCGTTCCCAATCCACTGAGCTCATCGACAATGATCACGATCAACGGCGTGATGGGGCCTGCCACCCTGGAGGTCTTCGACCTGGCAGGACGCGTGGTCGCGAGACCTTACAGCGGCGAGCTGATCAACACGGCCAGCTTCGCATGGGATACTTCGGACCTATCCGCTGGTATCTACTTCCTGCGCCTCACGCAGGGCAGCGGAGTCATCACTGCAAAGGTCACGATACTCAGGTAGTCATCCTGATTCAGGGCCTTGGGGGCGCGGCGATGCCGCGCCCCCATGTAACGTATGTGTTGACAATATGCACACATTGTGACATGAATGGAATATGCTGCGTATCGAGTGGAGCACGGATAAGAACGAATGGCTGGTTCGAGTCCGCGGCCTGTCATTCGAGGATATTGTCTATCATCTGAGTCATGATGGATTGCTCGATGTCATTGAGCATCCTGATCAGAAGAGATATCCTGGCCAGAGGATCATGATTGTCGAGGTTGAGAGGTATGCCTGTCTGGTTCCATTCGTCGAGGACGATCAGATCATCTTTCTGAAGACCATCATACCAAGCCGTAAGATGACGCGAAAATACATGAGAGGCGAGAACGGAGAAGAGAGAAAATGAAGATGACAAAAGAAGAAACGGATATCCTGCGTTCCGTTGAGAGAGGGGAATGGGAACGCGTAACCGACTTTGAAAACCAGGTTGCAGAGATTCGTGAAGCCGCTTGTGCTACGTTGAGGAAAGACAAACGGGTGAATATCCGGATTACTGAGCGTGATCTCATCCAGATCAAGAAGACAGCTGTACGGGAAGGGCTGCCATACCAGACCCTTATCTCCAGCATCCTGCACAAGTTCCTGAGCGGCCGTCTCGTTGAGAGAAAAGGATAATCGCATAGCCATGCTCTTTAACAGACAGAGAGACAATCGGGTGTTTTCCTTCAGACCCGGCGAGATGATCGATGTCACCAGGACGCTGGGAGTGGACACCGTCCCCTGGCCGGGCGCGAAGGATTACTCGGGAGTGGAGCACGATTACTTGGGCTACGTCATCACCTCCATGAGGCTGACCGCCCATACCGGCACACACATGGACTCTCCCCGGCACAGGTTCCCCGAAGGAAGAGCGATCGACGGGATTCCCCCCGGGACCCTGGTCACTAGAGCGGTCATGGTCGATTGCGGCGATACCCGTGAGATCTCACCCTCCGTTCTCGGGGACCTCGACCTCTCCGGGAGATCGGTCCTCTTCAGGACGGGGGCATCCGGTTTCGATCGAGGTCGTTTTCGGGAGGATTATCCCGCGCTGACGGGGGAGACGGCCACACTGATCAGAGACCGGGGCGCCGTCCTCGTGGGAATCGATTACCTCTCGGTGGACCTTTACGGCTCGGACTCCGCGCACGACATCCTGCTCGGCGCAGGTATCGTTCAGGTCGAGGACCTGAAACTAGACCATGTCTCGCCGGGCGAGTACATCCTCTTCTGTTTTCCCTTGCGGATAGGGGGCTGTGAGGCTTCCCCGGTCAGGGCATTCCTCGCGCCTGCAGCGGATTGCTGCTGACATGTATTTCTCACCGGCGTACGTAGCGAAGTGTCGTAGAGGTCTTTAGATACAAGGCTTGCGAGTGCAGATTCCGGGAAGGCGCGGGTTGAAGCAGCAGGATTACCGCTATGCGGTCTTTACAAATCTGCTAGATAGTTTCCGAGCAGCTCCATTTTCTCCTCGGTAGATAACCTGGAACGTGATCAGCTGTAAAACTGAATCTGAAGTACTTTGCCTTTTTTGAGTTTCTTATTCAGAGATGCTTCGGTGAATTGATTTATCACCTGTGCAGTTTGACCACACTTCGATAAGAGGGTTTCCAGTGAAACGGCCCTCTCCGCTAATCCCAGGCAACAGAGAGCAATTATCGCCGCAGAATCTCCGGTACAAATGGCAGCATCTGGTGTATTGTGCCTTTCCAGAACAGCCATCGCTTCCCGGCTCACGCGTGAGACCGCCGCGGTCGCCGACCACACTATGGCCACCAGTGCGAGCGCCACGCCTATCCACCGTTTCATCACTCACCTCTCCGGTAGGCGCTGGCCAGGAAGGTGACGTTCATCCGCTTTCTAAGCACGTCGAAGGCTTCCTGAACGACCAGCCGGTCCGCCTGTCGATCCATGTCAAAGCGCTGTTGAGCCGCGGCCAGCAACTCGGCCAGGGCACCCCGGAGTCGCCC
>SDBS01000428.1_pt1 | contig 40352 bp, 58 predicted proteins | sample 2277091 | NCBI WGS metagenome assembly SDBS01 (sample SAMN10404972, study PRJNA504765) | marine sediment metagenome | isolation source: marine sediment core GS10_PC15, 163 cmbsf | place: Arctic Ocean: Southern Knipovich Ridge | collected 2010
CCACCGCGACGTACACGGATTCCGTGACGGCGAGCAAGACCAGCGGTAGCGGCGCGGAGAACGTGCTGTTCGGGCCGGTGGTGTTGCCTAGCGGCGGGGTGCCGAACACGGATACTGGCATAGGCTTTGGCGCAGCATCAAATGTCATCAATCAGAACTCACAGGACGCGTCGATATCGTCAGTCGATGAGACAAACATACCCGGACAAACGTTCACGCTCGCAATCGCCGGAATCATAAACTCGATTACATGGTATCTGAAGATGGAAAACTGGACAGGCGGGTATGCAGTAGATTGCTTTGTCTACAAGTACAACACCGGCCCGAATACACTAGGCGATGTCGTAGACTCTGGACAGATTGCTGTGTCTGGCAACTTCTCTGCCGCCGCGAAGACCGCCACGGGATTCGGCACCGTATCAGAACTCGCCGCTGGTGTGTACTGTGCTGTTCTGGTGTGGGCCGGAACGGGTGACCTGACTGGATACTACAAGAGCGGCGGCAGTTCATATGCCGGGGGCGACCGTGTATCATCCTCATCATGGGGGCCAGGAACGGTCATGGTTGAGTCGCCAACCGAAGACCTCTACTTCATTTTGTCTGAGAAGGCGACACTTGGCTTCAATGCAAACATCCAACTTCAGGGTCGCTGCGCATCGGCCAATCAGTCGGGCTACATAGACACGGTTATCATCTACTCCACGGGATACGGCTGTGTCACCGCGACCTCGACCTTCAGCGCGAACCAGGGCTTCCTGTGGGATGGCTGCAACCGCCCGATAGACCGTAACGTGTACCTGGCGGACAACAGCGGCGGTATCGCGTCATCCATCCTCGCCGACTGCGAGGTGTACGGCAGCCTGCTCCTGCGCCCCGGCAGCAATACCCTCGTCGCGGGCGCACACACGCCGTACAACGCCGTGCCGGGAGCTATCACCATCACGGGAACCTACACGCCGCGCTACATCACGGCGGGCCGGGGCGAGTAGCGTGTCGATAAACATCATCGCGCACCCCCACGGGCGCGGGGCTATCCCGCTCGTCACACCAGACAACGACGCGCCCGAGTTCAGCGAGGCGGTCCCCGGCGGGTATCGTCGTGCGAAGTTCAGCACGGTCCTCAAGGACGGTTGGCGCGAGAGGCTACTCGACGCGCCCGTCTACTTCTACGCGCCGTCCGGCATGGTCTGGGCGGGGCGCGTCTGGTCGATAAGCAAGCCCATCGGCGGCGTGTCAAAGATACGCTGCAACGGCTGGCAGACCACACTGACCCGTGACAGGCGCGAGGCACTGTATTGCGATACGTCACTGCTGCCGTGGACGATAGGCAGGACCATCATCGACGTGCGCAAGCGTGACGTGACCGCGCAGATGGATAGCGCGCTACTGCGGCTCATCTGGGAGGAAGGCACGACGTACCCAGCGAACGCATACGAGGGGTTCCAGCGGCGAATACCCGTCACCGACAAGTGCCGCGTGACGTTCGGCTGGACCCGCGCCTCGACAGACTACCGCGTCATCCTCTACTCGGGCATAACAGGCTCGGGCTCGACAGGCGAGCCGTTCGTCAGAACGGTCGAGTGGGCAGAGCAGAACGCATCGGGTGCGCTGTCCGGTTCTGAGACCGTAGACATCTCAGGCACCAACGTAGACTGGCTCATCTTCACCGGCTCGGACATCGGTGGCGGTACACCCGGCAGCGACGAGTGCGTCACCTTCCACACGATAAAGGTGTTCGGCGTTCCAGACGTGACGACGATAAACCCGTCAAACGTACTGGACGACTGCCTTGACGAGCTGCCGACCGACGACCTCCCGGCTGGTGACGCACACCGCGCATGGATGGCTAGCGACACCACGACAGTCGAGCCGCTGATCTTCAACGCGCGGTCCAGCGAGGCCGACATGGTAGCCGAGATACTGCGCTACACCACAAAGGACTTCGGCTTCTGGGTGCGGCGCATCAATGGCGAGTACGCACCCGTGCCGGTCTTCGCCGCGAAACCCTTAACGGCGGATTACGTGGCGTTCGTTGACGGCGAGAACACTTCCGCGCGACTGGGCGGCGACGATATGACGGAACTCGCTAGTGCCGTCCGCGTGAACTACAGCGACGTGGAGGGACGGAGCGCACACACGGACCGCACGGACACAGACACCTCACACTACCTGGTGGCGATAGACCGCGACAAGGTAGAGGCCGTCTATGCGGAGACATCCAGCACGACGCTCGCGAACACCATCGGCGACAACTACCTAGACGACTACGGCGAGATGCAGATAAGCGGCACCATCGACGTACTGGGCGCGATCAAGGATGAGAACGGCGCGGATGTCCTGCCGTGCGAGATAACGGCTGGCAGGCGCATACGGCTGGTCGGCATGGAGGAAGGCAGCGTGGAGGCGCGTATCGTACAGGTGGAGAAGACCGGCATGTTTCGCGCGAGGCTGCACGTCTCGACGCGGCCCTACATGCTGGACGTAGAGCTGGCGCGATTGGCAAAACACACGATAGCGGGGTAGCCGATGATTGAGAATGGAGATAGATACGTGACGTGGAAAGAGTTTGCCATCTACATGGATGGGTTCCGTGAAGACGTGAATCGCATCGCCTACAAGGTCTACATCGGTGTCGGAGTGATAGTGACGGTCAACGCGGCCCTCGGCTTATGGGTTGCGCTTAACGTCTAGCCGGTGTATGATGTCGGCAAACCGCTAGCGGAGGGAGACACCGTGAAGCGTGACTATCCGTTCTGGCAGCGGCATTGTCACCTATCACCAGCGGACCTGTACGCCCTTTACCCAACAGCCCTCAGTTCGTCAGACTCGTGGCGGCGTGTGGTACGCGCCGCGAAGAAGTTGTATCCCGAAATCTCCTGGCGTTACGACTCGCGCGCGCAGATGCCGGGCGAGGCTCCACCGGGCAAGCGTCCGAAACACATCATCCCGCGCGAGGCTCATCAAGTAGAGACCGAGATCACGGTCTCGCTATCCGACATGCACATACCCTTCCATGATCCCGATGCGATATCATGTGCGTTTGGGTTCGTCCGCGATATACGCCCGAACCGCCTCATCCTCAATGGTGACATACCGGACTTCTACCAACTGTCACGCTTCCTGAAAAGCCCCAGGCGGATTCTATCGATGCAGGATGACATCGACCAGACGAACGTGATACTTGACGACCTCGACGCTGTACTGCCAGACGAATGCGAGAAGGATTGGATACTCGGCAACCATGAGGACCGTTTGCGCCGCTGGCGATGGGATAACCCGGAGACCTCAACCGTGCATGGAACCTCGTTCGAGGAAATGTTCCACACGGCGGAGCGCGGCTACGCCATCCACGCGCCGAAGGGTCGAAGCGCGTCAACCAAGATCGGCGTCGTGGAGGTCGGCCACTTCAACAAAGCACTCAAGTACTCCGGCGCGACCGAACATGCGCTAGTAGAGGAACGCGGCTGCTCCATCGTCCAGGGCCACTCACACCGTATGGGTGTCTACTACACACGCAAGGGTGGGAGTGGTATCCAGCTCGTCGGTGTTGGCAACGGGTGTCTATGCGACCTTCACCCGGAGTACGTCAACGAGCCGAATTGGCATCACGGTCTCGTGGTGATAACTCGCATCATCGGGGCCAACCGATTCCACATCCAGCAGTACGAGATACTAGGCGGAAACATGTTCGTTGACGGCAAGCGATACTAGGAGGCGACATGGCACGAGTGTATATAGACCCCGGGCACGGCGGGCGTGACCCCGGCGCGGTGGACGGCAAGAGCGGTACGGATGTGCTCTACACGGAAGAAGAAGACCTGACGCTGACCGTCGGGATGCTGCTGTATGACGCGCTGAAGCGGTGCGGCGTCAACGTCGGCATCTCGCGGATGGCTGACGTGTACCCGTCGCTAGGCGAACGCGCACGCAAGGCTAACGAGTGGCTCGCGGACTGCTTCGTGAGCGTCCACTTCAACGCGCACGCAAGCGCGGCGAAGGGTATGGAGGTACTGTACTACCCGTCTAGCGTCAAGGGCAAGAAGCTAGCCGCGAACATCTACGACCACCTTGCGCCGATCACGCCGTGGGGGGATCGTGGCCTCAAGGCGCGCGACAACCTCTACGTACTCCGCGCGACCTCAATGCCCGCCGTGATCGTCGAGTACGACTTCATCACGAGCGAGGAAGCCGAGCGGCTGGTCGTCACCGAGGCGTACCTGGCAGCGGCGGCGGAGGCTACCGCGCGTGGCGTGTGCGACTGGCTCCCCGTGCCGTATGTGGCCCCTGACGGCAACGAGGCCGACGATCCCACCGGCGATCCCGACGACGTGCATATCATCGTGGCGCGGCAGTCGAAGTACGGCCTCGTGGAGGACTTCTGCAATGAGAACAGCCTGACTCACTGGACGCTAGAAGACCTGAACGTGCCCACTTCGACTTTCCATATCACCAAGGGGGGAGAATAGATGGACTGGCAGAATGTACTGGAACGCGCCGCCTGGACCTTCGCGCAATCCGCGATAGTCTTCATCCTGGCGAGCGAGGCCGACCTGCTGAGCGCGAACCTGTGGGTAGGTGCGGCGCTCGCGGGCGCGGCAGCGGCACTCTCCGTGCTGAAGACCGTCGCACAGGAGCGGCTTGACAGATGGCGGTACGATAAGGCATACTAGCGTGACAGGACGCGCTACTGCGCTGACATACTGAAGGCAGACCGGCGGCTCCGAGAGGGGTCGTCGGTCTTTCTCGCGCCGGGGGTTGCAAACTGTTTGCGCGGGGTGTAGTATGGGTAGCAACGAAGGGAGGGCACATGGAACGCATACTAGACGGCATCCTACCAGTGGCACCGATGGTGCTGTGGCTCGTGTGGGAGATAAGGAGGGCGCGATGCAAGCGGGGGAGAAGGTCCGCTACCAGCGGCGTGTGGGGGCGCGAATCTACGCGGCGGTGGTGAAGGAAGTACACTCCTGGGGCTACCTGCTCTGGGTGGATGGCATCGGCAACGTAGCGGCACGGAGGGAGCAAGTACGATGAGCATGTGCAGCGAGTGCGACCAGTCCGGTGACTGCCCGTATGACGACGACGTGGTGGCGTGCGAGGCTGACAAGATGGACGCGGCGGAAGCGAGCTGCGGCTGGCGGGAGGAGGGCTAGTATGTGCGTGAAGCATTCATTCTGCATGGACCGTAGTGGGCGCATCTATCAAGGCCACGGGCTATTAGATGGTCATGCTGAGATAGTGCGCCTGTACGGTCTCGTGTACGACGACCTGAATCACTACGAGGCACAGCCTGGTGACGGCTGGCCTGCCGACAAGGAGGACTGGCACATCACTATGGATCGCGAGAACTGGGTGAGCAAGTCATCGCACAGCGACAAGCTCATGCGCTACCTAGCCAAGCGGTTTCCCAACCAGAAGGCATGGGACGACTACCCCGTAGACTGGCGAAGCCTTGAGCTTCCAAACTGGACTCGCGTGAAGCGTCACTACGATATGGCATTGCAGGCGAAACCACTATCGGTCGTGCCTGACAATGTGGTGTTGACGCTTATAAATCAGCACCTCGCACAATTAGAGGCCGAGTCAGGCATCGACATGACGAGAGCGCAGAGAATCAAAACACTTGATGACTCCGTGTGGGACTCCGTGTGGGAGTCCATGCGGGAGTCCGTGCAGGACTCCGTGTGGGACTCCGTGTGGGAGTCCGTGCGGGAGTCCATGCGGGAGTCCGTGCAGGAGTCCGCGTGGGAGTCCGTGTGGGAGTCCGTGCGGGCCCCCATGCGGGAGTCCGTGGACGCATCAATGGTCCTAACAGACGCACACAACCCGTTCATGCCGTTATTGGAACTTGCAACATATGGCGCATACCTATACGGGATAACCGATGATGGTATCGCATATGTATTACGTGGGGGGGAATGATGGAACTCACACAGCGTGACATCGCCCGCGCGACGGGTAGCAACGACAGCACCATCTCGCGGATCGTGCGCGGCGATGCGACCTTCCCGGCACCGTTCGGGAAGATGTACCTGGAGGACGAGGTGCGGGCATGGGTGCAGGAGCACCGCCCGACATGGAGGTGGCAGCATGAGCAGGGATAGCGATTGCGAGTCGATGTTTAAGGCACTCGGGCGCGTTGACGGCGCGGTGGACACTATGGGTGACTGGAAGTACGCGCGGCTCACTCGCGCAGGTGCCAACTTGATTACATACGCCGTTGAACGCATCGCCGGGGCTATCGAGAGGAGCGGAAAATCATGACAACGGAAGCAGCGGCGCAGGCATACGAAGCACAGCACGTAGCGACATGGAACGGCAGGCCACTAGCGGTATACAATCCGCAGAATCGACCATTCGATGAGTTACCCGTCATCTATGGGTTCAACAATGGCGGTCATGCTGTACTTATTGCAGGGGATGGCACGGTCCTAGGTGGTCACCTGTGTTCGTCCGAGGGGTATATGCCCCACGATCTCGGCGTCCTTGAAGGAGCAAGACCAGACCGGCACGAGGGATTCCAAGAGCACTACCCTGATGGCTACCGGATGGAGTTTGTTAGCTACAATGATGTAAAGACACACGACAAGCTTCTGGCAGCGTTTGTTCTTGCTGGTGCCGAGAAGGGGGGCGGCAGTGGAGACGACTAGCACGCAGTACATCACCGATCACGGCACCTACGACCGCGTGACGACCATCTGTCGCGTGACTGGTAACAACGTCGGTCTGCTCCGCTGGTACGCGCAGCTGACAGCCGAGCGCGTTATGGAAACCACCATCGTTGACATCGCCATGATGGTTGGTGAGTGCGACGACCGAGATGCTGCGCTAGATTACCTAACCAGACACTTCACATCCGCGCCGTGGGAAGCGATGGAGAAGGCTGGTGAGGTCGGTACGCAGGTACACGACTACGCCGAAGTGATAGCACGCGAGGGCATCGGCGCAAGTTCCGGCTACGACTACGACGCTATCGAGGATGCGTACAGCTACACGCTCGGGTTCGACGCCTTCTACCGCGACTATGAACCCGAGTTCGTTGACACCGAACGCTTTGTCTACAGCGAGAAGCACGGCTACGCTGGTCGCCTTGACGCGCTCGTGCGCCTCACCATCGGTGGCAAGCGTGGGCTGTATGTGCTAGACTACAAGACCGGCACGGAGCGCAAGAAGCACGCCGCACAGGTGACGGCGTACCGCCGTGCGGACGACACGCATATGCAGGTCACGGCGGGCGCGCTTCTGCTATACTTGCACAAGGACGGCACGTATCGCCTACGGCTGGCGAACACGGGCACGGCGACCTGGCATTGGTTCCTCGACATGGCGAAGGTCTACCGCGCCGAGAGGCTAGGATACGCCGCGAACCTGGGCAGCATCGTGAAGAAGGAGGGCTAACGATGAACCAGCACGGGAATCTAGACACCGACAGATGTGCTGCCATTGTTACACAGCCGCCGCACTATCTACACTTCTATCAATGCAACAGAAAGCCTGGTCACGGCAGGGATGGCGCATACTGCAAACAACACGCGAAGCAGCGTCGATACCAAGAGCTAAAGGAGGGCTAGTATGGGACGCTTCAATCTAGCGGACTACGAGGAGGTTAAGGACCGCATTCCGCGCTTCTACGCCGACTATCCCGACGGGCGCATCTGCACCGACCTGGCGCGGCACAGCGATGACTTCACACAAGTCATCATGTTCGCGATGCTGTATACGTGCCAAGAAGACCAGGACACAGACTGCCCGCGCGCTACCGGCTATGCCGAGGAACGCAAGGGTGAGGACGGCGTGGCGAACGAGTCAGCGTGGCTTGAGAACTGCGAGACGAGCGCGATAGGCCGCGCCCTCGCAAACGCCGGATACAGCGGCAGCAAGCGGCCCAGCCGCGAGGAGATGGCGAAGGTGAAGCGGCACGAGGATGCCGAGCCGGACCCGAACGCCGCGACGGAAGCCCAGCGCAAGATGATGTTCGCGCTAGCGAAAGATGCGCAGCTCAGCCACGAGAAGCTGAAGGACTTGCTCGCGACAGAGGTCGGCAAAGACTCGACGGCAAGCCTCACGAGGAAGGAAGCGACGCAGATCATCGACCACCTCAAGGAAGTGCTCGGCGACATGCCCCCCGGCGATGCCTGAGTACATAGTCGCTGTGGACTTCGACGGCACGCTCGCGACCTACGACATCTGGCGCGGCCCCGGCATCTACGGTGAACCCGTCACAGACAGCCGCGAGGCTATGTGGCGGCTGCACGTCCTGGGCTGTACGCTGGTCATCTGGACGTGTCGCGACGAGGACGAGTGCATCCTTGCGTGGCTAGAAAGCTACGGCTACCCACCCGTCGCGGCCATCAACGAGGACGTGAGTGGTGCCGAGCGCGGCGATGCCTACCGCAAGATCGTGTATGATGTACTGGTAGACGACCGCGCCGTGGGCTGGACGGACTGGGCAGCGGCGGTTGACGACATCGAGCGCAGGATGCACACTATATGCAGAGCGACGGCAAGCCACGTCTGAGGGGGAGCCGATGGACTTCGACAGCGATACCTGCGAGCTGACCACTTGCGGCTACTTCGCGGACTGCCCCTACGACCTACAGGCGCGTGACTGCGTGCGGGAGTCATACGCGAGCCTATCGGATCGCCACTGTCCGTTCGAGCCGTGCGTCGAGTGCGAGGAAGAGTGCGAGTGATGGGGCTTTGGTTCAAGGCTCACTACACGCTGTTCGAGAAGGCTAAGAACGTCGCGCTGTCCGACGCGGCGTTCCGTCTGTATCTCAACCTCATCAAGCTAGGCCGCGAGTCTAGCGAGTACGGCGTAGTGAGCGGAACGGTGCCCGCGATTGCAAAGCTGTGCCACATGGACCCGCGCAAGTTCCTCCGCGCGGTGAGCGAACTTCTATCGGATGTCCAGGGGAAGTTGGAAGGAAGTCCGGAGGATGTCTGGAGGAAGTCGCCTAGAAGTCTGCGCGACATCTCCCCGACATCTATCGTACATCTCACCGTCAAAGACCTCGACTATTACCAGTCCCGTAAGCCGTCTGACCAGCCAGAACGTACCCGTGAGCGTGTCGCGAAACACCGCGCCCGCGAGGAGATGTATCGCGTTACGTCGCCTATAGAGGTAGAGACAGAGACAGATAAGAGAGAGAAGAAGCGTATGCTACTCCCTTGCCTAGTAGACTACACGCCAACGAATACGCCGACTTCTCCCGACAAGACGCGCCGTCGCGCCGACTGGTCCGCGCTACACCACATCGTTGCGGACCTTGAGGAGCTATGGGGCATCATCCCGCCGGTGGACCTCGCGGCGTTCTGGTCGTGCTTCACAGACAACGGCAAGTGCGCGGAGGGGTGCGCTGCGACCGCGCAGCAGGCCGACGAGTGCATGTGGCTCGCACTCGACAAGTTGCGGTTGCCTATCGTGGCGGGAAAGCGTAGCATGAGGGGAACGCTGAAACTGTTGCGCAAGATGTTTCACGAGGATCGGAGGGTGGCATGAGTGACATACCTACTTTTCGGGACGATAGTGCCGAAAATGTGGTAACTGACCTACGCGCAATCATGCAGGCGGCACTAGAGCGTCTGCGAATCAATGGGTGTGGATATGCGAAGGGGAGTCAGGGTCGGCTCTGCTTTGAGTCGAACCTTGCCCTAGTTTCTATCCGCGTCCTCGCCATGCTGGATGTGGTAGAGGCGGGAACAGTCGCCGGGGAGCATGTGTACGACAGTCACTCTGACGCGAACATGGTACTGGTTGAGCGTGGCGATATTGCGCGCCTCCAAGCCGCCCTCGCCCGCCTAGATGCTTTGGAGGCATCCGATGACTGAGCGCATGAGCGACAAGCGGCTGGCTGAGATTCTTGCTATCAGGCCGCAGAACCGATGGAGGCACACACCGTATCACGGAATCCTAGCGGCTCTCCAAGCCGAACGCGCTGACCTCACCGCATCCGAGCAGGAGTATGAGCGGTTGCGGGACGCGCTGGGAGAAATCGGCGTAGAGGTACTCGCGGCATGTGCTGATTGGTGCATCGACGAAACTGCCTGTGAGGGATGTCCTGTCGCGGAGATCGCGGCCATCTTCACTGTCCTCAACGATGACGCAGCTAAACAGCAAGCCGAGAGGGGGGTGTCGTGACCATGAGCCTCCTCCCCGAGTACGCCGACCGCCGCGTCCATACCGCCTGCGGCTCCCCTGTCGCGCGGCCAGGCCCCTACACGTGGCACCAGGCGGGCGGTGAGTGGGTGTCGCGATTCGAGCAGCACACCGTAGGCCACGAGACTGACCGCGCCGACCCCCACGGCGAGCATATCGTTGGCGAGCCAGTCGTCACGACCGACTACCGGGGGCGTTCCTCGACGCGACCAGGCCGCGAGTTCTACTGGCACCGCCATCACTACGTGTGCCACCACTGCGGCGATACGCTACCCGAGCGCGAGACGCGACCAGCGGACGGCGACTGGGATGAGGTGTACTACTCATGCCACGCGTAGTAGCGATAGACCCCGGCCTCGCGAACACCGGCCTCGTGCTGTACGTGGACGGCAAGATACGCGCGGCTGTCACCTGCCGCACAAAACCAGGCCCGCGCGGTGACTTCGCAGAGGTGCTGGCCCGCGCGGACGACATGGCGGCTAGCGTCGCGGCGCAGGTCGTCAACTGGACACCTGATGAGATAGTCGCGGAGGGCTACCGCGACATCCCCGGTAAGTTGCGCGGCGCGAAGAACCGCTGGATGACTCCGCTCGCTATCGGGTGTCTGTGGGCCGCGCTGAAGCCGTTGGGGATACCCGTCGCGTGGCAAGACCCCGAGACTGTGATGAAGGCCATGAAGAACGTGGTATTGTTCTGGAAGGCGAAAACACCTATCATCGAAGGCGACGACTCGCTGACGAACGAACACACCCGCAGCGCAGCGGCGCACGGGCACTACTACCTCTACGGAAGGCGTGACGTATGACACTCAAGATACGGTACTTATATACCTTACACACCACGGCGGTGGTGTAAAGTGAGTGCATGGGCTGGCGAGACCACAACTACGTCCTGGCTGGGGCTGCTCTGATGGGGAGCGCAGCCCTCGTCGCGTTTGGAGTGTGGTCTGTTGCGATAGGCGGTTTCTTCTTGTTCCTATACGGACTATCCCCGCGATTCTGGCATGGACGCTGGGATTGGTTCCGTGGGCTATTCGCCAGGTCGGGCTCGATGAAGTCCGCTGTCAACCCTCAAAGCAAATGGGCCAGGCGTGGTGTGTCAAGTATACAAGTACCCAAGATACCTCGCAAGGGAATAGCAACGAGCCTCTACGTCGGCGTGGTGCTATTCTTCCTTGCCGTCTGTATTACCGCCGTAGTCGCTCAGCGGCAGTGTGCGCCCCCAGACACCAAAGAGGCGGCAAAGGCCGCGACAGGCGACCTCACGGCTCCTGAGCGGTACGCATATGCGACTGTGCCTACCTGCACGGCGGTCTTACAGCCGAAACCGGAACCTGAGCCTGCCGTAGTCACGCCGCGCGTTACTACGGAGCCGTCGCGGTCCCTGCGGCGCTCGATAGCGGGCGTGGAGCAGTGGCGGGAGCTTGTAGCGCGTTACTTCGATGCTGCGTATGTGGACGACGCACTGAGCGTGATGATGGGCGAGAGCGGCGGGAATCCGAACGCGACGGGAGACGCGGGCGAGGCGGGGCTGTTCCAGCTGCACCCGGTCCACTTCGCAAACATCGCCGCGAGAGCCGAGGGCAAGGGGCTGTCCACCGACCCGTGGAACCCCGAGACGAACGTGATGTTCGCCGCATACATGAGCAATTACGGACGCAACTGGTCAGCATGGACCGTACAGCCGTAGGGGGTGAAACCATGACAGCCGTGATGGAGCGAGACTGCGCGACATGCGCACACGAGGCCGTGATCGGCACCGCACCGCCGTGCGTGGATTGCCACAACTTCGAACTGTGGACCGATGCGGAGGATGAGGAGGGCTCCACGTGAGCAACACGCTCGCCGACCTCTCGTGCGCCTTCGAGGAGATATGCGACGCTGACATGCAGACGGCTACGTTGGAAGCCGTGCAGGCCGTGGCGTTCGTAGCGAGCGCGTGTACTTCGCGGGACGGCTACCTGCGCGTGGAACATGTCGCTGGCAAGCCCGCGAGTAAGCCCCCTGGCCAGGTGCGATACATGGGAGCGTATAAACACCAGCTATCACTCCTGCGCTCGGTTCGCATCGCAGCCGAGCGCGTGGCGCACGACATGGACCGCGCCAGGGAGCGGCATGACAGGGGCAACTACCGCCCCCAGGCAGCAGGCGGCAGACCCGCGCAGCTCGACACCGAGACGCTCGTGGCTATCGAGCTAGCCGTCGCGGAGGGACGCTCGGCGGTCGCGGAGGCTGTGAGGCTCGGACATCCGCGCGGAACGTACTACGGCTGGGTGAGGCGCGGCAGGGACGCGCACCTGGCAGGCAAGAGCGGCGTCGAGGTGGACCTGTACCTGCTATGTGGAGGTGTGGAGTGACCACAGACGCAGACCTCATAGCACGCCTCGGGAAATACTGGCACGAACCCCTGTTCTGGTGCGCGTACCGCCACCACACCAACCGCGAGCTGTCTAGCATGTTTGGCCGCACATACCAGGCGTGGTACGTACGCCGCAGGGACTACGATCCCGAGTACGCCCCCGACGAGCAGATCGCGTTCGACGCGGCGAAGACACTGCGGGCGGCAGCGGCGGCAGGTGCCAGCTTCCCCGACGGCTACCGCAAGTCGCTGCAACGCGCGGCAGAGCGCGGGACCGTGCGGGTGAGCGTACTGGACAGGTGGGCGGTGGCGTTAGGGTGCCACATGAGCGAGCTGGAGATGTGATGATACCAGGCTCCGCCATCATACACGGCGACTGCCTGCGTGTCATGGCGGACTTCCCAGACGTGCAGTTCGACGCGCTCATCACTGACCCGCCGTATGGTTACAGCTTCATGGGCAAGGACTGGGACCGCGCGGTGCCGTCCGTGGAGGTATGGCGCGAGTGCTTGCGTGTCCTCAAGCCAGGAGCGTTCGCGTTCGTGATGAGCGCACCGCGTATCGACGTGCTGAGTCAGATGGGAGTGAGGCTCGCAGAGGCAGGATTCGTGACGGCGTTCACGCCGATATTCTGGACGTACGCTTCGGGGTTTCCGAAAGCGACGGACGTGAGCAAGCTGGTGGACAAGCGGGCGGGTGCCGAGCGCAAGGTGCTGGGGCGTGCAACAGGAGCACAGGCTGACTCGACTGGCTGCTATGGCGCATGGGGCAATGACAACGGCGACGGACAGAGCGAGTACGACATCACCGCCCCCGCCACTCCCGAAGCCGCCGCCCTCTCTGGTGCCTACTGCGGCTACCAGCCGAAACCTGCCGTGGAGGTCGTCATCGTCGCGATGAAGCCGCTGGGCGAGGCAACCTACGTCGATCAGGCGCTAGCGAACGGAAAGGGCGTGACGTGGCTGGATGACGCGCGGGTGCCGTGTGAGGAGACTACCGGCTGGGGGGGCAAGCCTGGCTTTGAGAATACCCACGGCGGGGGGCTCGACCAGGAGCGCGACCCAGCAGACTACGAACGCACGGATGGTCGCTTCCCGGCCAACCTCATCTGCTCCGACGATGCGCTGAACGACGGGGTGATGCGGTATGGCAGCGGGGAGTATGTGAGAGGACCAGTGGATGCCGAGAGCGTATTCGGCATCGGGACTGACCGTGGTGGTTCGCACTACGCCGACTCAGGCTCATACTCTCGCTTCTTCGACCTCGACGTATGGAGCGACGCGCAGATGGCCGAACTCCCCGACGCGATCCGCCGCGTCTACCCGTTCATGCCGGTGCCGAAGGCGAGCAAGGGAGAGAAGGACGAGGGAATAGACGATGGCGAACCTGTCTACATGGATGAAACGCGCAATGACAAGGATGCGATCGGCTGCAACAATCCGCGCAATCGGAGCGGCACGGCACGAATTCGCAACCACCATCCGACCGTCAAGCCACTCACCCTCATGCGCTACCTCGTGACGCTATCGACCCGCCCCGGCGATGTGGTGCTGGAGCCATATGGGGGTAGCGGTACGACTGCGCTAGCAGCCAAGATGCTCGGACGTGAGTGCATCTGTATCGAGCGCGAGGCTGAGTATGTAGCGATCGCACAGGCACGACTCGACACGCTACAACCTACGCTCTTCTAATCCAACGCCCTGACCTGCGGATAGGCAACGCCCCCACGCCTCACGCAAAAACACCCGAGGTTTACACACATTGGGCCAAAGAAATATAGCCCGTCTGACCTGCACGGGAGAAAAACATCTCTAAAATGTGCGTAAACCCCCCACCCAATATGCTATACTCAAAACAGAGACAGGAAACGCGCCAGCTTGTACCCGCGCGTATTTCTGCTCCCGGCGGGGCCACTTCCCCCCAAAGTGCGACGCCTTCCTGTTGCGCTTCCTCCTCAGGTGGCCCTGCCATTCCGATGTCTTCTCAGATGTCTAAGAGGGTGTAGGCGCTGTCTTAGTGTGCCCAAAGAGCCGCTGGATGCGCGCCGTCGTCCTCGGGATAGCACCACAGACTTCTATCCCTATTCTTTGCCCTCCCTATACCCAAATCGAGGTGCGCCATGTGCGAACCTTCCAAGCGATACCACTGTGTACCCTGCGACGTGACCATCACGCTCCATGCCGAGGAGCGCTGGTGTCCGATCTGCACGTGCGGCGAGATTATGAGGCGAGTGGACGTGGCGAGTGATTCCGGCAACGGGTACCTGGTAAGCGATGTGATCCCTGAGAGGTTGCGAGGGCTGGACATGCTGATGCGCGAGGTACCTTGTGGCTAGCCGCGACACGACCTACCCCAACTGGGAGCACGCTTGCGAGAGCTTCCGTGTCGATGCGCTGGAACACTGTGCGGAGGAACGCTGGCGGCAGGTCAACCTGAACAAGTCGCGCCAGCCGAGCGCGGAGGACGTGCGCAGGTTGCTGTTCGAGGCGGAGATGCTTGTGCGATACTGGGTGGAGTGCTAGACATGGGCAACGGCAAGACCTACACCGCGAAGGAGAAGGAGCTGTTCTTTCGCCAGGTAGCCTACTACGACGGAAACGTGGCGGCAGCAGCGCGCCGTAACGCGATACCGTATGCCACTGCTCACAACTGGTGGAATAAGCTGGATGAACAGGAACAACTGGTATACGTCGATAGCGTAAAGAAGGATGCGCTGGCAGACTGGCGCGACATCCTCACGATGGCACTCAAGCGAGCCAAGGCCACGATCGCCGACGCTAGCACACGTGACAGCATAGGCGCGGCGCACATCGCTGATAACCACATCCAAATCCACACTGGCGGCGTCACCTCGCGCACCGAGACGCTTCACGGCGAGCTAGACGCGAAGGACAACGCCGCGCTGATCGCCGAGCTGGATCGCATCCGCAAGAAGATCGAGGCAGAGCTGGAAGCGGAGGTTGACGCGACTCCCGCAAAGGTGTAGCGTGGTAGTTGAACTACGAAGGGCTACCGAGGAGGGAACATGGGTGGGTATATCGATATTGTGTTTGATGCTCCGCCGGGACCGGAACCTGGACGCTTTGTGGAGGTCGAAGATGCGTCAGGGGCAGGTATCAGCTTTGGAGAATGGGTCGAGCGCGGAGATGGGTATTGGGTGCTACGCATACCAGATCATCGTGTGGTAGTTGCGGCTCTGCGTGAGATTGCCGATGCGTGCGAAGGTCGAGGCGGAGCTTGCCGAGGGGGTTGACGCTAGCAGGGCGAAGGTGCTAGCATAAGGGGAACAACCAAGACAACCAAGGAGGGCGTATGACTGACACCGACTTTATCGGAATCTGGTTCGCGTGAACTACGTCCTCATCCCCACCCGCGCTGGCTCAAAAGGCATCCCGGGCAAGGCTACGAAGCTGCTCGCTGGCAAGCCGCTGGTGCTGTGGGCGCTGGAGGCGGCTGTGGAGGCGGTGGGCGCGGCGTACGTGATAGTGAGCACCGATGACGAGGCTACGAGGGAAGTCGCCGCTGACATTGGCGTATGTGTGTGGCACCGACCAGACAAGCTAGCCACTGACACCGCGACGCTGGACGAGGTTGCGAGAGATGTCGCGATTGACGTGGCTGACATCATGCCCCACGAAACCTTCAAGGACGACATCCTCGCGACCGTACAGCCTACGTCGCCGTTCATCAAGGCGGCTACGATCCGCAGCACCATTGCCATGATGGAACACTACGGTAGCGTGCTCACCGTTACGCCGGATACTGCGCTGCGATGGGATGACGACTGCCAGCCGCTCTACACGGATCGCGTGAACCGCCAGGACGCTGACCCGACCTACACGGAGACCGGCGGCGTGATCGCTGCAAGGTTAGGCGACATCCTTGAGCATGGCACGCGCATAGTCAAGCCTACGGGCTTGCTGGTGCTGCACGGCGCGGAGGCGCTCGACATCGACACGCCTGCGGACTGGGTGCTAGCTGAGTGGTACGCGAAGGAGGGGTAGTGGTGAACGATAGGGCAGTGATTCTGGAGAGCATCGAAATCTATGAGATGATTCGCAATAAGCGCAAGAAGGGCTTTGTGTATGAGGCTCGCTGTGACGACACGGGAGAGGTCTACGCAGAGTTCCATGCGCCGGAAGATATGGACGAGGAGATCAGCCTGAGAGTGGTTGCCCCTCATGTACCGATGCACCCAGGTGGGCTACGCAACAACTACGCGAAGGAGGGATAGCTATGATGTCACGACAGGACCGCGAACTGCTACGCCCGTTCATGCACGGGAACCCTGGTGTAATCGTAGCTACACGCCCTACAATGTGCCCACCGTCGTGCAAGCATAACTGTCACAACTGTACTCCGCAGAAGCGACGCGACATCACCTGGAATGCTGAGCTGTAATGCACGTCGTAATCCGCGCAGACGCCTCACCCGCGCTCGGTATGGGCCACGTATACCGAGCGCTTTCGCTTGAGCATGAACTGGTGGCACTGGGCCACGAGGTCGATATCGCCGCATACAACAAGCTGGGCCGCGACTACCTGCGGACGCGCTCCGCAAACATGGTCGGCCACAGATGGCTCGGCGGCTACGACCTCATCATCCTTGACATCCTAGACACCCATGCCGAGGACGTGCTGCGCTTGCAGCAGACCGGCGCCAAGGTCGTCACGTTTGAGGACTTGGGCGGTGGAGGCGATCTGGCCGACCTCACCATCAATGCCCTCTACGCTGAACCCGAGCACGCCTGGACCGGCCCGCGTAACGCGATACTCGCGTCGTGCTTCGAGGACGCGGAGCCTATCGAGATTCGCGACAAGGTAGAGCGCATCCTGATAGCCTTCGGCGGCACGGACCCCGCGCGGCTGACACGCCTTGCGCTACTAGCCCTCGACGGCCCGCACGACCAGATAGACGTTGTGGTCGGCCCTGGCAACACTGCCGTGCCGATAGGCGGCGGGCAGGTGCGGGTACACCACGACGTGCGCGACATGGCTGCGCTGATGGCTCGGGCAGACCTTGCGGTGACGAGCGCGGGCAGGACTGTCACGGAGCTGATGAGCCTCGGCGTGCCGACGATCGCGCTGTGCCAGAACGAACGGGAGCTGACGCACACGCACGCGAGTGGGCGATACGGTGTCGTCAACCTGGGCCTGGGAGCATACGTGACCCCGAACGGGTTCAGAGCGCACATAGACGCGCTGCGCAGGGATGTCGAGCTACGCCGCCGGATGCACGCGCGGATGCTTGAAGCCTTGCGGGGCAGGAGCAACCGTGCTATTGTGGAGAGGATACTGGCAGCGGTAGAGGAGGGGTAGGCATGGATGACGTAACTGTATATGTTGTCACATCAGGGGATTACTCAGATTATGGGATTCAACGTGTATTCCTAGACGCTGATGAGGCAAACAGATATTGTGAAGTCGAGAACACATCTAGACTCTGGAGCAAAGCCGATGTGGAGGAATACATCGTATCCGAGTTAGGCGAACCGCTTATTACTCACGAAATCAGCGTGACGATTGCTAAGGATAGTCCGCTTGATTATGGTGATTCAAGACGCGTCTACTGGGATGGACTGCCTGATGATAAGAAGCTTGGACTGAATTGCCAGTATGCGTACAGGCTAGTCGGTAATTATCCAGCAAGGATATTCATATCGGCAGAAGACACCGACGAAGACCGTGCGCGAAAGATAGTTACCGACACCGCCATACAGATACTAGCAGAGTTCGATGCCGCACACGCGCGGCTGTCGGGGTAGCTGCCATGTACATAATCGCCGAAGCTGGCGTCCACCACGAAGGCGACTTCGACCTTGCGCTCGCATACATCGACGCGGCGAAGGCTGCTGGCGCGGATGCCGTGAAGTTCCAGACGTATGACGCCGACGATCTGGTGACGAGGGGCGTTGGGGCGTACGGCGTGAGCGGCAACCAGCGCGACGCGATCCGCTACCCGTCGTTCACCGAATTGCAATACCGCGACCTGTTCGCCTATGCACGCGGCGAGGGTATCGACTTGCTGTCCACGCCGTTCAGCACCGAGGCTGCGGATATGCTGTATCGCTGCGGGATGTGGTACTTCAAGGTGGCGAGCGGCGACATCACGAACCTGCCGCTGATACGGCACGTGGCGGGGCTGGCGGACTGGGTGCTGCTGTCCACGGGTGCCAGCGACCACGCCGAAATAGAGGCGGCGCTAGAGTGCCTGTGGAATGTGCGAGTGACACTGCTTCACTGCTCGCTTGCGTATCCGACACCTGACGAGTACGCGAACCTGGGGCGCTTGCGGCAACTGGAACGGTACAACAAGCCGTTCGGCTACAGCGACCATACGACGAATCCGCTGTCATGCCCGATAGCCGTTGCGCTCGGTGCTACCGTCATCGAAAAGCACTCCACGCTCGACAAGACGCTTCCGGGGCGCGACCACGCACACGCGATGGAGCCTGACGAGTTCGCGGTGATGGTGCGCGCATGCCACGACGCTAGGACGCTGACTCGCTACCACGGCATGGTGACGGAAGCCGAGCAGTCGGGGCGTCACGGCGCGCGTCGCTCACTGGTCGCCGCGCGAGACATAGCGGCTGGCGAGACTATCATGGAGGCGGCTGTGGAGCGGAAGCGTCCGGGCGGTGGTTTGCCGCCAGACGCGGTATAGGAGGGGCGAGATGCAACGAATAGTCTACACATGCGATGATTGCGGTGTCGAGTTCGATGGACGATACCAGGAGCCGTGGGGTTCTGACTATTGTTCATCGTGCATGCCAAGGCATCTGGACGAGTTCGCGCCAGTGATATATACGCACACCAAGCGTGACGCAGTGACGTCCGAGTGCTCCTAGTCCTCTCCGGCGTCCTCAAGAACGTCGGCGATGCGCTTATCACCGATCGCACACTCGCGCTGCTCAACGTCTACACCACTGACGAGCTTATCGTCCTGCCCCGCAGCGAACCGCTGGAGAAGCACGCTGACCTCGTAGCGAAGGCGCGCGGCGTGGTGATAGCTGGCGGACCTGGCATAAACGCGACCACCTGGCCCGACGTGTACCCGTTGTTCCGCGATCCTGGCACCTTCAAGCGGCTGGACACGAAGCTGCACTTCCTCGGCGTGGGCTGGTTCGACACCCCCGGCGACGAGGAAGCCCTAGATCGCTTCCGCTTCCCGCCGCGAATGCAGGCATTCCTGCAATACTCGCAAGGTTTTGCAACCTGGGCTACCCGTGACCTGCAAAGCGCGAAGGTGCTGCGCAGGGCTGGAATGGACGCTACGGTGACGGGATGTCCAGTCTGGTATGACCTACGACACACAGACGAGCGATTCACCCCGCCTGAGCGCATAGAGCGCATCGTGTTCACTACCCCGCAGTCGCCGATGTATCCTGCGCAGGCTATCGACGCTCTGCGCGTTGTGCGCGAGGCGTTCCCCGCCGCGAAGATCACCACGGCGTTCCATCGCGGCATCGAGGCCGACCGCTACACGAGCGAGGAAGAAGCACGGCGGCTACGCTGGATGGCGAGCCTTGCAAGGGAGGTAAGCGAAGTCCGCAACGTGAGCTACGAGCTGGACCGCATCGCCTTCTACGACGAGTGCGATCTGCACGTCGGCTACCGCGTCCACGGGCACCTGCGCTTCCTCGCGGCCCGCAAGCCTAGCGTGCTGCTGGAAGAAGACGGGCGCGGAGGGGGCTTCACGCAAGTGCTGGGCGCACCTGCCATCGCGGCCTGGCGGTACGCTGATGAGGCGCACACGAAGATCATGGCGCGGGAGAATGTCGCAGATTGGCTTCGCAAACTCCTAGGAGATTTCGACTACGAGGCTTGCGGACATGCCATGCGTGTGATAGATGACACGCTGCCGGTGATGGTTGAGCATATCACTGGGTGGTAACTATCAATTCTCGCCCGATTGACACTAATTGATACTAGATTGATACTTGGAGGGCGCGATGCCGATATCTAACGCTGACCGCCTGAAGATCGAAGCCATAGGCGCGATCATAGACGAGCGGTGCGCGCTCAACCTCACCTGGACCGCGAAGCAGGCGGAAGCGAACGCCGCTATCGAGGCGATCCGCGCGGATGCTGCCGAGTGGGTGTGTACGAAGTGCCGCGAGACGCTCGCGTACGCCGTGAACCTGCCCGAGCCGCCGAAGTGTAAGACCGTTGTGGACGGCGTACCCTGCGACGGGTCTGCCGAGGTGGTAGGAGCTATCCCGAAGGTGCTGTTCGGGGGAAGCATGGGGGGTGGCAAGTCGTATTGGGGCTGCCAGCGCGGTATCGAGGCATCCGAGAAGCACCCCGGCTCGCGCGGCTACATGTGCCGCAAGGAAGCCGTCACGTTCAACAAGACGACGCTCATCACGCTCATGGACCCACATCCCGTCGGGCTAGACGTCCTGAACCGCCCCGGCTGGACGCATGCGATATCCAAGCAGTATTTCCTCCACGAGAACGGCTCGCGCATCGACTACGGTGGGCTGTCCACGGGCGAGGACATCAACAAGGTCAAGTCCATGCTGCTGTCCTGGGCGTTCATCGACGAGGCATCCGACGTGCCGAGCAAGTCGGCGCACATGCTTGAAAGCCGTGTCGGGCGCATAGCTCAGGTAGCGGGTACGGAATGGGTGGGCTACGCATCCAACCCTGAGCCGTGCTGGCTTGAACCTGATTTCGTGAACGCGCACAAGGACCGCGCGCGGGTGTTCATCCAGTCCCTGCCGACCGATAACGAGTACCTGCAGCCATCATACATCCCGAACCTGCGCAAGACCTGGGCCGACACGCCCGAATACATCGAAGCGTACCTGTACGGCAACTGGGGCGCGGTGGGCCTGGGTGACGCGGTGTTCACGCCGACCGTCATAGACGTCGCCATGAAGCGCGAGGGCGACGCCGTGCGCGGCACCGACAAGCCCATCGAGTGGGGGGTGGATGTCGCGCGGTTCGGCGAGGACAAGACCGTCGTATATTCACGCCACGGCCTGACCGCTACCCGCATGGCGAAGTGGCACCGGCAAGACACGCGCGAGACTTCCGACAAGCTCATGGCGGTGTACAAGGCACTCCCGACCAGCCTGCGCCCGTCTGCTATTAAGGTGGACGACATCGGCGTGGGCGGGGCCGTGACCGACAACCTCCGCGCGGCGGGTCTGCCCGTAATGCCGGTGGATGTCGGGCGCACCGCTACCGAGTCTGACAAGTTCGCGAACCGCAAGGCTGAGATCACCTGGCACCTGCGCAAGGTGCTCGAAGACGGCGGGACAAAGCTCCCGCAGGACGAGATGCTTCGCACGGAGATGACCAGCATCAAGTGGAAGGTCAAGAGCGGGCGCATTGCTATCGAGTCCAAGGACGACATCAAGGAGCGTATCGGGCACTCCCCCGACGACGCCGACGCGCTCATCCTGTGTTTCGCCACCGATCCTAAGCCGCTGTTCGGCACGTTTGACAAGCCGGAGGGCTGGTAGTACCATTTAGTCGTCGGGTAAATGGCTCGCCCGATGAACCTCCTTTTAGTGGAAGCCCTGCGTATCCGGCAGGAGGCGCGGGGCTTTCGCGTGTCTGCACATTCACCAGGAAGGTAAGCGTATGCTCACCGACTTCTCAGCATTCGCGCCCGGCGCACCCTGGCCGGTGGAAGACGCGGACACTATTGATCGCTTGAAGCGTTGCACGACCAATAAACTCCTGTTCGACAATCGTGCGGACGAGGTTTTCGATACTTGGATAAAGCTCGCTACCTACGATGGTTCGGCTGAGCTGCAAATCCTGCTCAACTGGCACAAGCTCACGAGCGTGAAGTTCGCGGACCTGCTGTTTGGTGAGCCGCCCGACGTGGAGAGCGAGAACGAAACCGCGCAGGATGAGCTAGCCGCACTGCTGGACCGCGTGGGCATGTGGCGCATGTCGCACATGGTAGCTATCGACGCGGGACGCTACGGCACTGGTGTCTACAAGCCGCGCAGACGCGACGACGCGGCGCACCTGGGGCTAGCGGACCCGATCCGCTGGTATCCGGTGGTCGAACCCGACGACGTGCAGGACGTCCAGGCACACATAGTAGCTACACCCTGGAAGTCCGACCCCGAGATTAACGAGGATGACCGCCTCACGGTCGAGCAGCACGACAGGGGCAGCGTCACCACCACGGTCTACATGCTGGAGAGTAACGAGATAGGCAGCGTGGTCGAGGGGCCGACGATAGAGAACATGCGTGCCGACTTCGGCATAGAAGGTTTCCTGCTCGCGCCCGCGCACAACGTCATGTCATCCGATGCTGCGTGGGGTATAGACGACTACGAGCAGGTTGACGGCGTGATGCAGGAGATGATGGTGCGCTACGACCTCATCGCGCGCATCCTCAACAAGCACGCTAGCCCCAAACTCGTCGTCCCGCGCTCCGCGATGGAGCAGGACAGTGAGGGTCGCGCCATTCTCCGCGCCGCTCGTGACGCCATCATCGAGACTGAAGGCGAACGTGGCGTAACGCGTTACGTGACGTGGGAGGCGCAACTAGCGGCCTGCTACGCGCAGCTCGACAGGCTCAAGGAGCAGGCGCACATGCTGCTCGAAACATCCCCCGCGCTGTTCGGTATCAGCACCGACGGCGCGGCTGAGTCCGGCACCGCGCGGCGTATACGCCTCCAGACGACGCTCGCCAAGGTCGCGCGCCTCCGGGCGAACTTCGACCCGGTGGTCAAAGACGTGATACGTAACCTGGCTGCGCTAGAGGGCATGGAAGATCTGGGCGCGCTCACGCTGCACTGGCACGACGGCTTGCCTGACGACATGGCCGAGATGGCGGAAGTCGAGGCACTCCGCGTGACGGCTGGCATCACCTCCAAGCGTTCCGCGATCCGCAGGCTCGACGGCATGGACGACGAAGCGGTTGACAAGGAACTCGCGGAGATAGATACTGAAGCTGCGGCGAGTGCGCCACCGTCCCCGGTGGTGACACTGCCGGAAGCGTAAGGAGGGCATTATGGTTGAAGGTACAGCATGCTCGATAGTGAACTCGTCTGTGAGTCTAATCGAGAGCCTGTGTGACCGTCGTGGAGATGGTTGCGCTACATGCACGCTATCTGATGTCGTCAAGCGAATAGAACGCCTTGACGCACACACTCGTGCCTTCTTCAAGGAAGAAGACGATGCGTAACCCACTCAAGGCCGTCCAGTGCTTCCATTGGGGCCACGACTGGCGCACCACCGCCGTCCGCATGGACAGGCGCGGCACCATGACATGGAAGTCGCAGACGTGCCGCAGGTGCGGCAAGCAGCGAGAGGTGAGGCTATGAAGTGGCTCAAGCGCAGGCGCGCGCGCAAGCGCCTTGAGTACATCGTCACCCGCATGAACGCGCGGGATGTGCGCGTGCGATACGTCACGGCCTCTGAGCGGTACGAGGCGGCAGTACGGGAGTGGGACGAGCGGTGAGACTGTGGCAGCGATACGGACAGGTTGGCTACCTGAGAGAGACTGTCGAGCGCATCTGCCGAGAGGACTATAGGGAAGCCATCAGCCGTGGTGACGCCGATATGGCACATAGCATCACGTCAAGGATGAGCAACCTCGAACTTCCGTATCCGTGCAACATCGACTACGAGATTCGACAGCGGCTCGGATGCCTGCCGCGACTAGAGGACTGACGTGCCATTCACAGAACGCTACAAGGAATCCGTGCGGCAAGCTGCGCGGATTCGTCGCATGTACGAGGGCATCGAGCGCGAGATACTGTACGCCTACAATGACGCGCTCCTACTCGGCACCACCGCCGCCTTCAACAACCTGCAAGTCCAGGTGTCCGCGATACTGGCGGCGGCAGACCCGCTCGTGCGCGATTGGTTCACGGCGCAGGTTCCAGCGCTCTACCGCGCGGGTGCCGTCAACGCGGCGGAAGCACTCGGCGCGACCACGAAGGGCGTGGAGCTGTTCGGCTCCATAGCCGCGACACGCAACAAACACCTGGAAGCCATGCAGCGCATCACAGAGGGCGGCTACAGCCGCTTTGCGGAGGTACACGGCACCGTGGCCCGCCTCACGGAGCAGACGGCGCGAGAGGTCGCTCTACGCAACATCCAAGACGCGCTGCACGGTGCGGACACCTACAAGACGGCGGCGCGCAAGATAGCGGAAGACCTGCGCACGCGCGGGATCACGGGCTTCGTGGACCGACGCGGCGTGGAATGGTCGCTGTCGCGCTACAGCGAGATGGTGGCACGAACGACGCTCATGGAGTCGCATCTGCAGGGCACGATGAACCGCTTCGTGCAGGATGGGCGCGACCTGGTAGAAGTGTCCAGCCACGGCGCGGAGGATGAGTGCGCGAACTGGGAAGGCGCGATACTGAGCATCAGCGGGAACACGCCTGGATACGATACCGTGAGCGATGCGCAGGCCGGGACGCTGTTTCATCCGAACTGCTTGGTGGGCGATACGATGGTATCAGGCCCGCGCCCACTGTCCGTTTCGTCCCGTAGGTATGATGGTGATGTCATCGTCATCACGACTGCCGAAGGACAGGAGCTTACCGTCACCCCGAACCACCCGATACTGACCCCGGAAGGATTCATCGCCGCGAGACTTCTCAGCGTAGGCAGCAAGGTCGTCTGCTGCGGCGACAGTGAGGGCCGCATACTTCGGGTGGCACCAGATGACATAGAGGTTCCATCCCGCATCAAGAATGCAACGGCAGCGTTTGGGCAGACGCGCGGCGTGTCTACCAGACGAATGCCAGTTGCCCCCGAAGACTTCCACGGCGACGGGACCGACAGTGAGGTCTGCGTTGTATATACCGATAGCCGTCTGCGGGATGGACGTGATACCACGATCCGCGAGCATGCCAGCGAGAATCGTCTCGCGCTCGCTATCTGGCAGGCCTTTGCGTTCCTTCGTGGCTGCGCATCGCTCCTTCTCGGCAACGGAGTGCTTACGTCCACGGACGGCTTCATGAGCTGGCGCAGCAAGCGCACTACGTTCCTCGGCAGTCATACGCGCAAGACGTATCTTCGCAGACTCAGAGCGCGTCTTGGACGGCATAACACCGCCGCGCCGAAGGCGGTCATGGACGGTCATCTCACCCACGCCGAGGCGCAAAGCGATGTGCTTCTTCGGTTCGCCGGACAGATACGACTGGACGATGTGGTCGATATCGAGGTCAAGAGCATCGCTACGCATGTGTACAACCTTTCAACGGGACCGGGCTGGTATGTCGCTAATGGCATTATAACACACAACTGCAAGCATGACCTGCTCGCCGTGACGGACGACGAACTAGCGCGACTGTAGGAGGGACCATGTACGACGAACAAGAGGAACTGATAGCGACTACGCTTGCATTTGTGGACATTGAACTGGGCAACGGCGCATGCGAAGAGCCGTGCAGGGATTGCGATGACTTCAAGACGTGCCAGGACTGTCTGCGCCATCATCTCGTCGCCGCCGCGAAAGCGTACCGCGAATGAAGCTCGACCTCGACCGCGTGCTCTGGGAGCAGCGTGACCTGGGTGCCCTGTGTCGCGCGCGTCCAGCGGACAAGACGGAGCTATACTGGCCTAACGCGAACTACGGGCTTGCGCGCACGCTGAAGGAGTACGCGGGCTACCCGCTGGACCTGCCCGTGAACGCCATCATCCCGCATGGCGTGTACCACGATCGCGTCAACGTGTTCCCCGGCGAGAAGAACGCGCCACTGCCCGCCGTGCTCAACTATCCCGACTACCGCGCGGATGCCTGGGCTGCCGTGAGCGACAAGCTCGTCGTGCCGTCCGCGTCGCCGTTCCTCTACGCGCTACATATACACTGCGAGGAGTACGGCGAGGGCAAGCATGATCTGGGTGGGACGCTGTTCTTCCCCGCGCACTCGACCAGCGGGATAGACAAGAGCGGCGATTGGGGTGCGGTGATGGACGAACTGGACGCGCTGGATGACAAGTACAAGACCCCGATGAGTGCGCGGCAGGCAGAGCCACCCGTCCAGGTGTGTATCCATTGGAGCGACTACAACAAGGGACTGCATCGCAAGTTCACCGAGCGTGGATATAAGATTGTGTCAGCAGGCAGCCAGCACCTACCTGGCTTCTTCACGCGCATACTACACCTACTCGGGCGGCATACCTACGCCGCGAGCAACGACGTGGGCGCGGCTGTCTACCATCCCGCCGCTATGGGGATGCAGACGCTACTGATCGGCGAGCATACCGACGAGTCCGTGAGTCTGACCGATGCGATGGATCACACCCCGCTACGTGGCGAGCGCGCGAAGGTCTGCCCGTTCTGCAAGACGCGAAGCGACGCGAAGCCGCCACACACGCCCGACTGTCGGGGCACGAAGATAGCGGTACCCGTCGGCGAGTATTCGGGAGTGGGCCTCACGAAGATGCACCGGGTACTCAGGGCCGACAAGGGCAGCGAGCGGGAGACGAAGGCCGAGTTCCGCGCGGTCTTCCGCGACGGCGGCCATGTCGAGCGACACCTGCTCGCGCTTGACCTGCTCGGGAGCGAGCACTTCAAGTCGCCTGCGGGTCTCTACGCCGACCTTGCGATGGTGGCTGCGCTATGACGCTGCCCAAGCAGGTACGCATAGGAAGCATCCTGTACAAGGTGGAGGCCGAGGAGGCACTGATCGCGAAAGCCGAAGGCTCGACGGGGTATTGCAATAACACCCGCGCGGTCATCGGGATAGATGCGTCACTGGCGGACGATATCGCACACGAGGTACTGACGCATGAGGTGGTAGAAGCTATCAACTACCAGCTACAACTCGGCCTGACGCACACGCAGATAGCAGGCGTGGCGTTCTTGCTGTCAGATATCACGCTGTAGGCACTACTACATAGGCAACACCGGAGGGGCCGCTACGGCGGTCCTTTCGCTATGCACGAAACCCCGCGCAGGCATACCGCCCGGTCTGCGAGTATCGGAGAGCAGGGCGAGACGGAGGCGACATGGCGAAGAAAGACGCCGATTCATCCGGACAGGTAACACCTGGCGAGCCCGTCAAGAAAGAGAAGCCGGAGAAGACGTACACGGACGACGAGGTAAAGGCCCGCATCGCAGCAGCGGTGAAGGACCGCCTCAAGAACGTGCCGTCGAAGGACAGGCTAGCCGAACTTGAAGCCGCAGAGGTGGCCTTGAAGGAACGCGAGCTTGCCGACATGAGCGAACTCGAAGCCCAGACGAAGCACGCCAAAGACCTCGAAGAGGAACTCGCGCTAGAGAAGGAGCTGCGCAAGGCTGAAGAAGCCGCGCGCGCACACATGGAACTCCAGCGCAAGGTAGCGGAAGAGTTTGGCATCGAGAAGGCCGCTCTTAGGCTTGCGGGAAGCACCGAAGAGGAACTACGCGCCGATGCGCAGAAGTACCTTGACGAGAAGACGCCTCAGACACCAGCCGAAGCTGGCGGCAGGGGCGGCAATCCCCCAGGCAGCGACAAGACAGATGACCTCGACGCTCAGTACAAGAAGGCTCAGCGCGAGGGCGACACAATGACTATGGCACGGCTCCGCATAGAGCGACGCGCGGCGGTGTCATAGCACACATCGAGAGGATGTGAGACACCTTGGCCGTAACCGACTTTGATACCTGGCCATACAACTACACTGGCGACTTCTGGCTCTCGGGCGCGAACTCGCGCCGGGTTCCGTTCACTACGATGATGGGCGGCATCGGCGGTGCGCGTACTTTGCACACCAAGTCCGTAGCCTATCCCACTTCGGTCCTCGCCGACCTCGACGCAGGCGCACAGCCTGACATCTCCGAGGACACGGCGCAGACTGCTCCTACAGCAGTCACGACCACGACCGCCCAGGTCTACTCGACCGTGGGCATCTACCACGAGCAGAGGGCGATTACCTACATCCGCAACTCTGACCTCGGCACTATCCACGGCCTCGCGGTCACTGATGGTGGTCTTGCCATCACAGACCCGCGCGAGTTCCAGATTCAGATGGGCCTGGCCCAGCTGATTCAGGACTTCGACAAGGCGAGCCTGCAAGGTTCGTACCAGGCCGCAGCCGCTAGTAACACCTCTGGCAAGTCTCGTGGACTCGTCGGCATCTGTGCCTCTGGCACGAACACCGTCGCGGCTGGCGCGGCAAACATCTCGAAGGCATTTGTGAACACGCTGCTGGAAGAGATGTGGAACGCTGGCGCACCGTTCACCGATCCCGTAGCCTTCGTTGGCTCCGGTTTCGTGAAGAGCAAGATTTCAGACGTCTGGGGCTATGCTCCGACGAACCGTACTGTCGGTGGAGTGAACATCGAAACCATCGTGACGGACTATTGCAACCTCGGCGTGGTGCTCTGTCCGAACCTGGACGCGAGCCTTATGCTCATCGCTGACATGAGCGTTGTCTTTCCCGTCGTGCTTCCCACCGTCACCGACAAAGGTGCGTTCGACATCCTCGTCGAGGACTTGGGCAAGGTCGGCGCGAAGACCGGCATCCAGATTTATGCCCAGCTAGGCATGGCTAGTGGCCCGGAGCACTACCACGGGACGCTTACCGGCATAGCTACGGCGTAGGGAGGATGCAATCATGGCAGACATTAATGCCCTGACTGGCATATCCCCACAGTTGCGTGAGTTCTTAGACGGGCTGAGTCCCGCAGAACTCGACTTCCTTGACGGAGCGATCGCTGGGACCGTGGTGGCTTCCAAAGCCCTCGTGGTGGATAGCTCGAAAGACCTCGCATCCTTGCGCCACCTGACCCTGGCGGGCAACGTGCTCGTGGGCGGAGCGGTGCAGGACGCTTCCGGCAACAGCGTCATCGCCGCGAACGGCAACGCCGCGCTTGGGACCATCTCAGGCTCGACGCTTGAACTTACCAGCACCGTAAACGCTTCCGGCAACGTAACATCTGGTGGCTCGTTCATCATCGGTGGTGCCTCGATGGACGAAACCGATTTAGAGAAGCTAGATGGGATAACCAACGGGACCGGGGCCGCCGCAAAATGCCTGGTATTGGATGCGAGTTCGTGCATCGATACCATCGTAGACATCGGTTGCGTTGACATCGTTGCTAGTGGCACCATCGCGTCTGATACGTTCACGGATGCTTGCGGGACTACGCTCACTATAGTCAACGCCTCCGGCAATGTGACCGCATCAGGCACCATCCATGCCACAGGCAATGTATCTTCTAGCGGTAGCTTCGTCATCGGCGGTGCCGATATGAACGAAACCGACTTGGAGAAACTCGACGGTATCACGAACGGTACCGGTGCAGCCGCGAAATGTTTGGTGCTGGATGCTAGCTCTTGTATCGACACAATCGTCGATATCGGCTGCGTCGATGTAGTTGCTACCGGAACCATTCATGCCGGGGGTAACGTTTCCTCCAGTGGTGAGTTCGTGATTGGTAGCGCTTCGATGAACGAGGCTGATCTTGAGAAGCTGGACGGTATCACAGACGGTACCGCCGCTGCTTCCAAGGCGCTGGTTCTCGATGCTTCTAGCACCATCAGCGGCATCGTGGAGATCGACTCCACGAAGGTCACTGTCGGCAGCGGCACCATCCGCGTCGTGAAAACGACGCTGACGCACGACTCTAGCGCGACCGCTACCGAGACTGCGCTCTGCACCGTTCCCGAGGATTCGATGATTCTCGACGTGGCGGTGAAGACCATCGTGGCCTTCGACGGGTCTGCGACCACGACCTGCGAGGTGGGCATCAACGGCAACATCGACAAGTATATCGACGCTGCCGACTGGGATGCGTCCGTGCATAACGACACCATCAACATGTACGGTTCGACAACCTCAGACACGGCCCTGCCCGAGTTTGTATCGGCGGCTATGGCGATTGTGTTCACCTCGACTAACACTGGCACCGTTGGCGCGGGCCAGATCGAGGGCATTGTCACCTACATCGAACTCGACTTCTCGGCTGACTAAGCTCCACCACGCGGAGGTATTGCGTGACGTTTTGGCCGGGGGCGGTCCCTCCCCGCCTCCGGCCAGCCTGACAGGAAGGAAACACTAGGTTATGCGTAGACTCCCGAGCGGGCCAGAAGAGGGTAGGCCAGAAGAGGGTAGTCCGGTTGGGGGCGAGATGGTAGCCCCCGAGGTCGGCTCACGTGAGTATGTACGCGCCCATTGGCGAGACAACAATGCCAACCCGAGGCAGTACGCTGAAGCTGACCCAAAGCGCAGCGAGTTCCTGGTCGGACTACTGACTGAGTACGCACCACACGGACGCATACTGGAACTTGGGACGAACGTCGGACGGAATCTACATCATCTGTACGAGGCCGGGTTCACAGACCTGGAAGGCGTGGACATCAATCCGCACGCGCTCAAGGAGATGCGTGTACGGTATCCAGAACTGGCGGACATACCCGTGCATCTCGGCACCATCGAGGACCAAATCGTCACATACGCCGATCGTGAGTTCGGATGCGTGTTCACGATGGCCGTGGCGATGCACATACACAGCGATTCGGACTGGGTGTTCCCGCACGTGGCCCGCATAGCACAGATGGTCATGACGATAGAGGACGAGATTGGCACCGGGAATCGGATGTTCCCACGTGACTACGGAAAGGTATTCGGGGGGTTGGGCATGAAGCAGGTCTATCATCTCACCATGGAGCGACCTGACTATGGCCTACCGCGACTCTTTCAGGCGAGGGTTTTCGTTCATAACGACTAGTTAGTGTGAAGTAACAGAAAGGAAGCACTATGGCTGCACCCGCATACAATTGTATCCACACGGCCTCACACGATGACTCGGGAAACCTTGACATCTCCTCGTGTCTGGACGCTATCGCTGTGAACGCTGGTACAGCCACGCTCACAACCGACATGTCCGCCGCGAATGCGGACCCGACGTACACCGCCGTGACACCCGGCGACTCAGGAAACGAGATCGCGGTCAAGCACGTGGACCCGTCCGCGAACTCGCAAACGCTGGACATCGACGTGAGCGGGACCATCATCATTGCCACGCTCGCCACCGACGGCTCTGGCACCATCACCACGACCTGCACCCTGCTCAAGACGGGCCTAGACGCGACAACAGCCGTTGCGTCCCTCGTAACCGTCGCGGTAGAGGGCACCGGCGCGGGCTTGCAGAACGCGAAGGCGAAGGCATCGCTCACGGGCGGTGCTGGCGGTTGCCAATACTACGACCGCGTAAACGAACACTGCTTCCTGGCGCAAGCGGCTGAAGCCGCCGCGCGAAAGCTCGGCTACACGGCCCCGACGGGGTAGCCATGCAGACGAGGATGAAGTTCGATACTGCGCTCCGGGCGCGTGTGACGCACGTCGATGGAAGCGTTGAGGATTACGGCATAGTGAGCGGCGGCGGTGCGCGTGGCGCGCTGTCGCGGCTCAAAGTCAGGCTCTTTGGGCCGAAGAAGGAAAGGTAGGATGGTATGGCAAGCAATCTTGTCCCGACCGATGGTCTAGAGCTGGCCATCGACGCACTCGATACGGTGACGTGGTACGGGCAGTGTGGCATCGGTACGACTAACGCATCGGCAGGTGACGCCGGGCTTGAGAACATCACTGGTGTCCCGGCAGTAGGCGCGGCGGCTACGACCTCACAGCCGACCTCCACGAGCATGAAGAACGTCAAGGAAATCGACTACGTGTCTTCGCTCGCCATTACCGAGTGCGCGCTATTCAACGGCGCGACGGGTAGCGGCACGGACGCGATACTGCAACGGCATACGTTCGCGGCGATCAACGTCGTGTCTAGCGACAGCATCGAGTTCAGCATCACTACCACAGCAGCCGCTGCCTAGTGTCAGTAACCGCTTCCGGTGCTGAGCTAGTAGCACTTCGCAAACTTACATCCAAGACCCACGACAACGGCGACGGAGCCAAGACGCTAGAGGCGCACGTCGGCCACATTCACTACGAGAACAAACTGCTTCTCGGGGATGGCGTCGGCGGTCTGCGCTCACTCGATTGGACGCTTGGGTGGGATAATTCCCGACGTGGGTGGGGCTTCCAGTTCCATAGCTTCCACCCGTTCCTGCCTGAGTACGCAGACGAGTGGGTGTCTTTCCGCGACCTGTTTGAAGGCAAGGACCAGACGGTGCGCTACAAGGCCGTCTGTTCCCACGTCAAGGGGCGGCTGGTCCCGAGCATCGACGGTCTGACCGATGTAAACGCGGTCATCTACGATGATGCTTTCGGTACGGGCAAAGACTACGTCCTCATCCCCACTCGCTCCGCACTCGTCAAGGTGGTTCGCATCCGTGAGGGTACGAAGGTCGAAGAAGATCAGCAGTTCGCCTTCGGGGTTGAGTTTCCGCACAAGGTCAAGCGTACTGACGGTGAGACTGAGTACATACTCGATCTCACGTCTGACAAGACCTTCGACACCGACAAGGAAACACTCACTGGCATTGACCAGGATGACGGACGCGAATGGTTTACCTACCTGCGTCCGTTCAGGATGTGGGATTCCGAGCATTCCGAGCGCGCCCCAGTGGAGTACAAGACCGACGGCGTGACCGGCTGGCTGGTCAAGACGGTCCCGCTCTCCTTCATCGAAGCGGCTACCGGCGACGTGTTCACCGACACAACGACGAGCTACTATGCGGGAACTGGCGACGGGTCCGTGCGTGGAAGCGGCGGCTCCTGGGTACCTACCAGCCCGCTGGATTACCAAGATACGGATACCTATGACGACTGGTTCCTGTCTCAGAACAGTGGTGGAACATACTACTGTCGGCGCGTGTTCCTGCCGTTTGATACATCAGCAATCCCCGACACGGATGTAATCAGTGGGGCGTATCTATCCCTATACCCGAACACTGAGGCTGCGCCATACGAAGGGTGCTTGTTTGAGGGTACCCAAGCCTCCACGTCGTCGCTCTCGACCAGTGATTACGCTGCGTTCACTGGGAGTGAACTCGCTACTCGATTCGATGAAGGTGACATCACCCCTGGTAATCGGTACAACTGGTCGTTGACCGACCTCACCACCATCAACAAGACTGGTTGGACGAAGCTATGTGTGCGTGAGGGGCGTGATGCGGATGCAAGCAACGCGCCAGGGGTTGGCACGTACTATCGCATCCAGGCTTACTACGCGGAGGACACTGGTACGGCGAGAGACCCCTACCTGAGTGTGACGTATGCGCCAGGCGGCACCGCGTATGACGCATCCCTCACCGCCGGTCTAACCCTGGCAGCCGCAACTGCAAAAGCAACAGCAGCCGCAAGAACGGTGGGCCTCACACTCGCAGCATCGCTGACGACTACGCGCGGTTACATACGCTCCCTCACGGCTGGACTGACATTCGCCGCCGCACTCGCGAAGGCTACCTCGGCAGCGAGGACCGCTGGCATCACGCTCGCCGCTACTACCACCAAGGCGGTGGCGCGAGCAATCACGGCTGGTATCACGCTTGCGGCATCTGTCAGCGCGAAGAAGATACAGCACCTCGCAGTGTCCGCAGGTATAACGCTATCTGCTGCGCTCACCAAGGCGACGGGCGCGGCACGGTCTGCGGGCCTTACCCTCGCCGCTACTACGACCAGGACGATAGCCGCCGCAAGGACGGCAGGCATCACGCTAGCGGCATCACTGGCGACCACGCGCGGCTATATACGTGCGTTCTCGGCTGGGTTGGCTCTCGCAGCCGCAACCGCAAAGGTAACAGCTACCGCGAAGACGGCGGGGATGACCCTGGCAGCGTCGATAGCAACCACACGCGGCTACACGCGCGCGCTCACGGCGGGCATGACGCTGGCTGCTTCCGTTACCAGGGTAACAGCTACCGCGAAGACGGCGGGTATCACGCTAGCAGCAACCACCGCGCGGACGACCGGCAAGGCACTCACGGCGGGTCTTACGCTTACGGCAGCGGTAGCGAAGACACTAATGCGGGCGGTTACTGCGGGTCTGACGCTTGCCGCTAGCATGGCGAAGGCGACATCGCGAGCGGTCACGGCAGGCATCACCCTTGCCGCTTCCGTTACCACGAAGAAGATACAGCACCTAGCCGTGTCTGCCGGGATAACGCTAGCTGCCGCAACGACGAAGACTACGACCGCAGTGCGCGCAGCGGGCCTCACGCTATCAGCTTCCACGACGCGGGCGGTTTCCGCTACCCGCGCGGCGGGCTTCACGCTCGCTGGAACCACGTCGCTAGCGACCACCCGCGCACTCACGGCGGGGCTGACACTCGCGGCATCAGTCGCGAAGGCTACGAGCCGCACGGTCACGGCTGGCTTCACGCTCGCGGCTTCCGTCGCAAAGCAGACGGGCAAGGCACTTAGCGCGGGTATCACCCTCGCGGCGTCCCTATCGACGCTCGTGACCCGCACGGTATCGGCACTCACGCGCATCCGACTATCTGGCGACTCAACAGAATCGCGTTCACTCTCTGGTGACTCGACGGAATCCCGTTCGCTATCTGGCGACTCAACAGAATCGCGTTCACTCTCTGGTGACTCGACGTAAGGGGAAACATGGCCGTAACCACGCTCTATGCGGGTAGTACCAATACCATTTTTTACACCCCCCTCGTTGACGGCGCTGCACCAGCCGACGAGCCATACAGCGTTGTAGTCGTTGTCTCATACGACGGCTCGGCTATCACCATAGCCGCTAGCCCGACATGGGATGCAAGCAATAGCCGTTGGGCACTCACAATCGCGCACACTGAAGTCCTTGCGGCACATGTCGGGCAGACGTGGGAGCTAGCCTGGACATGGAGCGATGATAGCGTTGTGTATGTGCGCGACGTGGAGACGGCGCTAGTCGCCGAAAAGGTCACGGGGATACCGACCCTTACGGTCGCCACGAACACATACGTCACGCTTGCGCAGGCGGAGACGTTCTTCAACGAGCGGCTGAACGCGAGCGACTGGACGGATGCCGTCGAGATAGACAAGGCACGCGCGCTCATCCAGGCTACGCACAACCTGGAACGTCTCGCGTACGTCGGCAAGCAGTACGTGTCCACGCAGACGCTGAAATGGCCGCGCTCCGAGCTGTACGCGACTCGCGGCGCGGTTGGCACGGGCGGTAGCTACGAGTACGACATCAGCGGCGGCACGGTCCCGCAGGCCGTGAAGGACGCACAGTGCGAGGAGGCTATCGCGCTGCTCGGGCAGTCCGGCTCCACGCGCTCCGAGCTGCAAGCGCAGGGCGTGACCTCGTACACGATAGGCGACCTGAGCGAGACATTCAGCGGGACGGGTTCGCGTCGCTTCGTGAGCCCGGAGGCGGCGGCTCTCCTTGCGGGCTACATCGCGGGCGCGGTCCCGATACGCTAATGGGCCTCGCGCGGGACTACCTCAACCAGACTGCTACCTGGCTACAGACGACCGGCCTCGACGCAGACGGCGACCGCGCCACCACGTCATCCACCATCCTGGTGCGCATCGAACACAGCCAGCGATGGACTAGCGACGGTGTGACTTCAGAAACGCGCGTGTTCACGGAGGATGCTGTCAAGACTGACGATGCGCTCGCATTCGAGGGGCGCACCTGGCCCGTCAAACGTTCTGTACCGGCAGTCGGGTTCGATGGTGACGTGGTGCTGCGCAAGGTGCTGTTCGGCAAGACGAAGGGCGGCTAGGATGCCTGCGCGAGTGATGCGCTGGCGCGGTCCCGAAGTCCTGCGCGTGGCGAGCGACGCAGCGTGGCGAACCATGACGGACGGCGGCGAGAAGATACTCAACGCCGCGAAGCAGATCGTCCCGCATGACACCGGAACACTACAGCGCAGCGGAAGCGTTAAGCGCGACCGCGCGAAGGGCGAAGTGACTATCGAGTTCGGCCCAGGCGGTGCGGAATCATACGCTTCGGTCCAGCATGAGCGCGAGGACTATCGCCACGCGGCGGGCCGCGAGGCGAAGTACCTCAAGAAGCCCTTTGACGCGCTATCGCCAGGCATTATCGCACAGGCCCGCCGCGAAATCAAGAGCGACCTGAGGAGGAAACACTAGTGGACATTGACACAGGACTCGCGCTTATCAAGTCGTCGGGCTTGCTGAACGGCGAGGGCGACACGCTAGCAAAGCTGTCTGACGAGATGCGACAGACGCACACCACGGTGCAGGTATTGCGTACCCGCACGGAGATGGAAGTGTCTGTGCTGTCGGACGTTAGGCACCCGACGCCGGATGCGAAGTACTGGCAGGCCGTCCGCGAGCAGGACGTCCAGTACACGAACCTCGTGATGCTCAGCTTCGACCACCAGGAGAAGCAGATAGAGCGCGAGCGGCTAGAGCGCGACCTTGCCAGCGAGACTGACGAACTCGAAGCGCGTTCGCTGAACGTCGCACTTGAGCGTACCGACTTCACGCTCGGGCTACAACGCCGCGAAGCGTTCCACCGCCTGCGCGAGATAAGCGAGTGGAGCGACATCAAGAAGCAGCTCGCCCCCGCGTGTAAGCACACACTCGACGACGTGAACGCTCACCAGTTCGAGTCGCTGTCACAGCGCTTCTACCGGCAGGAGCAGATCATCGCCGGGACCGAGACTGCCGCCGCCGACAGGATCAACATCGTCGGGCTTGCTGAGACTGCAAGGAGAATCGAGAGCACATGATGTACTTCCGCTTCGACACATTTCACATCGAACATGCGGATTGGATGCGTCTCTTCTTCCGCGAGGTTCCCGCATTGTCGGGGCGGCTCATAGAAGTAGACGGCGCGGATGCCTACGCAACTGAGTGGGCCGAGCGCAACGCGCCATACAAGGTCGTCGGCGAGCTAGCGGCACAACGCGAGGAGGCTGAAGCGTGCAGGTTGGGCAGCATGGCACGCAGGGAAAGCCTTGAGGCTATGGTAGCGGCAACTGATGACCTCATAGCCGAGTACGCTGCCGATGTTACGAGACTTGACTGCGAGATAGCCGAAGCGGTTAGGCTGTAGCGATGTCGGGCGTATGGTCGGTCGGCGATCCACTCACGACGGCGCGCAAACAGCTAGCGGGCTGTGGAACAAAGGCTGCCGGACTCTCATTCGGCGGGGACACTAGCGGGGCATTTTCTGCCGTCACCGAGGAGCATGATGTAATCGCCTGGTCCTCGGGCGGTGCGCTAGCTACAGCCCGTGATAATCTCGCCGGTACTGGGACGCAGGTAGCGGCACTCTCGTTCGGTGGGGACATCGACGCGAAGTCAGATGTCACCGAGGAGTACGACGGTACCTCCTGGTCCTCTGGCGGTGCGCTAGGAACGGCGCGATTGTTCCTCGCAGGTTGCGGGACTCAGGTGGCTGGACTCTCGTTCGGCGGGGACACTAGCGGGGCATTTTCTGCCGTCACCGAGGAGTACAACGGAACTGCATGGTCTTCTGGTGGCGCACTCGCCGCAGCACGGGCATATCTCGCGGGCTGTGGTACTCAGGTGGCGGGACTCTCGTTTGGTGGACACGTCGGTACGGTTTCCGCTGTCACCGAAAAGTACGACGGAGCTAGTTGGTCATCGGGCGGTGCGCTAACTACGGCTCGGTACGCCCTTGCGGGCTGCGGGACGCAGGTAGCGGCACTCTCGTTCGGTGGATATATTAGCGCGGTTTCCGCTGTCACCGAGGAGTACGATGGAACAAGTTGGTCCTCGGGTGGCGCACTCGCCACGGCGCGTAACTATCTCGCGGGCTGCGGGACGCAGACTTCCGGGCTGTCGTTTGGTGGGGACATCGGCACAGTTTCCGCTGTCACCGAGGAGTATTTTCATGAACTTGACCGCCACGGTGTAGTAGTCGGGACGAGCGAGTTCTCCTCATACAACTGGTCGCTGTCAGTGACGTGTGACCAGATAGAGACTAGCGGGATATGGAGCGCGGGAAACAAGTCGTACATCCAGGGTGAGAAACGTGCCACCGCAACGGTAGACGGCTTCACGGATTCAACCAACGCCGCGCGCATTGAGATGCTCGCTGCAATAGTATCCGGTGCCGAAGTGGCCGTGCGGCTCTACGATTCCAGCGGGAACTACTGGCACGGAGACGCGCTGGTGGAATCACTGGACGGCACAAACCCAGTTTCCGCGCTTCCTGACTCCACGTTCCGTCTCACCTTCACCGACTTGCCCGAGTTCGAGACGGGCTAGAGCGGAGTACGCATGGCAGCAGTAGAGGACGTCGCGGCATATCTTGACGCCTGCGGACACGGCACCGTCGGCACGGACATCATGCGGCACGGCTTCCTGGGCGACTTTGACGACGAGGCGGGCACCTACGACAACCTCATTCTCGTCACGCAGCCGGGTGGGATGCCAGCCGTGCAAGCCTTCGCTGCAAAGGTAAGTGACCGCCCGAGCGTGCAGGTCTTCGTGCGCAATACGGACATGACCACCGCACAGGCGAAAGCAGACGCGGTATACGACGACCTGGACGGACTCGCTACCACGACGCTCGGAAGCAATACCTATCTACTCGTGACAGCGGACTCGCCGCCCGTCGAACTAGGACGAGACGGAAACCGCCGCGCGATCTGGGTAGTTGGCTTTTCTTTGATGAAACGGAACTAGGAAAGGAAAGGATATGGCGGCAAAAGCAGGAAAGCTCGCCGACATCGACATCAGCGGTCAGATCGCGACGTTGCTCGGAAACTGGAGCTTGTCCTACGACACAGACAGCCTTGAGACGACTGGCTTCACTGACGCGGGCAATCGCACCTACATCGCTGGTCTGGAAGGCGCGAGCTTCACGATGTCGGGTCTAGTGGACTGGTCGAACACCAGCCAGGGGCTAATCAAGACGGCGCTTCAGGGCGGTACTACGAAGGTGGTCAAGCTATTTGAGAACGGCAGTAAGTACTGGGAACTCACGGCGCTGTTCACTAACGTCACGGAGACGGCATCGGTAGACGGTGCCATAACCGTTGACATCACCGGCGTCGCAACAGGCTCAGTCAGCTACAACTAGCATGAGGCGTCTACGGGACGAAGACAAGCCGAAGGCCAAGCCTCGGCGCAAGAAGGTAAAGGAGGTGGACGATGGCAGCGTCAAGCGGGAAAGTCGCGGACCTGTACATGCAGACGGCGACGACCTCGACAGCATTCACGACGGAAGCGACGACAGCGGCTAGCGGCAACCTGCGCTACACCATCGACGCATCCGCGAAGCGGTACTGGACGCTCGGCGACGACTACTCAGGCAACGCGGATACCGTGACGGTGTACGTGGATGCCTCCGCAGTCACGCTGAACTTGGGCTACACGCTTGAGCGCGCTGGCGGGGTAGTGGTGTTCGCTACCGACCCGTCTGCGACCGTGACGGTCACTGGGCGGTATGCCACCGTGGCGGTGCGCGGGTACTTTTTCAACTGGAATATCGACCGCACCTGTGAGTCGATAGAGACGACCGGCTTCGACGATTCCGGCACGGGCAACCGCACGTACATCCCCGGCCTGATGGGCTGGACCGCGACGGGCGAGCTGTACACGCAGGACGACACGTACTTTAACATCAGCGACGGCGACACCGTAGCGATGGCCCTGTTCCAAGACGCATCCGCGCACTGGGATGGTCACGTGATGATAACCAACCACACGCAGACCGCGCCCGTCGAGGGGATGGTCACGACGTCCATCACGTTCCAGGGCGTATCGCCGACCGATGCCCCCACCGACAGTGCGGGCGTGTACTACCGCGACCTTATCAGCGGCTCTTAGCGACCCCCAGGAGGGATCATGGCATACACGATTGAGCTTGACAAGCCGCGCGACCGCCAACTTCTCGCCGGACACGCTGGAGGAATTAGGGGGCCGGCTGCGCAGCGGGATACGCCGCCTGCGCCGCCAACCCGATCTGGGCCTGAACTTCATTAAACATGCCGGCCTCATCTCCGAACAAGAACGCTTGCAATTATGCGAAACTCAATAACTGTCCACTGAGAGTGGCAAGGCACAGTCAATGG
>SDBS01000429.1_pt1 | contig 40326 bp, 24 predicted proteins | sample 2277091 | NCBI WGS metagenome assembly SDBS01 (sample SAMN10404972, study PRJNA504765) | marine sediment metagenome | isolation source: marine sediment core GS10_PC15, 163 cmbsf | place: Arctic Ocean: Southern Knipovich Ridge | collected 2010
TGCGGTTTCTATAACGACGGTGATGAGCATCTCTTGGCGGGGATGTGTAATACGCTAGCCGCGGACAGGTCGGAGGTTCGCGGTTACGCTATCCGGTGGCCGGCGGGGATCGGCGAGACTTGTCGGGATACCGTGACGGGGGGAGCCGGCTACGAACCGTTGACGAACGAAGACGGTACCGTCGCCGCGGTTTTCTGCGGCGTTATCTATAACGCCGGCGAGTTGCGCGCTGAGCTCAAGGCTAAAGGTCACGACTTCCGTACGCGCGCCGACGCCGAAGTCGTAGTCCACCTTTACGAAGAACTCGGTTACGAATTCTTAAATAAGTTGAACGGGGTATTCGCGCTGGCGCTCAGCTACGGCCGTACGTTGTTCCTGGCGAGGGACCGGTTGGGCGTAAAACCGCTCTATTACACCTGGGTAAACGACAGGTTTTACTTCGCCTCGACGGTCCAGGCGCTGTTGATGTGCCCGGGGGTAGACCGCGTCGTCGATTCTGGGGCGCTCGACGATTATATGACCTTCCAATATATCCCCGCACCCAAGACCCTTTTCGAGGGTATCTATAAATTATCCCCGGGCATCTGGATGAAGATCAACCAAAAAGGGGCTTGGGTAAACCGCTATTGGGAGTTACCCCCAGTCGCGCGGAGACGGCGGATTTCGCCAGACGTCGTTATAACGAGGACGGCAACCTTCCTCGAAGAAGCCGTGCGCCGGCGCGCGGCGGACCACGAACCGGTGGGAGTTTTGTTAAGCGGTGGCCTCGATTCCAGTGCCGTCGCGGCTTTATTGAGGCGAAACCATCCCGGACCTATGAAGACGTTCCACGTGAAGTTCGCGGGCGAGAACGGCGAGGAAGTCTTTGCGCTCGAGGTAGCCGCGGCGCTCGGCGTCGAACATTACGAATTGGAGGCGGGGCCCCGCGAATTGAGCGCGTTACCCAGGATTATTTCTACCTTGGCTGAACCCCTCGCCGACGCCGCGGCGTGGGCAACTTACTTACTTTGCCGCTTCGCGAAAGAGCACGTAATTATTTTACTAACGGGCGACGGCGGCGACGAAGTATTCGGTGGGTACCCGCGGTATCTCCTTAGCCGACTGGCTGGCGGCTGTCAACGCGTCCCCGCGGTACTACGCGATTTAACCGCCGGCGTACTCGGTAAGGTCGAAAACAGTCGGGTCTTAAGCGGCAAGTCGCGTTACCTCTCCAAAGTACTGAACTCACCTACTACGCCTTGGGAGCGTAATGTCGCGTGGCTTAGTATCTTTAGCGAAGACGAACGTTCAGCGTTGTATACCGCCGACTTCAAACGTGAGGTGGGCGACGGCCGGGGCGCGGAGCTGTACGAAAGGTACTACCGGCAAGGCGTCGGACATTCCGTCATGCGCCGGCTGACCACCGCCGACGTTAAGACGTGGCTGGCGGACGATCTACTCTCGAAAATCCACTGCGCGAGTACAGCGGCCGGCGTCGAGGTGCGGCTTCCCCTCCTCGACCATTTCCTGGTGGATTACGTGGCGAGCCTCGGCGACCGGTACCGGTTCGGTTGGGGTGTCTCCAAGGCATTGCTTAAGAAAGCCGTGCGGCATCTATTACCCGCCTCCGTTTTGAGAAGACGCAAGCGGGCTTTCGTCGTCCCGGTCGAAAAGTGGTTACGGGATCACGAGCGCGAATGGATTTGTGATACGGTTACGTCGCCGCAAGCGCTGGGACGCGGTTATTTCAGACCGGAGGCGGTTAGGGCGTTGTTGAAGGAATTTCTCGATAAAGGCGTTGGCGGCGGTAAAATATGGAACCTCTTTTGTTTGGAGTTGTGGCAACGAGAATTCGTCGACAATTACCTCCCCGCACATTTCAGGCTGGATGAAAAGCGATGCGGTATCTTGTCTTAACACCCGATTTTCCGCCGGGCGAAGGCGGCGTACAGACGTTGCTTAGCGTTTTGGCCGAGGGGTTAGCCGGCCGTAACGACGTCACGGTGGTTACCCCTGCGGCCCGCGGCGACCGCGCATATGACGAGAGCGTAGCCTATTCCGTGTCGCGGTACCGCGGCGGCGGAACGAGGGTAGGGAAGACGCTGAGGCTCTTAGTATCGGCGGCACCTTGGGTTTTGCGTTGCGACGTGATATTTTGCGGGCATATCGCCACGGCACCTGTGGGTTGGCTTTTGGGATTATTATTCCGGAAACCCTTTTTCATCTACGTACACGCCTCTGAAATAACGCCTCAGCGGTACCGTAAATTGTTTGCTTTCCTTTTACGCCGGGCTCGGGGCGTAGCAACGGGGAGCCAATACTCGAGAGATTTAATCGTCTCATATTTCGGCATCCGCCGAAGCGATATTGACGTGGTAAACCCCGCCGTGGCCCCCAGTTTAATGCGTGCCGCGCTCGAGCGAGGGGATTCGTTCCAATTCAAACGGCCCGGCGACAAAGTCGTCCTTTCCGTTGGCCGACTTAAACGCTCTATCCGGTATAAGGGGCACGACGTCGTAATCGAGACCCTTCCTTTGGTACTTCGTTGTGTACCGCGTTGTTACTATTGGATCGTAGGGGCGGGCGACGACGTCGAGCGATTGAAGGAAGTAGCGCGTGAGGCGGGCGTTTCCGACCATGTCAAGTTTTGGGGACGAGTGGCCGACGTCGCGCCGTTTTACCGCGAGTGTGACGTTTTTGTTATGGTCAGCCGACTGGTTTTCGAGGACGGCATGGAAAAGACCGAGGGCTTCGGCCTGGTCTTCCTCGAGGCGTCGTTATTCGGCAAGCCCGTCGTCGCGGGCCGGTGCGGCGGCGCGTTGGACGCCGTAGCCGACGGCCAAACCGGCGTTCTGGTCGAACCCGAAAGTGCGGCGGAGGTAGCGGCAGCCATAGTGGCTCTCCTGACGTGTCCTGTTGAGGCGAAGAGGTTAGGGGCCGCAGGGCGCGGACGTGTCTTACAAGAATTTACGGTACGAAAGCAGGTGGCGAAGTTCGAGGCCGCCGTGGCGAGCCGGATCGGAGAAGCGAGGCGACAAAGGGATGGCTAAGACGCGGTTATTATTCGTGAACCATGCAACTACTATCGGCGGCGGCGAAAGAAGTATGCTGGAGCTCGCGCGTGCGCTCAGCCATACCCGTTACGACATAACGTTCGCCCTTCCCGGCCCGGGGCCGCTGGCTAAGGCGTTGGCCAAAGCCGGCGAACGTGTCTACTTCTATCAGGCCGAACCGTCCTTATTAAATTTCCACCGGGAGGCCATATCGCCGCTATCGGTCGCGTGGTGGCGCCACGTGGGGAAGGTTTTCGGCGCGGCGCGTAGCCTCCGCCGGGTGATCGCCGCCGAGCGCTCGGAATTGATTCACACCCACAGCCAAAAGGCGCACGTGTTCGCAACGCTGGCGGTAGTGGGTATGGACGTACCCTTGATATGGCATATGCGGGACGTGCTCGTCGGCCGGTTCGCCCGAGGTATAATAGATGTTTTGGCGGCGGCCCGCGCGGCGCGTGTTATCGCCATATCCAATGCCGTCGTCGAACAGTTCAAGCTTGCGCGCAGAAAGGCAACGGTAGTTTACAACGCCGTCGCGCCGCCGGAGCCGCTCGGGCCCGAATTCGTAGCTCGAACGAAGTCGGCGTGGGGCGTTCCCCGAGACGCTCGGGTTTTAGGTTGCGTGGGGCAAATAGCGCCGTGGAAGGGGCAACATGTTTTCGTAGAGGCCGCGGCCGCGTTGGCTCCGGCCTTCCGGGACCTCTATTTCGTCGTCATAGGTAGTCCCCTTTACGGCGCGCGCGTCTACTACGCCGAGCTCATCCGTAAGGTTCGCCGTGCCGGCCTGGCGCCGCGCTTCCGCTTCCTCGGGCAAAGGGAGGACGCCGCGCGTACCATCGGCGCGTTCGACGTTCTAGTCCATACGCCGGTAAAGACGGAACCATTCGGCCGGGTTATCGTCGAGGCGATGGCGCGGGGCGTCCCGGTAGTAGCTTCGCGCTCCGGCGGCGCACCTGAGATAATGGAGGACGGTCGGGAGGGGTTCTTGGTAGAGGTCGGCCACGCCGGCGCTACGGCGGCGGCGACAGCATTTTTGCTTGACGACCCGCCGTTAGCGGCCGAGGTAGGCGCCCGGGGTTGCGAGACGTACAAACGCCGTTTTACGGTAGAGCGGTTGTGCCAAGAGGTGGAGTTAATTTATTGCGACGTCCTCAGGCCGGCCTTACCTTTGCGTTTCCAGAAATCGCCCGTGAAAGCTACCACTTCGCCGTTAGCAAGGGGCGGCCTCGCGAAGGGGTTGTACCCGCCCTCTCGTGAGGAGGAAACCGTAGCTCTAAAAACCGGCGTTAAGGGACCCCCGCAAATCCTTTAGAAGGCGCCCTCGCAAACAGCGACCCGCTTTTATGAGGGCCGGGTTTTCTCTTAGATTTAGCGCCCTCGGCTTTTACTTTTCTTTTGTGGTTCCTTGATTCCGGTTTCGACGGGCTCCTCCACGAGGTTCCGGTACTTTGTTAACTCCTCTTCGGCGCGTTTGAGGCGGAGCGCCGTCGCGGCTTGATTGCCAAATATCCGGAGCTCATCGAGCGAGAGGGACGGGTCATCCTTCCCGGTTAAGGCAACGGCCGTGCCCATAACTTCGCCGCCTTGGTGCAACGCCACGCCGTAGATATCACCCAAGCCCAGCGCTTTTTTAATTCCCTCGGCCACGGTTTCCGATATCGTGCCGAAAGCGACGTCGGCCATACTCTGGACCCTAGTAACTTTTTCGCACAGGATCCTTTCCACGTCGCGTTCCCTCACCGGGAAACGGAGCTTCTTCACTTTTCGGCCGATTATCGCGTTAGCTTTTGATAGGAGGTCAGCGGGGATATTTACGTACTCGACCGTTAACACGTTTTTGTCGGGGTCCAGAGAGTTTACGATGACGCCTACGGCGCCTGTTATGGCTTTAAGACGGTCGCCGATTAGCTTGTACATTTCGTCGCGGGAGGCGGCGTTGGCTAACTCGAGCGCGAGTTCGTTGAGCGCCTTGTAGCCTTCGGTTCGGCGGCGCCGCTCCTCCTCGGCGCGTTTGCGCACGGTGACGTCGGAGGCCACGAAGACCGTACCGACGACGACGCCGTCCGCGTCCTTCAACGGGGAATGCGTGACGTCGAGGAACGCCTCCAGCGCGGGTTCGTAGAACTCGTCCCGCGCCTCCTCGCCGGAGGCGAGGACGCGCGGGTGGGGGCAGTAGTCCGGTGGGCCGTCGGTCCCGTGGATTAACCGGTAACACTTCCGGCCAACGAGCTCGTCGGGGGTTTGCCCGAGGCGCTTGGCGGCAGCCTGGTTGGCGCGCGTGACGTTATAGTCGGCGTCGATTACGAGGACCATCTCCGGCACGCCGGCGAAGGTCCTCTCCCATTCCTCGGCGCTGCGCCGCGCCGCCTCTTCGGCTCGTTTCCGTTTCGTTATGTCAAGCGTGGTCTCGACGACGCCGATGATCCCGCCCGCCTCGTCGCGTACCGGCGAGTACCGATTGGACCAGACGCGGCCGTCGGGGGAGATCGTTTCGTGTTCGCCGGGTTCGCCGGTGTCCATACTTTTGACGACGTCGCAGTCCTCGCAGGGCTCCTTCCGGCCGTACCGCGCCTCGTAGCAACGGCGCCCGACCAGCTCCCGAGGCGTTAATCCGAGCCAGTCGGCCGCGGCCTTGTTCCCCCAGATCGTCGTCATTTCCCGATCGCGGAACACGACCTGCTCGGGCATGTTCTCCAGGACGGCGGCCTTCTCGCGTTCGCTCTTCCGGAGGGACTCCTCCGCCCGCTCGCGTTCCTCTATTTGTCGGAGAAGTTTCACGTCAACTTTTTTAATTTCGGCCGTGCGTTCTTCCACCCGTTTTTCAAGTTGGCCGTGGGCGTCGCGCAGCGCCTCCCGGGCTCGCTTGGGTTCGGTATTGTTTACGACGAAGGCTTGGATCGCGGGCGCGCCGTCGTACGTGATAGCCTGGCCGACCGAAGTGACGTCCAAAATGGACCCGTCTTTACGAATTAATACCTGCTCGGTCGGCTGGCCTAATTCTCCTCCCCTCGCCAAAACGGTTTTGACTTCCTCCTTGTGTTGCTTGTGGCGATCCGGAGGGATAAACTTCAGTACCGGCTTCCCTACGACCTCCTCCGCCGTTTCGTACCCCACCATCCGGAACATGGCCGGGCTGACGAACAGTATTTTACCCTTTTGATGAATAACGATACCCGCGGGCGAGTGTTCGAATATATTTCTATATTTCTCCTCCGACTCCCGTAAGGCCTCCTCGGCCCGTGCGCGCTCCTCGACTTCCCGGCGGAGGTCCAGATTGGCCGCGTCGAGTTCGGCCGTGCGTTCTTCCACTCGCCTTTCGAGTTGAGCGCGTGCTTCTTGCAGCGCCTTCTCCGCGCGCTCGCGTTCCAACGAGGTTCCCAAGACCTCGGCGAACACGCGCAGGAGTGCCAGGTCCTCCGGTTCCCACTTCCCGGCTTCCTCCAAGTTATCGAAGCCGACAAAACCGGCGAGCTCGTCGCCGACGCGGAGGGGGAGGACGAGAAGCGATTTGATCTCCTGGGCCTCGAAACGCTCGCGTTCGACTTTCGCCTCCGCCGGCATCGTGGAGACGTCGGCGATATGGAGGACCTCGTTCGCGCGGAGCTTCGCCATCGACCACGGGATCGCCTCCACGGGGAAGCCCTGAAGGTTGTCGATCTGGGGTTCGACGCCCTCCGCGCACCACTCGTGAGTATTGTCGACCGCGGCGCCGTCGTCGCGCAGGAGGAAGAGGTACGCGCGGCCGGCGGCCGTAAAGCGGCCCATATCGGCCAGCGACACGGTTACCGCCCGGTCGAACTCGACGCCGGAGGCGAACCGGGCGGATACGACGGCGACGACCTCCTCGAATTCCAGCCTCCTCTTAATTTTTTCCTCGCCGCGCTTGCGCGCGGTTACGTCGCGGAAGAAACCCTGCGTCCCCACCACTTTGCCGTCCACGAACCGCGGGCCGGCGTTGCCCTCCACCAGGACCTCGCGGCCGTCCTTGGTTATAAACGCGGCCTCGATCCCCGCAAGGGATTCGCCGCCGATGACGCGCCGGAGCAGTTCCTCGCAATGGGAGACGTAATCCGGGTGGATGACGTCGAACAACGACAGGTTCGCGATCTCCTCTTCGGCGTAGGCCATCGTCTCCAACCAGGCGCGGTTGACGAAGAGTAAACGGCCGTCCGGGGCGACGCTTTGGACCATGTCGTGCGCGCCCTCGACCAGGCCGCGATAGCGCTCCTCGCTTTCTTTGAACGCTGCCTCGGCGCTCTTGGCCTCGACGGCCTTTCCAAGTCGTTCGGCGATCGCGTTTAAGAGGTCTCGCTCCTCTTGGAGGAAAGGCCCCTCGTCCCGCTCCGGCTTTTCCTCACAGTAGCCGACCTCCACCGTGCCGGCGCGTTTTCCGCCGCCGTTGACGTCGGCGGTTTGCCTCGCGACGACGTCGGCCGGCCGGCGTTTTTTAGTCGAGAACTCGCCCCGGCCGTCGATCACGACGCGGGCGCACGTGACGTCCGGGTATTGCCAGGAAGCCGGGATTACGTCGACCGTTCCCCGGATGATGTCCTCCAGCGTGTTGTCGGGATCGTCTACCAATCTCGAGATCGTGTAGAGGCAATTTAGTTCCTTGACCCGCTTGCCGAGGTCGTGCGATCTTTCGCGTACCGTCTCCTCGGCGCGCCTGCGTCCGAGGGCCGCGGCGGTTACGTTGGCGAAATTTTCGAGTATTTCTTTGGACGGCGGCGGGCGGCCCTTCGGCATCAGAACGGCGCCGCTGCCGAGTAAGGCCCCCGCATATTGCAGGCCCGCGGCGACGATTTCGCCGAGGCCGAGGGCTTTCTCTATCGCCGCGGCGAGCGGCTTCGGCACCGCGCCCAACGTTAATTCGTGGAGGCCTTCGTGCCGTTTTACGCGGCGTGATATTATTTCTTCGTAGGTTTCGTCGTCGATGGGAGTACGGATTTTGTTTATCGGGCCGGGTATTAATTTCCTTACTCTCTTGAAGAGGTCGGCCGGCGCGGATACATAACCTATGATAAATTCTTTGGCGGCGCAGTCGTATTCCGTTAGGATGACCGCGGAGGCTCCGCTGATTTCCCTGAGGCGTTCGCCGGCTATCTCGCAAATCGCCTCGGCGGAGGGCGCCGCGGCCAGCTCGACCGCGAGGTCGTTGAGGGCGCGCATGTCTTCGGCGCGGCGCGCCAACGCCTCCTCGGCGCGCTTGCGCGCGGTGACGTCGCGGACGACCGCGAGGACCGTCGGCCGGCCCCGAAGTTCGAAGAGATGGGAGCTGATCTCGACGGGGAAACGATCGCCGTCCTTCCGGAGGTGGGTCCATTCGAAGAGAGCGTGTTTCTCTTTTTGGAGAGTCGCCATTCTCTCGAGGACGAGGGGGGCGTTTTCGGGGGGCGCGAGGTCGGCCGGCGTCAGCGCCAAGAGCTCCTCTTTGGAATAGCCATAGTGCTTACACGCCACGTCGTTGACGTCTACGAAGGTCGTGGGTTTGCCGTCGTCGCCGAGCCGGAAGACGAAAACGGCGTCGTTGGCGCTGTTGAACAGGAGACGGTAGTCCTCCTCGCTCGCGCGCAACGCCTCCTCGGCGCGCCTGCGCTGGAGGGCGGCGGCGGCTACGTGGGCGAAGGCCTCGAGCGTGTCTACCGAAAGCGGTAGGCTGCCTTTTGGCATGACCACTTCCGCCGTACCCATCATTTTACCCCTGTGGTGGAGTAACAAGCTGTAAATCTCACCCAAGTTAAATGTTTTCTCGATAACCTTACAAACTGTTTTCGAGATGTTCTTGTACGCTTGCTTGGGTATGCCGTCCGATATAACGACCCGGTCCGAGGCCATTTCCTCGGGTTCGTAGCGCTCGGCGGGGAACCTCATTTTCGTCGCGTCTATGCCGAGGATCTTGTTGCCCTTCTTTATAACCTTGGTCTCGGCGACTATGTAATTCACCGCCAATTCGTCGCGGGTTTCGTCGTAGGAGGTGGTAATCGTCGCCAGCGCGCCGGTGACATCTTTTAGTTTGGTGCAAATCTTGGCGAACATCTCCGTCGCGGACGCCGCCGTCGCCAATTCGATCGCGAGTTCGTTAACGGCCGTTATCTCTTCGCCGCGGCGCGCCAACGCCTCCTCGGCGCGCTTGCGCGCGGTGATATCCCGGACGATCGACAGGACCGTCGGCTGTCCCTTTAGTTCGAATAAATGGGTGCTGACCTCGACGGGTAAGTGTTTTCCGTCCTTGGTGAGGTGGGTCCATTCGTAGAGGGCGTGCTTCTCTTTCCGAAGCGCCGCCATTATTTCGGGGAGGAGGGGGACGTTTTCGGGGGATGCGAGGTCGGCCGGCGTCAGCGCCAAGAGCTCCTCTTTGGAATAGCCATAGCGCTTACACGCCACGTCGTTGACGTCGACGAAGGTCGTGGGTTTGCCGTCGTCGCCGAGCCGGAAGACGAAAACGGCGTCGTTGGCGCTATTGAACAGGAGACGGTAGTCCTCCTCGCTCGCGCGCAGCGCCTCCTCGGCGCGCTTACGCTGGAGGGCCGTCCCCATGTCCTCGGCGAAGACGCGCAACAGCGCGAGGTCTTCGGTTGGCCACTCCCCGGCCTCCTCCACGTTGTCGAAGCCGACGAAGCCGGCGAGTTCGCCGCCGACTTTAAGGGGGAGGACGAGGAGGGATTTAATGTTCTGGGCTTCGAGGAACTCCCGCTCCGCCTTCGCCTTCGCCGGCAATTTGGAAACGTCCGCGACGCGGATGACCTCGTCCGCGCGGAGCTTCGCCATCCACCACGGCGTCGCGTCGGCCGGAATGCCCTGGAGGTTTTCGAGCTGGGGTTCGACGCCCTCGGCGCACCACTCGTGGGTGTTGTCCATCGTCGCGCCGTCGTCGCGCAGGAGGAAGAGGTAGGCGCGGCCGGCGCCGCTGAAGCGGCCCATATCGGCCAGCGAGGCCTGGACCGCCTCGTCGACGACGGCGGCGGCGGCGAACCGCGAAGATATCGTGGCGACTACTTTTTCGAATTCGAGTCGCTTCTTTATTTCTTCCTCGGCCCGTTTGCGCACGGTGACGTCGGAGGCGACGACGACCGTACCGACGACGCCGCCGTCCGCGTCATTCAACGGAGAATGCGCGACGTCCAGGAACGCCTCCAGCGTGGGTTCGTAGAATTCGTGTCGCGCCTCCTCGCCCGAGGCGAGGACGCGCGCGCGGGGGCAGTGGTCCGGCGGGCCGTCGGTCCCGTGGATTAACCGGTAACATTTACGGCCGACGAGTTCGGCGGGGGTTTGCCCGAGGCACTTGGCCGCCGCGCGATTGGCGCGCGCGACGTTATAGTCGGCGCCGATCACGAGCACGATTTCCGGCACGCTGGCGAAGGTCCTCTCCCACTCCTCGGCGCTGCGCCGCACCGCCTCCTCGGCCCGCCGCCGCTCCGTAACGTCGCGCGAAACCTCCACGACGCTTTCGACCGCGCCGGAGGCGGCGAGGACGGGCGAGGCGTTGATCTCGACGATCCGCTCGTCGCCGTCCTTGTCGAGGTGGAGGTGCTCTACCCGGAACGGTTGGCCCGTTTCCAAAACCGTAGCGAGCGGACACAGATGTTCGGCGCCCGAGCACGGTTCGGACCGGGCGTGCGTGACCTCGTAGCAGGGGCGGCCGAGGAGCTTCTCCGGTTTCGGGCCGTAGCGGGAGGCGAAGGCTCTATTGACGCGGCGGATCTTGTAGTCGGGACCGATTACGACGAGCTCCTCGTTCATCGCGTTAAAGACGTCGTCGACGAGGTCGCGCGAGCGCTGCAGCGCCTCCTCGGCCTCTTTGCGCTCGAGGGCCTTCGACAATAACGCCGTTACGGAGAACAGGAGGTTTATCTCCTCCGGCTCCCACGTGCGGGAACGGTTCGTGTCGTCGCAGCCGATAAGGCCGGCCAATAGGCCACCGACGTAAAATGGCACGCCGAGCGAGGCCCGAGCTCCCCGTTTTTGCAAAGCTGCCTTTTCGGCTGGTGGTAGCGTTTCCACGTCGCCGACGACGACGGCGTGGCGATCCAGTAGTTCGTATTTAAACAAAGCCAAACGCTCAAGTTCGATCTTATGTCCGTTCTTCCGGAGTGACGCTACCTTGGGGGCTGTCCATTCGTGAGTGACGGTCAACGATTTGCCGTCGTCCCGGAAGCGGAAGAGGTAGGCCCGGTTTGCCGCCAGGAGTTCCGCGGCTTCCTCCAACGTCTGGGTGATCGCCTCGTCGAGGTCTTCGGGGGCGACGAGGCGAGCCGAGGCGTTGGCCAACAGCTTCTCGGCTCCGGCCTGGAACTGTTCCGCCTTTATGGCGCGGATTTCGGCCGTAACGTCCCGTAAGAGGACGGAAAGACCCGCGGCCTCGCCGGAGGGGTCCACAATAACGGCATAAGTCGCCGAGACGGTCAGGGCCGTGTCGTCGGGGCGGTGGTGGGGAACCGCCTCCTCGGTGAGCGAGCCTCCGCTTTCCGCAATATGGTCGAGGAGTTCGTCGGCGGAGGTGAAGCCGCCCGCGGGCTCGATGAGTTGCGTTAGGTCTCGGCCTAGCGCCTCGTCGCGGGTATAGCCGAGTAGTTCGCTCGCGGCGTCATTCCAGATCTGGACTTCGCCGGTCGCGTCGGCGATGATGACCGCCTCGTGCGAACCCCGGAGGACGTTTTCCAGGTGTCCGTGGGCTTGCGCGGCTTTGCGTGTTTCCGAATGGCGCAAAGCTTCTTCGGAGGCGAGTTCTTTAATTCCCGTCAAGCGGTCGCGCTGGCGCGCCCACGCCGGGTCGGATTCTTCCAACTTACGGTCCAACACCGCGCGGTACTTGTCCCTGACCGCGGCGTTGCTCTTTAAAAGGTCGAGTTGGTGGAGGCGACCTACGAACGCCCGCGAGGCGACGTCCGTCCTTTCGATTTCGCGGAGCACGGCCCGGGCCAGGTCCTCGTCGGTCGCGAGGCGGAAGAAGTATTCCCTAAGGTTTTCCTGGGCGGGCGCGGTCGTGAAAAGGAGGTGGTCTTCGGCGGAGGTAATCTCGTCGGCGGGGCGCTGGCGGAGCGCTACCAGCGCCGCCCGGGCCACCGCCGGGTGCGATTCGCGTTCGGCCAGTTCCTCGATTTCCGCAAGCTCGTGAGGGGTAAGGCGGAAACTGCTCAAGCAGAAGAGCACCGCCATACGCACGTACCATTCGACGTCGCCCGGGCGCGCGTCGTGGAGCGCGATTTCTCTCAGCGCGGGCGAGTCTTCGCGGGAGTACGCGCCGAGGCGGTAGAGGTAGTGTTTATGGTAGGGGAAGGTGAAGGTTTCCCGGGCGAGCCTGGCGGCCAGGGCGTCGGCGTACAAGTGGCGCGAGGCGAAGGCGCTAAGGTAGTCGAAGTTCTTTACCAGAAGTTTGTAAGAGGGGTTTTCGAGGAATAATTTGAGCGCCGTCGGGACGGCGTAGTCGTTGCCTTCGCGCTGGAGCGTCGTGAGCGCGCGCAAGTATGGCCGCTCCCACTTTTCCACGTTTGCTTCGTCATAAACGGTGCTCAGAAACTCGCGGGCGCTTTCCGCGGCGGAGGCACCCGCGGGCGACATGGCCTCGAGCCAGCGTTCGACGTCGTCGTCAAACAGCTCGGCCGTGGGTATTACCTTGGTCTTTTCCGCGTTCAGGTTAAGGTTCAGGTCGCGGAGGACCCGGTCGCAGGCCAAAAGGATCTGGTGGCCTTCTTCGCGGTCGTCCGTGAAGACGCAGACATCGTCGACGTATCGCAGATATCGGCGCTGGTCGCCGCCGACGACCTCGGCCATCGATTGGTCCAGGTCAGTGAGGAAGAAGTTGGAAAGGAATAACGAGATATCGTTCCCCTGGGGGAGGACCTTACCTTGGGCCGTAGCGCCCGCGGGCTGCCAACCCCAGAATTCGTAAAGCTGTCGTAAGAGCGCTATCGCATCTGCGTGTTCGTCTCCCAGGATGTCGCCGATCCGGTTGAAGAGAGAGGTTACGGCTACGTTTTCGAAGTAGGCGGTAACGTCGCCGACGGCGCAAAAGTCGTAACGGGCGGCGGAATCCTTGACGCGCTCGTGGTAGTCGATCCATCCCCGGAACCACCCCGCGGGAGCCCCCTCGGTGAAAGGCGGGTAGGGTGCGAATAGCGTGGCGGGTAAGAGTTCCTCGCTCTCGTACTCGTCTTCGTCGATTTCGAGCAAGAAGGGCCGCCGGTCCTTGGCCTCCGGTAGCCAGCGATACGAGAAGACGCTGCCGGAGAGCTTCGCGTCCAGCGAGGGCGCGACTTCGCGCACGAGCGCATATAGTACGATTAAATCTAGGAGAGAGACGACGGCGCCGGGCCGGACGGAGAAGGGCGTCTTGGGTATATCGACGCTCAACAACGGCGCCGGCGTATATTGGCCGCCTTTTATCTCGAGCTCAAGGCGCCGTACGATATAAGGGAGATTACGTTCGATGTCTTCGTAATCGATAACGTCGAATACGAAGTTATCCGCGGCGTCACGACGGGCGTATTCCCAAGCTGCCAGTAAGTCTTCGGCTGAGCACAATGTCGCCACTGCGGAAAACCCCCGTGGAGGAATATGCGAGGTCGATTTAGTTTCTGTACGTCAGCGGCCGGCCTTTATGTAATATCGGATTTATATCAATATAGTTTTCGGGCGGTAAACGCGGGCGGGTTTAGGCGTTGATTATATAATCCTTTTAAGATTTTACCTTCGCGCAATTTACCGACAACCCGATGTATATAAAAACCCCCACGCCGGCCCACAGGGCCAACCTGGGTTTTAACGTCATCCGCGTGCCGTTCGCGCCGCGGGAGCGTTGTGTTCTTTTTCCCTTTGGTATTATTTTCCGGGCATCCCCTCGCCTGGGTTAAACTTCGCCCGTTTGCTTTACCGTAAGCCATTCTTAAATAAGCGTAGGGATATGTCAACGGAAAAACGCACTGATTATGAGAGAAATGTTTGTGTATCTTTATGTATCAAAATCCCTCCTCAAGCTAGCATTTGGGTTACGGAAATATTATACTTCACCGCCGCTACGCCTTTATTTAACGTAGCTAGTAGGCGCTCCGCTGTACGGGAAGTATTTATTCACGGGCGGTTCTTACGTTGGACGCGTCGTTATACCTTTTCGGTAAGAAAAGACGCTGGAAGGAGTAAGACCAAGACCGTAACTAAGAACGTAGAAATCGCCGCCAACTTTTTTAAACCATGCATAGAGTTCCCTTTCGATACGAGATTAAAAGGTAGTTGTTGCTAAACTATATTATAGCAAAAAACATGCCAGTCTACTAAGTATCTGATATTTAAGCTGTTACGTATTATTAAGGTAATAACGCTGTATTCAATCGCCGCCAATTTTGGCGGGTTCGGGTTGGAATTTTAAGCTAAGAACCCGTAATTCGTTGAAAATGCAGGCGAAATAAAAACCGCCAAAATTGGCGGTTTTTAATGAAATTAACGGGTTAAATCGCTTTTTAAGTTTTACCCACTGAAAATCTGTGTTTGCCGCTTATTAGATTTTCCATTTTACGACGAACGTGCGTCACCTTGATACCTGGTTTTCCCGGGGTTATACCCGTTACGTTATCGAATTCTCTGGCCATGTTTACGATAGTCCGACTATTTAGTTAACTCCTGGCTCGTCTATTGTTTAAGCGGTCTACCGGCGGCGGTAGCTTCGGCTTTTTGTATACGATTACAACGTGGAGATGACGGCCTTCGATTGTACGGTCGTTCGAGCTAACCGATGCTCCTCCCGGGTCGCGTATTACTAAAATGTTTACGGGATGTCCGGAGGTTAGCTTGACTTTGGAATTGACTTCCTTCGTACCTAGCGACGAAGCAACCTTACCCATAACACTCAGTTAGTAGGGCGTCGGGTTTTTCGAACCCGGGCCGGCTTTTGGATTTTCGGCTTCTCACGACCCCGCTCGGCCTTTCGGTCGGGCGCGGGCGCGTAAAGGGCCGCAGCCTCGCGATGTTTCTCGGCGACCTTTTCACGCAACTCCAGCGGCTCGAGTACCTCTACCTCGCCACTCAACGTCAATAACCAACGGCAGAATTCGTCCGATAATGGGATCTCTCCCTCGAAGACTACTATTTTGGGATCGCGGTATTGACGAAACTTACCACGGCCGGCCAACATCGGTTTCGCTATCGTTTCGGCGGACTGGTTAAAACGGAGTACGACCTTGGCTTTGTGTTCCGCCGAGAAAGTCTCCCAGGTGTCGGCGAAAAATTCTTTGATTGAAAAGTCTTCCGGGCGTTCGAACTTGGACGGCGAGCGCTCAACCGTCAAAATACGGTCCAGCCGGAATACCCGTATTGTCCGGCGAAGGTGGCAATGCCCGACCAGATACCAACTATGACCCCGGAAGGTTAAGCCGTAGGGGTCAATGGACCTTCGCGTTTTTTTATAGCGGTTTAGGGAATAATAATTTAATCGTACCGTCTTGCGGGTCCTAATAGCGTTCTCCAAGACCCGAAGGGTTTTAATGTTTTTATCGCTTAACGGATGGGCTTTGACGTGGACCGTTATCGTGTCGGCGTCGGCGTTGGCGTCCGGTTCCCGACACCTACGGATCAACTGTTCTTCTATTTTCGCCAGCGCCGAATTCGTAGCCGCGCCGAGATAGGACCCTTGGGCCACCGCCTGCATCTGCACGCCGAGTTTGAGCGCCAATAATTCTTCTCGGGTAAAGGTGAGGTTGGCTAAAAAGCTTTCGGACAGGAGGCGGTAACCTTCGTCGTAGTATATGGGTACCAAGTCCGAAAGGTCCACGACGTCGCGGTATATAGTCCGTTGCGATACGCCCGCAACGTCCGCCAACTCGGCGCCGGTGTAACCCCGGCCCGTCCGCAAAATGCTTATCAGATGAAAGAGCCTTGCCGCACGGTTTACGGACATGTATGGGTCCTCATCTCTGTATAAGTATCAAACGACCCGTTCGTAAGGCCCCGGGACGAATTGACGTCCATCCCGCCTTGCCGGCGAAGGGCCAACGGTTGACCATGGCGATTTCATTTGCCCCGAGTAGGGTTTTAGGACAGTGTTCAAAATGTGCCCTTTTTGATACGTCCTATTTTGTTTATTATTACTACAACCATATGTCAATTATTGACATAGCTGCGTTCGGAGACGCGTCTTAAGCCCGGGTTAATCTACTAAGAGACGTTACCCCGCCTGATTCGTTTTATTTCCTAACTAATAACATAGCAGATATGATTTAGTTTGTCAAGTGTCGTTAACTCTGGGCGTTCCGCGGCGTGCCCCTGGCGATTTTGGCCTAACTCTTATCATGACTTGGAATATACGGCAAAAATAAGACAAAAAATACGGCGCCCTAATTTATAAGCGCCTTAATTTACTCATATTGTTTCGGTTACGACGGCGTATTTCCGAGCGTTGCCGCTCCCAAAGCGGACGCGCTGCCGGCCTGCGCTACGCCGCCGACGTCAACGTAAATATAAAGCAAAAAGCCGAGCGGGTCAAACGGAAAAAAGGGGGGGCGTTTGAGGTTACTTAACGGCGGAGGGCCGCGGATTTAACCCGGCCGCCGTGTTGACGTTGCGCCAGGCGGAGGCGAGCTCGGGCGGGGGCGAGGGTGTTATAACTTTGGCGTGGGAAGCCAGGTGGCTAAGCCGGAAGTCGCCTTCCGCGGCCAAATGTTCCAGGAGTGGCCGGGCGCGGAGGTCGTAGTGGGCCAGGAGGGGCTCGACGTCGGGATGTTCCTCTCCCCGGGGCAGCGTGGCCCAGACGCCGGGTGCGCGCGTCTCGAGGAGCCACCGCAGCGCCTCCTCGCCGAGGTCCGGTAGGTCGCACGCCGCCACCAACCACGTAGCGCCCGGCGCCCACCGCATCGCCGCCAGGATTCCCGATAACGGTCCTTTCGCCTCTGGGACGTCCGGGAGGCGGAGATGGTTCGCCAACGCTTCCGGGACCTCTCCCTTTCCCACGATCGCGACCTCCTCGGTCACCCGCTCGAGCAGGTCGACGGTCCGCTCGAGCCAGGTACGGCCGTCTTTTTCCAGGAGGTGCTTCGGCCTGCCCATACGTACGCTCGCGCCGCCGACCAATACACACCCGAAGGCTGGCGTTTTGAGCCACCGCTCGGGCAACCACGCCTCGATTGTGCGGAGGAAGGAGGCGCGGCGGTCGGCATCGCGTCCGAGATGGGCGATGACTTCCGCGGAGCCCTCGGGAGGCGCCTCTTCGTCTTGGCCCAGAAGCCAGACCTTGGGAAGAGGGAGGTCTTTGAAACCCTCGACCAGTACGAGGTCGTAACGCCGCCCCAATTTCCGCAGGAGAGGCCGCGACGCGAGGCGGGAGGTGGGGTGGCGTCGCGAGAGGTGCTGCTCGGGGTCGGCGAGGTAAACGTCCGCCCCCGTCCGGAACAGGCGATCGCTGTCCTTGCCGGCGCGGTCGAAGTCCAGGCCGTGGACGTCGTGCTTTACGACGGCGACTTCCAAGCCCCGCTCGCGCAACCGGGGTACGACGGCCTCGAGCAGCGTCGTCTTGCCCGAACCGCTGTGGCCGCAGATTCCGAATATTGGTAGGTCATCGGGCACGGGGCGCCTCCGGGGCGGAGGGCCGGCCGCAATCGGCGTCGTCGCCCCGCAACTTGCCCACCGCGTGAGGCAGCGCCTCCACGATGGCTTCCAGGTTCTCGACGGCCGCGCGTTCCGAGCCGGGGAGGTTTATAATTAACGTTGTGCCGCGGATCCCGGAGGCGCCGCGGGACAGAATAGCGTAAGGCGTTTTAGCGAGGGAGGCCGCGCGCATCGCCTCGTCTAGGCCCGGCGTCGGGCGGTCGACGACGGCGCGCGTCGCCTCCGGCGTCACGTCGCGGGGTGCGAAACCGGTCCCGCCTACGGTCAAGACGAGGATGACGGCGGGGCCGTCGCAGTAGTGGCGCAGCCGCTCGGCGATAACGGCTTCCTCGTCCGGGAGGACCTCCGTTGCGTACGTTCGGGCCCCGAGTGATTTCTCCACTAGCTTCCGCACGGCCGGTCCCGCGGTATCCTCCGCCTCGCCTCGCGAGCATCGGTCGCTTATCGTGAGCACGACGGCTTGGAGGAGGTCTCGCGGTACGGCCTCCAGGACCTCGACGGCGTCTCCCGGCCGGACCTCGCCGCCCGCCTCCACACGCGCGAACAGGCCGGCCCGGGGCATGACGCACGTTCCGGTAAGGCGGAAGATCCGACACGGGTCGTGGCATTTCTTGCCGATTTGCGTCACGACGACGGCCGCGTCCGGGCCGAGCCGGAGCCGCGACCCCAGGCCGAGCGCCGTAGTATCGAGGCCGGTCGTCAAGACGTTCTCGCCGAAGTCGCCGGGGCCGACGTCGGCCGGGCCCTCGCGCCGCAGCGCGTCGACGTCCGCCTCCGCGAGCAGGCTGATCTGGCGGTGCGACGAACCGGCGTGCGCGTCGCCCTCGATCCCCAGGCCGGCGACGAACCGCGCGGCCTCGACCGGCCGCTTCCGCTCGCCCTTGCGCGGGGCTATGCAGACGGCTTTCACTTTAGCCTCTCTCATCGCCCCCCCGTCTCCATGTCCCGGACTTGCCTCCCGATTTCTCGAGCAGGCGGATAACTTCGATCTCGATCGCCTTGCTCGCGGACTTGCACATGTCGTAGATCGTAAGCGCTGCTACCGCGGCCGCCGTTAACGCTTCCATCTCCACGCCGGTTTTGCCCTCCGCCGCCGCGGCGGTTTCGACGTGCACGCGGTAACCCTCCAACGAGATGTCGACCTCTACCGTTTCCAACAGTAGAGGGTGACATAGCGGAATTAGCTCGGCCGTGCGCTTGGCCGCGGCGATCCCCGCCAGGCGTGCCGTCTCGAAGACGTTTCCCTTGGCCACGGCGCCTCTCTCGCGTAAGGCCTGGGCGACGTCGGCGCCGACGGTTACCCAGGCTTCCGCGCGGGCGAGACGAGCGGTCGCGGGCTTGCCGGAGACGTCCACCATACGCGGGGACGCCTTGGCCGAGAGGTGACTGAACTTATTTGCTTTATTGATCGTTCGTTCCTCCTGCGGCCGGCTCGGCCGCGAGCGAGTGGCTTTTGAAAGCGACATAGACCCGTTTGCCGGGTGCGAGCCGGAGGTCCCGCGCGGCCTCTTCGGTCAACTCCGCTCCCTCCAGCGCTTGCGCTAAGCTGGCGGCCGCGAGCACGGTGATTTCGGGGGGGGCCTCGCCGTGTTTACCGGCCGGGGCGCACGCGGCCGACGCTGGCGTCGCCGCCTCGACGATTGGTTTCGCGGTCCTGCGTGTGCGGGGTTTCATGGGCGGTTATCCGCCGAAGGCGACCATCGGCGACTGCCGGTCGAAGCGCCGTCTTTTCTGCTTAAGGCGGAGGGCGAATTCCACCGCTTTGAGCACCTCCCGCGCGTCGGCGGGGCTATTCTCCCGAAGAAGCGGCCGGAGGTTGACCGATTCCTCGCGGCCCAGGCACCCCAGTAGGTTGCCGGTAGCCGTTACCCGTAAGCGGCTGCAGCCTTCGCAAAAAGGTTCCGTGTGCGAGGAAATGAAACCGATGACGCCTTCGACGCCGCGGCCGTCCCGGGCCTCGTATTCCCGGCTCGAGCCGCCGGCCCGGGCGGCCCGGGGACGAAGTTCGAACGCGGCGGCGAGCTTTTCGCCGACCTCCGCGGAAGAGACGAACCACTTCTGGAAGCGGGGGGCGTGAGGTCCGATCGGCATGAGTTCCAGAAAGCGGACCGTACAGCCGCGCTCCAGGCCGAAGCGAGCAAGGGCCCCGATTTCGCCGTCGTTGATGCCCCGCAGGACGACGACGTTGAGTTTGAAGGGCGAGAAGCCCAGGCGGAGCGCCTCTTCGATCCCCGCCAACACCGGTTTGAGGTCGCCGCCGTTCGTTAGGTCCCGGTAGGTGCGCGGATTCAAGCTGTCGAAGCTGACGTTGAGACGGCGCAAGCCCGCGCGCAACAGACGCGGCGCCGCACTCAATAGGTGTTGGCCGTTGGTAGTGAGGGCGAGGTCCGGAAGGTTTTCCGCCGCTAATTTCTCGACGAGGACTTCGACGTTTCTACGGACCAGCGGTTCGCCTCCGGTGAGGTGTATCTTCGTTAAACCGAGATATGACTTTAGGATTTGGACGAGGCGGACGATCTCCTCGAAGGAGAGGATATCCCGGGGGCTCAACCGCCGGTGGCCTTCGGGCGGCACGCAGTACCGACACCGCAGCGGGCACCGGTCGGTGACGGAGAGTCGGAGCGAGAGCGGAGCCGGGGCGCCGGTCGCGGTCACGGCAGCGGCCTCCAGGGTCGAAACTCGACGAGCGTACCCGCGGCCAACTCTTTAGCCTCGCGGGGGACGACGATCGCGCCGTCGGCTTTCCCGCCGGCGACCAGGTCGGCCGAACTCTTGGATCTTACGGGGACCGCGGCGACGCCCTCCCCGCGCCACGCCAGACGCGCGAGTACGAACCTCACGCGGCCGCCTTTGGAAGTGAGAGGGGAGGCCAGACGGACGTGAAGGGAAGGGCGGAGCGCCCCCGCGGCGAACCCGGACATGCGGCGCAGGGCCGGGAGGGCGAACTCGTTTAGGCCCGTCATCGCGCTGAGGGGAGGGCCGGGCAGGCCGAATACGTGTCGGTTGCCGGGTAACGTCGCGTAAAGAATCGGTTTGCCGGGTTTCATGGCCACGCCGTGGAAGCGGACCGTGGCGCCGAGGCGCTCAACGGCTTCGGGGACGAAATCGTATTTCCCTACAGAGACGCCGCCGGTCAATAGGACGACGTCTCGCTTCGCGACCAGACCGCGCAATCGGGAGGTCAGGCCCTTTACGTCGTCGGCCGCCCGGGCTACGGTAACGTCGTTGAACCCCCAAATCGCGAGCGCGGCCTTTAACGCGGGGCCGTTCGAATTCCTCACCTCGTGGGGGCGTACTTTCGCCTCCGCCTCGACCAATTCCGTTCCCGTCCCGAAGACCGCGACGCGCGGAAGTCGGTAAGCGCGTGGTCTGGTTTCGCCTACCGCGGCGCAGACGCCGATTTGGAGGGGGCCGAGAGGCGTGTGTTTAGCGAGCAGCCGCACGCCCTTTTTAGCGTCCTCGCCCGGCCTCAGGATGTTGGCGCCCTTTTTTACGGGTTCCCGGAACGTTACGAGGCTCTTGTCCTCGTCGAGTCGCGCGTGTTCGATGACCGCGACGGCGTCCGCACCCGGCGGTACGTTGGCGCCGGTCATGATCGCAACGCAAGTGCCGGGTAGAACCCGAGGGCGAGCCGGGCTCCCCGCCGCAACCTCGCCCACGAGGCGAAGCGTATAGGGGACCTTTGCCGCGTCGGCCGCCCGCACGGCGTAACCGTCCATAGCGGAACGGGCCCGCGGCGGTATGTCGCGGTCGGCGCAAACATCTTCGGCGAGGCAATACCCCATTGCCTCCGCCAACGGTACGCGAATGGACGGAAGAGGCCGGGTATATTTCCGAATAATGTTCAGCGCCCGGGTGGGAGAGATCAACGGCATCTTAATATTGACGGCGTGAGCGGCCTAACCGAGGCGGCCCGCTCTTAGCCGCTTCGGCGCGGATCTACCCTATGCCTTGGGGTCTTTGTCTGAGTCCTCTAATGTTAACGGGTCAGTCAACGCCCGTTGGGCTTTTTTGAACTCCCGAATTCCTTTGCCGAGGCCTTTGCCTATCTCCGGAAGTTTGCGGGCCCCGAAGAGGAGTAAGCCGATCCCGAGAACAAGGAGGACCTCTTGGATACCGATCGAACCAAACATAGCGACCTGCCTTTTAAATGGTAGTCTGAGCTGCGAGGAAGGGGGAATTCGTTATCTTTTTCACTAACTGGATAAAACGCTCGGATGTCGCTAAACCGAATCCCCGAGGAGCGTGACTTCCCCATAATGAAGCATCGATAAGCGGACATCCGAAGCGTGATTGTCGGTAATAGGAACTCGCATTATAGTAGCAAACGGCGTGCCGAATTATTTGGAAGTGGGAAGAGCTTAAATATACTAACGAAATCGAGGTTCGGGCCGCGTGGAAATTTGGATCGGAAGCGACGAAAAACGGGCGTTCGTGACGTCCCGCGCGCCGGGGGGCACGGCCGCAAGCCTTTACGCCTTAAGCGGTTTGAGCCGGATAATTGAAATACGTTACGGCCTGACGAGTTTTCGTCGGTTAGTTTTCGCATTGCTCCAAAGGAGAAGAGGGTGTTTCGAGTTTAGTGATTTTATATTGGAGGGTCGACCGTGGGATATTTAGTATCGCCGCGGCCTGGGCTAAATTCCCTTGCGCCCGACCCAACGCCCAGCGGAGCAGGCGGTTCTCGACGTCAGCCAATACCGCGGCCAGATCTACATCGCCCACGTTGTCGAGATTTAACGAGGCGACGGCGGACACTTCGCCGGGAGAAGCTAAATCGGGGATATCCTGTTCGTCGAGGTGCTTTTTATTGTTGAGGGCGACGACGCGCTCGAGGAGGTGTTCGAGTTCGCGGATATTACCCGGCCAGGGGTGCCGTTGTAGTTTGGCAACCGCCGCCTTTGAGATCGTCAGGTCGCCGCGCCCCGATTTTATGGCCAACTTTTGGAGGAAATGGTTAACAAGTAACGGGACGTCGTCGAGCCGGTCGCGGAGGGGCGGTATGTTGAGCGGTACGACGTTGAGGCGATAGAAAAGGTCTTCGCGGAACAAGCCCGCTTCCACCATCGCCGGGAGCGATTTTTTCGTCCCGGCGAGAACGCGCACGTTGACGTGGACCGGGTTTTCTCCGCCTACGCGTTCAAAGCTCCGCTCCTGAAGGGCGCGGAGCAGTTTTACCTGGACTTCGGTGGGGATGTCGTCGACGTCGTCCAGGAACAGGGTTCCGCCGTGGGCGAGTTCGAACCTCCCGATACGCCTTTTGGTTGCCCCCGTAAATGCGCCCAACTCGTGGCCAAAGAGTTCGCTTTCTACTAATTCCTTAGGTAGCGCGGCGCACGATACGGCGACGAAACGGCCGGCGCTCCTGTGCGAAGTCTCGTGGATGACGCGAGCGGCCAGTTCTTTACCGGTTCCACTATCGCCCGAGATAAGAACGCTCGCGTCGGTATCGGATACCGCGTGGATCGTCGTTAGGACTGTACGGATCGCCTCCGAGGTCCCAACGATCTTCGTTTCGCCCCGCGTCCGCGTGAGGGTGAGGCGAAGGGCTTTGTTCTCACTGGACAGGCCTTCATAACGCAAGAGGCGGTCGAGTTTGAGCAGAAGTTCCTCCGTAGAGAAGGGTTTTTGGATGTAGTCGAAAGCCCCCGATTTCATGGCCTCCACCGCGGTTTCGACGGTACCGTAGGCCGTCATTACGATGACGTTTTGTTCAGGGCGCTTCTCCTTGAGTTCTCGTAAAAAGTTGATTCCGTCCTGGCCCGGCATCCGCAGGTCCGTGAGCACGACGTCGAAGTTGGATTTCTCCAGGATCGATTCCGCCTCCAGAGGATTAGAGGCGGCCGCGACGTCGTAGCCCGCCTCGCGAAGTTCGTCCTCCAGAACCGCGCGTTTTATAGGTTCGTCGTCGACGACGAGGACTTTCGCTTTGGCTTGTTCATTCATCGCAAGTTCTACTTTCTTGGCAAGGAATTCGAATTACGAAACGGGCGCCGCCCAGCCGCGTGGGGCCTTCGGCCAGCTCCAGCTCGCCCCCTACGGCGCGCACCAACTGGCGAGAGATAGAGAGGCCGAGCCCCGTACCCTTCTCGCCGGGCTTGGTTGTGAAGAACGGTTCGAAAATACGTTCTCTTAAATCCCCCGGGATGTCGGGGCCGTTATCTTCGACGGCGATCCGGACCCACGTTTTGTCGTGCCCGATCTCGATAGATACCTCCGGGGCGGCGTTTTCCTGGGCGGCCTCAGCCGCGTTGAGGACGAGGTTTAAAAGCGCCTGGGAGAGGCTGGACTCGTTGCAAAGGCACGTGCACGCGCCGTTCACGTTGCGCCACGACAACTTGACGTTGCGGGCCGCCAAGCGGCTTTCCAGGACCGGGACCAACGACGCGACGACGTCGCCGGGGGCGCATTTCTCGACCGACGTATCCCGGCCCGTTTTCGCGAAGGTTAACATTTGCTGCATGGCGGTGGCTATCCGCTCCAGGCCGTCTCGTAACATAGGTGCGTACTTAGCCTGGCGCTCGCTCTTGTTCTTATCCGCCTCCAAGTACCGTACACATTCTAACATGCCGTCGAGAGGATTATGAACTTCGTGGCTAAGGCCCGCGGCTAGTTCCCCCAAGGCCGCGAGTCGCTGGGCGTGGATCAACCGCGCCTGGGTCACGGCGCGTTCGCGTTCCAGCGTCTCCTGCCGCTCCGCCATCTCGGAGAAACCTCGCGCCAGCGCCGCGACCTCCTTTGTCCCCGAGATATTCTCCTCGCCGTCGGTCCACGGCTGCTGGGGGTAGCGCTGCACTTTATCCTCCAAGCGACGCAACGGCCGGCTGATGCGCGCCGCGACCAGGTGGGCGCCCCAAAGAACGACCGCAAACGCGCCCACGAACGAGGCGCCCCATATAAATAAATATCCGCGCGTGGCGGCGACGGCCTCGCCGCGCGATAATCCGACGTGCAGCCTCCCGAGGCGCCCGTCTATTATCGGCGCGGCGACGTCGGTGAAGGGGCCCTCGTCCGTGCGGAACCGGACGGCGCCGCTCGGGTTTTCCCTCCACAGCGCGGGGAGCCCGGGAGGGTACCCTCCCTCGAACGTGGAGGCGGTGATTTCGCCTCGCTCGTTTTCGACGCAAACGTAACGGATCTTGCTGTCGGCCGAGAGGGTTTTGCTTAAAGTGTCGTGCAGCGTTAATCGGTCGCCGGTGAGAAGAGGGGAGACGATCTGGGAGGCGAGGTTTTCGGCCACGCCGCTCCCGTGTTCGGCGAGAGCCCGTTCCGAAGCCGAGGAAACGTGCAACGTGAAATACAAAGCCGCGGGTACGAAAAGGACGAGAAGCGCAAGGCTGCCGACCCACGCGACTACTCGATCCATCGACCAGCGGTTCAGTTTTATGGTGTGCCTGCCCGCATCTCGGAATTTTTATGGATTTCGATCGCCGTAAGGTAGTCATCGGGCTTCGGCCGCACGAATCGTTCGATCCCGATCGCGGCGAGGATCTCGCGCCCCTCCCTGTCCCCGTCCAACGCCAAGAACGCTATTTGCAGCGAGTCGCGTAGTTTTTCGTCGAGGCCGGCGGGGACGACGATCGGCGGCGGCCCGTAAGGTTCGCTTTGCCAAATAATTCTTACCCGATTCGCAAGCGACGGATCTACCTCGAGCTTCGATAGCCACACCAGCGAGTCCACCGCGGCGCACGAGACGAGCCCGGTCTCCACGGCCGCTATCGACCTGTCGTGGCTGCCCGTAAACACGATTTCCCCGAAGAAAGAGGTCGGGTCTTGGCCCAAGGCGTTTATTTTGGCCGTGGGGACGATGCACCCCGTGTTGGATTCGGGGTCGGTGAAGGCCACCGTTTTCCCGCGAAGGTCTTCCAAGGTTCGGTAAGGACTTTGGGCGGGTACGAGGAAGAGGGATTGGTACTTGCGCCCCTCCGCGAATTCGGGTTGCGCCAATAGTCCGATCCGGCCCCCGGGGAGGGCGTGCACGTAGGTACCGGTACATACGAGCGCTACGTCCACGGTCCCTTCCTCGAGTTTGTTGCGGGCGTCGGTATAAGAGGGAGGGATCAAGAATATTCCCTCGCGGCCTACATCCCGGCTGATCCGGTCGACGAGACGCTTGTAATCGCGGAAAGTGCTCTCGGGCGTTACCATCGTCGCTATGGCGAAGCGCAGGTGTTTGCCGTCGCCGGGTCCGGAACCCGGTGCCGCCGCGTTGTTCTCGCGCTCCGAAAGGTTTACGAGCGGTTCCCGGGATTCTAAATATTCTAGCGTCCCGCACACGGCCCCGAATCCAAGGGTCGCGGTGACCGCGAGGAGCGCGATCCTTTTGAGCCACCATCGCGGCCCGAGCTTCAAACCGTGTTCTTCACTTCCCGGCGGCATTTTTTAATACGCCTCTCTCCCGCGGGCGGGCAACGGGAGGAGTTTCGCTTAACATTACTGAATAAGTCACCTACTCATTTATTATATAACTAACTCGGCGCGTTTGTCAAGAGAAAACAGAACTGACGAAATCCGGTCGGCCGTGACGGATACCCGTCAACCGGTTTTAACGTTGGGTTCTGTTACGAGTTTGGGTGAACCTTTTACGCGGGCAGAGGAGTAAGCGTCGGCTTTTGGTTATCCCCGGCAGATAATCATGTGGGAAGCGGTAAGGGCGGACCCAAGTTTTTCAAGGGTTCGGCGGCGGGTGAGGGAGTTGGCACGTAGTTTGCTAAATATGATGTGAAAGCACGTAGATGCGGAAAAGCATTTGATACAATATTCACAAAGCGCCAGCCGTTTTCGCTGAAACGGTTTTCAGGGTGAGCCATATTTTAATAAAGGAAGCGTACGAAGATCATGTCTGCTCTTTAACGGGTTAAGGCGAATCACCCCAACGAGGAGAAGGAAAGGAAGGCCATGAAATCATCGAATAAGTTATTCATTTTACTACTGGCGGCGGCGATCGTACCCGCGGCGTTAGCGGATTCCGTCAAGCCGCCGACGCTCTCGGGCCGCGTTTACTCCTATTACCGGTACGACTTGACCAGTATGGAGGATTCCTCGGACGAGGGCGCCAACGAGTTCGATATAAGCCGCGTCTACGTAAACATTAAAGGCGGTCTTACCGACCGACTCTACTATAAGGTTACTACGGACGTAGGCCGCGAGAAGTACACGTACTATACGTACGAGCTCTTCCTGGACCCGGGAACCGGCGAATATTCGCTTATCCCAACCCAACATACCGAAACGGGCAAGTACGCAGTCTACCTTAAATACGGGTACTTCGAGCTTCGGGATACGATCCCGTACCACAAGTTCTACGCCGGCCAGGTATCCACCCCCTGGATCGGGAACGAGGAAAGGATATGGGGTTGGCGGGCGATCCGCAAAGTCGCTGTCGACGTCGGGAAGTTCGAAACCTCGGCCGACCTCGGCGTCGGTTTTGGAGGCGAGTTTGGCAAGGGTTTGTTTAAAGACCACCTGACCTTTACTAACGGCGCCGGCTATAAGTCGCCGGAAGACGGGACCTCCGGTAAAGCCGTGACCTACCGTGCCTCGGTATTCCCTCTCGCCTCGAGCGAGAATTTCAAAGGGTTGTCCGTGAACGCGTACGTCAAAGCCAATAACCTGGGCGAGAAGGTCGCCGCCGGCGACGCCAAAAACCCGGACATAATATACGGCGGCCTATTGGGGCTCGAGAACGAGTTCGTCAACTTCGGCGCCGGGTACTTCATGAGGTCGCTCGGGGAGGACAACGCGAGCGCGGGAACCTCGAAGGTCGAGTCTAATATCATGACCACGTACGCAACCGGCCACTTCCGGGCTACGGAGGGCATGACGATCCACCCGCTCGCCCGCTACGACATCTACAAGCCCAACAAGGATAACGCCGACGACGACCGGACGGTTATCATCGGCGGCGTCGGCTTAAAGTTCTTCGACGGCGCGCTCGCCCTTATCCCGAACTACCAGACGGAATCCTATACCGAGGTCGATTCTTTAAGCGGCGCGACCGAGGATAAATCGATCGATTACGTCTACCTCCACTGCGAATGGAATTGGAAGTAAAGGGTACGATCGGAGGCCACGCCGTTTAAAATGACGGTCGGCGAGAAGAACCGTAATGGATCGTCGCCGGTAAACCGGCGCGGCTTTGTACAATCCTCCTTGAAACGGGGGAGGGGAGGTTCGTTCTCCCCTCCCCGGGAATTTCTATAGGCCGAAGGCCTCTCGTTAATTCCCCTCCTCGGGGATAAATTCACGGAGTAGGATTAAATATGGGCGAGAAGATATCACGAAGGAAGTTCGTTAAAGCGGGAACCACGGTCGGGATCGCCGCGGCGGTGATGCCCGGCGGGACCGCTACCGCCTTCGCCGCGGGGAAGACGGCCCGTTGGGGGATGTTGATCGATCTGCGAAGATGTTACGGGTGCAAGGCTTGCGCCGTTGCGTGTAAGGCCGAATTCGATACGCGACTCGGCGTCTTCAATAGTAACGTTATCGAGTACGAAAAGGGGAAATTCCCGGAGGCGACCCGCGAATTCCTGCCGTGGCTCTGCAACCATTGCGCGGAGCCGCCGTGCGTCAAGGTCTGTCCGGCGCCACCGATCGAGAAGACCTTCGAGGGCATTACGTACGAGGCCGCGGCGACGTACGAGCGGCCCGACGGCGCGGTATTGTACGACGTCGAGAGGTGTATCGGCTGTCACGCCTGCGTTCGGGCCTGTCCCTATAAGGCGCGCTATATCGACCCGCTGTTGAAAGCCGGCGCCGCGCCCGGAAACCACGCGATAGGGAAATGCACTTTCTGTATTCACCGCGTGGAGAACGACGTCGAGCCGAGCTGCGTGAACACCTGTCCCGGAAACGCGCGGATTTTCGGCGACTTGAACGACGCGGGCAGCGAGATCTCTAAAATTATCGCCGCCAACCAGGCCGAAACGAAAATGATCCATCCCGATTATGGGACGTCGCCGTACGTATTTTACATCGATTACGACGAGGAAGCGTACGACAAAGGCTTCGACATTAGGAACGAAACGCCCGACGAATGGGGTCAAACGAGAAGGTAAAACCGGAGGTAATAACGGTGGCTGAATCAACTTCCAGAAGGGATTTCTTGAAAGCCGGCGCCGCGTTGGGCGCGTTGGGAGGGGCCGGAAAAGTCTTCGGCGCGGTTACGTTCAAATCCGGGGAAGACTACTCGCCGACGACGGCCCTCAAGAGGAAAGGGATACCCTCTTCCTGCTGGCAGTGCGTATCGCGAGACGCGATCGTGTGCTACGTAGAGGACGGGAGGCTGGTCAAGATCGAGGGCAACCCGAAATCGATTCGCAACCGCGGGAAGATATGCTCGAAGGGCCAGGCGGGCGTGAACCAGGTATACGACCCGGACCGGCTCCTGTACCCGATGAAGAGGGTCGGGAAGCGCGGCGAGGGAAAGTGGAAAAAGGTCTCCTGGGACGAGGCGCTCGACGAATTGGCGGCGAAGCTAAAGGGGCTGCGCGACGACGGCCACCCCGAGAAGTTTATGTTCCACTACGGCCGGATGAAGGCCTCCGATTCCAACATCGTTAAAAATTTCTTGACCGCGTACGGCACCGGGACCGTCGGCAACCACACCTCGATCTGCGAGGGCGGTAAATGGACGGCTCAGGAGTTGACGTGGGCCAAGCATTACGACGTCTGGGATTTCGAGTATACGAACCTGATAGTCAACTTCGGTTCGAACTTCCTCGAAGCCCATACCTCCCACGTCCAGGCGGCGCAGCGCGCGATCAACGCCCTCGCCAACGGCGCCAAAATGTACACCTTCGACGTGCGCCTTTCCAATACCGCGGCCAAGTCGACGGAGTGGATCCCCATAAAAACCGGGACCGACGGCGCGGTCATGCTCGCGATGGGGAACGTGATCCTGGCGCGCGGGTTGTACGACGAGAAGTTCATCAACAAATGGACTAACGTGTCGGTCGATATCTTGAAGAAGCACTACAAACAATATACGCCGGCCTGGGCCGAGGGGATTTCCGGCGTGCCGGCGAAGAAGATCGAGGAGATCGCCGTGGCGTTCGCGGAGGCGAAGCCGGCGGTATTGGCCACTTACCGCGGCGCCGTCGCCCATTACAACGGCGTCCAGACCGAGAGGGCGAAATTCGCGCTCGAGGCCATGTGCGGGTATTTGAACGAGAAGGGCGGCACCAACCAGGCCGTCGGCCCCAAGTGGAAATACCCGAAGGTTGGGGGCCATACCGAGAAATTGAAGCTCGCCGACGGCTTCCCGGGGACGGTGGCCTATCCCACCCACCACGTCAATCACCAGGTCCTGAAGATGATCAAGGACGGGAGAAACGGTCGCCCCGAGATCTACATGATCTACTGCTACAACCCGGTCTACGTGAACGGCGAATGCGCCGAGAACGCCGAAATCCTGAAGGACGAATCGCTCATACCGTACGTCGTCGCCGTCGACCCTTTCCTGAGCGAATCGACCGCCCTGGCGGACTTAATCCTCCCCGACGTGACGTATCTGGAGAGATGGTCGTGGGACGATATGGCCTCCTTCGCTATGATCGGCGAGTACTACCTGCGCCAGCCCGCCGTCACCCCGCTCGGCGAGACGCGGCAGTTCCAGGACGTCGTGTGCGACCTCGCGAAACGGCTGGGGCTCGACATAGGGTGTACCTCGACGCTCGATTTCATCGCCAAATCGTGTGAGAAGACCGGCCTCGATTTCGACCAATTGAAAGCCGACGGCGTCTGGCACGACCCGGCGGCCAAGCCGAAATACCACCAGCACGAGAAAGCGGTGAAGGCCGCGGACCTCGCGGGCGAGGACGTGCTCCTCGACGAGGAGACCGGCGTTTACTGGAACTGGAAGAAGTCGAAGGCGAAGTCGAAAGAAGAGGCCGAGGAGAAGGGGTACCGCAAGACGAAGAACGCTTACAAAGGTTACATCGGCCAGAAGATCGGCGACAAGGTCTACAAAGGCTTTACGCCGGACAAGTTGAACAAGTCCGGCCGTATCGAGCTCTTCTCCCCGTTCCTGTCCGAGAAGGGCTTCTCCGCCCTGCCCGCGTGGATGGAGATCCCGGAGCACCAGGGCTTGAGCGGAAACCAGGTGATCCTCACGACCTACAAAGTCGCCGTCCAGACCCACTCGCGGACCGCGAACTGCAGATGGCTCTCGGAGTTGTATCACCAAAATCCCGCTCTGATCAACCCGGTTACCGCCGCCAAATTCGGAATCAAGGACGGCGGCGGCATAAGGGTAAAATCGTCGGTGGGCGAGATCGTGACGGTTGCCAAGCTGACGGAAGGGATCGTTCCGGATATCATCGCGATCAGCTATCACCTCGGCCACTGGGATTACGGCGAGTTCGCGAGCGGCTCGAAAGCTTCCACCGGCCACGTCTGCGTCCCGGATTGCGAATTCAAGTGGTGGAAGAAGTACGGCCATCATCCCAACTGGGTTATCCCCAATCGCCCCGACCCGATAGCCGGGCAACAACGATGGATGGACACGGTAGTAACGATAGAGGCGGCCTGACGTTCGTCTTTCGGTTTCTGCAAAGGCTTTTCCTCGAGCCCGACGCGGAGTTCTGCCGCTACGTGCAGAATAACCGCGAGGGCTTGGCGAAACTGGGTATTACCGTAGACGAAGAGATAGACCTCGGCGCGTTGCAGCTCGAGTACACGAGATTGTTCCTGGGGCCGGAGGAGCACGTTCCGCCCTACGAGTCGGCCTTCCGGGAGGGCCGGTTCTGGGGACAGAGCGCCGCGGATGTCAAGAAATTTATCGGCGACATAGGGTTGCAGGTGGACGAAGAGTTCACGATGCCGCCCGACCATATAGCGATCGAGCTCGAGGTCCTGGAATTGATCCTGGCCAGCGGCGAACCCGAAGCCGAAGAGTTTTATAAACGCTTTTTCGAGGAACACCTCGGCTGGGGTTTCGATCTGCTCGGCCGCTTGATTCCGAAAACGACGTCGAGTTTCTATAAGACCTCTTTCGAATTCGCCGAGAAGTTCCTGACCTCGGAGAAGGAAAGGTTGAAGGCGTAAAAAGTCCCACAACCTCGACTGCGCCCGGGTAAAGATAAAGCAAAAAATAAGGCGCCCAAACTTATGGGCGCCTTAATTTATTGTTTGCTTTACAATGGTGTTGCTTAAGGCGTCGCCGCTCCCAAAGCAGACGCGCCGCGGGCCTGCGCTACGCCGCCGACGTCGCTAATATTAAAGCTTAGCGCGGAGGCGAGGTCAAACCGGAAGAGGGGATGGCGGCCGGCAAGAGGCCCTCGAATTCGCGAAGAGCGATTTTTTACTTGCATCCGGGGCGGGTATATGTTAGTTTCCCACGAATCCGTCGGAGACGACCTGAAGGAATGGATTATACTTTGCAGCGAACTAAGTACAATCGAAACGGCGCGGCGGCCTCGCTGGCCGTCGATATTAGCCTTTTAAACAAGGGGTACAAGAAGGCGGCGCCCGTGCGCGCGGAGCTACGGGCGGCGGCCGCATGGGCTAAATAATAGATAACGGATACGAGGAATATTTAGGTGCCCGTACCAGACGGGCGCCTTTTGTATTAATCGGGAAGAAAGGCGCTACTTCACGGACTTCTGCCAAGGAACGAGATGCGTATTAAAATCCTCAAGTTCGGCGGGACTTCCGTTAGCGATGGCTACGCGGTGCGCCGCGTCGCGGCGGTCGTAGCCGCGGACGAGGCGCCGCTGAAGGTCGTCGTCGTCTCCGCCCAGGGCGGCGTCACGACTATGCTCCTGCGCGCCTTGGCGGACGCGGCCGCGCTTGATGCCGTCGTTGCGCGGTGGCGCGGCCTCGCCCAGGAGTTGGGACTCGGCGCCGACGGCGTCGACGCCTTCGCCGACGAGCTGCGGCGCGACATCCAAAGGTCGCTACCGCGCGACCAGAAGGCCGACCTGGTCGCGAGTTACGGCGAGCGGGTTTCGGCCTTCCTCGTCGCCGGCTTCTTAAAAAAAGTCGGTTTGCAAGCGGTAGCGGTGGACGCTCGCGACGTCGTCGTTACCGACGGCAACTTCGCGAACGCGCGTTACGACGCCGCGGCTACGGCCGAGCGAGCGAAGAAGGTTTTACTCCCGCGCCTCGCCGCGGGCGAACTTCCGGTAGTCACCGGTTTTATCGGCGCCGACCGCCGGGGACGCACGACGACGTTAGGCCGCGGCGGTTCGGACCTCACGGCGACCTTGTTGGGCGTGTGCCTGGCGGCGGACGTGGTCGAGATATGGACAGACGCCGACGGCGTCATGAGCGCCGACCCTCGCGTAATCCCGGAGGCCAAACTAATCACGCGGCTCTCCTACGACGAGGCGGTGGAACTCTCCAACTTCGGCGCCAAAATCGTCTTCAACAAATCGCTGCCGCCGGCGATTCGCGCCGAGCTCCCGGTCCACGTTCGCAATACGTTCAACCCGTCGTCGCCGGGGACGTTAATCACGGCCGACAAAGTCGCCGCCAACTTCGCCGTCACGACGAAATCCAACGTCCGCGTCGTCACCGTGGCGACGCCCGAGATGATCGGCGCCGTCGGCTTCCTGGCGCGGCTCTTCGAGATATTCGAATCCTTCAGCCTCAGCGTCGACGTCGTCGCCGTCTCGGAAGCGTCGGTCTCCGTCACCGTCAACAACTTCCGCCCGGAGACGGAGGCGCCGCTTGTGGCCGCGTTACGGCGGTTGGGCGACGCCGAGGTCAAGCCGAACCGGAGCATCGTCGCCGTAATATCCAAATACCTCGACGACGAGCAGGCGATATTCCCGAAGATATTCGGCGCGCTGGCCGAGCACGGCGTCGACATCGAGATGATAAGTTACGGCAATCGCGAGATAAATTTGACGTTAATCGTAGATGAATGCCGAGAGAGAGAGACGCTGCGGTTAATCCACAAGCTGTTCGAGGACAATTTCAGGAGGTGACGCCGTGCCGCCGATAAAGTTGATCGTCCACGGGTTGGGGAAGGTGGGGGCGTTGGTGCGTTCTTATGCCGAGGCCGACGCCGACGTCGCCGTCGTCGGCGCGGTCGACAGCGAAAGCGCCGAGGCCGATTTCGCCACGCCGGCCGAGGCGCCCCTGGCCGAGGCCGAGGTCATAATAGACTTCACCCACGCCGACGCGGTAGCCGGCCTGGTCGAAACCGTCGCCGCCGTTAACCCGCGGGCGCGCGTCGTCGTCGGGACCAGCGGTTGGGAGGGCGACGAAGAGCGCGTCCGCCAAATCGTCCGGGACGGGCGCCTGTTCTTCCTCTACGGCGCCAACTTTTCCCTGGGTACGGCGATATTTATGCGGCTGGCGAACGTCGCGGCCGAGCTCTTCGACCGAGCGGGCGGTTTCGACGTCGCCGTCCTCGACGTCCACCATCGGCATAAAAAGGATATGCCGAGCGGTACGGCCAAGAAAATCGCCGCGGCCGTCCTGGAACGGACCGCTTCCAAGGCCAGGATTTTGACCGGCGTGGCGGAACGGCCCATAGCGCCGGACGAACTCCACGTGAACTGCCTCCGCCTCGGCGAGAATAAAGGCTATCACGAACTATATTTCGACGCGCCGAGCGAGGTAGTGCGCCTTTCGCAACAGACGCGCGACCGCGGCGTCTTCGCCGCGGGCGCCATAACGGCCGCGAAGTGGCTGATGCGGCAGAGAGAACCCGCCTTTTACACGTTTGACCAAGCGTTGGAGGACATACTCTATGGCAAGGGGATTTAACGTCAACGGGTCCGTCGTCGCGCTGGTAACGCCCTTCGGCGACGACGGCGCCGTCGACTTCGCGGCGCTGGAAGGGTTGATCGAGTTCCACGTCGCGAACGGGACCGACGGCTTGCTCATTTGCGGGACGACCGGCGAGACGCCTACCCTCGCCGAGGCCGAATACGTCGAGGTCGTCGCGTTCGCGGCGGAAAAAGCGAAGGGCCGGTTACCGGTAATCGCCGGGGTCGGGACGAACGCCACGGCAAAGACGATTCGCAATTGCGAGGCCGCGGCCGCGGCGGGCGTCGACGCGCTCCTCGTCGTCGGGCCCTATTACAACAAACCGACCGCCGTCGGTTTCTACGAGCACTTCGCCGCGGCGGCGCAGGCGACGCCTTTACCGGTGATCGTTTACAACGTACCGAGTAGGACCGGTAAGAACATCCCGACGTCGGTCCTGCTGCGCCTGGCCGGCCATTACGAAAACATAGTCGGCGTCAAGGAGGCCTCGGGGGACCTGAGCCAGATTATGGACATCCTTCATCGGCGGCCCGCGGATTTCCTCGTCTACAGCGGCGACGACGCGCTCGCGTTCGCGATGGTCGCGCTGGGCGCGGAGGGGTGCATCTCGGTTGTGGCCAACGAGATACCGCGCGAGTTCGCCCACCTTATGCACCTCGCCCTCGCGGGCGAATTCGGAAAAGCGCGCGCCCTACACTTCAAATACCTCAACCTTATGAACCTCAACTTCGTCGAGAGCAACCCGATTCCCGTGAAGACGGCGCTCGCGCTTATGGGGATGATTCAGCCGAACTTCCGCCTGCCGATGTGCCCGATGGAAGCGGCCAACCGCGGCCTCCTGGCCGCCGAACTCAAGCATCTGGGGTTGATAAATTGAGCGGGATACGCGGGGGCGAGAGATGGCCAAGATAAGAACCGCCGTCCTCGGCGCCACGGGAACGGTGGGGCAGCGTTTGGTTACGTTGCTGGCGCGCCACCCGTGGCTCGAGCTCGTCGCCGTCGCGGCCTCGCCGGCGTCGGCCGGCAAGAGGTTCGGCGACGCGGTCCGCGGCCGTTGGACGCCGGAGGCCGAAGTGCCGCCGGACGTCGCCGGCCTCGTCGTGTCGCGCGCCGTGGAGGACCGGGACGTCATAGCGGGCGACGTGGAGCTCGCGTTCTCGGCGCTGGATTTGGATAAAGAGACGACGCGGGCGGTGGAGGAGGCGTACGCGGCCGCGGGGGTGGCCGTCGTTTCCAACAACTCGGCCCATCGTTGGACCGAGGACGTGCCGGCGATCATGCCGGAGATAAACGCCGACCACGTCGAGTTGTTGAAGGAACAACGCGCCCGGCGCGGTTGGCGCCGCGGCCTTCTCGCGGTCAAACCGAATTGTTCGGTTCAGTCGTACGTGCCGGTGGTGAAAGCCTGGGAACCGTTTGAGCCATGGCGGCTTAGCGTGACGACGCTCCAGGCCGTTTCCGGCGCCGGCCGGACGCTGGAAGATTGGCCCGAGATGCGGGATAACGTTATCCCGTTTATCCCGGGCGAAGAGGAGAAGTCGGAGCGCGAGCCGCTGAAGGTACTAGGGACCGTCGACGGCGGAAGGATACGCCTTGCCGAGCGGCCGGTGTTTTCGGCGACGTGCATCCGCGTTCCCGTCTCCGACGGCCACATGGCCGCGGCGTCGATCGAATTTGAAAAACCGGCGACGCTCGAAGAGCTGACGGGCGCGCTGGCCGACTTTCGTCCCGCCACCGCGGGCATGGACCTTCCCTCGGCGCCCGGGCGTTTCTTCCACGTGTTCGAGGAAGAAGGCCGGCCCCAGACGCGCCTCGACCGCGACCTGGAGCGCGGGATGGCGATAGCGGTGGGCCGGGTGCGCGAGGACGGCGACCCGCGCCGCTGGAAGTTCGTAGCGCTCTCGCACAACACCGTACGGGGCGCCGCGGGCGGCGCGGTCCTGGTCGCGGAACTGCTAGTCGCCAAAGGTTATATCGACGTAAAATAGAAAGGTAGGCCCAGCTTTATGGTGAACGCCGACGTAACGAGATTCCCGAAAGACGGCATCGCCCGGGCGGCCGCGTCGTTGCCCACGCCGTTCTTCCTCTACGAGGAGGCGCGCCTCCGCCACAATTGCCGCCTACTCAAAGAGGCGTTCGACCCGCTCTTCCCGGACTTTAAGCCGCTCTACGCCGTCAAAGCGAACGCCAACCCGCACGTGTTGCGTATAATCCAAGAGGAGGGCTTCGGCTTCGATTGCTCCAGCCCGTCCGAGCTGTGGCTCGTCAACGGACTCGGCGGTTGGGGCATGTACACGGGGAATTATAATACGAGCGACGAGCTGGCGCAGGTCCTCGCCTCGCCGGATGTCCTGTTAAACCTCGACGACGTATCGTCGTTGGAGGCGGTTGAGGAGCTCGGCACGCCGGCGTTCTTGTCGTTCCGCGTAAACCCGGGCGTAACGACCGGCAACGTCGAGAGCCTTTACCTCGCGGGCCCGGAGGCCAAGTTCGGCGTCCCGGCGGAGTGCGCGGTCGCCGCCTACCACGCGGCGAAAGAGGCCGGCGCGAGCCGCTTCGGCCTTCACGTGATGACAGGCAGCAACGTCCTCGACGCGAATTACTTCCCGTTCGTGACGGGTAAGCTCTTGGCGGTCGCGGCGGAGGTTCGAGAGAGTTTAGACATAGACTTCGAATACTTAAATATCGGCGGCGGCTTCGGCGTGCCGTATCGCCCGGACGAGGAGTCGCTCGAGCTGGGGAGCGTGGCCCGGGGCGTGCGCGCCGTTTTCGACGAGGAGTGTCGCCGGCTGAGCCTGGGCGAGCCGACGTTGATGGTCGAGCCGGGGAGATTCATAACCGCCGACGCCGGTTTCCTCGTAACCCGCGCCCACGTAATCAAGGACGGTTATAAGAAATTCGTCGGCGTGGACGCCGGGACGAACGATTTGCCGCGGCCGGCCGTATACGGGGCCTACCATCACGTAACGGTCCTCGGCAAGGAGGAGATGCCCGCCGGCGAAGCCGTCAACGTCGTGGGCCGGCTTTGCGAGAACAACGACCAGTTTGCCCGCGACCGGCACCTACCGCCCGTCGAGGTCGGCGACGTCCTCGTCATCCACAACGCCGGCGGCCACTGCTACGCCATGGGGCATAACTACAACGGCCGCCCGCGCGCCGACGAGTATTTGCTTACCGAGAACGGCGACCTCAAACACATCCGGCGGGCCGAGACGGTCGAGGACTTGTTCCGGACGGTCGTCGACCCGCCGTTCGCGACCTAGGGGGAAAAGGATATGGAGATAAGGATTTCGCAGCGCGTGGCGGCGACGCCGCCCTATCCCTTTGCCGAGATAGACGATAAAGTCCGCGAGCTTCGGGAGCGAGGCGTGGACGTCGTCGACTTCGGCGTCGGCGACCCCACCGACCCGACGCCCGACTTCGTCATCGCCGCCCTGGCGGAAGCGGCGCGCGCCAGGGCCGCTGCCGGCTACCCTCGGTACGAGGGCGACCCGGGTTTTCGGGCGGCGGCGGCCGAGTATATGCGTCGCGAGTTCGGCGTGGCGTTGGACGCGGACCGCGAGGTCGCCTCTACGATAGGTTCTAAAGAGGCGGTATTCAATTTCCCGCTGGCCTTCGTCGACGCGGGCGACGCCGTTATCTGTCCCACGCCGGGCTACCCCCCCTATAAAACGGGCACTCGTTTCGCCGGCGGCGTTCCCTTTTTCGTCCCGCTCCTCGAGCAAAACGACTTCCTGATAGACTACGAGGCGATACCCGACGACGTTTGCCGGCGTGCCAAGTTAATTTGGATTAACTACCCGAATTCGCCGACGGGGAAGGTGGCGCCCCGGGAGTGGTTGGAGGGCTTGCTCGAGTGGGCGCGGAGGTACGGCGTGATCGTCGCGGCGGACGAGGGGTGCTACGTCGAAATCTACTTCGGCGAAAGGCCGACGAGCGTGTTGCAAGTCGGCCGAGAGGGCGTGGTCGCGTTCTACTCGCTGTCCAAACGTAATAATATGACGTGTTACCGGGTGGGCTTCGTCGCCGGCGACGAGCGGATAATCTCGGTGTTTAAAAAGGTGAAGACCAATATCGACTCCGGAACGCCGACGTTCATTCAAGACGCGGCGGCGGCGGCGCTCCGCGACCGCGACCACGCCCGCCAAATGCGAGAAGGATACCGGGTGAAAAGGGAGGTAATGCTCGCGGCCCTCGCCACGGCCGGCCTGCCGCCCTGCGGGAGCGAAGCGACGTTCTACCTCTGGCAGAAAGCGCCGCCGGGGCTTAACGGCGTCGAGCTGGCCCGGGAGCTCTTGGAAATCGGCATAGTAACGACTCCCGGCGAGTGGATCGCCGACGAAACGGCGGGCGGCGTGAACCCGGGGCGCGAATTCGTGCGCTTCGCCCTCGTGCCGTCGACGGCGCAGGTCGAGGCCGCCGCGGCCCGCTTGGCCGCCCTTGACTTCCGGCGGCGTTAAACGGCTTAACGCCGCGGGCGGAAGCGCCGGGTAGGTATGCGGCGCTACCGGCGGCGACGGCGCCCTTGACTTGTGGGTGAGGACGATTTATTATGTAATCGCGGTGAACGGGAGGAAAGAGAGAACTAGGCGGCGGGTACCCGGTCGTGGCCTCGGGCCGCGGGCGGGTTTTTCTATTGACGCGACTGCGCGCCGTTCGGCGAGACGCTGGAGGAGCAGCCGGTCACGTGGGGAGCCAATACCATTATATGGGGAACGAGGACGACGGCGGCCTTATGGACTTCGGCGCGCCGTTCTACGACCCGCGCGTAAGCCCGTTCGTTAATCCCATAAAAACAAAAAAATAACCTTACCGCGTCGGGTTTTCGGAGGTGCTATTTATGAGAAGGGTTATCGTAATTATTTTAGCGTCGTTAACGTTTTCTTTGACGCAATGCGCGTTTGCGAAGGAAGCGAAGCACAGGTATGAAATTAAAACGCTCGACGACTTAGTTGAGTTCAAGGAAGTGGAAATTCCTAAGGATTTTAGCGCTGCGACGAACGAAATTTATTATTACAAGGATTTCTTAGAGGATCCGCTAGATCGTTTACGAAACGAGGGTAGGATCGATAAAGAATACTTCATGACCAATCTCCTAATAATGGACCGCGGTTATAAAACGCCGCTTTTACCTGACTACACGTTCGTGCGGATTTCGGGTGGGGGGAATATACTGGGCCTTTGCGCGGTTTACGAACCGAAGTTAAAGGAAGTAGAGGCCGCAGAGCATAAACTCTTCCCCGGGCTTAATTGTGAGTTAATATTATACCGGGGCGATAAAATTATCTGGAATGTCGCGGATTTATTCTGGCGATACCCCGAAACTATTAAGACGGACCGGATCGCTGATATTGCGTATACAACTGTCTACATTTATTATTGGTGCTTGATCGGAGGAGGATATAAGTACGAATTCGGCGAGGAATTCCAAGGTATATATGTGTTCGATGACCCGGTAGGTATCGTATTGGAACCGGCCTATAACGCGGTCGAAGTTAGAGAGCGATTACCCGAAGAAAATAAAACTACGCAAATATTATGGCTATTACCGGAAACTAATATAAATGTTGTTTCGGATTCAACGTTCGATTATTCTTTTTATACGTGGGATAATATGTCGCGCGAGTTATTGCTATGGTATTTCACTAGCTACGGCGGTTTCGATTTCTCGATAAAATATATCGTTATAGGTAAATTATAAAATTAATCCGAGATTTAGCGGGTTAGCCAGTACGGGTATATGGGGAACGAGGACGACGGCTCGAGCTGATGGACTTCGGCGCGACGGACGATGGCCCGCGAGGGCCTTTTATAATATGTGTTGGGTTTCGGTCGGTTCGCCGATTACGGCCGCGCCTTCGAAATAGGCCGCAAGTTTTTAGGCGCGCCGCGGTCTAAAATAACAGGACTCACCACCCGCCAAAGGAGAATAGCCATAAGAACGCTGGCAATTATCGCTATCGCGCTGGCCCCGGCGCAGGCC
>SDBS01000430.1_pt1 | contig 40277 bp, 36 predicted proteins | sample 2277091 | NCBI WGS metagenome assembly SDBS01 (sample SAMN10404972, study PRJNA504765) | marine sediment metagenome | isolation source: marine sediment core GS10_PC15, 163 cmbsf | place: Arctic Ocean: Southern Knipovich Ridge | collected 2010
TAAGTGCTGCAGAGGATAAAGAGTTAATCGAGCTGGCCCGAAAGAGTGGCTGTATTGAACTGGGTGTAGGTCTGGAGAGTCTGTCTGGCAAAAACCTTAAGTCTGTGGGAAAAACAATAAATAGAGTCGAGCATTATGAAAAGAATCTGAGAACCTATAGAAAATTAGGGATCAGGGTGGCAGCCAGCATGATATTTGGTTTTGATGACGAGAAGCCTCAAGTTTTTAAAGAGACCTACCATTTCCTGCTCAAGAACCGTGTGCCTTATACCTATTGGTCACCTCTTTGTCCTTATCCGGGAACACCTCTTTACAAAAGATTGAAAGAGCAGGGTCGGTTAAAGGATGCTAAGTGGTGGCTTAATCCTGATGGTAAAACTTATGGTCTGCAATTTACAGGAACCAAGATGGAGGAAGAGGTCTTTTCTAAGAATTTATATCACTATTATAAGCGCTATTACTCCCTAGGAAGTATAATCAAACGAACTCTCTTTCCTCCCCAGCAAAGGTGGCCATCTACCATTTACCTCAACCTGGCCTACAGGAAAAGAGTTACCCCTGAGGCTAATCTTTTTGAACATTGATTCATAGAGATTATGGCAAATTCATAGAATGATATTAGTACTACCTCAATATAGCAAAATTATAGGAAGAGCTCTTTTGACCCAGATTGACCTGTCGTATTTTGAACAAAATATGGGAAATGCTCAGTGAAATACGTTTCTTCCTGTCATTGGGCAAAAGGGAAGGGGGATTTACTGCTCTTCTTGTCTTTCTCTTTGCTCATACCACCTACGGATAACAAATTGTTTCTTTTCTCCTTCTAGTTTGTGGTCATAACTGTCAGCCGGAATCAGCCTCTCCATATTCTCTATTAACACCTCTCTTAGTGGACGAATCCAGACCCCTCCTTCAAACCCTTCTTTGTCTTTGTCATAGTCTATGCGGCTTTCAATTACACACTCTATATCTTTGTAGCGAGATGAGTATAAATTAAGGATAACACTGGTGTGTCCTATCCATACGATTATGTCCAGAGGCTCTACTTTTTGGATTATCTCATCAATCTTTAAACCAGCTATCCGGACAGGATTGCCATAGCTAACTAAACCACTTGAGTTTCGGGGGGTGTAACCATTTGTAGCGTAATAGAGTATGCCGGAGGAATCTACTCCTTTCAACATCCATTTATCCCGAACCTTTGCAGTGACCACGGAAAGCGAAGAAGTCGGTTGGTAAAAAGAAAGCATTTCAGGGACGCCATCTTTGTAGTTCCCGCCCCACACATAATTACTACCTTCGGCAGATAAAAGATTTTGGATAATAGTTAGCTTTGAAGGGAGTTTCTTATCCCGCTCAGGAGGCTGTATTTCCACTATTTTTACAAATCTACTATCAATAAAATAGCCTTTCTTCGTCGGGTAAGGATAATCGCTTGTTGTTACTTTGTATATTATTCTCCCGTTTTTTTCAATGATTTCTTCAATCTTAAATACTGTTTCGGGGAAGCAAATAACTTCTAATTCTTTAATCCGATTCTTCCCATCAAGCCGTAAAGTGCGGCCATCTTTTCCTCCGAAAACACCAGAAAAATCTGGAGTATTTAAAACGGGTGTGGGTAATATAGCGATGGCGTACTTAGCTAATTGTTCTGCTGATAGCTGCGAGTTTAAGGCGCCAACTAGAATAAAAGCAAAAATTACCAGCAACACTTTTTTAAAAGGTATCATCTACTTTTCCCCCTTCTTTCCAAAAATCATCTTCCCTTCTTCCCCGAAAGCTAATCCATCACCTCCCGCCAAATTATAATTTATAGTAGTCGCTATGTTCGAAGTTGTCAACAGGCTCTTACACTCTATCTCGAGTTTTGAAAAAAGGAAAAATAATCATGTCCCCATTTTTCAAAAGTTGCTTGACATATCTTAGCACATCTACTAAAGTAAAAACAGTCGGTTGTAAATTATTTAGAGAAACAGATTTCTTCGTTCTTATCTGTCGGCCATGAGAGCCGCAGTATAAATTAAGTTCGGCCTGAACCCGGTGGCGGATAGTAAACACGATTCACTTATGTAAGAAGTTCTATGGCCATGAAGAGGTCTTTAACTGAGCTCCTAAGCTCGTTCTGCTTCTTGAGAGATATGGCACACAAATTGCTATATAATGGTTAGACCGGAAAAAGAGCGGTCTAACTGATCCCTAAAATAACAGACAAGGAGGTGTAACTAATGACTGGTAGAAGAATCTATTATACCACAATCTGTCTTTTGACTGGAGCTATGCTTGCGTTGAATTCCTTTACCGCCACCTCGCCAGCTCAAGCATTATCACTAGCTGAGGAAGAGCAGATAGAAGACATAATGACCACCTTTGCCTCAGAACCTGGGCTGGCCATGACGCTGCTGCAAGATTTGGCGGAAGAAAATCCCGAACTTGCCGTCCTGGCCATTTTGGAGCTGGCCAAGAGAGATCCGGAAAACGCGGTGATGGCTATAGTCAATTTGGCGGAAACCAACCCCGAGGTGACGATACGAGGAATAACGGCTATCGCTGTGGCTTCACAAGAACTGGCCGAGACTCAACCGGAATTGACGGACGCTTTATACGCAGTTCTCGTTGAGTCAACAACCCAGATGATTGAGACCGCACCCGTTATTGCAGCGATAATAGTGCAATCAATTAACCAAGCTGCTCCCGACATTGGAGCATTGCTAGAAGTAGAAATGGTCGCCGCCGGACTGGAAAGCGATTACCTATTAGCCGCAAGTCCCATAATGCCCTAGGATTGAACCCTCAGGAAATTTTGTCGTACTCCTCATCTATTCAGTATGCCTCAGTTTATGTGTAAATGCTCAGTGAGCTATGTCATTGCGGGCAAGGTTCCCCGCCTGTCTGCGTGCGGATACGCATAGGCAGGCTTGTCATTGCGAATGGAGCGAAGCAACCTCAAGTAAACTTCTTGAAAGGAGAAAAGAATTAGGCTCTCATACAAAGCTATGGGCTATCCCGTCATCCTAGCAGTTACACTTTTTCTTGGCTACATAGTGGTCCAACCCTTGCTGGCCGATATTCATTACCACCGTGCTAAGCAACAGTACAACAGTATGAGGTGGAAGGATGCCGTCGTTGAATATGACAAGGCCATCTCCATCCAGCCTTATAATGCCGAGTATCACTTTCAGCTAGCCAGGACTTACTCCCGGCTAGCCAATCTTCGCCAGGATAAGGATGCATTAAAGAAGGCTGTCAGAGAGTTCAGAACCACTTTAGAGCTTAATCCCCATGATGGATTAACCTACTCACACCTTGGATGGACTTACAGGCAGCATCGAATGTATGAAGAGGCTGTTCAGGAGCTAAAGAGAGCCATTGAACTCGATCCAACCAACGCATCTTTTCACTGGAGACTCGGATCGGTCTACAAAGCAACCGGCCAGTTAAGCAAAGCCGGGAAAGAATTCCAAAAAGTACTGGATGTCGTCCCTAATCAGGGACAGGCCAGACGTGCACTAGCTCAAATCAATGAGAAATTAAATGAATCAAAGAAATAGCAAATTCTTTTTTTTGCTAAGTAAAGGAACGCCTCCTTCTCAGACAGCGAGAACAGCGCTCCTGAAATAGAAGGAGCAAAAATTGAAGACAAAAAGAATATTTGTAATTTCGCTGGTTTTGCCTCTACTCATATCCTCCACCATCTGGGCCCAGGAGCAAACTCAGACAACGAAGAAAATTGCTATTGAGAAAATAATTGAACTGATAGAGGAAAACAACCCCACTCTCCAATCGCAAAGAGACCTTATTAAGGAAATTGAGGAAATGCCCGCGCCAGGATCTGGCTTCATAGATATTGAAGCTCTGGAATCAGTGACTGAAAGCGAAGAAGGCGGTATCCAGACTCCTCTTTTAAGCATGACTCAACTGGAAGACATCAGGGATGCAATGTTGGCGAGAAAAGAGATGCTAGAGAAAGCCAGACAGTCCTACGAGTCTCTAAGAAAATCTCTGCTAACTGAGCTCTTGACTAACCTTGCCGAAGTATCCAAGCTGGAGAATAAAACGAAAAGTCTAAGTCAGCTTGAATCTTTCCTGGGAAGTAGGGCCGAGTCACTAACCCAACAGGTCAAAGCTGGATTGCAACAGCCAGCCATCTTATATGACCTTACCGAAAGGATAATGGATACCTCTATGGAAATAGAGAATACTATCATGGAGATTAAAAGCTTGAAATTACAGACAGCCATAACCGTAGGGGGCACTAAATGGAGAGAGCTTCTGGCGATGCTGAATGAATACAAAATGAGTCCTTGATACGAGACTTTGTCTTGACTTTTATCGGCAGATATTGAGGAAAAAACAACTAGAAATATGGAAAAAGGACAGAAGATAGTCGAGTCTGGACACCGTGCTTTATTGGCGTTAGTAGTTTTCACTATTATTCTTCTAATTGGCTGTGGGTATGCTCAATCAGCAACAGAGAGTGATTCTCCAAAAGAATTGCTGCAGACAGATTATCTTCAGAAAATGATTGAACTAGTAGTGGAGGCCAATCCTATTCTGCAATTACAAAGGAACCTTATCAAGAAAATTGGAGAGGTACCGGAGTCGGCCAAAGGTCTTGATATCAACCTGGGCCTCAAAGCAGGAACAGATCTTACAATTGATGAAGGGGAGGGAAGCGTTACACCCTCTGGAAGAATAGAGCTAACCATTCCCCTTTATAGTTCGGCAAAAAAAAGAAAAGTCGCCCTGGATAATTTAACTGTTCAAAAAGACCTGGTCAAAGCCTGGCAGGATTATTACCTTCTCAAAAACTCTGTAATCTCAGACCTTCTTGTCAGGGTAGATGAAATCGCTAGCTTGGAAAACGAGCTGGATGCTCAACAAAAGCTCTTCTCGCTTCTGGAGCGCAACCTCGAGGCTCTCACCAGACAGGTTGAGGCCGGAGTGGAAAAATCAAGCAGTCTTTGGGCCATCAGTGAGCGAATCATCACCATCGAGACCAACATCCGGAATCTTTCTAGCACATCAGAGACCCTCAAGCGCAAAACCGCCGTCAACCTGGCAGGCACCAGGTGGCCAGAGCTCTTGAAGATGCTCGCATTTTAGATCCCTTAGAACGCTTTCTTGATCCTCACTTAAGCGGTTAATTTCTTGACTGAAACATGGAACGTCCTTCACTGAATATTTACCAAAAAGAAGTAGGGGAGAAAAAATCCTGAATCACAATGGCGAGTCCGGCCTGGGAGATTACTGGAAAATCATCTGGAGGAGAAAGTGGGTTGTCATCCTCAGTGTAATTCTGGTAACAGCCTCTGCAGTAACATTCAGTTTTCTTCAAACTCCTATTTACCAAGCCTCTACTACCCTTCATCTCAAAAAGACCAGACCCGGCCCCGAGCAAATCGAGATCTCCGGTGGAGTCTCCCTCCTTTCCAGCGAAGCCGAGATCAACACCCAGATAGAGCTCCTCAAATCTCGCACCATCATAGAGGAAGTGGCCCGCAGGCTCCCTCCTGTTGGCACTGACAAAACACAGTCAAGCAAAATCAGCGAACTTTATCAATATTTAAGAAATCTACTTACCCCCATCCTGGGTGAGTCCCCCCCAGAAGAGAACCAAGAAGAGAATCCTCAATCCCTTTCTGAAATAGTTGCCAGTTTGAGAGAAAACATATCGGTGGCCTCCATACCTAATACTCGGCTAATTAAGGTGAGCGCATCTTCTGATGATCCGGGGATGGCTCAACTCATCGCCAATACGACCGCCGAGGTCTTCATTGAAAGAAACATCAGCTCCCGGCGAAGAGAGACCACGGCTGCCCTCGATTTTCTCACCCGGGAGACCGCCAAGGTAAAAGAGAACCTCCGGCAAACTGAGGAGGATCTTAAGGAATATAAAGAAAAAGAGGGCTTGGTTGAGCTCTCTGAGAAGACGAGGTTACTGGTAGAACGTCTCTCCAACCTGGAAAGTCAGCATGAAAGCGCCAGAATATCCCGGCAGGAGCTCAAGCACCGGCTGACGGAAATAAACAGCCAACTGGAAAAGGTTAACACAGTAGTGGCTGGAAAGACCGAGAGCATAAATCCCATTTATGCTGAACTCTATACCAGATTAGTCAACTACGAGACCGAGATAAATGCCCTCCAGGCCAGGGAGGATGCTCTGGCAAGTCTGGTAGCCCAATATGGCAGGGAAGTAAACAGACTTCCCCAACAGGAGTTGACCCTGGCCCGCCTCCAGAGAGCTGAGCAGGTCAACGCCGATCTCTACGCCATTTTAGTCAAGGCGAAGAACAAAACCGAGATTGAATCCGCCAGCGAGATCGGCAGCATTGGAGTGGTTGATCCTGCCCTTAAGCCCGACAGCCCGGTTAAGCCAAAGAAAGAACTGAATACTCTATTTGGCTTAATATCCGGCTTAATCTTGGGTGCTGGCCTGGCCCTTGCCCTGGAATACACGGATAAAACCATCAAAACCGAGGATGAGGCCGAGAAATTGCTAAATCTTACCATTCTCGGAGCAATTCCCAGGCCCGGTGCTCAAGGTGGATATGGTTATGCCTACTCATACGGATCCAGTAATAAGAAGAAGCGAAAAGAGATTAAAGCCAACCTGCTTGAAGAAAGAAAGACTCCCATAGAACTAATCACCCGCGACCTACCCAAATCTCACATCTCAGAAGCTTACCGCTCTCTGATAACCAATTTGCAGTTTGTTGAGCTGGACCGAAAACTCAAGACTCTGATGGTAACCAGCTCTATTCCTCGGGAAGGTAAGACTTCCGTAGTCATAAACCTGGCCATAACTTTAGCCTTGGCTGGCGAGAAAGTTCTTCTTGTTGATACAGATTTGAGGCTGCATAGGATCCATAAACTTTTCAACTTAGACGCATCTCCCGGCCTTACCGATCTCCTTGCCGTTGACCAAAACTGCAACGATGTGATACATAGTGATAAACTTTTCAACTTAGATGCATCTCCCGGCCTTACTGGCCTCCTTGCCTTTGACCGAAACTGCAACGATGTGATACATAGTGTAGAGGGAGTCGATAATTTAGACCTTCTCACCAGTGGTTCTCCCTCTCCCAATCCCTCTGAGCTTCTGAGGTCTTCCCGCATGAAAAAGCTCATCTTAGAGCTTCAAAAGCAATATGACCGGGTATTGTTTGACTCTTCCCCTCTTCTCGGAATATCCGATGCCTCTATTTTGAGTTCCAATATAGACGGGGTGCTCCTGGTATTGGCAGCAGATGAAATAGATAGACAAGCGGCCCAAAAAGCTAAAGAGTCACTTAAAAAAGTAAAAGCCCACATTTTAGGGCTCGTTTTAAACAAAGTGGACCCTCAACACTCGGGCTACGGAAAATACTATTACTACTACTCCCATGAAGAAGAATAGATTTAACAAAATAAAGGCTCCTTTCATGAGGTGCTTTCACTATGCAAAATGACCTTTTATCGATAGAGAGATATGGTCAGGAGAATAATTTGCTGCCCGGATTCAGCCGCTTTTGTACTGCAGCTATAGAATTTCTCCTCATAGGACTTCTAGTTTTCTCCCCCCTGGCCTTTGGAACCGTCCAGGTATGGTCAATATCCATCATGCACCTGGCCACCATAATTATGTTAGCTCTTTGGTTTCTGAAAATGAATGCTCAAAGTAGATTCAGACTGGTGAGAACACCGCTTGATTTACCTATCTTAGCTTTTGGTGCCATAGCAGTGGTATCGACCGTTACTTCAGTTTACTTTAACGAAAGTAAGACGGAACTCTTCAAAATCCTGAACTACATCCTCCTTTATTATATTGTAGTAAATAATATTAAGGACTTTAAGCGAATAAAAAGAGTCATCACCATTCTGGTAGTTATCGGTTGTGCACTCGCCGTTTACGGGTTGTATAATTACCTGAACGGAATAGAAATGATTTACGGCATCGAAAAAAAGGCTTACGTCGGCAACTTGACGGCAACCTATGTAAACTCCAATAGTATGTCTGCCTATCTTGCATTGACAATTCCATTAGCCATTGGCTTGTTCCTGAGTGAGCTGCTGGCCAGCCAAAGAAAACATCGCCGCAGTATCACAACCTTCATTTTGCCCCCTGCTATATTCGTAATGACCGCCGCCCTCATTTTCACCCATTCTCGAGATGGCTGGATTTCTTTCTTTGTATCTATTCTCTTCTTAAGTATCATATTAATAAGGATTAGACACAAAACACCCAAGACTTTGACCAGAATTGCAGTGACTGTCCTGGTTATTCTCATTATTTTAGGAACTGTGGGCTCAATAGGTTTGTATCAAGCTGTGAAAAATAAGTCCGCAGCTTCTCTCAGCAATCCTTTCAGGGGAGTGCCACTTGAATCCAGAATAGAAGTCTACCGTGGTGCGGTTCAAATGATAGCCGACCGCCCTCTGTTGGGGGTGGGACCCGGTAATTTCCCCCTCGTTTATCCCCGCTACCGCGACAAGAAATACATTATATTCATGAACGAGACCCATAATGACTACCTGCAGTTTGCCTCAGAAATGGGCATATTTTCTCTAGCAGCATTTTTAGTCTTGCTGCTCTTATACTTTAGAAGTGGAATTAGATTTTTACTCTCCTCAAAAAATATGTATTCCCTGGGACTTGCGCTAGGGTGTATGGTAAGCATCGCCGGAGTTGCTCTTCACGCCTCGATGGATTTTCCATTTCAAATCCCGGCCAATGCTCTCACATTTTGGGTAATCTTAGGTTTGACTTGTAGCATAACCCGTGTTTGTAATTTGAGAAAGGAGCGAGGTACAAAGCGTAAGAAACACGAGGATAGTGTTGCAAAAAACTTCTATTAGGCAGGGTAGAGAATCGTACATCGGTTTTTTTGGAAAGCAAGTTTGATATCAAGTATGCGGAGTTTGCTTCAACTTAAATAGGTTTATTTATGACGTAGCTTTTGTACAAAAGCTGCGTAGGAGATTCGATGGTCCGTAATATACGAAATTGCTATATTACAGGGCTGGAGGTGGAAATTGTCTAGAATCCTCGTAACTGGTGCAGGTGGCTTTATCGGTACTCATCTTGCAAGGAACCTTTATCAAAGGGGAAATTTTATGAGGGTAGTGGACATTAAATGGAATGACTACATTGAAGAGCCTTGTTGTTCAGAGAAACTCACCCTTGACTTGAGAAATTTTGACAATTGCCTTACCGCCACTAAGGGCATTGACTATGTTTATGATCTCGCAGCCAATATGGGCGGCATTGGGTTTATCACCACCGTTGGTGCAGATGTAATGCATGATAATGTACTGATAAACTCAAATATGTTACAAGCATCGGTACAGAATAAGATAAAACGCTTTCTGTTCTCATCATCTGCCTGCGTATATCCCGCATATCGCCAGAAAGACCCGAATGTGACTGCTTTAAAGGAAGAAGACGCTTATCCGGCTGATCCCGATAATTTCTATGGCTGGGAAAAATTATACACGGAAAAAATGTGTAAGGCATATAAAAAGGATTATGGGCTTGACATCAGAATAGTAAGATACCATAATATATACGGCCCTGAGGGCACTTACGAAGGAGGAAGGGAGAAGGCACCAGCAGCCCTTTGCCGGAAAGCAGCAGAAGCCTCTAATCCAGGCACGATTACGATTTGGGGAGATGGAAAGCAAACAAGGTCATTTTGTTATATAGACGACTGCCTTAGAGGAACGATAAAACTTATGGAGAGCGATTACGACCAACCATTGAATATAGGTTCGGATCGGCTCGTGACCATTGATAAACTTGCTGATATGACAATAAAGATTTCCGAGAAGAAGATCAAAAAAGAATACGATACATCAGCTCCTCAAGGCGTGAGAGGAAGAAATGCCGATCTGACCGCTGCAAAGAAGGTACTTAGTTGGGAACCAAAAGTAAGTTTGGAGCAAGGTTTAGAAAATGCATATAGGTGGATTGAAAAGCAGGTAGCTGACCCAGCAAAAATAATCAGAATCAACGAAAAACGATAAGCTAAAAATAAATTACTACCCAAGAAAAACAAGTAAAGAGCCATTATGAACTATAAGAGAAACTTGTATAATACAAAATGAAAAAAGAGAATAGTAAATTGCCGAATTCTGACAATATATTGGTTATTCGACCACCCAGTGGATGGAGTGCAATAAATCTTAGAGAATTGTACAGGTATCGTGAATTACTTTATTTCCTTATTTGGCGTGATATAAAAGTCCGGTATAAACAAACCCTGCTAGGAGCAGCCTGGGCAATATTGCAGCCATTTTTTATGATGATTGTATTTACTCTATTTTTTGGGTGGATGGCTAAGATGCCCTCTGAGGGAGTGCCATATCCGATATTCTCCTATTCTGGTTTATTGCTCTGGACATATTTTTCTGGAGCCGTTTCTATGTCCGGTAATAGCCTGGTGGTGCAAACCAATCTCGTCACCAAAATATATTTCCCACGTCTGCTTATGCCCATAGCTTCTACGATTGCAGGATTGTTAGATTATCTCATAGCTATGAGTATTCTCGTTCTGATGATGATATGGTACGATTTCACTCCCAGTCCGGCAATGCTTCTCTTGCCATTCCTAATGCTGTGTGCTTTCATAGCTGCTACAGGAGTAGGTATGTGGCTTTCAGCAATGAATGTAAAGTATCGTGACATACGTTATGTGATCCCATTTTTGATTCAGTTATGGTTATTCGCTACGCCAGTTATATATCCTACTACTATGCTTCCGGAGAAGTACCGTTGGCTGTTATCGCTGAATCCAATGGGGGGAGTGATTGATGCACACCGAACTTGCATCCTGGGGCATAAACCGATTGATTGGGTTTCCCTGAGCATTTCGGTAGGAATGATACTGTTGATTTTTGTAACGGGCATTTTCTACTTTAAGCGAATGGAACAAAGCTTTGCAGACATTATTTAGGCTACATTGCCAGATTTAAGGTATAGGGTAAGAATACGATTGTGAGCCGGAAAGATTTGGAAGTTTGACAGAGACTCACCAATTAGTGATGGAAATCTATAAGCTTACAAAGATATTCACAAAATCTAATAATTTGGAAAAATATGAGTGATGCTGCCATAAGAGTCGAAGGCTTAACCAAATGCTACCGCATAGGGGGCCCACGGGCGCGTTACCAGACCTTACGCGATACCATTGTAGATACTGTTAAAGCTCCGTTGCGACGGCTGCGCGGTGGGCATGCATACCAAGACCAGACGATATGGGCGTTGAAGGATATCTCCCTTGAGGTGAAGCGTGGTGAGGTTGTTGGTATCATCGGCCGCAATGGTGCTGGTAAAACTACCCTTCTTAAGGTCCTTTCCCGTATTACTGGACCAAGTGAGGGTTATGCTGAGATTACAGGGCGGATAGGATCTCTATTGGAGGTGGGCACAGGGTTTCACCCTGAGATGACCGGGCGAGAGAACATCTACTTGAACGGCGCCATTCTGGGGATGAAGAAAAAGGAAATTGAGCGCAAGTTCGACGAGATCGTGGCTTTTGCCGGGGTGGAGAAGTTCCTTAATACACCTGTGAAGCGTTACTCCAGCGGCATGTACGTCCGCCTGGCGTTTGCGGTGGCTGCTCATTTGGAACCAGAAATACTCCTTGTTGATGAAGTGCTGGCTGTTGGTGATTATGAATTTCAAAAAAAATGCCTTGGCAAGATGGGAGACGTGGCGAAAGGGGGACGAACGGTTTTGTTTGTGAGCCATAATATGGGGGCTATTCGACAACTGGTTTCTCGGTGCATTTTATTGGAGGAAGGAAGGGTCACTTTTGATGGTAATAAAGGAGAATGCATCTCGAAATATTTGCAATCCAGCTTCTCTGAAACCGGAAGTCGAACGACTTTTCCTGACCATCATCCAACGAAAGAGTTCCCTGTTGCCATCAAGGGAGCTGCATTAAAAGCGGAAGACGGTCGATACAAAACAGATTTTTCTTTAGGCGAACCGTGGTGTCTTGAGATGGAACTAGAAGCAATAAGAGATAATGTTGAATTTCAAGCATCTTTGAATATTCAAAATGAGTTTGGAATATATGTATATCATTTTGTATCCTGGGATACTGGTCAGGAATCTTTTTGCGCTGGTATTAGCTCAAAGTTGAGTATAATTTTACCAAAATTGATGTTATATCCTGCGCAGTACAGCGTTCACCTTTGGATTGGGTTTCCAGGTGCAAGTTCTAGAAGGATGGATAAAATTGAGTCAGCGATTTCTTTTACAGTAGATCAAAGCGCCGGTTTGGAGGTAACACGCCCTTTAGGTAAAGGGATGGCAGTTGTTCATGAAGTGCCAATATGGAAAATTAAGAGCAGTTAACATGAATAAAATTGAGAGTAATTCTATTCTTTTTGATACAGATATCGATGATATTTCGAAGGATACATTGCAAGAACTGTATCAAGTAATACTAAAGATACGGAAAGTGGAGCTAAGAATTGAGGACCTCTACTCTGAAGATGAAATGAGAACGCCAGTTCATCTTTATATTGGTCAGGAAGCAATCGCCGACATACGCTGAGAGAGGGCAGTTATGAATACAAGCGAAAAAAACATAATAAAAAGCATCAGGAAAGACATTGTGGATATGGTTTACCAAGCTCAAGAAGGACACATCCCAAGTGCCTTTAGTATAGTGGAGATTCTATATGTTTTATATAAATATATTCTTAAATATGATTCCAATAATCCAAAGAATGAAAATAGGGATTTTTTTATTCTAAGTAAGGGACATAGCGGGACAGCTCTTTATGCAATATTATCTCATTTTAATTTTTTTGAGAGAAGTAAGCTTTTTTCTTACTGTAAGCCAAATAGTATTCTAGGAGGACATCCGGATAGAAATAAAGTGCCAGGAGTGGAAGCTTCAACAGGTTCATTAGGTCATGGTTTACCTATAGCTCTTGGTTTAGCTTTGTCGCTAAAAATTTTAGATAAACCAAATAAGGTTTTTGTTTTGATTGGGGATGGCGAGAGTGAGGAGGGTACTGTCTGGGAAAGCACTATGTTGGCAAGAAACCTATCTTTAGATAACTTAATCGTGATAATGGATAATAATAGTTCTCAGTCTTATTCGTCTGGATTCAACTATAAAAATATATGGCAAAGCTTCGGATGGCTAAGTGTAGAAATTGATGGCCACAATTTGGAAAATATTATCGACGCTTTCAATGAAATGATAGAATCCACTGAAACAAAGTCAAAGAGTATAATAGCAAACACTATAAAAGGTAAAGGAGTGAGTTTTATTGAAAATAATCCGGAGTGGCATCATAAGAGTCCAAGTGTTAATGAATACAACAAAATAATGGAAGAGTTAAAATGAAAAAACAATTTACGAAGACCATGATAGAAGTTGCCGATCATGATGATACCCTGGTGGTGCTAGTTGCTGACATCGGTGCATATAGTCTAAGAAAGTTCCGAGAAAAATTTCCCAAAAGATTTTACAACTTGGGAATATGTGAACAGTCCATTGTTAGCCTTGGATCCGGGTTAGCACTGAACGGTTTAACCCCTGTCATTCATAGTATAACACCGTTTATTGTAGAAAGATGTTATGAACAAATCAAAGACGACTTTTGTTATCAAGGTCTCGGAGGCAATATCGTTAGCGTCGGTGCTGCATTTGATTATTCTGCATTAGGATGTACTCATCACTCATACTCAGATATTGCTTTACTTCGAAGTTTACCCGGAACACATGTAGTTTGTCCATCCACTCCAATAGAATTTGATATATTATTTAAGCAATGTTATAAGAATGACAAACTTAGTTACTTTCGTTTATCAGCAAAGAGACATTCCCAAAAATTCTCAGAAGATCAAATTCATATTGGTAAAGGGATAAAGGTCGAGTCTGGAGAAGATATAACAGTAGTTGTTGCTGGGCCTCAACTTGAAAATGTTGTGTATGCTGATCAGATTCTCCGAAAACAAAATATAAAAATAGAAATACTTTATATCCATACTATCAAGCCAATTGACTCTCAATTGATAAGCGAGAGTGCCATAAAAACTAAAAAAGTTCTATCGATTGAGGAACATAATATAATCGGAGGGTTATCTGATGAAGTTTCTAGAAATTTAGAACATGTTCGAGAATTACAATTGTTTCGCATGGGCATTAATGATCAGTTTCTGAGTGATTATGGTACTTACGAACAAACCTGTCAGAGGATTGGCTTAACGAGTGAATCAATTTCAAAAAGAATTAGAAAAATAGTGGAAAATGAATGAAATAATTAGAAAAGATTGTTTAAACAGTCTTAAGAAACTTAGTTTAGAAAAACTAAAAAATAAAACTATTTTGATTACAGGGTCTAATGGGTTAATTGGTACTTACTTGGTTAGTTTAGTTTATGTTGCTAATCAAACATTAGATTTAAATACAAAAACAATTTGTGTGAGTAAAAATAGACCAAATGAGACACTGGCAAGTCTAAAAGACGACTCCGATTTTGTGTTTTATTCCAAGAATTTAGTGGATGGCTTTGGCTTAGTTGAAAAAATAGACTATGTCATTCATGGTGCTACTTACGCTCAACCGAAAAAGTTTTTGGCAGATAGGCTAGAAACGATAAAGTTAAATACAGTGGTTACTGAGAAACTGCTTAAATTATGCCTTGAAAATAAGGCTACATTTCTATTCTTGAGCTCTTCGGAGATTTATGGACAACCAAAAGATGATAATATACCTACTCCGGAGACTTACTTTGGAAATTGTTCAACAACTTCGGCAAGAGCTGCTTATTCAGAATCCAAAAGACTTGGCGAAACAATTTGCAGTGTTTTCACAAATACTTATGAATTAGATCTAAAAATAGCAAGAATTGCATCAGTATATGGACCAGGAATATCAGTTTATGATAGACGAGTTTTAGGAAATTTCTTAAATCAAGCCATCTTAAAGGGACATATAAGTTTACTCGATCAAGGTCAACAGATTCGAACATGGTGTTATGTGTCGGATTGTGCAGTAATGCTTTACAATATACTGCTTTATGGCCAATCATTTGTATACAATGTGGGTGGTAGAGATACTGTGTCAATAAAACAACTTGCAGAAATTATTTGTGATCTGACAAATGCAACTTATTCGCTTCCATCTCAAAAAAGAAACCGTGATTTCTTGAAACATGCACCAGATCGAGTTGAATTGGATATCCAGAAGATTGCAACCGAGTTTGATTTAGGGAGCTTTGTGGATCTACGGCAGGGTTTGCAGAATACTATCAAGTGGAATCGAGATACGGTGCTGGCTGGAACAGGATAAGTTAAGGAACGTCAATTATGTTGGACATCAGTCACATGGAATCTTCGATTGTTATGGAAAAAGATGCCAGAATATATATCCCTGGACACTCGGGTATGGTTGGTTCGGCGCTCTTGCGTCGTCTGGAAGGAAGTGGTTTTACCAATCTGCTTCTGAGAACCTCCTCGGAGCTTAACTTGACTGACCAGAACGCGACTCATGCCTTATTTATGGAGGAGAAACCGGACTATGTCTTTCTGGCAGCTGCAAAGGTGGGAGGAATTCAGGCTAATAAGAACTATCCGGCTGAATTTATCTACAATAATTTGCAGATTCAGAACAATGTTATCCACTCTGCATGGCTTGCGGGGGTAAAGAAACTCCTTTTCCTTGGATGTTCCTGTATCTATCCCAAGTACTGCCCCCAGCCTATGAAGGAGGAATATCTACTTACCAACTCATTGGAGCCCACTAGCGAACCTTTTTCTATCGCCAAGGTTACCGGCATCAAAATGTGCCAGTCATACAATCGACAGTATGGGACCAATTTCATCTCCGTTATATCGACAAACCTCTATGGTCCTAATGACAACTTTAATCCTGAGACATCTCACCTAATGGCTGCTTTGATCAGAAAATGCCATATTGCGAAGATAGAGGGAAAACTTACAGTTGCACTTTGGGGTACTGGAACACCACGACGAGAATTTATGCATGTGAATGATTTGGCAGATGCCTGTATATTCCTGATGCAATCTTATAAAGCTGATGAACCCGTAAATATAGGCGTCGGTACTGATATAACCATTCGTGAATTGACGGAGATAGTAAGCGAAGTGGTTGGTTTCAAGGGAGAATTATACTTTGATACCAATAAACCGGACGGAGTACCGAGAAAATTATTAGATGTCAGCTTATTACATTCTTTGGGATGGGATGCAAAAATTTCTTTACGGAAAGGGGTAAAGGATACCTACCGCTGGTATCTAAATTTTCAGAAATCCTAATAGTTGGAGAGATAAAATGTTCTGGAAATTACAAGAAAATGTGTTAAGTCAAGATGATCTTGATACGCTTGTTTCTTTTATAAAAGAAACCAATAGGTTTACTCAGTTTACAAAAGTGAGCGAATTTGAGTCCAGTTTTGCAAAATGGCAAAACTGTAAATATTGTGCTTACGTCAATTCAGGAAGTTCTGCTAATTTATTATTGCTGAACGCATTAAAAGAATTAAATGGTTGGGGAAATCAAGATGAAGTAATCGTGCCTGCCGTTACCTGGTCTACTAATATTGCACCAGTGCTTCAAAATAACCTAAAACCTGCTTTTGTTGATGTAAATTTACAAGATTTATCTTTTGATTATGACAAAATTGAAGAAACTATTACTGATAAAACAAGGGCAGTCTTTGTAACGCACTTGATTGGCATACCGGCTGATATGCATAAAATCAAAGAAATAATATCCGGACGTAATATTTTGATTTTGGAGGACTGCTGTGAATCTCACGGTGCCACAATTGACAATATAAAGGTGGGGAATTTTGGGATAGGGAGCACCTTTAGTTTTTACTGGGGACATCATATGACCACGGTTGAGGGTGGTATGGTTTGTACTAACCATGAAGAGTTATTCAAGATGTTACTATTGAAAAGATCGCATGGGCTTGCTCGGGAACTTCCCTTGCAATATCACGATAAATTGAAAGGAAAATATCCTGACATAGATTTCAGGTTTCTCTTTTTAACAGATGGATTTAATGTGCGAAATACTGAATTCAATGCAGTATTAGGTTTGGCACAGCTTAAAAAAATAGACCAGTTTATAGAGATAAGAAACAGAAATTATGCTCATTTTGTTGATATGTGCAGAAAGTATGATGAATTAATTTTATTAGAATCTGATGGAATGTCATCTTTTTGCCTTCCGTTTTTATTCAGACAAATAGAACAAAAGAGGAGATTTCAAGAGATCGTCACTGACGCCGAGATAGAGTCCAGACCTCTGATTAGTGGAAATTTATTACGTCAACCTTTTCTGAGGAAGTATTATGATAAGTCCGAATTCAAGACTGCTGATTTCTTACATACCAATGTTTTTTACGTTGGTAACAATCAGTTTGTCGATGGTGAACGGCTGGATAGATTGCAAGATATTCTAGATGAGTTTTTTTCTGGGACATAACCGTTCCGGGTAAGCTCAAATCATTTTAAATAGTGGATAAATGATAGATGAGACAATTTTGTACCTAACCGTAACTGATCAGAGTCAACACAGACTGGCAAAGTATCCGGGGTTAGATCTAGTTTTCTGGTGTAATCCTCAAAATGATTTCTCCTTGGCGTTGAGTCGGATATTTTCCAAAGAGATTTCTTATGATTATGTGAAGTCCTATGTTGGGAATGGAGCAAAGTTTGTCAATCAGGAAATCCCCGACTTAGTCAGAAGAGAGAAACCTAGATATGTGCTTTGGCGGGCAAGTACATACCACATTCAAGAGTCAACATTTCATGCTATTAGGGAAAGGGGTGCAATTGTTATTGGTTGGTTTTGGGATGATCATTTTCGATTTGACGATTACTCTAGATTGTATATCCCCTGTCTTGATTACAGTGTGACAAATGATCCCCAAGCAATGGCCAAGTATAAAGCATTGAATGCCAGATGCATATACGCACCGTGTGCCTCCACACCAGAATATTGCAAACGCTTGCATTTACAGAAGAATTATGATGTTTCCTTTGTCGGGGGTAGGGTTTCGAATCGAGAATTGCTTATCAATGAAATCAAAGATAGGGGTGTGTCCGTCCACGTATTTGGCAAGGGATGGGGAGGGTGTGTTTCGTTTGACCGGGTGATCAACATTTTTAACTCGAGCAAGATCAATCTGAATTTCACGAGCATTGGCGATCGGGACGTCAAACAAACCAAGGGCAGAATTTTCGAAATTACCATGTGCGGAGGTTTCTTGGTGACTGAGCATGCCCCTGGTCTTGAAGAGTTTTTTGAGGTGGATAAAGAAATTGTATGTTTCGAAACAGTGGAAGAAGCTGTTGATAAAATTCGATATTATCTGAAGCACGACGCCCAGAGACAAGCAATCGCTAATGCTGGCTGGAGGCGAGCTCATTGTGATCACACTTGGCAGATAAGGCTGTCCAGTGTCTTTGAAGAGATTGAAAGGGATATTGAAGCAAACGGTCGTCCTAATATCTCCTCAAGAAGTACGGAAATGACAGAGCAGATACGCCAACTGCCTTCGGACTACCATTACCATTGGGCGAAGGCATTATTAGCTGAGAATCATGTAGATCTGTGGAAAGACGAACTCGCTTTATCTCTGACATACAACCCATCTAATCTCAAGGCGCGCTGTCTCTCTATTATCGCCCATTTTCCTTCTTTCATGCACTCTAGATTGTTCCATCTATGTAGTACCCTGGAAAAGGGCATTAGAATCTTGCGATCCAGGCTGCGTACCAACCCGGTTCTGAGAGCATGAAGCAAGGAGGTTAATATGAGTACGTATGATGATCGGTCAATAAAGGATATCCCAGACGATGTGCTCAGATCTCGGTTATCCCACATGGCTCACGACTTAGATAAAACGATAAACACAGAAATGGGGACACCAGAATTTTTGCCCCATTCAAATAGAGAGGCGAGAGAGTTAAAAAAGTATCTATCCAAGTGGGAGGAGAGATCTCTGCCTAAGGATGACGTCATCCTCTGGGTCCAGAATGTTCTGTATGAGGCCGAAAGTTTACGTAACAAGGGACCTCAGAAACAGTGGGTTGACAATCGTCTTGATCTTTCAAAGGGTGATGAAATCCTCAAGTTGATTCAAGCAAGGCGGAGTGTGCGAAGCTGGACGGAACAACAAGTTCTCCCTGAGGCTATCAAAGTGCTTTTGCAAGCTGCTACTTGGGCACCATCAGCATGTAACCGTCAATCATCTCGATATATAGTGATTACGGAGCAAGATCAAAAAGTAGCTCTGGCTAAACTTCGTGAAAAGTGGCTAGCACGGGCTCCTGTGTTAATTCTTGTGGGAGCTGATGGGAGGAACTATTTGCCAGAAGAGGTACATATCGTTCCTTACCTTGATGCGGCAATGGCGACTCAGAACTTATTGCTAATGGCTCACGCAATTGGGTTAGGTGCAGTCATGGTGAAGTGTACTAAACGTGACATACATGCAGCAGGTGGCCCCGAGCGAGCACAAGCAATATCAAAAATGTATTCCCGTTTGAATTTGCCCGCCTATTTCATACCTGTAGCAATTGTGGCTGTTGGGTGTCCTGCAAGGATACCAGGGACACCAGCGCGTTTACCCTTAAATCGAGTCGCATTTTTTGAGCGATTTGATCACAAAGAAGAGAATCAAAGTTCAGAAGGAAAAAGAACTACAAAGATAAATAGTCTTAAGTTTTTTATAATCAAGGTGATACGGCGAATCGCCCAGCGGTTTGGTATTCGAATCTATATAACTTTAGATTAATCTCGTTAGATAAAGTTACTTGAACAAAGTGTTTATCTTAACTTTATTAAAGAGAGGCAAGTAAATAATGGATAAGCTTCGACTTAGAAACTTTATTGGAAATGTTTCAGATTGTTAGGGTATGAGTTACATAAATTGAAAATAGTTATGTCAACTGAATATGATGCTTACATTATTGAGGCTCAAAAATTGGATATGGATGTCAACGATTATTGCGAATCTGTATTGGGATGGGGGAATAAGAAAGAAGATGTGATGGATAATGTTTGCATTTATTCAAAGAAGGAGCATACGACAATTCTCGAAATTGGATCTGGAACCGGAGGCTATTCAAGATATCTATTAGAATGCGCCAACAAAGTCATAATGACAGATTGTAATGGAGGTTTTGTACACTTTCTGAAAGACTATTCCAGAGATGCTACTGCAGTTCAGATTTATAAGAATGATGGTGTAAAATTACCTTTTGCACCAAAGGGCACTATTGATATTGTTTTTGCGGGGGGGTTCGCTTACCTAAAACTTTACAATTTAGCCTCATATTTTGTTGAAGCTGCGCGAGTTCTAAAAGACGGAGGGATGTTTGTATTCAATTATTACGATATTTCAAATGAAATAGCTGCGAATAAATTTCTGCAATCAGTTAGAAAGTGGCAATCTCCTTATGCTACTGTGTTCAATCTTAATACCTTAGTTGAAGTCGCTTCTTGTTGCGGGTTTAAATTACATAGTAGTAAGGTCAGTTTACGAGAAAGAGATCTTGTGAATAGGTTTGTGTGCTTTAGATTAGCACCTTAAAGTGAAAGGCGAAACAGTAGTGAATGCACATATTTTTTATCAGCCACGAAAAAACCTTTAAAACGATTAACTTGGGAAAATGAATTTCTTACAGAATCGTCTTTTGTCTTATTTTTCCCAATAGATTACATTGAGCTATGAAATCACCTTGCAAAAAAAAATTGTGATCGTTGGTGGGTTTGGCTGGCACGATATTGGTGATGAAACAATGCCACAAGTAGTTGTATATAATCTTAGAAAAGAAATACCAAATTTAGATATTGTAATGCTTTCTCCGAATCCAGCATATACAACTGCATATCATAAAGAACGATCCATTCATGATATAAATACCTATTTAAATAAAAAGCCATGGCTGATTTCCAAATTAACAAGCAGTAAACTTGGAATATTTGGGAAAATAATTAATAGAATATACTCAAGAAGATTGATATATTTTGCAAGGTGGCTATACTTATTGATTGTTGTAAAATTGCATAATTATGAAATTAATTTTCCATTAAATAAGATAGCTAAGGATATTCTGAATGAACTTGCAAATGCGGATTTATTGTTCAACAATGGCGGAGGAAATATTAATAGCCTTCTTCCGGATGAGTTGTATAAGCAAACATTAACTATTTTAGCTGCATCAATATTAGAAGTTCCTGTAATATTATCGGCTCAAACTATAGGTCCTATAACAAAAAAATTTCATGCATTTGTTGTCAAAAAGGCATTGAATAGGGCAGATACTCTGACATTTCGTGATAGTGGCATTTCACAGAGGCGTGTTAGAACTATAGGAGTTATCAATCCAAAAATGCAAGATACAGCGGATGATGCAATAAGTTTATCTTATTTGACAAAAGATGAGGCTAAAAAGTTTATTATAGAGAATAATGGTGAAAAATGGTTAAATCTTTCAGCAGATATTACTGTTGCAATGAATATGAATGGTTATTTAAAGGCTATGGGGAAAAGTAATATAAATGAATTTTCTTCAGAGGTCAATCTTTTAGTTGAAGTGGCAGACAGATTGGTAGAAAAGTATAAAGCAAAAATTCTGCTAATACCAACAGATTATGCGAGTTCATCAGATGACCGTCCATTATTGAGGCAAATTAAAAATCAAATGAAGTATAATGAAAGAGCTTTGGTTATTAAAAAGGAATACGATGGAATTCAATTGAAAAGTTTAGTAGGAATTGCTGATATTGCTATTGGTGCTCGTTATCATTTTAGTGTATTTGCCACTTCAATGGGTGTTCCCTGTATTGGCCTAGCTAATGGTATATATCAAAAAACAAAATTCAAAGGGGTTATGGAACTATATGATTTACCCTACTGTTTTATTCCAGAAGATATGGATAAAGTGAAATTTGATATAGTTTGGGCTGTGGTAGAAAGAGTACTGGAAAATCGGTTTGAAATTGCAAGACATTTGAAAGAACGAACAAAGATTATTCAAGAAAATAGTTTAATGACTATTCGACGCGCAGCAACTATATTATTAGGAGACTAAAAATTGTCCTATTTAATATCAAAGTTACCTCAACTCCTTTTTTTATTAATAGCAGGTACATTCTTCCTATTAGGATTAATAAAATCGAAGGCTGGATTATCATTACTTATTTTTTTGATACCATTCGAAGGGATAACCATTCGTGGTTTTGCACCAACTGTTTTTTGTATGTTTGGCTATTTTTTTGGCTATTGTTTCAATAAGTCAAAAAACCATGAAAGTGCATGGAATAACGTACATTATAGAAAGTATTTAAGTCTTATTATATTCTCCCTTCTGCTAAGTCTTTTCGCCCTTGTTTTTAAAGAAAATTATAGTGAACTTAACCTTGGATTTGGGATTTATTCTGTGATGCCTGGTCTAAAGAAATATATGGTGAATATTGTGTCTTGTATTATGCTTTATATCATAATGACCAACGAAGTGAGAAGTCATCAAGATATCTTACGCTGTATATGGGCATTTGTATTATCTCTTTCTTATGTATTTATTTCCTGGATTGGATCATTTGTTTATAACTTGGGCCTCCCCACTTTTCTTCAGACGAGATATGCTGGTGAAGGTATGACATATGGGTGGTTACATCGGTTTGCAGGATTTAGAGGTGAATATGGGTTAATGTCAGAATACTTCTTGATTATTATGGCATTATCTTTAGTGTTGATTTTTTCAGTAAGGGGTAGTCAACATAAAAGACTGATATCCCTTATTGTAGTTATAGTTGCTGTGCCAATGGCGATATCCACAGGCACTCGTACATTTATGGTAATGTTGCTCCTATTTACTATACTGTCTGTTTTTTTCCTTTTACTGAAAAGCAAGCTTAGCATGTCCAAAAAGATATTTATGCTTTTTATGATACCAGTTGCCTTTGCTGGTATTTTCTATCAATTGAGAGGAACTTATCTTTTAGAGAGAATAGAGGGGATTGCTGCTCTGGGGCAATCAACAAGTTATAGTGCAAGCAGTATTGATATATTATTGAATAGGCCCTATTCTACAACATTCAGGGATATAATAGAGGTTGGTGGTTTGATAGGGATAGGCCCAATTTATGTGATTGGAGTAAGGGGTAATAATATGTCTACTCATTCTTTGTATTTTGATTTAATTGTAAAGTTTGGTATTATAGGTCTTATTATATATTTCGTTTTCTATTTTAAACTTCTTCAGGGTCTTTATAAAAAAATAAGATTAAAGAATAGTATTCCTGCGATTATCCTTTTTTCCCTCCTTTTACCATTACTTATAGGTGAATATGCTCGCAGTTATCAAAACCAAACAAGCTTTATGTTAATGTATTGGTTTCTGTTTGCAATAATTGCCTGTGTCAATAAGTTCTCGGAAATCGCAAGTTCAGAAAGGGGGAAGGGTTAAACGAATATGATTGCATGGATCAAGGAGAAAGTGAGAGGACGTATTGCCAACTTATTCAGGGCTGAGGTCCAAAAGGTGAAGGAAGATATGTTTGCGCTAATACCGCAATTGATCGAGTTCCAAAACAGCCCAAGAGAAGATAGACAGTCCTACCATGACCATACGATGGATCCTTTCGGTAATAGAGGCCTATACGCGGGTTTGAAAGATAGACTCCTGGCAATCGGTGTACCTGTGGAAGGGGTTGATATAGACGTATCCGACTTTGAGCGTTGGCTAGATGACTTTTCTGAGATCAAGAAATACTATCAAAGCATGGGAGATATCTTTATAGAGAAGTGTCTAGAACATTATTTAACCTCTCGACATCTAAAAATTTCCGACGATGACGTCTATATTGACATCGGAGGGCTTGGAAACCCGTTGGCAGACATTCTGAACAAGAGAGGCATAAGATCGTATAGATTAGATCTCGTTTACCCAGAAGGTATACATGGTATCAATATTGGAGCCGATGCAGGTGACACAAAGCTCCCTGATGGATTTGCCAGTGCTATCTCGGCGCATTGCGCATATGAATGTTTCGTGGGGGACGCAGATACTAGGTTCGTAAGGGAAGCCGCTAGAATTCTAAGCGAGAAAGGGCGATATGGAATTATACCCTTGTACTTGGACGATACTTACTTTGTTGCAACAAGCCCATATTGCAACCAACAAGATGTTAAGATCGAAAGTGAAGCTAAGAGGGTTTGGAGGGACGATGAATACAAAGTGCCCTTCTCAAGACATTATTCTCCAGAATCCTTCAAGAAACGAGTCTATTCCAGCATACCAGAGAGTATGAGGGGGAAGGTATTGTACTTTAAGAACTTGACTGATGTTATGAAGCATTACCAGACCAAAGGGCAGAGAATATATTGCTTTTTTATGTTTTATTGTGGAAAGCGATTTGCAACTTCCAATAACACGGCATAAGCGCCGTTTCGCTACGGGGGACGTTAGAGCCAAATTTTCTTTTAGAAAATATCAATTATAGCACACTGAATAAAGTGTAGAAATTATGAAAAATAACATAGAGATTCAATATTCCATTGTCATACCGACTCTCAATCATTCCTCAAAACTCAAGCGATGTTTATCCCATCTGGCAGAGTTATCTTTTGAACCTGATTTGTTTGAAGTTTTGGTTATTGATAATGGCTCAACCGATGATACTAAGGAAATAACTTTATCATTCCAGAATAAAATCAAAAATTTGCGTTATATTTTTTGTGAATCTCCAGGATTAATGGCTGCACGGCATAGAGGTTGTAATGAAGCAAATGGTGAGATATTATGTTACATTGATGATGATTCATTAGCTGCTGAGACTTGGTTGAAAGGAATAGCAGAATCCTTTTTTGATAAAAATGTTGTTTTAGTAGGTGGCCCCTGTGTTCCTGAATATGAAATTGAACCGCCTGAATGGGTTGAATACTTTTGGAATAAAACAAAACTAGGAAAATGTAATGGATTTCTTAGTTTGTTAGATTTTGGTGAAAAGATACAATATATTTCCCCTATTTATGTATATGGTTGTAATTATTCTATAAGAAAAAAAATCCTTCTTGATATAGGTGGAACTTATCCAGACTACCTACCTGAAAAATACAAAAAATTTCAAGCATGCGGAGAAACTGGTGTTGCCCATAAAATTGTAAAAATCGCAAAGACTCTCTATAATCCTAAAGTAAAAATATATCATATGGTCGCAACATCAAGAATGACAATTGACTATTTCTGTAAGAGAGCTTATTTTCAGGGAATTGGCACTTCTTTCATGAAAATACGAAGAAAACATAATCTAGATCTTATAAATACAGAATTCCAAAAAGGAAAAATACCGCTAACTTTTCTAAACAAAGTAGTTCGAAAGATTCTATCAATTATTGCAAAGATTAAGAATAACATTTTAGAAAATAATCCCAAAAAAATTAGAGATATAAGAAACAAGATTAATAAAAGTAGACAAGAAGGTTTTACACATCACCAAACAGAATCTAGAAATGACCGGAAACTTCTTGAATGGGTCTTGCGGGAAAACTATTTAGGCAAAAATGGGGAATTGCCAATATGAAAAAAGTAGAACAGTTCACCTGGATGTGTTGAAACTTTGTAGAGACCGAGTGCTAACCGATATTCATAAGGACCCGAAGATGAGGTATCTTTTTATCCAAGAAGTAGCATTTATATTTGCACAGGCAAGATTTGACTTGACACGATGAGTCTGTCCCTTTATGAAACCTAAGTATCCACGGCGGAATGCAATGCGGCGTTTGTGGCCAGAGAGTTCTGAGGGGCCACGATCGGTTGTTGAGTGAATCCAGGTCCACATAATTTGGTGCAAGGCTTCACTGCTGTTTTGTTAAGTTAATCTGATAACAACGAGCTTGACTGATTGAAACGGAGATGGATGTGATTAACGGAAGTTGCGTAGGGGTTAATAAACGTATTGGCTTATTTGTTCTTTACCCGTATATAGGGATATCGCACAGCATCATAAGCATGGCTGAATTTTTAAAGCAGCGTGGCTGGGAAGTTGACATTTTCACCGTCAGGCAAAGATTGGCGCAGGATATTTTGCCGCAAGATTTATTACTGATGGAAAGGCCGGATATTCCTCGGTGGGTCCGCTTTCCCCTAAATCTACTCTACTTCGTACTCTGGTCATTAAGAAAATGCCGTAGGAAACACTATCAGTGTTTTATTGGATACGACCCTCCTGGTCTTACAGTAGCATCTGTTGTCGGACTTATTCGTGGAGTGCCTGTCATATACCATTCTCTGGAGTTGTGGGTCTCCAAGGACCTGGTACGACGTAGTGCCCGTCTCAGATGGCTGCCTAGTCAACAAATGATGTTCAAGTATGCCGAACGTTTATCTCACAGAAGGGCTATTTTCACAATTATTCAGGACAAGAGACGAGCAAAAGTTCTATTTGGGGATAATCATCTGGCTCCAGGAGAGACATACTATGTTCCTCATGTGGGAAGGGAAGGGCTTTACAAACCAGACAGCAACCCAGACTACCTGAGGTGGAAATTTGGCATTGAGTCCCAAAAGTGTATTCTTCTCATGGTCGGTGGGATCAATTCAACGACACTTGCTCGTGAAGTTGCGGAGACTACTAACAATTGGCTTTCATCATGGCACCTCGTTTTGCATGGATTTGGTTCGCCGGGCTACTTAGACTTAATATCACAATCTACCGACAGGGATAGAGTCACATTGTCGACAGAGTTGGTGTCTATGACCGAACTGGCTGATCTTGTAGCCTCTGCAGATATCGGACTGGCTCTCTATCCCCATAGGGACACAAACTGCTATGAAATGACTTCCGGAAAGATTGGACAGTATTTCCGATGCGGAATGCCAGTAATTGCTAATGATTTTCCGAGTCTGGTCGATGTAGTTGAAGTGAGTGGCGCCGGTCTATGTGTTCACAGCGTAGATGAGGTCCCAGCAGCAATCAACAGAATCATGAAGGACTACGACGAGTTTCATCAGAACTCCTATAGAGCATACTTGAAATACTATGACTTCGATCGGGCATTTGAACCCGTTTTTCGCCGAATAGAAGAAATCGAGGAAAGGAAAATGAATGAACATTAAGGCATACAAAGACCCCAATTTAGTTAAAATTTATATTGAGACTTTAAAAGGTTGTGAGGATCATCCCTTATATGAGCAGTGGATTCACGACGGGGAAAAGGGTGTCGATTACATACTAAATTCAGAATGTATCGAAAAGATGGCAGGGTTTTTAAACTGCGCTCTACAGGAAGCACTAATTTTGGATATGGGATGCGGAACAGGAAATGGAATAGTGGCTTTTCACTCATTGGGTGCAGACCATTGCGTCGGCGTCGATATCTCCATGGAAGGTCTCGGGTTACGTTTGGCCCAATCCCGACTCCGGAGAAACTCGATCCCCGACCGTCTGGTGGCAGCAAGCGGTCTTAGGCTGCCCTTCAAAGATGGAACTTTCGACTTGATTCTTAGCCACAATGTGGCCGAGCACGTTAAGGATATGTTTTCCTATTTCTGTGAGATGCATAGGGTATTAAAGCCTAGCGGTATAGGATTGATTGGAACTGCGAATAGAGTTTGGCCGCGAGATTCTCATTTCGCCCTCTTGTTTGCTCCTTGGCTACCGAACCGGCTATTAAAGTTTTATGCTGTAGTACGAGGACGTCATCGGAAAGGTGACTTATGGGATACATTTTGGAGAACCCCTTGGACAATTATCCGTGTCCTCCAAAGAATTGGATTTGAAATAGTTGCCACAACAGCATATTATATGAAACCTAAAGAAGAAAGCAAAAATAAATTTCGAAGAAAAATAATAGACAAGTTGTTAGGTATAGGTATAAAAATCGACTATTTTTCCCCTACCATCAGGTTATGTGTGAGAAAAGGTGTTGTGAGATGACAGACAGCCAAAATAGCACTAATATAGTTATTGTCTTAGATGCTTTCAGAAGTTCTTTGGTAAATAAATTAAGCGTCAAAATATCCCTTTCTGGTGATTGTAAAGGCAAAGTGGGAAAACTAGTAGGAGAGATCATTCCACCGTTTTCATTCGAACCGGATGCAGCGTTTCTTACAGGTCACCACCCGGAGCAGACAGACAGCGGCACGCACTTCTGGTATGCACCTGAGGCCTCTCCTTTTTATGGAATAAAGCGATGGGTAAAGGTAGTAGATCGCCTCCCACACATGGCACAACTGGCTGTTCGCCAGTGGATTCGATGGCACATGAAGCGGCGGGAGGAAACGAAGCGAGTTTACCGGAATGCACAGACTGCACGTATCCCGTTTCCTTTTCTTCCATATTTCGATATAGCGATCAAACACGATCCACTTGAGGAGGGATTCAGTCAATTTCCGACCATTTTTGATATTATGGAAAAAGCAGGGAAAAAATTAGTATATATTGGAACACCAATATCCAGCGCCCGAACTGGAGAAGTAATGGCCCAATTGCGAGATGCACCTCTGGAAGGTGTAGATTTGATCTTTTTATTTGTGGGTGATCTGGACGGAATTGGGCATCAGTATGGACCGGGTTCACAGGAATATTGCGAGGGGCTGCGGCAGATGGGGAGGTTTGTTCAAGAGGTCAGTACCTTCGTTGAAAAGCGGGTAGGACTATCGCGTGTGCTAATATTTGGTGATCATGGGATGGTGCAAGTTAATGAAATAGTAGATGTCCAATCTGCGTTGGAATCATTACCTGTGGTACCAACAGAGGACTATATTTACTTTTTGGATTCCACGTTGGCCCGGTTCTGGTTCTTCAACGAAAGGGCAAGGGAAAAGATAACAGCTTTAATGAAAAACCTCGATGGAGGGCGACTGATCACTGCAGAGGATCGGGAATCCTATCACATACGGTATCCCTATAACCGCTTTGGAGAACTTATCTGGTGGGTTGACGGAGGGACCTTAATCTTTCCTAATTTTTGGCAGGATCGAAAGCCCGTGAAGGGGATGCATGGGTATCGGCGGGAAGTAACGGAGAACCTTGCAGGCTTTTTACTGATGGACCCAGGCTTGGATGGGCAATGGACATTGGAGCAACCGTTAGAGATGGTGGATGTTTTTGCCACAATGGTGGATCTGCTGGGCTTTGAGATGCCGGAGGGTGCCCACGGTACATCGGTTTATCGGAGGGTCAGATAATGGGGATCTACACGGTGCTGAAAGGTCCTGATGCAGATCGGTCTGTGCAGAAAGCACTGGATCAGGTGGTAGAGGGCATTGTAGATTTGATGGGAGAACACTTAGATGCTGTTGTCCTGACCGGTGCATTCGGACGAGGTGAAGGTGGCGTAGTCTGCGAGAACGGATGGTTTCGGCCGGTGAACGATTTCGATATTGTGGTGATTGTATCGAAAGGGTATCTTCGTTCATGCAAGCGTTTTGCGTCACGATTACAGGAATTAGGAGAAAAACTGGCTCCCGTTTGTGGAGTAAAGCAGATGGACATCGGTATCAGCCACCCCTTGCGCTTTCGGTTTGCGCCTAACTTGGTGGAATCATATGAAGTTCGGAACGGTCACAAAGTGCTTTGGGGAGATATTGATCTGAAGCAATTAATGCCTCCTCTTCCGGCAGAACGGCTTCCTCTTTTGGATGGAGCGATTTACTTTCTGTCACGGGGCAGTGGGTTGTTGATCCCAGCGTTATACTTCTTACCTAATAGGAAGGTAGCCCGTAGGCACCGCGAAAACTTCATAATTGAGCTAGACAAAGTCTGTATTGCGATAGGTGATGCATTGTTGCTTTTGCGTAGACAGTATCATTATTCATACGTGGAGCGACAACAAAGGGTGGAAGCGATGGATATGCATGATGTGCCGGAGGCAGAAAGAGTGAGGGCGTGCTACGTGGAAGCAGTGCAACGCAAAATTTGCCCGGAGTTCGACTGGGCCGGAGATATAGCGATGATGGATCGGTGGTTTTGGGTACGTGACTTATTTGGTCGGTTCTTCCTGTGGTTTGAAGAGCTTCGGTTAAAAAAGCGTTTCGAGGACTGGGAGGCGTATTCCAGGTTTGTCGAACAAAACGTGAGGGATCCGCTTGGCGATCGGGTGCGGAGATTTCTCAGGGTGGCGGTCCGGTCGGGAATTTTCAAGAGCTTCACTAAAAAAGAAGGGGAGAAATTATCGCAGAAGTCCCGACCTTTCCGGTGGGCTACGATGCCGACGATTTTGTTCTCGTTAGAACGTGACAATGTACATGGTAAGCTTATGAATCGCGGTCGCACCTTACTGGGTCTTCGGCAGACGGAGCCTACAGTGAATGCTTGGGAGGAGACTGCACGCGTGTATCTAGCTGTTTTCCATCCTGAAGGCGTGGTCAAAGAATTGTTGCAGGAGAAGCCATGAAAGTGGCACTGTTGTGTAATTTTCCTCTGTATGACTATGCTGCGGAGCTAGGCATAAAGACGGATCTCATTAAACGGTACACGAGCTGGAACGTCAATCTCGTGAAGGGATTAAGGGAATTAGAGACATTAGAACTTCTAGTCATTACATCGGATCCCCTGTTAGCAAGAACGCAAGTAATAGAAGATGATCACTTTACGATTTACTTCATTCATCCACCGCGACGGGCCAATTTGCTGACCGGCTTTCAGTGGCTACGGTTTAAAGCACTGAAAATACTGCAGGATTTTAAACCTGATATCGTTCACGGAATCGGGACAGAACATATCTATCCTTATATTGCTGTCCATTCGTCTTATCCACATGTGGTGACCGTACACGGCATCATGAATGAAATTGTTCGAAAGTCCAAGCTTCCGATAATCTCGAAGAAGCGGCTGTTTGCCCTGCTGGAACGATACGTTTTTAAACAGAGTCAACATCTTATCAGCATTAGTCCTTATGTGGAGTATGTTGTCAAGAATTTCACCAAAGCCAAAATTTATTCTGTCGAAAATCCTGTTGCTGAAGGTTTCTTCAAGGAGAAAGCAGATCCCGGTGCTTCAAAAACAATTCTTTTTGTCGGTGATATCCAGCAACGCAAGGATCTACTTACTTTGTTAGATGCATTTTCAATAGTGAGAAACCACAATAATATCCATGACGACCTTCGCCTGTCCATTGTGGGTTCCGTGGTGGAGCCCGGTTATTTTGAACAAGTCCAGTCACGCATAGGGGAAGATCATATCCAAAAAAATATTCAATTTCACGGTTTTGTGTCCCCGGGACGTCTGCCCGAAGTGTACGCACACGCGGCGTTTCTCATGCTCTCTTCAATCGAGGAAACCGCTCCAATGTGCATCGCCGAGGCTATGTCTTGCGGTTTGCCGGTAGTTGCGACAGATGTCGGAGGGGTCAGGCATATGGTCCGCGATGGAGTAACCGGTTTTGTTATTCCGGTAAGAGATCCAACCGCATTAGCGGAAGCTGCGAATCAACTGCTCCGAGACAAAGCGTTGCGAAAACGTATGGGCAATGCGGCTAAGGTAGAAGCAAAAAATCGATTTCATCCCCGTACTGTTGCCGAAAAGACTTTGAATGTGTATAGAGCAATACTGGGGGACAGGTAGTTTGAAAGTAAGATTTTTACGAATCACAAGGATGAGGAGATTCGTCAGAAGACTGTACCGATTCATGCCATGGATTGATCCTCAGATTAGGTTTATTTCTTTGCTTCCGCCCAACGCAAAAGTTCTAGATATCGGATGTCATAAAGGTCATACCATAAGAAAATTCAGAGAGGTTAGACCAGATTTGAAATTCTTCACAGTCGATATTTTAGACCGGGCATCCTATCTACCCCAGGATGTTGATTTCCAACGTTTTGACTGTACCGAGAGAAATTGGCCATTTGAGAATGAAACTTTCGATGCCATTACCGCAGTGCATCTTCTTGAACATTTGCGCCATGACGGAGAGTTGTTTAATCAGTTGAAAAGAGTGCTGAAACATGGAGGAACTTGCTACGCAGAAGTCCCGGGGCTAAGACGCTGCTTTGTACCTTCATTCCGGTTTATATCCGAGCCACCAATGCCTATCAACTTTTTTGACGATCCCACGCATGTGACTATTTACAGCATGGAGAGGCTTTTTAGAAAATTTCACGATGCCGGTTTTCGTGTATATAAGGTTGGAATCCGTAGAAACGGACTAATGACACTTCTTAGTCCCTTATTGGTGGGAGCATCGATACTCTTGTGGCGAAGGGATTTGTTGTCATGGGGAGTTCAGAATTTGCTCGGTCTGAATATCTACTCGATTTCAAATAAGGATGAAGATGTATCCTAAGATTTCAATCGTAACCCCATCTTATAACCAAGGACAGTTTCTTGAGCAAGCTATTCTAAGCGTTCTGAATCAGAATTATGCTAATCTAGAGTACATTATTATTGATGGTGGCTCTACGGATAATTCCATTGAGATAATTAAGAAGTATGAGGGTCGGTTAGCTTACTGGATCTCGGAACCCGACAACGGTCAAAGCGATGCTATCAACAAGGGTTTTAAGATAACTACAGGGGAAATTCTAGCCTGGCTGAATTCAGACGATGTGTACATGCCCGGTGCATTGCTGACAGTGAGATGGTACTTCCTAAAGCACCCAAGGGCGGATGTGGTCTATGGGAATCAACTTGACATAGACCAGAGTGGGAATGTGTTCAGAGCGACTCGATCGTTAGGCTTCAGCAAGCTGGGGTTGTTGTCCCGAGCAGGTTCTATTCCTCAGCCTGCTGCTTTCTTTCGAAAACATGTTTTAGAGAAGGTCGGTTATCTTGATACAGAGCTCCAATATTGTATGGACTATGACTTTTTTCTACGAATTGCCTTCAACAAATGTAAAATCGTCCATGTCCCCAAAGCACTTGCAAAGTTTCGCTATCACAGCACCAGCAAGACATTTGTGGGAAAGACAGAAACTGGAGAGCACGAAGTGACAATGCGAAAAATTCAGCAAAAATACTGGATCAAGAACCTTGGTAGAGCAAATCTTCCACTCCTACGGCTCGCCTGGTGGTATTACCAAATGAAGCGTCGGCTATTGAATTTAGATCAGTACATACGGTATTCTGGATATTACCGGAAGCGTCTTTTGAGCTACTTTTTTGGAGATACGACTGTTCACAAATTTTAGTCGGTGGAGACTATAGGTCGTTGTAATTCTGTTTAGACTAAATATATTTATGACTATTGAGTTAGTTGCCCGTAGGTAATGGCTTGACAATTTATACATGCTGCAAGTAGTCGTTCAGAAAGTTGGCCTTTCCAAGGGCCTCGATCAAATCGATAACAGAATTCGTCTAAATATGCCTCAAGATCTTTTGGCACCTCTTGGTCGCCCAGATTGTCCCGGACCCACCATCATACGATAGTTGGGCAGCAAACTCAATAGTCATAAATATATATGGATATAAAGCATCGTCTTTGACAGCGGAAAAATGAAAAAACTGTTCAAGCTATTCAGCACTATTTAATCGTCAAGGAATAATGAAGGTAGCAATCGAAGTTCTTTCGGGTATTCCTGGTAAATGTGGGACAGTTGGCAATCTTTGGAGGAACAATCTCAAATATCCGCCACCAGTTGACCCAGGCATAGAGTACTTTGTATTTGTTACTCCTGCTTTAGCCGACCATTACTTTCAATATAGAGATTATTACTTGAAACGTTGCTTTCGTTCAGCTGTTTTTAAACACAAAAAGAAAAGCAATTTCTAAAGTCGACAAAACTAATGAATGGAGATATTTTTGATATGTTTACGGTACTCATGGTTGGAGAAGACCCACGGGCATCTCGAGGTGGTATTGTAACGCTCTTCCAGACGATAGTCAACCATCCTTATTTCAATAACAGGGTTACTTTTTTTCCCGTTTACGCTGGGAGACTTGGCTCTTTTATACAGAAAAGTCTCAGTTGGTCTCTTGGGGGTGCGAGGTTTCTTTGTTCGCTAGAAAAAAGCCAACTTGTCCATTTACACCACTCCACAAATAATAATTTTTTCCTTCATGCAGTCCTCTTACGGATAGCAAAAGTTCTCGGGAAAAAGGTCATCCTACATAACCATGGCTCTGATTTTCATGAATTTTACAACAGTCGCAGTAAAATGGTTAAGAAATGGATAACGAATTCGTTAGAATCAGCTGATTGTGTTATCGTACTCTCGAATACCTGGATGAGTTGGTGCCAGGGTGTCGCGCCACGGGGAAATTATTGTGTATTAAGAACCCCTATTCCTTTTGATGTAAGTTACATGGATAGAAATCAATCGCGGCACTCTGTTGGTAATATTCTGTTACTGGGGCGATTAGAAGAGCGAAAAGGGGTATATGATCTTTTAAGTATAATTCCAGAGGTAGTTGAATTTTTTCCACATGTTCGATTTATTTTGGCAGGTGATGGAAATGTAGAAGGGGTCAGAAAGCTAGTAAGAAAGAATAACTTATTAGAATATGTTAAGGTGCCCGGTTGGGTTGATGGCACCACCAAGCTCGAAATCCTTCGCCATTCTGATATTTTTGTCCTACCCTCTTATAATGAAGGATTACCTATGGCGCTTTTAGAAACCATGGCATCTGGCATAGTGCCAATAGTTACGCCCGTAGGTGGGATACCCGAAGTCATAACTGACAGGAAGAATGGTCTTTTAGTTAATCCAGGGGATAGAGAAGGATTACGGGATGCCATAATAAGTTTGATTACTAATAAGAATCTATACGAGGAACTTGCATCGAAAGCGTATGAAACGGTTCATCAGCAATCTTCCCTTGAGAGGTATGTTGTAAACTTGTTTAGGATATACAAGTCGCTAATTCAATGTACTAGAATCCGATGATTAAAAAGGAGTTTATGGCTACCATCCAGAATTGGCAATACGTTCTTCCACACCGGAAATTTGAACGGGTTCTTTTCATTGGGGAAAACGCAGAAGGGTATGAACCCCTGCTATCCATCTTATGCTGCGATGGGGGTCAAAAATTGTCAATTCATAGTTTACGTGGAGGTGCCAAGTTACCTGACAAGACTGTTGATTTGATTGTAACCGATAACCCTGATGTTGTTAATTTCCTTTTCAAGTTCAATGAGTTGTTGGATTCGGGCGGATTGTTGTTTGTGAGGACTACAGGCAAAGTTTTCAAAAAGGCACAAGATATTTTTGGTAGTCCTGATTGGGCTTGGATTTCGGCCTATGCTGCTTTTCCCTCTTTTGAAAATCCTTGGTATATCGAGTCTTTGGATAATCCGCGCGTACTGGCGTACGCCCTGAAAAATGTCTTCTCGTCTCGAACCCTGTTGCGAAGATTCATTCTCAGAGGAGCAGAAAACCTCACATCTCTGGGTCTAACTGAGCTTTTGACAACGTGGCTGCCTTGCGTGGTTGTGGTAGTTGAGAAGAGGTGAAGACAGTAGATTTCATTGAGTTTCACAAACGAGGTGAAAGTGATTGAAAAATGAGAAACGTATCGACTATTTTCTAGATTTGTACCTTCGTGATATCCTGAAGATATGTAGTCAAAATTTGTTAAATCGTCTTTATCTCATAGGCAAAAGGCCTTACTGTCGCCATATTTATGAGGGAAGTAATCTCACGATTATCTCAAATGGTCGAGTCTGTTGTACATGCGGTGATAACCGAGGATTATCCAATCTCGGTAATATCAAGGAGAGAACTTTAGCAGAGATTCTCCATGGTGAAGAATACACAAACCTAAGAAATCAATTTTTGACGGGTAAAATACCCTTCCCAGAGTGTATAAGATGCGGAGGATTCAGGATAATGCCTTACGATTTCAGGTCGCCTGAAGTAGCTCATTTCCCCAAAAAAGTGCACTTAGAAACTCTAGCATATTGTAATTTGAACTGTTTTTCCTGCCACCGTTCCATTGTCGTGACGGTCCGAGGCAACGAAATGCGAATGAAAAGTTCACTTATAGAGCGAATAGTGGAAGAGGTAGTCAAGTCGAAGGAAGTCAAGGAATTTAATCTTTTTGGCTATGGAGAACCTTTTCTGGACCCGCGTACGATGAGTATCATCAAAACGGTCTCGGAGGAACGTCCCGATATCCGTACCTATATTTCAACGAACGGAATTCCATTGTCCAATGTGAAATTAGCCCGAAGAGTTGTCTACTCGGGTCTCAAGAAATTAGTATTTTCCATTGATGGTATAGATCAAACCACTTATGAAAAGTATCAGCGAGGAGGTAAGTTTACCTTAGCCTTGAAGGGGCTAGAGAATGTATTGGTTGCCAGAGGGGATCTGAGTTCTCATACCCCACGGGTTATTTGGCAATACCTTCTTTTCAGATGGAATGACAAAACTCATCACATCAAAAAAACGAGGGAAATCGCAGAGCAATTGGGTGTCGACGAACTCGATTTTCAATTCACCATATCGCCAATCACGGGCATATCAAGAAGATATTTTCGATTTAGCCGCGATAGACATCTTAAGAAGGTATCTAAATCACAGTAATTTCCGTTAACCATGGAGGCATGTGGCGCTAGGATGACCTATCTTGTAGAAAGAGGAATCGAAAAACAAAGGACAAGGCACAATGGAATTTCGAAATTTTGACTTTTTCGATACCCACGGGTGAGAGATTCGAAAAGCGAAAAAAAAGTTGTTCGCGAATCTTGTTTGCATATTGTTACCAAAATATTTGGCTCTTCATCATCTGGTGTGCTAGTGATGCGCGCCTTTTGGTAGTGGGTGGTCTCAGACGTACAGCACTAAACCTCAGGGACCCAATATTTGGACTTAAAGAGATGATTTTAACGTATTACAATAACCGAGCACTTTTCACTATAATAACGCCAATGCTAAAATTGTTTGCTAGATTGGATTCTATGTGGACACATAAATGAGGCAACGGGATTATGCTGTTGGCTCAAAAACCTATTTAGCACTCCGTTTGGAAATAAGCAGAAAATGATTCCAGAACTTAAATATTTCATCATTAAAAATTGGGACAATTGCTTTCATAGCCCCATCAAACCGAAGGAAATTGCAATCCTTCAGCGCACATCTACTTGGCTTGATGAAAAAGGGAAGATCGTTTTCTTGATTTTCAGAGATGATGATTCAGCTCCCTTCCTTATTGCCAAAATTGTCAGAAACGAAAAGTATAGTGAATCGATAAAAAAAGAGTTTGAGAACTTAAGCTATATGCGGAATCAAGCTGCGGATGACTTTCGCACAACACTGCCAAGACCTATAAAGTTGGCGACAGTCGCTGACAAGCTGGTTTATTTTGAAGAAGCTGTACCTGGACGCAGTTTACCTTTTTTGTGGGCTAGTTCGCCTTTTTGGGCTAAGAGGAGAGCAATAAGTCGCTTGATGCAAAGGCTAGGCGAATGGCTGTGGGATTTCTACTGCAATATTGGGATTCAAGAAAAGCAACTGACTACAGAGGATGTCCAAAGGCTGTTCCTTGTGTCTTTTCGTACCTATGAGGCTAAGCACATGCTAGATTCCGTAGAAAGGGAGTTTTTATCAAAGCTTGAAGACTTGACAAGCAGTCTTGTGGGTACTACTCTTCCATTAACAGGATGCCACGGTGATTTTTGGGGTGGAAGTATTTTAGTAGATGAAGGGAAAATAAAGGTAATTGATTGGGAATTTTTGCGTCTGCCCCATTTGCCACTTTATGATTTGTTTACCCTCGCTATACACCCTGGGTTCTCCTTTGGAAAACTTTATGGAAGCACTTTGTTTTACGAGTTCAAAGGTTGCTTTCATAAGAATTGGTTTATAGACCTATTGAAAGTTACTATGAACCGCTTAAGCCAGAGATTGAATCTTGATGCTTCTATTCTAAGGTTACTATTCATCATGGTACTTATTCAATTATCCAACGAGCGAGATAGCACTGAAAACAAAATAGAGGTGGGCAACCAGTGGCGGACGTTTCTTAGATTCTACATGCAACGTGAGGACGAGTGTTATTTTTTGAAGAAGCATGTTCCTTAATTCTTAAAAATCAGGGAATGTCCCCTTTTGAGGTCCTGAAAGATGGTCACAGACACGAATATACCACGTTTCATCTATTTTGCTGGTGTTGATGGTTCAGGGAAATCAACTTATATAGACTTGCTTACTAAAGAATTTGAAAAGCGTGGGCTAAAGACTAAGAGAGTGTGGCTGCGGTTCAACTATCTACTCACTAAACCGGTTCTCCTATATTGTCGTATGGTAGGTTTGACTAGAAGACCAGTGCGGGGGGGAAGAAAAATTAGTGTGCACGATTTCTATAAATCTCCTTTCATAGGCAAAGTGGTTCAATATCTGCATGTTCTGGATACGTATTTGCGTTACTTTTTCGAGGTCCATCTGACAATAGGGCTTACTCATACTTATATTCTTAGCGATAGATTCGTCTATGACATACTAGCAGATTTCATGATTGAAAATAAAGATTTTGACTTGCCTAAGAAACTGATCGCGAGGCATTTGTTAAATCTTTTGCCTAAAAATAGAAAGGTGCTATATCTCTCCGTTAGTAAAGAGAAAATAATCAAAAGAAAGCCGGAAGTACTGACCGATGATGAAGATTTTAACCTTAAATACAGGGCTTACAAAAGATTAGAAGAGCATTTCAATTTCGATGTAATCGATAACAACCGCAGTTTGGAATCTGTCTATCCGTTAGTTCTTGAAAAGATTGGCTTGCAAGGCTTGAAATGAAGAAAAGAAAAGGCAAAAAGAAATTTGTTTGGCAACCTAAGAATAAATTGATTTATAGTGTAATGGCCAGTCCTCCAGGGGTGATTATCATCAATTGGATCTTTCAGGGTATCTTGGGCATGGATACCTCTGAAAGATGGTTTAAGATCGGTTTGGATGTTGCTCTGACATTGGTTTTGATTCCGTTTCTCTTATTTTCCTTTACATTTTGGTCCTCCGTGTTTTTGGCTCTCTTTTTTGCCCATACCATAAATTGGTTGTTCAATGGGCACTTATTTGTCATCGGGCGCTTTATAGGATTTACCTATAATTCTCCCAAAGGGATCTTAGAATATATGAAGTTAATCGAAGCGCGAGTGAAATATACAAGTTGCCTTCAAGGGGTTGTAATTTTTGGTAAAGTAGCGAGAGGTGGGGGTATTAGTAATACTTCAGATGTGGACATTCGGTTTGTTCGGAAAAAGGGCTTTTGGAACGCGTTAGCAGCCAATTTCTGGGGGATGAATGAGCGCACCCGAGCTCTGTTTGCTAAGTTTCCCCTGGATCTTTATGTTTATGATAACGTGAAATCACTTGATAGACTCCGAAAGGATGAGAAGCCGATTATCGTGTATGATCCGAATAAGGTGCTAAGAGAGAAATATAAAAAGCGTGGGTATACGATGTTCTGCGACGTAATAGCAAAAAAATGGGACGAAGAAGACCAAAAATCTGTATAGCCTGCTCTTCAGGAGGGCATTATCGGGAGGCGTTAAGAGCAACTGAGTTGGTAGATGGCATTAAATATTATGTGACATTCTGGGCACCGCATTTTGCTCAGGAAACCAAAGAGAAGCGATTCTATTTCATCACTCATCCTGGTAGGAATCCCTTTCGGTTATTTCGCAATATTATTGAATCCTACAGAATTTTAAGGCGAGAGAGACCGGACGTAATTGTTTCCACGGGTGCAGACGTGGCCGTTGCGACATGTATTTTGGGGAAGCTTTTTGGGACAAAGGTTATTTACATTGAGTGCGGAGGTCAGGTATACACGTCCTCCCTTTCTGGAAAGATAGTATATTTATTTGCTGACCTCTTTCTGGTTCAATGGCAACCTGCATTGAAAAACTTCCCGAAGGCAGTATATGGAGGGCCATTGTTTTGATTTTCGCAAGTGTTGGAACTAACCAATTGCATTTTGATCGGTTTGTGAAGGAAGTTGATAATCTGGCTAGCCAGGTCACTGAAAAAGTGGTAATGCAAATAGGATATTGTCTTTACAGGCCGAGGTATGCAAGATATTTCGAATTTTGTGACTTTGGAAAAATGTCCTGGTTTATCAAGAAGGCTAGTATTGTGGTTGCTCATGCAGGAATTGGCGTTATAGGCGAATGCGTCCGGTGCAATAAAGGTCTTGTCCTCGTACCGCGTGAGTATCGGTTCAGGGAAGCTGTGGATAATCAGGTTGAATTGGCGGAATATCTGGCTGAACGCGCGGAAAGTATAATTTGTGTGCGTGATGTGAGCAAATTAAGAAAGGCGGTCGAAATTATAAAGAAGATAACACCCTGCTATAATTTTGAGACCATGATCCCCGAGATAATCAGAGATTTTGTCAACAGGAAATTA
>SDBS01000431.1_pt1 | contig 40246 bp, 34 predicted proteins | sample 2277091 | NCBI WGS metagenome assembly SDBS01 (sample SAMN10404972, study PRJNA504765) | marine sediment metagenome | isolation source: marine sediment core GS10_PC15, 163 cmbsf | place: Arctic Ocean: Southern Knipovich Ridge | collected 2010
GACTAAAAATGCCCATCTTTCCACCCAGCGATGACTTCTACATCAAGAGGACCTGCTCCCCACCATGTAGCTGCATCTCCAACAACTTCATTAAATTCAGACCATGCAGAATGAGAAGGATAATTACACTTCAATTGAGCTACTATTTTCCCAATTCTCGTGACAGGGAAAATCCAGATTCCATCACTACCATCCACAATCTGTGAGAATTGCCGATAGTACCAATCAACACAACAAGCCATAATATTTATTGTTTCATCAGGGGAAGAACTCGACAATCGAGTTTCAATGACATCCAACAATTCGCAAAATGCCGCAGCCATCTCCCCAGCACAAAAATAGCTATCATATCGAACCCTTTTTGACCATTTCTTCATTTCTTTAAGAGCACTCTGCACTTCTTTAATCTTTAAAGGTTTTTTCGTATCTGTTTTAATTTTGGGACAATTTGGCAAACGTGCGTGAGTTACAAGGCGTTTACTAGGAAGTGCAGTATAGTTCACGATAATTCGTATCTTATTTACATCAGCTTCCAGTGGATATTTGAAAAGTCCATCAATCTCACGTCGAATATCTGCAGTTGAAGCCATAGAATCTCTTTTGATTTCTTATCTATAATAAAATTGATTTCATAGGTTAACTAATTGCAATCACGTTTTTATTTTATTTTTTATCTTCTTTAACAAATCCAATTCTTTTGCTTTCTTTTTCTGGTTGTACCATTAATTGGCGGATTGCATCAAAGACCATTTTGAATTTTTCATCATATTTCTTTTCAAACCTATTTATCTTCCGTGCTAATTCCTTATGAGTCGCAACCATCTCTCGTAATCGAATAAATGCTCGCACAACAAGAATGATGGTTTGGATAGCAATAGGACTATTTAACACTGTGGCGAGCATAACTGCTCCATGTTCGCTAAACCCGTAAGGAAGAATAGGCGAAAATTTAAGTCTCTGGAGGTGGTCGCAATTTGCGACCACCTCAGCTTTCTCCTTCTTTGATAGTTGGAACATAAAGTCTTTGGGAAAACGAGCACGATTACGTTTTACTTGTTCGTTGAGTCGCTTGGTTCTTACACCATAAAGTTCAGCCAGATCCCTATCTAACATAACTTTTTTACCTCGAATAAATAATATCTTCTTTTCTATGCGCTCAATTGGAATCAATTTATTTTTCATTTATCTTCTCCTATTATTCTTCTCCTTCTTTTAATAATCTCTCCAAAAAAGCTTAATCCCATATTACTACTATATACTCTTATTTTCATATTATGATAAAATCGGAAAGTCAAGATTTTTGCTTCCCTAAAACTGTGACTGTCTACTCCTTGCCCCGTTAGAGATAGGAAATGCTATAGACGATTTATGTCTGAATTTGCTCACCAAAGCGTTTCCGTAGATCACCGATTGTTCCTTCATAAAAGTAGTTATCTCTAACTGGGTCTTCAGCTTGGGTGTACTGTGAAATCCTGAGTCTGATGTGTCTGTTTTCTATTTTCTGTTTACTGCCCTTCAGTTCCGAGAACCTCAGGATCGAGGGATTTTCTGCCTTTTATGTGTAATGTGAAGATCCGACCATGGCATTTTCGTTGTTTTTCACTTTCTCACTTTCTTGCTATAGTCCCCCAACGGTCCCGAACATAGTGAGCGGGGAGTGAAACGAGGGGAAACAAAGAAAGTTAACTTCTTACAATCTTACTTCAGGATATCAAATAATCCTAAACTTTTCGAAGGGCTGTTTTCGTTCTTTGAAAATAGGGCGCTGTCCCCATTTTCGGAGCGATATTCAAAGTTCTAATTCATTAACCCAATCAGGTGTCTTTCCATCTTCGACTTTATCGTACTGCGTCCAATAAGGTTTAATATCAATTATGGGGGTGCCATCAAGAATATCCAAAGCCTTTACTTTTATCTTATTTCCCTCACGCCCTATCAGTCTTACAGTCGTAATAGCAATTGGATTTGGTCTTTTAGGACAACGACAGGCAAAAATACCCACAATTGGCACCTTTGGATTCCCTTGTGGACGATGAGTTATAACATAATCTTTGACCTTATCCATCCAATAGACAATAATTACATGAGAATAATCTTCTATCCCATTTAATGCTTCTGTGAATTTCTCATCCACAATTATTTCAGAAATTTCGTGAGCAAAATTTCCGAATCTTGGTTCTTTAATATTGTTTTTTGCAAAACCTATGGGTTTTAAATTAATTTCATTCATTGTATTCATATCTTACCTCCTATTTAAAAGTTTATGCCTATCATGCAATACCACCAGATTCTTTTTAATGCCAGCGGTGCTTGATCCAGTTGAACGGGGTAGGTTTTGTGACATCTGATAAACCATCATATACATCTTCCAACCTATTTTCCAATCCGACGGTATTATACATAAATTAATATGGAAAGTCAAGATTTTTGCTTCCCTTCAGCGGTCGTCTGTCAGTGGTCTTCGGTCGTCATTCTGGAGTTATTTCCATTTTCCAGCCTGACCCCCTTGGGTGGGCTGTCTTTCCCGGTGGACCCGTTCTCTCAATCTTTGTAGTCAAACTAAAATTAATAGTTCATAAAAAATACTTGACAAGAAAACAGAGTTGCAGTATACTTTACAAGTTAGTGTTTTAAACACTAATTGTTAGTATTTATAATACTATAATGAAAATTGATAGAACGAATATAGGGGAAATTTTTATTGCGCTTAATCATCAGGTTCGTATCCATGGAGGTTCTTCTACAAGTCTTGTGGTTTGTGGTGGAACAGCTCTTGCTGCGCTTGGTCTTATGAATAGGACAACTAAGGATACAGATGTCCTGGGAGTGATAGAGAAAACCATTGATGGACTTAAAATTAAGAAAATTGAAGAGTTTCCGGAACCACTTGTTAAAGCTGCCAGGAAAGTTGCAAGTGATTTTGGTTTACCTGATAATTGGTTAAATCTCGGTCCAGCATCACAGGTTGAAACAGGATTTCCTCCTGGATTTATTGGACGGCTTCAGAAAAAGGATTATGGAAAATATCTTTCTATTTATTACATCAGTAAAACAGATCAGATATATTTCAAACTTTATGCAGCTGTGGATAGGAATGATTACCATACTCAGGACTTATTCTCTCTAAAACCCACTGAAAAAGAGTTAGAGAATGCTTCAAAGTGGGTCTTGCCTCAAGATGTCTCAGAAACATTCAAATTAATACTAAAAGATTTTTTGGAAAGGAATGGGTATGTCAGTATCGCTGAAAGAATTTAAGAAAAAAACAAGGGATAAACTTCTTGAAATTCACTGGAAGCAATGGTCTGCTTTAAATGTTGCATCCCATGTTCCTGCAGAAAATTATTGGATTATTGACCTTGAAGCTTTAATTATTTCTACTCTTGTAATTGGTTTACTGGATAAACGTCTCCTATCAGCTTGTATCGAATGGTTAATAAAAAATGGGGAGTGGGTGAATTTTGCACGTCTCAAAAGGATCTGTAAAGCGTTTATCATACCACTTCCTAATATGAAAGGATCTCTTTTAAACCAGGATTTGCTAAAACTGATGGTAGATTGTATAAGGAAATTTACGCCCATTTCAATGAAGTTCCCCGATCTTGATGAATCAGAAGAAAAGGTCTTGAAGGAATACGGAAAGGTCTTTGGTGCATTTCGGATAAGGGATGTAGCGAAAAAACTGGAATTTCTCAAGCATCCGAGTCTTCTGCAATTGTTATTAAGAGGCTATTTTGGTGTGGATGCCCAAGTGGAGGTTTTTATTTATCTTTTCTTTAATGACTCTGGTAACTCAAACGCTATTGCTAAGAACATTTTCCATAATCAAAGAAATATATATACAATTCTTGAAAGGTGGAAAAGGGCAGAAGTGGTAAGAAAGGTTAATCGAGATTATTCTTTGAATAAGAAAAAAGAATGGCTTCGTGTTTTAGGATTAAAGAAAAAGTTTGGTTATTTAAACTGGGTTAATAATTTTCTTTTTTTTGATCAGTTGATAAGATCTTTTTCATTCCCGCAATGGTCTGATAACAAATATTCTCTTTCTTCATTATTTCGTGACCTTTTCACCGATGCTGCTATTGTCAGTCAGTCTCTAAACATACAAATTCCTGAAACAGCCGCCTTTAAAGGGGAACAATACTTTGACCCCTTTGCCACAGCTATTTTTGACATTCTTGAGAGACTTACAAAATACGATGATAGTGATTAAAAACAAGAGGATTCACCTGCCATATAAGTTAGTCCATTTGGCAGTGAACAGATTAGAGTGAAAACATAAGGAAAAAAATGGCTCAGATAATTGAAGATTTTGTACTTTTGTTATTGTATCTTACATGTTGGGAAGAGAAAATTGAAGATATAGACAAGCAAGTTCTACGGTCTTGGAAAGGTTATCCATTTGAAATACTGGATGAACTGACGGGGAAAGGATATATAAGAGGAAGTAAACGTGCTAAGTCAGTATACCTCACCGATGAAGGTATTAAAAAGGCTAAAGAACTAAAGAAGAAATACATCAAGTAAGAGTGAATTAATTCCAATTTTTTATTTTCTTTCCAGTTTCCAATAACTATTGACCATTAACTCTTGTGCACTGGTGACTTGTGCACGGGTGCGCCCAATTCCCTATTTCTATCTTTCAGCCTGACCCCGCGGGCTGGCTGACCCCGTTGGGTGGGCCTGACCGCATTTGCTATTTATGAAGATGTCAAGATTTTTGCGACATTGTGATAGAGGATTTGTCTAAAAAATGGGAGCTGTCCCTGTTTTTCTATTTCCTATTTTCAGTGGAGAAAATTAAAGCAATTCTTTAAAGCTTTCCACACTCAGACCTGTTTCTCTAATTATTGCTCTCAGTGTTCCTCTATCAAGCTCTTTGTGATCTGGAACTACTATCTGTGAAAATGGATTATCCCTTCTTAATATGATATGACTCCCAACCTGTCTCTTAACATAATATCCCACTTTTTCTAATGCCTTCACACATGTCCGTCCTGATATTACTGGTAACTTGCCCATCTCTACACAGCTACAACCAGAGTATTAAATTTCTCCTCCGGAACAGGAAGATTATCTTCCCTTAACGTCTCAATATAACCTTGAATTGCTTCTTTTATATTCTCTATAGCTTCTTCTTTGGTTTTTCCTTGACTAATGCAACCAGGTAAACTCGTGCACTCTGCAATCCAATAACCATCTTCTCCAGAATAAATTACAACCTGTCTCATTATGTTCCTCCTTAAATAGAACTTCTCTGTCTATCAAAAATCCACTTACTCAAATTAACATTGTTTAATACTATATTAAAATAACCTAAAAGTCAAGATTTTTGCTTAAGTGGGAATTTATAGTTTCAAGGAGTGACCCCGTGGGGTTTGTGTCTGTCCTCCGTCTTCTGATTTCTGTCCTCTGACTTCTGTTTTGTGACTAGTGACTTGTGCTCTGAAGTTCTGTCTTCTGTCTTCTGATCTGATGTTCTAATAATCTGTTTCTCTGATAATCTTCCTCTTACCCCGTTAGAGATAGGAAACGCCTTAAAGCGTTTCCGTAAATCTCCAGTTGATCCTGTATAAAAATAGTTATCTCTAACTGGGTCTTCAGCTTATGTGAAATACAAAAGTCAACTTACTCACACCCTAAATCTTATATCTTAGCCCGACCCCATTTCTTCTTTTCGCTCTTCGCCCTACGCTATACGCCCTACTGTCTTTCTTGGGACCTGACCCCTATTCCTTTCTAGCAACTGCAACCGTTCCGAAGGAACTACGACTGTCCTGAAAGGACTCCTACCGTTGCGTAGCAACAAATACCTATATTCTTGGACTTTCTTTCGTCCTTAGTCTATCGCTTGCCCCGTAGGCTTGCCCTTCGGGGTCCATCGGAGTAAAGGGCCTGACCCCTATTATTTCTTTTGTGTTGCCATGCAGCGCAACCATTTATCGAAGGGTCAAGAGGATTCTGATCAACTATAAAGTCATAAAGTCAAGCACCGTCCCCGCACTCCTGAAAACCATTTGATAAGACTTGCAGAGAACCCACTACTTCGGTCCTGGAATTTAGTGTGGTAGTGAATGTAATTTTCCATCTATTTTATACTCGGGCGACAAATCCGATTCATCAAACTCTTTCAATGAGCCATCTTTATTGTATTTTGCAGTTGTAGTGACCTTGATACGGTCAAATTTCCAGGAGCCCTTTTCATTGACAAATTTAATAAAGGTAAAATCGACCATTGGCTGATCAGGAACGAATCTTTCTCCAGAATCATTAGAATATAGGAGCGCTGCAGTTGGCCCTTTGTGTAGAACTTTAACAAGACTCAGGTCTGAAATAGCGGGACAGTATTGGGCCGTCTGTTTCATGAAGGAGATGAAAGATTTTTCAATTTTATTACAGTCGTTCTTACATAATGCGTATGCAGACGATGACATTGCGTTTCTTATTGTCTCTTCATTATCTGATTGTAATGATTTTACAAACTGAATATATCCACTCTCCAGTGTATTACGCAAATCTTTGTCCGATGAACTGGAAGTGCAGGAAGAATGAAAGAGAAAAAGAATTCCAAATATAGATAGAACTATTTTTTTCAAGCTCATATTATACCTCCCAATCATTTAATGTCATTTCTAACCTAAGTTTATCTGTACTAACCAAATAGGCATCACTTCGTTCGGCACCATCTCCCTTAGGACGGCCCCTTTTACCAAAGGAGCTGGGTCGTATCGGCTATTACATCTATCTGCGTCCAGCCTTTTAATCCAAAGGGTAAAGGGCTGTCGGGATTTCAATTTATTAAAATTCCGATACGATGAAATGAGAAAAACAGCTTGTATTAACCATATAATTTTCCTTTATTCCTATATGATAAGTATATACTTTTTTTAAAAGATGTCAACGAAAAAGTGCGAATAGAATTTTTGTATATTTGAAAACTAATAATAGCCTTAACATACAAGCTCACTGGATTTCACGGAGTGTCAGCGGAGTGAAATTCCAGTGCAGCGATTTGTTATGCCTTTCGACAGACAAATACTGCCTCCTCATCTTCTTCGGTTGATTTGATATTACCATAAGGGCGAAAACTTTCAATTCCTATAAATCCAGCATTACTCAGTAGATAATTAAATTCCTTTAGTTCAAAGTATTGTATGGAAAGCTCTTCAAATTCGTCTCCCACAATTTTCCCGTTCTGGATGAGCCTATATTCGCAGACGACATTATTCACTCTGTTTTCGGGAGAATAACTGCCTTGTGAACGACAAGTAATCTGAGCGCCGTCTGGGCGATTCACTGACCGAATACTCCAATCCTGCAGGCCACTTTCTTTGCCGTTTGGGGTTTCTATTTCAATAATCAATGTTCCTTGAGGGGTAAGGTGCTCAAAAAGCCGTTCAAGACTTTTAGTAACTAAATGTTGGTCGGTGATGAGACCAAATGATCCTGAAAGAATGAAAATCAATTCATAAGATCTGGAAAGGCTCATCGATTCAAGACAACCCTCGTAGAGTACGGGCTTAATATTCTCCCTTTTGCAGCGCTCACGACAAGCCTTCAACATGTCCTGGGAAGGGTCAAGTCCTTCAATTTTCACCCCACTTTGAAACAGAGGAATCAGAAAACGACCAGAACCTGACATGGGCTCCAGTACAGGCCCCTCAATGGGCGCTAAATATTTTTTGATAAACGACAAAGCGTCCTCGGGAGCCAAGGGTTTATCTAGATCGTAGAACTCTGTGCAAAGTTTCTTGTATGATTTCATAGGCATAACATGTGTTAGACTGCCTAAGTAATCTGATTTAATACTGTGATGATGTTGAAGACTGCGCTGACTATCGCGGCTTCAAAATTTACGAAATATTGTATTAAATTTTATCAGAAATTACGAACGATGTCAAGATTTTTGCTTCCCTTCAGCGGTCGTCTGTCTGTGGTCTTCGGTCGTCATTCTGGAGTTATTGCCATTTTCCAGTCTATCTACCGAAGCTATATCCTTCGAAGCTTTAGCGCAGGAGGATTGGCGCAGGTATGACCTGACCCCTATTCCTCTTCTATTGAACTTTGGTTAATATTCCTTCCCGGATGATGACAGCACCTGTTTGAGGATTTTTCGTTTTCATGACAACCTTCAGTTTTTCTTTCCCCCCTATTTTTATCTTAGTGAAGTTCACATAAAAGATGTTCCCTTTTAAGACATCCCTAAGAACAGCTATACGTCCCACTGCACTTCCTGCAATTTCACTGGCTCGATAGATTACAAGAACTTCGTTATTTTTACTTTGAGAAACCTGAAATACTCCTGCTGGCATCATTTTCATGGTCTGTCCCTCTACAACATTGGATTTTCCACTCACCTTAGTCACGATCAGCTTATCAGACTCAGTGCCGTATTTACCACTGAAATTATCGCAACTTTTCAACCACATATCATACTTTCTTTTGTAACTTGCATAGGACCAGGTCGCGACCCTGTCGATGGAATAAAACCCAGCTTGGGTTAACGTTAGATCCAGCCGACCTACCTCACTGGTCGGTTTGCACACTCCGAGCCAGGGATCAATGACATAGGCATCTTGCCAGTTGTTCAGGGTTTCTATTGTAATCTCTCCGGTGAAGCCTTTCGGCACTCCCCAGATGAAATAAATGTGGTCTCCGCAAGCAAATTCTCCAATTTCGTCTCCTGATTCCAATGCCATCATCAAGATATGGTAAACAGTATGCGCGTTTTCCTGGCAATGTCCAACTTCGTTTTGCCAACTCCAATGGGCAGCAGCATAGGGTTCATCAATATCCACTCCTTCTTGACTCCAAGCATCAAAACATTCCTTGTACATATTATATCTCTGGCTGGTTAAAAGTTCATTCTCATCAGGTGTGTCCCGGTTAAGAGAAATAATACGATTATCAACTACTTGAGTAACATAATTTGCTATTTCTCCTCTTGATTTTCCTTGAGCCATCATGGTCTTAACCGTCTTTACTGCATCAGATAAAGAAACAGCAAAGAGAGCTGAAGCGTGTAGCATCACAATCAGAAACACACAAAATATGAAACGCAAGACAAACATCTTTCTGTTCAAATTGAACATCATTGTAACCTCCTTTTATTAAGTTAAACACCCATCGTTATAAGAAGCTGGGGACGGTGCCCTTCAATATAAATATTCAGGACCTTCGGCACCTCTATTTAATTCGGTATCTTCGACTTGGCTTTGTGACATCTGATAAAACATCATATTCATCTTCCAACCTGTTTTTCAATCCGGAGGTATTATATAAAAGTTAATACGGAATGTCAAGATTTTTGCTTCCCTTTAGCTGTTGTGTGATGTACGAATGACTTTATCCTTTGCGTCCTTCGTCTATCGTCCGTCGTCCATCGGAGTAAAGGGCCTGACCCCTATTCCTTCCCTATTTCTCAAGTGTGAAAGCCAACTTACTCACGCCCTAAATCTTATATCTTAGCCCGACCCCATTTCTTCTTTTCGCTCTTCGCCCTACGCTATACGCCCTACTGTCTTTCTTGGGACCTGACCCCTATTCCTTCCCTGTTTGCTTCCTTTCAGCTTATGTGAAATGTGAAGACCTGTCCTCCGTAGCTTCAGCGCAGGAGAGGTTTATCAGCCAAAGCTCCAGCGTACGTAGGCGAAGCAACCCCATACTCACTTTCGGTCAATGTTAGATTGCCACACCCTGTGAAATACTATTGTGTACAGAACTTTTTCTATTTCACAGGGTTCGCAAAATGATAGAAAAGTTATAAACTGTGAAAAATACTAGAAATGATAATTTTTGAAAAGTGTCACAATTATTGAGGACTCCCTATCAACCCCCCTACGCAGAACAGAAAAATTTCGAAAGAAGCACACTTTATTGTATAAGTCACAAAAATATTTAATATATTTCTTGACATCTATCGTTAAATTGTATATTACCATAATAGTTATAGATAAGTTTTGGGGGATCCCTTCTTAAGAGGGGTTTCCCCCAAATTAGTTCTACAGACTCTCGTAAATGTTGTGGTAAAACCATAATACAACAGAATAAAATGCAAGAAAGTTTTTCACATTCCGAGACAAAACACCCAAAAAGCCAGTTGTTTAATGTGAATGATAACAATTAAACTTGCAAAATTCAGGATAATTAAGTATTCAGGAGGCCCACTATAAATATTGGCATTATTATTGGCAGGATTGGTGATGTTGATGGAGTTGCGCTTGAAACTGAAAAATGGATAGAGATTCTCAAGAAAATGGGACACAGAATATTTATTATGTCGGGACGATTTACAAGACATATTATAGAACCTGAAAATGAAACACTTGTTCAGATACTTTCCTTCTTTTCACCTGAGTGTGAATGGGAACAAAAAAGAGCGTTTTTTCTTCCAAGAAAGGAAGATCTCAATGAACTTCTTTATCATCTTGAATATGCCTCTAACAGGCTTGCTGTTTATATTTTTAAATGGATAATTTCCAACAACATCAATATACTACTTTCTGAGAATGCTTCTGCTTTACCATGTCATCTCTCTATGGGAATGGGAATAAAAAAAGTGGTTGAAAATACAAATGTCAGAATTGTATGTCACGATCATGATTTCTACTGGGAAAGAGGGAAAAGATATGACTCACCATTTGATGAAATAGATACGCTTGTTAAAAATACTTTTCCACTTATCGTTCCAAATGCCAGACATGCAGTAATAAATAGTCATTCAAAAAACATGTTAAAGGAAAAGTTTGGTATAGAATCAATTTTTGTTCCTAATGTAATGGATTTCAATAAACCGTATGCCAAAATAGATGAATATAATAAGGATTTGCTTTATAATATTGGCTTAAAAAAAGGAGATATTCCAATCTTCCAAGCCACAAGGATTGTGAGACGAAAAGGAATTGAAACTGCAATAGAACTTATTGAACGAATTAAAGATAATAGAGTGAAATTAGTAATAACTGGAAGTTATGCTGACGATGAAAGGTATGGCTATTATAAGGAACTTGTGCAACTTATAAAAGGTAAAAACCTTAATAGCCGCGTATTTTTTTCTCGTAATAAGATACTCAGTAAAAGAAGTAAATCTTCTACAGGTGAAAAGATGTATTCTCTGTCTGATGCTTATTCTCATGCAAAGGCTTGTACATATTTCAGCAGATATGAGGGATTTGGAAATGCATTTATTGAAGCAGTACTGGCAAAGCGTCCTATCTTTGTTAACAATTATAAACCTGTATTCTGGCCTGATATAGGTTCTAAGGGTTTTAGAACTGTGATGATTGAAGAAAATAATTTGACAGATAATGCTGTAGATGAAATTTGCAAAATAATATATAATGATAAATTAATTCAGGAAATTACTGAATATAATTTCGAACTTGGTAAAAAATACTTTTCTTATGAAGCACTGGAAGAAAAGTTGGCTGAGTTATTTGCTAATTTTTAACGCAGAGTGCGCGGAGTCATCGACACTGAGTAATTGTTTGTTATCATACATGCTCAAAGCGAAGTGAACGCGGAGAAAGATTATAAAATAAGTAATTATAAAAAAAGTTGATTTAAAATAAGCAATATTAGTATAGGCTTATTTTTAATGCAATGCTTCTTAAAGATGGAATTAATAGAATTGTATATAAATATGGAAAAGAACAGCTTAGAAAAACTCTGTGTTCTCTGCGAACTCTGCATTGGGTAAAAAAATTATGAGAAGTGTAAAAGAGATGATGTCTTCTCTCAGAGCAGAGAAGATAGAAACATGGTTTGACTTAGGACTTTACATTGACAGGATAAGAGAAAATAGAAATATACCTTCAACTGGAATATTTGATGATTTTGTTAAATTTAAGAAGTATATTGCTCATGGTATTGCGTTTGTAACTTTTAATCTTTCAATTGATGGTGTTTCCATTGAAATTGGGAAATATGCAAAATCTTTCAGGAAAATTATTAAAGATATACCAATACATTTTATCTATGGTGAACTCAATAAAAAAGTAGGAGAGGACATAATAGATCCATCTTATAAAAAATTTGAGATTCCTGAAATTGTTGGGTTCGATAATTGGAAATACTATAAAGATTTCTTTCATAAACCGCTTCAGCGAGGGAACGAAAATTATAATAGTTTAATACTAAATTTATGGGTTGAAGTTCTTGAGGTAACGGAGAAACTTGGTAAGTACATTGAAGAGAATAATATAAGACTTCTAAATTTAATTAATATTTGTTCAAATCCTGGAAATGTATCTCTTGCTCTTGCAACAGTACTTATTTCTGAGTTTATTGGCATACCTGTTATAAACAATAATCACGACTTTTATTGGGAAGGTGGTAACAGAAAAATTGACAGAGTAACTAAAAAATTAAAACCCGGACCAAGAGACCATTTCTTCCACAATTCACATATTGGCGAGGTTTTTTCTTTGATTGAAGTCCTTTATGCATGGGAATCTCGTTCATGGCTACAGGTTAATATTAATAATGTCCAGTCCCAAAAGCTTATTGAAATATATGGACATAACCCTGCAAATGTAACAGAAATAGGCACAGCAATTGATACAGAATATTACAGTATTATAAGTAAGAGAAAGGTATTAGATGGATTCAAACAATTATTTAATATTTTCAGTAAAGGGAAAAAGTATATTAATCCTCTAACGGTAAACGAAGTAATTTCAAAAAGGATAATGACAAGAGATAATCAACTACCTATTTTTATAGGTGGTTCTCGGGCACTATTGTTAAATGATTTTGTTAATGACAATTTTATTTTTCTACAGCCCACCAGAATAATATCGCGGAAAAAAATAGAAGTAAATTTTACGCTGGTAAAAAAATTATTTGCAAATAAGACATTTTCAAACACATTCGACAATAATAAAAGATTAAAATTGACACTGCTAATAACAGGGCCAATTGCAACGGGACACATAAACTATGCTGAGAAACTACTTTATTTATTTGATAAAATGTTAAAAGAAGTAGATTCCAGTTTTAGAAAAAGAATATTTCTTGGATTTACATTTAGTGAATTTGATAAACCATCATTTAAACAAAGATATAAGGAGCCACTCTCAGTACCTGAACTTTATAATATTGCCTCGCTTGTTCTTCTGCCAAGCGAAACAGAAGGGAGAGGACTGCCTATTATAGAATCATCTGCCTGTGGAACCCCAATATTTACTCGTAGATATTATCCGAAGCATGTATTTTCTTATGTGATTGGTGAGCATCTTCCATCTGAAGAGCGTTTTAAGGTGATTGAGTTTGTTGATGATAATATCGGAAATGAGGTTATAAATAGTGTTATAGACCATATACTTTATCCACAGGATTATATGATGGAAGCAGCTCATAATATAAAAATAGTTAAGCATAGATATACTCTCGATTCAATGAAAAAGAATATTGAAGATGTATTATATAAGTTATTTCTTCAGATTTGTAATAATTCAGACAATATGAAACTGGCAATCCGGACGTTAAATCAACATAATCAGATTACTGAAAAGTGTACTAAAGACCTTGAATATATCCTTAATACAAAAAATCGTCAATATTTACCAGGATATGGGAAAATGCGATTTATGATGTTTCTCAAGTCATTAATAGACCCGAGTTATTTCAGAGTGGAAGAACAACAGTTCAGGGGTATGGCAATGGAATTTGCAAGTAATCTTGTCAAATACAATTCTGACCCTACGCCACTTTCTGTGGAAAAAATGCACAAATTCTATAATGCAGTGGATAATTTATTTCTATATAGAAAGGGAGAAGTCTCAATCAGGATTGATCATTCGTTTGATTATAGACATAGAAACAAAAATCATTATCCATACAGAGACCTTACCTTCCAGGAACTTACAGGTATGATAACCATGCTTTTTAATAAAATTGCATTGCCGCCGCCAAGTATAGATTTTGGTCCAGAAGCGAGTCTTTTAGTTGATTTTGACCATGCAATACTTCAACTTACAAACAGTACCGAACTTGTTATTGACCATAGAAAAAGATTAAAAAGAAGACTTGCAGATAATGTGCCAATAGCATTATTTGCGGGCAATTATATAAATTATGAAATGGAATTCTTTGTTCTTCAGCCTTTGCGTAAACGTCTTGGGTTAAAAGTAGAAGAAGAACTTACTGCAAAACATCTTGAATCTGCTAAAAACATTGCGCCGATATATATAATCAAACATGATGTTCCCATCGGACTATCAATTACTGCCGATGCATTAAAGAGTTATATTTCAAGTTCGACAAAATCAGAAATTAAACTTTTATTTGAATATGGAATATGTAAGATAATTAAGAGTAACCAGGTAACAGTTGGAGTACATTTTGAACAACTTGGAAAGGAAGCTTTAGAATATCTTAAGGATGTAAAGGATAGAAATGGTTTTATTATTGCAAGTGGCGACCATTCTGCAATGATGACAGATATTGTAGATATTGAAACATTTCATATTGGAAAAGTAAAAAAATTATTAGCGTCAAAGATAATGGGAATTCCTATGGGAAGTGGTTACGTGTATTGGGTACCTGCTGGATTGAGAAGTTGTCTTGCTTATCCAACGCCGGTGCAGACCTGTAAAGATTTCAGCAATGCATTGAAAAGTCCTGTTTTTAAAAAACTCGCAAAAATGTATGGTGAAAAAAGGTTGCTCGATATTCTAAAACAAGATGCAGAAACAAATGGTTCACCTGTAATAAAAGTACTTAAATCCCTTGTTTTTGATAAGGGTAAGAAAAGAGATATTGCAACATCGCAGGTTATGGGAATTTATAAGGATGGCTTACCCTGGTCAGGTGCAATGGCAAAAGTCTCAATTAAAAATGGTCAAAAGAAATGGAAATTTAATATTATGGTTTGTGAAAATAATAAGACTATGTCTGTTCTGAAGTTTTGTGATACTTTTTATAAGAAAACCTTAAAAAAACCTAAGATTGCGTGGAATGCTGGTTATATATTAAATGCCGAACTTGTTGGCAAACTTGGTATTCCAGAATCATATATTGGTTCCCCACTTGGACTGATTATATCAAAAAAGAAGGTCTTATGTCCACCTCTATTTAATAAACCTGCTTTTGGTATCTTCCCTGATGGTATACTAAAAATAGAACGAGTAAACTCTTCTAAAGGAATTACTATAATTGACTCGGATAACGAGATTATCTTTACAAAAGATAATTATAACCTTTCAAATCCGAAAGATAAACCCTGCTTTTATGACTTAATGTACACCAATGAGTATATCAAAGGCGACGGAAGGGTTATATATCGCTTTTCAGGTAATGTTATCAAAGATATAATTCACACTAAAAAAGGCGAGAACGTTAAAATTTGGCCTGTAGGACTATCTTTCTCATTTCCAGAAAGTCTATGTCCGAAAGGCTGGGATAAGATAGGCAAAGAGGTTGTTTTCAAACTTCACTTCTGGAATAATATTGAATATGCACTTGAAGCTGGTCCTATGCTTGTAGAAAATGGGAAGGTTTGTATAGATATGAAACTAGAGGGATGGAAAACTACAAATTCTATCAAAACACAGGCATCCCGACTTGATTTCCTGGACATGCGCGGTCCTAAAATTGCAGTCGGACTTAATAAAGAAGGAAATCTTACCGTTCTAACAGTAAATGGTAGAATACGAGAATCCGTAGGTGCAACACATAATGATATGGCTGAAATACTTTTATCAAAAGGAGTAATCACCGGTATGGGGTTTGACCCCGGTGGAAGCAGTACACTTGTAGTGCATAACAAAACATTGAATATCTCTCCATATAATCATGAATATGAAAAAGATGTATATTCGCTTCCACCCGAATCAAGAGCAGTAGCAAGTGTAGTAATTGGCTGGCAGTAAATTAAAATATTAGAATAGGAACACAATGCAAAAAATGCTGAAGTGTACCTGCCCTGACGAAGGTCAGGATTCAGCATGACAATATACGGTGTCATTCTGAACTTGTTTCAGAATCTAAAAAAGACGAAATTCTAAAATAAGGTTTAACCCTGTCACAGGGCAGGTTTAAGCTTGACACAGTGCGATTGCTTTATTTTACCCCGTTAGAGATTAAGTCTTCTAATGGGGCCTGCCTACCGAAGCCGTGGCGTAGGTATGGCCTGACCCCTAGTTTTTCTTTTATCTCAACTTTATGATACTTATAGGACTAAGCCCTTCAACTTTTAGGAAATAGATACCTGGTTTAAGGTGTTCGAGAGTTACTGATTGATTATTTGTTACCTTTGCTCGATAAACCTGTCTACCAGAGAGATCATAAACTTCAATGTTTACATTCTTGTTATTTTGGATTCCAAATTCTACATGTATTTGATGATAGAATGGATTGGGAGCAACTATCAATTTCTGATTGATAACTGGTAGTTCATCATTTGGTTCTTCAATATTCGTAGGACTGTAATCAACCTCTACGTAAACATTTGTACAGATTGCATGACCGTAACTAGGTCCTCTTAGTCCTATACATACCTGAAGATTATTTATGTCAGACCATATCCAGGCTCCGCCACCAGGTCTCCCTATAACTTCAGAATACGTTGAATCCCAATATGGTGCGTAACCGTCTTCGACTTCTTCTATACCTGCTGTTTCAACACTATTAAGCCGTAAGTATGGTTGCGCCCAAACATTATCTCCGGGTGTCCCAGATTCAAAGGTAAAATAGACTGAGACAGAATTTATTTCTCCTGTCAATGAAATATCTTCCAGGGCGTAAGCATCTTTTTGTTGATCTGGAGTATCCGTATGAACTTTAGTGGTATCGCCATCGTGTGGGATATCGTCTACTTTATCCCAGTGTTCACCTGTATCAGGAAATTGATAAGTTATAAATGTATAATCACCTGTCCCATCTGGTTTGAGGATTACAACATCTGAATAAGCGATGGTGATGAAAATTGTGAAAGATACTAAAATAATGAATATGACTTTCATCTTACGCCTCCTTTCATTTAATCAAAGAGTTTCATATTTCAGTTTATCTCTTTTTAACATAAAGACAAAAAAAAATCAAGGTATTTGTAGAATTAGATTATAGTTTTTGTTTTTTTTCAGATCTTTAAGTCAAATTTTTGAGCCTTTCCCCTTCCGCGGTCTACGGTCGACCGTCATCGGTCATCATTTCGGGTTTACTTCCATTTTCCAGCCTGACCCCTATTCCTTCCCTATTTCTCAAGTGTGAAAGCTAACTTACTCACGCCCTAAATCTTACTTGTCCCGCCTGCCTCGTGCGCCCCATTAGAAATCCTGCATTTCTAATGGGGTAGGATATGGCTATATCGTATCGTGGTTAGAGAAAAGGAATGAAGCATTTTTGTAAGTCTCTAATGGAATATCTTATCCTGACCCCATTTTCTCAGTAATTTATTTTGTTACAATCAATTTCTTAATGAATTCCGTATCTTCAGCATTTACTTTCAAAAAATAAATGCCTGAATTTATTCCTTTCAGTAAGATTTTTTTCTCATTATTAAATTTTACCATATCTTCTACTTTTACTAATCTGCCAAGGACATCGTACATCTTTACGCTCTGCACCGCTGCAGGCGTATGAATTGTGAAAAATGTTTTTGCGGGATTGGGGTAAATCTGTAATGTCAAGCGCGAGACGTTCTGCTTTCGGTCTTCTTCTATTCCGTTTGCGTCCCGAATTACCGAGATACTTGAGCTACCGTAATTTGCTACATAGATTCGGTTTTGGACATCATTCCAAGTAAAAGTATAAGGCACATCTCCTACTGCAATCGTTATAATAACCGCATTGGTTGCGCCATCAATCACCGTGACATTATCGCTACCCGCATTGGCACAATAAACCTTGTTGTTAGTCGGATTATAGACCAAAGCACGAGGGTAACCTCCTACTGCAATCGTGGTAATGACCGCATTGGTTGCGCCATCAATCACCGTGACCGTGCTATCAGGGAAACTCCCCGTCCCATAATTAGCACAGTAAATCTTATTGTTGGTTGGATTATAGACCAAAGCATAAGGGCCATCTCCTACTGCAATCGTGGTAATGACCTCATTGGTTGCGCCATCAATTACCGTGACATTATCACTCCCATAATTAGCACAGTAAATCTTATTGTTGGTTGGATTATAGGTCAAAGCAAAAGGGTCATTTCCTACTGCAATTGTGGTAATGACCGCATTGGTTGCGCCATCAATCACCGTGACATTAGAGTAAAGATCAGTACAGTAGACCTTGTTGTTGATCGGATTATAGACCAAAGTCCAAGGCCCATATCCTGCTTCAATCGCGGTAATGACCGCATTGGTTGCGCCATCAATCACCGTGACATTATCGCTCCAATAATTAGCGCTGTAGATCTTATTGTCAGTTGGATTATAGACCAAAGCACTAGGCCCATATCCTACTCCAATCGTGGTAATGATCGTATCCGTTGCCCCATCAATTACCGTGACAGTATTATCAAGTAAATACGGCGTCCCACCATTACCACAGTAGATCTTATTGTTGGTTGAATTATAGACCAAAGCACTAGGCCCATCTCCTACTGCAATCGTGGTAATGGTCGCATTGGTTGCGCCATCGATTACCGTGACATCACCGCTCCAATAATTAGCGCAGTAAATCTTATTGTTAGTCGGATTATAGACCAAAGCACAAGGGTAAACTGCTACTGCAATCGTGGTAATGACCGCATTGCTTGCGCCATCGATTACCGTGACATTATCGCCCCCAGAATTAGCGCTGTAAACCTTATTGTTGGTTGAATTATAGACCAAAGCACTAGGCCCATCTCCTACTGCAATCGTAGTAATGACCGCATTGGTTGCTCCATCAATCACCGTGACATTATCGCTAACATCACTAGCACAGTAAACCTTGTTATGAGTCGGATTATAGACCAAAGCACGAGGGGTACCGCCTACTACAATCGTGGTAATGACCGCATTGTTTGCACCATCAATCACCGTGACATTACGGCTATAGTAATTAGCGCTGTAAATCTTATTGTTAGTCGGATTATAGACCAAAGCATAAGGCCCATATCCCACCCCAATCGTGGTAATGACTGCATTGGTTGCTCCATCAATCACCGTGACATTATCGCTAACCTCATTAGCACAGTAAACCTTGTTGTTGATCGGATTATAGACCAAAGCATGAGGCCCATCTCCTACTGCAATTGTGGTAATGACCGCATTGGTTACGCCATCAATCACCGTGACATTATTGCTACCCTCATTAGCACAGTAAACCTTGTTGTTGGTCGGGTTATAGACCAGAGCCGAAGGCTCATCTCCTACTGCAATCGTGGTAAAGACCGTATCCGTTGCCCCATCAATCACCGTGACATTATTGCTACCCTCATTAGCACAGTAAACCTTGTTGTTGGTCGGGTTATAGACCAGAGCCGAAGGCTCATCTCCTGCTGCAATCGTGGTAATGACCACATTTGTTGCGCCAGCAATTACCGTGATATTAGCGCTACAATAATTAGCGCTGTAGACCTTGTTAGTAGTTGCATTCCAATAAAGAGCCCTAATATCTGCTCCAGCAGGGATTTTAGCAATCTTTTCGTTACTCGTTCCATTAATTGCAATCACATAGTGTCCATCTTGGCCACCTACATATATCGTATTATTAGTGTCATTATAGGTGAAGGCTTGCGGACTATGAATCCCACAAAGGGAATCCGGAACATAGATCGTCGTCTCAAGCCACTGGGCTGATAAAAACAGAGGTAATAACAAAAGAAGGATGGCAGTGGAAAATAAATATTTCTGTTTAAAAACCATATTTCCTCCGTATAATGAGTTATTTAGGATACCCATGAGAGATTGGACTCGGACTTCAAGATACGCAGCATTATTTTACACACATTAAATTCCCTCTTCAATTTTCTGATATTATATATTGATTAACGCGGAATGTCAAGATTTTTGCTTTAGTGGGAATTTATAGTTTCAAGGACTGACCCAGAACGATGTTTCTTCCGTTGCATAGCAACCAATACCTACATTCTTCGACTTTCTTTCGTCCATCGTCTCTCGTTTTAGCGAAGCGGTCGTCAATCGAGTAAATGGCCTGACCCCACCATCACCCTTGGTTCGGCTTACTACACACCATCCTTGTTGACCAGCACGTTCGATAGCGTGCTTTGTTCTCTTTAACCCGTTGAATCGCCTTGTTTACCTGCGACATAGGCATCAGCTCGACTTTGGGCATAATACCATGTGCTTGCGCGAACATCAGCATCTCTTGCATTACCGCGCGGTTGCCAAGAAAAGATCCGGTGATCGAAAGCTCGTGCGACACGAGATCACGCGGGTGGAGAGCCACGGTCGGGAAGCCGAGAAGGACCAACTTCCCTTTTTTCTTTAATATCATCAGCATTTCCCCCCACTTGACTCCATCACTCGCCGTACACATCAATAGGTCCAAACCAAATTCAAGTTTTTGCAGGCCGTCCCTATCATCCAATGAGATGAAGCGGTCTGCTCCGAAAGCGAGTGCTTCCTTTTTCTTCTTTGGCGACGAGGAAATCGCCGTGACCTTGTAGCCCATTACGTGAGCGAACTGAATTGCGAGATGGCCCAGACCACCAACCCCCACAACGCCGACTTTTAAATCTGAGCCCCTGGTGCAAGTTCTGAGCGGAGAGTAAACAGTGACGCCTGCGCATAAGAGCACAGCCGCGACCTCGGACGGCATGCTTTTGGGAAGAGGGTATGCGAAACGACTGTCGGCGATAACCGAAGAGGCGAAACCGCCGTAAGGGACCCATGTTCCTGAATTGACAATATCCATGCAGAGATGTTCCTCTCCCTTTAAGCACCATTCGCATTTCATGCAGGAACGAGCCTGCCACCCTATGCCTACCCTGTCGCCTTCTTTCAGTCCGGATACAGCAACGCCCAGCGCCGACACGTATCCGACGATTTCATGGCCGGGTACGAAAGGATATGTAGTTATTCCATAATAGTCGTCGATGGCGCTGACATCAGTGTGACAGACACCGCAATGAGTAATCGATATGCGGACATCATGTTCCCCCAGTTTAGGTGCCCTGTAGGTGAATGGTTTGAGCGGTTTTCCCGGCGCTCTCGCTGCATATCCATGGATGGTTGATGCAGACTCTTTCCTATGCATTTCTTCTCCTTTTTCCACTTCTCACTTGCTGCTTATCATACTATCTTCTTATGCATACACCACATCAATTTTACCTTTCGTCACTGCTATATAATATGAGATTTTCGAACGAAGTCAATCTGATGTATCGCTGTTTGGGGTCATCAGGGTCAAATCTAAACATTGGTTATATTATTATCACTTTGCAATAAAGTCAAAATTCTCCTGCTTGCTTGGACAACATTAGCAGAAATTCATGAAGATGTCAAGATTTTTGCTTTACTTCAGCTTATGTTAAATGTGAAGCCAACGGTATCGAATCATATGAGATGACCTGTCCTCCGTAGCTTCAGCGCAGGAGAGATTTATCAACCAAAGCTAAAGCATAGGCAGGACCTGACCCCACCGGATGCACATTCACCCTTTCATAAATTCAATTAATTCGCAGTGTCCAAGTATATTCGTCTTTTCCTATTGTTCTAGTAACATTATACCAATAATGACCGGGTGGAGGAGGACCAAAGGCTTCCATAAAGGTGCTTTCCGTCTGAGGAAAATCTCCCATACAGAGTTTCTCGCTTTGTGGACATAAACCCGCATAAGTATATGCAACATAAATCCGAACATCTTCATTGGTAATATTCTCCACATAAAGAGTGAATGAAGATACTATGAGAGTCCACGTATAACTATCGTTCTCTATATTCGCCACAAACACATCGAAATCAGTATATCCATCAGTCTTAGCCTGTAGATGAACAGACTGGTCTTGTGCGAAATACCCGATATACTTCTTTGTATATTCTTCAACGTCCTCTTCATGCTCCCCATTTACAAAGATTGCATAATTGTATTTCGTCTGATTATCGACGTAAAGTGCAAAAGGAGGTGGGGCAGTTGGCCCTTTTGAACAGGAGAATAATGATGGCAGAATAAAAATCGCGCATACAAAGAGCTTTAACATTACACTCAGTAAATCCACTTTTGATCTTCGATGTATCATAAAATCTCCTCTTTTTCTTAAATTCCGGCAGAATTTGCTCACTTCCATCGTGATTGTACGGGGTGTTTATACAATGCCCACCCACCGAAACCATGGCGTAGGTTGACCTGTCGCCTTTTTATTAAAAGGCGTATCTATAACCAATAGAAAATTTTGGCCCATTACGTCCTTCATCTTGTACGTAATAGCCCTGTTCAAGCAGCTTTATAACATCAAAATTTGACGACACAATATATAATATGTCAAAGTCAACTCCATGGGTTCTTGTTTTACCCAACATCCATTGTGCGCCGAAACCAACTGAAGTGCCAGTGTAAGTTTTGCACTCTTCAGTTGTGAAAATCCAGATAAATTCTGTTATCATCACAATGGTATTTGTACCGTAGTAACCGGAAATCCTTGGTCGAAACGACCATGTGGAAGGAACAAGAAAAAGCTTGAGACCAGCATTATATGCCATACCTGCTATAATAGACGTTCCAACTCCTCCTGTTATGTTTAAGTTCGGAGCCAAATTTATATCAAGATTTAGTCCAAAGAAACCATAAGGAATCCCAAATCCTACACCAATGGAATGCCTTTTTGTTCTACATGGAGCTATATCGCCTTCTTGTGCAATTAAAAAAGAAATTGCAAAAAAAAGAATTATACAGAAAGCCCCGACAGATATATTTCTTCGATGTTTCACTAACCAACAAAACTAATAGGATTAAACAAACTAATTCAACAATATGTAGCTCTTGTATGTACTCTATCAAATATTTATCGGAATGTCAAGATTTTTGCTTCCCTTCAGCGGTCGTCTGTCTGTGGTCTTCGGTCGTCACTATGGAGTTATTGCCATTTTCCAGCCTGACTCCTATTCCTCTACAGTTGTCTTGCCTCCGAATGATCACATGTTTCACTTTCGGTACTTTGTGCCATGTAGGAAAATATGGGTCCAGTTCTCTGTTATTGGTTTACCTTCATAGTAAAATTCCACACCATCAACCCACTTTCCCACGTAGTCTGGCTGCAGGAAAGTGTTCACCAAAATATAGGTTGTCCTGTGTCCTCCGCATGAACCCTGAAAGTATAAACTCTTCCAGCCCCATGTCTTTTCTTTTGATTCGCGTAATTCCACGATCGCAATTCTCTTACCAGCCTGTTGTTCAATCCTTTTTACTTCAATTATTCCTTTCTTGAATTGGTATTCCATGAGAACATCAGCAACCAGTTTTAGTTTCTGGTTCAATGAATAATGCTCTGGTATAGCTAAACAAAAACCAACACCTTCTACATCTGCGTTGCCGCTATATGCATAAAATCGCAATAAATCTCCCGGCATTTCGCCTGGAAAAGCCACAAGTTTCTTTTCCAAGCGAACAATCCTCTCTTTCAAATCTCTGATGAGCACGTCTTTCGATAGCAAATCCCAAATAGACTCATCGTATTTCGCATCAATATCTTTTTGTTTCTGTTTTATTGATTTGATAACAGAAAAATGCCACACATACATCACTGCAGTAACTACCAAAGCAGTTATAATAACCGCACCAACCATTTTACGTAACTTATTAATCTGTGTCATCCTTTAAACTCGTTTTCATTATGTCATTTTGCAAATTCAAGATTTGAGCCTGCCCCTCCCGTCACTTATGTTAAATGTTGAGACCTGACCCCTATTCCTTCTCGAAGCACCTTTACGTTGTGATTATATGGGGTGTAGCTTTAATGGGATATCTTAGCCCGAACCCCCATTTCTCTCTATCTTATCTTTAATACATAAACATCTTCACCCGTGCTCCCCACAATGATGTATCCACCATCATTTGTTTGCTGAACTGAATGCCCTGAAGCATACCCCGTTCCATTGTAGGTCTTCGACCAGAGTTTATTTCCATTAGGATCTGTTTCAATAAGATAGACATTACAAAAACCAGAACCAAAGGACTGAGTATACCCAACAATTATGTAACCACCATCAATAGTCTGCTGCACTGAACAAGCCTCATCCCCACTTGTACCACCGTAGGTTTTTGCCCATAAAGCGTTTCCATTTGCATCGGTCTTAATAAGGTAAACATCACTCCAACCTTCGCCAAATGATTCTGTCGTTCCTGCAATTATGAATCCGCCTTCATTTGTTTGCTGAACTGAACAACCTTTGTCAAACCCCTTCCCTCCAAATGTCTTTAACCAGACCAAATTCCCACCTGTATCCATCTTCAAAAGACAAACGTCACCATAATCGCCGCCTAAACTTGTAAAACCGGCTACAATGTATCCACCATCTAGGATCTGGAGAACTGAGTATCCAATACCACTGTATTGCCCTCCAAAGGTTTTTGTCCATTCTATATTACCTTCTGAACTGGTCTTTATAACATAAATATCTGCATATCTAGTTAAGTTCGTAAATCCTGAAATAATATATCCACCATCAAATGTTTGTTGAATTGAATAAGCTCTATCAAGGGAATCACAACCAATGCTTTTTGACCAGAGGATATGACCATAAGAATTAGTTTTTATTAGATAAACATCTTCATTCCCCGTATCAAACAATCTTGTGCTTCCTGCAATGATATATCCACCATCAGAGGTCTCTTGCACCGACCTGCCGTAACTAGTACCTCTTGGTCCATATGATCTTTCCCAAATCAGTTTTCCATAACTATTCAACCTAATAAGATAAACATCAGAAAAATCATAAACAGATGATCCACCAACAGCTCCCGCAATAATAAATCCGCCATCTGATGTCTGTTGAACGGAAAACGCACAATCGAACAATTTCCCCCCAAAGGTTCTCTCCCAAATTATATTACCTGGAGGCACAGGTTCAGTTGTCTTTTTTGTGCATGTAACAAACAGAAGCGGAAACAGTAAAACAAAATGAATCACTTTCACAACATTACCTCCATATCTTTCGATTTCAAACACTCGCTATGTACTTGAGTAAAGATTAGCTACTTCCAAACTTAACTTTCAAACTGACATGAGACTTTAACCTTAAGGTTTTATTTTTATTAAGTAGACATCATATACAAATTCACCATACGTACCTGTGCGTCCTACAACTACATAGTCACCATCTGACGTTTCTTGTATTGAATAACCATAATCTTGACCAGTTCCCCCATAGGTCTTTGTCCAGACAGTATCTCCTTCTAAGTCTGTTTTTACAACATAAACAGAGTATAGTCCTTTTCCAAAAGAACCTGTATATCCTGCGACGATGTACCCACCGTCAGAGGTCTGTTGAACTGAGTAACCCACATCTTCTCTATCCCCTCCAAAAGTCTTTTCCCATAAGAGAGCACCATTAGAATCCGTCTTGACAAGATACATATCATCATCCCCTGCACCATATGACTTTGTTAGCCCTGCAATAATGTATCCACCGTCTAAGGTCTGTTGAACTGAATGACCTTCATTCTGCTGCTGGCTATCCCCACCATATGTTTTTGTCCAAAGAGCGTCCCCTTGTGCGTCTGTTTTTATAAGACACAGTTCATACCAGTTACTAACTCCAGTAATGATATATCCTCCATCTAACGTCTGTTGAACAGAATAACCACAATCTCGCTTTTCGTTACCATAAGTCTTTGTCCAGAGTGTATCTCCACTTGCATTTGTTTTTATTAGGTAAATATCATTATTCCCTGCACCGAAAGGTCTAGTGTATCCTACAATGATGTACCCACCATCAATAGTCGTTAGAACTGAATAACCTTCATCATCATTATCTCCGCCATATGTCTTTGTCCACAGAATATCACCATTTGGGTTTGTCTTCATCAAGTAAATATCACCATAAGTTCTTCCAACAACTATGTAGCCGCCGTCAGGAGTCTGTTGAACAGATCTGGCAGTATACTCATCATATGATCTATCCCAGACTAGTATACCTTGATCATCAATCTTCATTAGATAAATATCACCTTCATATAGACTCCAATTACCAGTAAAACCTGCAATGATAAACCCACCATCTGATGTTCTTTGAATTGCATAACCAGAATTATACATTTCTTTTCCAAAGGTTTTCATCCACACCAGTTCTCCTTTTGAGGTTTCTTCAGGCTCAGTTGTCTTTTTTGTGCATGAAACGATTAGAAAAATACTCAAAAGGGTAACAAGTATTACTTTCATTACATCACAAAATCTTATTCTGCTCATTCTCTCCTTCATAACATACAACCATTGGTTACTGTGTCAACTGACCAATTTGACTGATCAGACTAATAGGACAATTTATTTTCTTCTCTTTAGACTATATCAAAAAATTATTGGAATGTCAAGCTTTTTGCTTTAGCAGCTTATGTCAAATGTGGAAGCCAACTTACTCACGCCCTAAATCTTATATCTTAGTCTGACCCCATTTCTCTCTGAAAGAGGATTTGCAAAAAAATGGGCGCTGTCCCTAGTTTCGAGGGAATCTTACCAGATGCTTGCAAGGATGTCAAGATTTTTGCGATATTCAGATGGTGGATTTGCTAAAAACGGGCGCTGTCCCCATTTTACAGTTCGGAGAAGCATTCTCCTCGACCCACGCGAGCATAGCAACAATAATTGAACCAATCAAAACGTTCTGAGTGTCGGGGTGTAGTGGGTGTATGTTGTTGAGGTGACTCACTCCCTCATTCACAATTCTCTCCAAACTCCTATGAAGTTTCAAATCAGTCAGGACCATCTTGTTTCCTCCTTTTAATATTGCTGGGTTTGTTTGCAAAACATGTATCGTCAAACCCCGTCCCCTAACACTAACACAAGTAACTACTCAAAACGAAGAGTTATTATGCACTCCTTCAATGCTTCTACAACTTTATTAAAGTTTTGGCTAAGGCTACCCAACTTAATAAAGTACTTGGCATCTAACTTATTCCCGCTCCAAAAGAAATCTTCTCTTTTCCATCCTCCCTTTTTTAGTGTTTGCTTGATGAAATCCTGCTTTTTCGCAAAAAGCCGTCCCACATTCTTGGGCGGTATTATACCTTTTGAAATCCAGTGAATATCAAGCTCAGTGACGCGTTTTACCTCATGGGCTGTAAGGCAAACATCAAAACCACTCACAAGGCTAATTTTTCCCATCAGCTGATTGTTATCCCAAACATACCCATCTTTCCCCAAGCATCTAAAAAGCAGCTCATCTGTGAGAAAATCAACATATTCATATTTCCCAGGTTCATTACAAACATTGTAAATCCTCTGCAATTCCGCATGTATTTGTCCCATTTTCAATCTCGCCTTTTGATTGTAGACAGTAGAATTATATATGAGCCTTGCAATTCGGGTTGAAAATGATCTGTATTCTCCGCAATCTGTTCTTCTAAGCTGTTCTTTGAGATATTCTCGGTAGTCCCTCCGCATATAGTTGTTCCGGTCAGGATCTTTTCCTGAAAATAGATAAAACAGGGTCATTCCGAAACCGAATGAATCCACCAACGCATTTCTTGTGGATACACCCTCAATATCCATTAATTGCTCGGGAGCATGATAATTCATATCATCGGGTCGAACTGATTGACCAAAAGCTTCTTTGTGCCATGAAAGGTCGAAATCCAAAACAACAACCTTAAAGTCCCTTCTATTAGGTTTGTAATTCTTGAGCATTATATTGCCCGGTCGTATATCACGATGCAAAACACTTTGCTCAAGATTGTGTCCGTTCCTCAGAATATTCGCTACATCGCATGCAATCTTTAGCTTATCTATAAAGCTAAGTTTACCACTGAAACAAACATCTCGCAAGTCTGGCCCATCTATTAGCTCCATCACAACGCATGGTGGTATTTCATACGCTTCTTTGTAAGGCACCACACCATAAACACTATCCTTTGTAAGAATCTCCATTGATTTTACACCCCTCCTAAAGCATTGCAACATACCCTTTATTCCCACCCTTTCGCTCCTGAATTTCTTGACAGCAAATTCATCCTCACCCTTCATTGCTCGAAATACCGCACTAAAACCACCTGATCCAATCAACTTTATCAATTTATAACCGAAAATCTCATCGTCCTTGGAGGCTGGTTTCGCATAGTCTGCATAATGAATAGCTCGAGAATATTTATCTCGAAATTTCTCGTACTGCATGTACGCTTTCTCTGTCCCCGACTTTAGAATCTTTGCAGCATGAGCATTTAGTGTTTGACGAATTATCTCCGGTCGCTCTGTCGCAATTTTATCAGGATTCGGTAGCTCAAGCATAATAGGCACATCGGTAGGTTTTACTGGAGGAGGAACTTCCTCTTTGGGCAAAAAACATATCATTTCTTCAAAGAATTTCTCCAATTCAGAATAATCCCCATTTACTGATTTGAATCGTATTATGTTTACACCATTTTCTTGAGCCCAATTCTCTGTCTCATCATCTTTTCTGTCAGTTACCCAAAAATGGGATCCAAGGCTTATTCCTTGCCTCTTAATATTTCCAAGAAAACTACTCACAGCAACATCATCTACGGTAATTCCAAGAAATAATACTCGAAAGGAAACAAATATGGTCTCAATAAATCTCCTGTATTTTCCATCATTGACTAATCTCAATAGCTCTGACTTGCGAAATACCCATGATTCTCTATTTCCATGAATGCCATGCAAATTAACCACAAAACGCAAAGCAGAATTCAGCACGTTCAGTCTCTTTCCAGCATCCAGCCCATTCAACTCATTCAGGCTTTCATTGCTTTTTTCCAGGTGGAATGATTTAGCTGCAAGGCCATCAATATTAAGTGAAATTACACCTCTCGGATTAAGACTCCAAATATATCTATATCCACTTGGAACTGAAACTTCTGCAGATGGTGTCAATTTCTCTCGTACAATATCCTCAAAAAGCTGTTTACCAAGCGCCTCTTCCAGCAGGTCAAAAGCAAGCCATGTGTCGCTTGTTGCCTTTGAATCTCTTATCTTCCTTCGGATTCGTTTTCGTCCACTTGGATCAAGTGTCCTAGATTTTGCGTATGCTTCTTTCTCCAAAATGGTTTTGAGTTCCCGCCACGTAGGAATATTCGCTGGAGCACTTATTCCGGATCCCATCCAAATGACCAACTGAGATGTGTTGCCTGCGATTATTCCGCGCAACAATTTAAATTCAGGCTGATCTTTGTTAAACATTCTTCCTCCTTTCATACAAATTTCTGCACTTTGAACTTAAAATCAATTCAAAATTGAGAGAATTGGTAATTTGCAGCGTGCGCTGGAATAGTTGCAGATTCAAAATTTACTAATTCTTGTTGAGGAAATACTAGCAGAAATTCATGAAGATGTCAAGATTTTTGCGTCAGCAGTAACTAAGCAGCAAACAAATAGGATACCTGCCCTCCGAAGCTCCTGTCCACCGAAGCTTTAGCGTAGGTGGGTTAGCGTAGGATGATCTGACCCTTATTCCTTCCCTTATGTTAAATGTTGAGACCTGACCCCTATTCCTTATTTCTCTTACCGAATGTATAATCCAAATATTTGACTTTCCCGCAGATAAAGCATAATAATTTCATTCTTGACAACATTTCCGACTCAAAAAAAAGAATATGCAAATGAACTTATGATTTTGAAGCTTGTAAGGAATAGTTACGCCTTCAGAATTTACTCCATATTATGGGAATAATACAGGATTTTCAGAATCTTGTCAAGGTGGAACTTGATGATCTCAAGTGCTAAATTCTATTTCCTTACCTGACCCCAGTGTCTTCGCAAGTATAACTGTTTTCATTTCTTCGTCTTTAATTCGCTGGACGCAAAAGTACTATTATTTCACTTTTATCACCAACATTGGGAGAAATATTAATAAGGGCTTCACGATTTCCCTTTTCAAAATAGAGAGAACTTTTTTTAGAATTTTTATATGAACCTTCTATTACTTTTTTCCAACCATTCTTTGGAAGATTGTGCTCATAATAATTGTCTACTTTGTTTAGATTATCCATTGTGGAAAGAATTATTTCTTTTTCTTTCCCATTAGTTGTAATTTGCAATTTTTCCCCTTTTGCATTAGGATATATTAGTTCGTTTGGAAAGGGATTTAATTTCAATCCTTCTTCAAACTCTTGTCCAATCCATTTGGAATTAACACTAGTATTATCTGTAGTAGCTCTTCTTTCCGCTGAAACTATTCTCTCGACATTATTGGCTATCTCACGAACCATAAGTGGGGAGTAAGTATAGCTTTCTTCAATTTTTCTTAGTTTATTGATAATATTTAAAATAATACTATGCAATTTACTTGTTAATTCAATGAACATTTCTATTGAAAGTTCTCTAATAGTATCATATTGCCTCTCACCATCCTTATCTCTGTGGGCTGCAATACAGTTCCTAATCTCTTTTAGCATATTACTACGTCTTTTCCTTATACTATTAATGTCTTTTCCTATAGCATGAAATGCCTCAATGTGCTCTTCTCCATTGGGCAAATTACCAATGATTTCCCGAAACTGCTGATCAAACACACTTGGGTAATTCTGGATAAACTCATAAATCAATATTACTAACTGCCGCGCGTAGACATTCTTCACATACTCGTCTTGCTCTAGAACTAATCTTGATCTCAATACTGTCAAATCCATACATAAAATGGAGATGTACATCGCAATGCGATTCAGCTGCCCAGAGGTTGAGATACCTTTCTTCTTTGCTCTTTGGCTCCCCTTCTTGAAAACCAATAGTGAACTCTTCACTACTCGGATATTCCTGCGTATATTGCGATAAAGTAACAATCATTTGTAGAGTGTGAAAAAATTGGTTAAGAACCGTACCACTCAGCATCCCCTACTTTCATTTTTTTATCGACCTTACCTTATCTAATTTAACAAAAACATACAAAGAAGTCAAGATTTTTGCTTCCCTAAAACTGTGACTGTCTTCCCCCTGCCCCGTTAGAGATAGGAAACGCCTTAAAGCGTTTCCGTAAATCTCCAGTTGATCCTGTATAAAAATAGTTATCTCTAACTGGGTCTTCAGCTAGTGTGAAATGTGAAAGTCAACTTACTCACGCCCTAAATCTTATATCTTAGCCCGACCCCATTTCTTCTTTTCGCTCTTCGCCCTACGCTATACGCCCTACTGTCTTTCTTGGGACCTGACCCCTATTTTCCCCTCTGTTTATGAAGATGTCAAGATTTTTGCGATATTGTGATAGAGGATTTATCTAAAAATTGGGCGCTGTCCCTATTTCCACAAGAATAACCACAGCAAAGATCAGGGTACCAAACACTGCACAGCAAAAAAGTCCAACGATTACACTACCACTCATTATTAAGTCCTTAATCCAAATTCAAAACATTAGATACCAATTGCAAGACTATATCTCGGATATCGGGGACGGTGCCCCTCAATATAAATATTCGGGACCTTCGGCATTTCAGTTCTTCAATATCGTTGACTTGACTTTGTGACATCTGATAAAACATCATATACTTCCACAAACCTATTTTTCAATCTGGAGGTATTATATAAAAGTTGAAACTGAATGTCAAGATTTTTGCGATATTCAGCTTATGTTAAATGTTGAGACCTGACCCCTATTCCTTCCTCACGTGGTGATTATACGGGGTTTAGCTTTAATGGGATATCTTAGCCCGACCCCATTACCTTTCTGCTTCTCTTCACCTTCATATTCTTCGTCGATACACAATATTTGCATACCTTTGCGTTTAATTTTAGACTCTTCCATTTCTAAATCTATTTTTTCGATATCAGAAAGACTCAACATTTGCTTTGATAAATTGGGAGCATTCCTTTTATCCAGACTAAATGTTAATACATCTTTGAAATTATTAAAGTCCATAACTTCAATTTTTTTAACATTTTTGCCTCTTATTTTTCCTGGACTTGAAAAATCTAAAATTAAATATTTTTTTTGAATTACTGGAAAAGCAGTAGGGCGTACAAAGTAAGTATTCTCGAGTAGATTCGGACTATTCAACCAAATTTTTTTGAAAGTCTGGTAAGGAGGAAATAAATACCACACTCCATTTGGGTGTTGCTGGCTTCTCCTTCTAAGTATACTGAGCTGTCTTATATTTACTGAAAAGGTGCTGGGTGGATACTCTCTCCATGGTGACTTAATCTGAAAAATAATATATTTACCACGTGATATACCTCTTGTTTTTGAGTCGTAAGCCCGCCAACGTTCTTGCCTTGTTGAAGGTCCTTCCAGATATGCTCGTTTGTAAAATTGTCTAACAAACCGTAATATTTCTGCTGAGATATTCAATTCTAATGTTTTTTCGGTGACTATCCGTCTTGCCATCCTAACCTCCCATATTTATTTCCTCTACGAACAAGCCATACACTCATTTTACTTCTTTTCTAAAAGTTTCTCACAATAATACTGCAATTTTTACATAGGTGATCACATTGCAGCTTCTATTATTTTGCATTATCAAATGCCTCAAGTAACTTTGGTTCTAGCTTCTTCCGATACTTCTTTACTAGCTTCTTCAACAGTGATTGTGCCCTCCAGCTCTTGTGGATTTGATCGTTGTTAATAACATGACCTATAATCTCTTTTATTTGTGTCATCGAATAGTTTTCGATTTCTACTATAATTTCCGCATTCTGTGCAGCGTCATCGAAACTCCAACTCCCCCCTAACTTCTGAATTACTATATCCCTCATGTTCTTGCCTAAAACCGGTTTGGATGCTATAATTTTTATAATATCGAAGGCTGTTTTCTGTATGTCCTTTGAATTAACTTTCAGTGCTTGAAATCGCGAAATAAAACCGTAAGGATCCTTTGTGTATTTCAATGGTATTATTAGTTTATCATTAAAAAAAGCGATACCAGATTCTTGATCTACCCATTTGGATTCTTCGAAAGATTTAGTTAGTAAAGGTAGAAATATATCACATGCCTTTAGTTCAGCAAGAATAACATCTACCCATTCTTCTGATGGCGTGATATCCTCATGAGCTAAGAACACATCTAAACCATACTCTTCAAGTTCATGCTTGATCTGACCAGCCAGATTTTTATCCTTACTTGAATAACTTATGAATGTTTTCATCTATTCTTCTCCTATCCTTCTTCTAAATCTCCATAAATACTATTGAATTGATCAAGGGCGGATTCGAGGTTGTCAGCGATTTCACGAGCGAGGACATCAGGTGCAGGTAAATTTTCTAGGTCTTCAAGGCTTTCATCTTTAAGCCAAAATATATCAAGACTTACCTTATCTCTTTGCATTAACTCATCGTAAGTGAATGCTTTGAATCGTTCTGCTCCTTTACGATTATGGCGGTTATCAGCATTGTAGCATTTTATGAAATCCTGTAGGTCTTCGAGTTTTAAAGGATTTTCTTTAAGCGTAAAGTGTTTGTTGGTTCTTAAATCATATATCCAGAGTTTTTCTGTCCATGGTTTTTCGTTCTTCACTGCTTAATTCAAATCGTTCTGCTAATGTTTCAATAATGTCCCTGAAATTATGAACGTTTCTATCGGAGATAGATTCTAGAAAAGGTAACATTAACGATTGATAGTCAGGTATAGCCATTTTATCCCTCCTTTATCTTGCTATGAATTTAATTTCCCAATCTTGTAGTATTATATAGAAGCTAAGATGTGAAGTCAATATTTTTGCTTTTCTTCAGCAGCTAATGTGTAATGTGAAAGCCAACTTACTCACGTCCTAAATCCTACTTGTCCCGTTAGAGACAAGAAATGAAGCATTTCTGTAAGTCTCTAATGGGATATCTTAGCCCAACCCCATTTCCGCTCGAATGCCATTTCAATATCGCCCCCAAAATGCGCTATGAGCCCTTTCTAATTCATCAAATCTCATTCCGGCCTTTTCTTTTTTTGCTTGGCTGTGAATACGATCCAAATATATGCTGATATCTTCATTTTTAAAAAAACAATATTTGAATTCAATGAATTCATCGTAGCGCTTCTTGACATCACTATTTGGATCCAAACATATAATATCAACATATTTCAGATTTTTGGCATCAAGAATCGCGGACTTCAATAGGTACTTTATGTATGAATCTGCAATTGGCAATGAATAACCCAATATTCTTATTTGATTTGCATTCCTCAGACAAGAATAAGCCAATTTCCAAGCCTTCTTTAGCTCTTTGTTGGAGGTTTTATTCCAAGTCGGTGGAACAACCGAGAGGGGTTTTATGCTACCATGAAGCTTTGCAAGAGGAATTTCTTCCAATGGATTTAGCTCGCCGCTTTTCTTTATCAAGGGATCATAGAACCTTATATTGCTCTCAACCGTATGCTTTGACTTTATAAAATCGAGCATGCTTTCAAGCACTAAATCATAGTTCAGCGAAATAATTGAGTATGAAGTATCTTGATCATCTGCGCGTCTGAATATGCATTGCCAATCAATAAACCTTCTTTGTGGACCATCATCTCTGATTTCTTCTCTTCTCAAAATTAAATTGAATATACTAGCAACGAAATAACCATAGTACGTCATATGAAAGCTATCCCCAAAAATGAAATTTTCATAGTTTGCGGGTATTGGTTTTGGAGGATCTTTTATTGGCGGTGTAAAATGGCTTATCACATCAGCAATGTACTTTTTGAAAACCAACCTTCTTCTATCCCGAAGATAATAACTCATTTCAAGGATGGACATTATTTCCTCAATGTTGTACAAATCTGTGGTGAAGTAATTCTTTACTGCAGACATATTCTGAATTATACCTATTACTTCTTTAAAATGCTTATACCTTTCAGGATCATCAAAATACATATCCTTGGATTTCTGATAAAAATTACTTATTACAGGCAATCCAAGAGGGGCACTAAAACCAGCACCCAAAAAGTAAACTACATTTTCCATTTTGCCAACGAAAAGTTTGAATTTTTCTGCATATTGGTGGAATGGTAGCAGAAATTACGAACGATGTCAAGATTTTTGCGATATTCTGATAGAGGATTTGTCAATAAATGGGCGCTGTCCCCTTTTTTACCCTTTTTTACCTTTTTTAAGATTTTCGGGATACTTTAATGGAGAATTTGTTATAAAAACGGTTGTTGCCCCATTTTTGTCAGTAAAGACATTTTCCCTTGTTTAATGCACCATACTTGTGGTGAATATTTGCCAGTGCTATCAGCTATACCGTAGTATATCTCAACCAGCTTACCAGTCGATAACTTGGCTACATCTCTCGGAGAAAGAATACGGGTTGAATTCCGAGACCAATCACGATTTGAGAACAAAGCACCAGGTTTTGACAAACGACACAAATGCACTATAAACCCTTGGATCAAGTTTGCCTCTTGATGGCAAAGACGATCTATATCTTCTTTCAAATGTTCCCCCCCTGCATTCATCCCAAACTCCACGACTGCTGACAGTTTCAAATAATCATAACTGGCACGTTTTGTTTCAATGCTTTCCACTGGCGTTTTAATGACTGCTATATCCCAATGTTGACGCCGGGATTTTCCCAAGCTTCCCGCGGTTGGATACTCTTTTTGGACAACGCAAACCTTCTGACCCTCCCAAATTGTATAGCGTTGCTTAGTAGGCAAATCATAATAAAGATTGCGGTAGAATAGAGCGTGCTGTCCATGTTCGGTATAGCACAAATATGGATGCTCTATGAATACCTTACAAAATTGAATGATCGTTTGACGCACTATATCAACTACCTTCATCACTATCTCCCAATTTTAATAAAAACTTTGTTTTCCTACTTGCCCGAATTAGGCGTGGGACGGTGCCCAAACTAGTCTCCAACTATGTTCCAACCAAGTAATCAGATATGTTGAGTTTCTTATTATCCTTATACAATTCTCGCCATTTTTCTTTCGTTAGTCGGTTATTTGTGATTAACCCCACGATGAACTCAACCCATTTGTCTTGATAAACATAATCCGTGTGTGGTTCATCGTAGTGGCAGTAATCTGTGTGAGTATCAAATGGTTCCAACGGTTCGCTATCTTTGCGTGTAGGCCTAATTGAGAAAATATAGTATAAACACATATGATCGTAATTGTTAATCTGAAACGGCGATGTACGATTAACTGCTCTTACAACATCGCCAGCCTTCAACTTTCCAGCATTAACGGCCTCTTTTTTAACGATTTTGTCTTTAATTATCGCTGTTACCTTCTCGAAGTTATTTTTATCTTCAGCAGCGAGGCTGTTCCAATTAACAAATTCTATAGCAACGTCATTTCTGTTTGTGTTTGAAATTTTGGGAATTTGAATTAATTTGATACTGAATTCTTGTGAGTTAAAAGTATCCTCGCTTAAAGTGTTACGATATTTAATAATGTAATCTCGTAGCTGGTGTACTTCTTTTGCAAGTATTTTCTTGTCTGCGACTTTCTGTTGTGATGATCTAATTCGCGAAAATTGCAGAGAAAAAGCTAAACTTTCATTTATTGCATACTCTTCACCGAATAATTCAATCAGTGTGTTCTCATAATTGTAGAGAAAAGCTTGACACTCACCAAAGATCATTGGACCGATTTCACTCTCTTCGATATGTCTGTGTTCAATCTTATTACGAATTGCAATAAAGAAATCAAGATTAGCTCTAGGTGATTTTTTTAATTGTCCATACCTATTTAGACATGTTTTCAGTTCCCATGCCTTCCGCTCACCATCAATTTTTTTATATCTCTTGTTTTTTTCTTTATAATAGTACTTGTCTCCTATAGTATGGTAAAAATAAGCATGAAGTAATCTTGTCCATGCCATTATCATGAGAGCAATATAAGTTTCCACCTTAAAGGAAGCTCTTGGTTTATTATATACTTCAACAGCTAATAAAGCTGAACTAATTGAACTCTGCAAAATTCGTTTTGTTTTACCTTTTCTTAATATCATTTACACTCTGCCACTTTCATTCTATAATGCCTTTTATACAAGGATTTTCTATGGGTAATGAGAATATTCCGTCAATGAAGAAAATCTTAGCAGATGTGTTATTTGGTATAGTTATTCCTACGTTATTTCAAATCACATACTTATTTGATTTAACCAAAAAAATGCTATTGTAATCATTGGCATCTTTAAAATCAAACTGCCAGAATCGATATTCATCCTTATCTCTATCAAAAAATACTGGTATTACCTTTTTCTTTGTATGACATGACCATTGTCTGAAAGGATAGAATAATTGTCTTATTATCACATCGCTTACATTTCTATTCTTTGCTTCCACAAGAACAACTTGTTTTTCACCTTCATAACCACCATCTACTTCTGTTTGCACACTTTCAACATCTAATTGATGTTTCCCTACTCTAAATGAGAATTTAGGCGTGTATTTCCGTCCCCTAATTGTCAATACAAGAGTTTCATCATTCAAGAAAGTCCTCAATATACTAGTTGCATACGCGAAATCAAGGTGTTGCATCTCACTATCACCTATTTTCGCTGTATCAAGGTCAAATTGTAGTTTCGATTCATGTCGAATTATCTTACTTTTAATCGGTGGAATATCGAAATATCCCTCACCTTTGACTATTGTATATAAACCATTCTTTACTGGAAGAAGAAACAAACTATTTTCAATAAAAAAAGCAGGGCGTTTATCTCGATGATCCTGTTTACATAATATGCGGGGTTCTCTTTGACCTGTTTCTTTTATACCGATAGTAGCTCTTTTTATATCCTCTGCTTTTAGATAAAATGGCCTTTTGTCAAAATCATGTTTATTAATGCCGCATGTTTTTATTATACGATCCCAACCTTTATTTTTCATTTTATAACCTTATACACAATTAAGTACTGATGTGTTATCTTCAGGAAGCTATCTTTTTGTTTCTCGATTTCAAGTTTTTTGTTCTCGGTTGTAATAAAGATGATTTCTTTGAGCCATAGATTGTCATATATGATTGAATCTATTATTTGTTTTGCAAGAGGTTGAATAAATCCATTCATCCTGACATCCTGTGTCTGAATTACGAGAAAACCTTCTTTCTTGAGATCAGGTAATTCTCTTTCTACAATCCTCTGCATTTCCTTTAAATAGTGTTTAACAGATGAAAGAGATAAACTGTCCTTCGGAAATGACGACTTAATAAAAAATAAGTTGTTTCTTTTGTTCCGTTTCTTTTGAATAATTGGCTTCTCTTTCCTTGATTGAAGATTCAATGAGATGCTTGAATACCCATATCCATTGCAGTATCTGTCAACTACGTTCTTATTAAGTTGTTTTTCAAAATCCTTTTCTGTGAAGATCCAAACTGTTGTAGTTTCGAGCTCATCCAATTTTCTTTTTTTCTTCAGTTTTTCTGAAGTCTCAACAACAGATGTACCAAATTTTCTTCTTTTCTTGTCCATCACAGATACTGTGGATTTTGGCTTCTCAAAAATTGGTAAATATTCATGTGCTAAGAGTAGAAAGTTATATTTAATACTATTATTATACCAAAATCCAGTTGTCTTACAGTTGTGTTGGCGTTTAACAACTAGTTCACGTAACTGAAAACCAGCTTTCAGATAAACATCAATTAACCTAAATCCCAAAGGAATTATGTGCTTTTTCCTACGTGTATCTCCTATCAGAATCGCGCAATGTCTGCCTGGCTTTAGTACTCTAAAACTCTCTTTAGCAACCTTAGACATCTCATGTAAGAAATCATCTATATCAAAGAATGAAAGATCCCCTTCTTTTGAATCTGTATAATGAATTATATTCGCATAAGGAGGGTGAGCACAGATCAGGTGTATTGAATTCTTATCTAAACTTGACAAATCTCTTGCATCACTCACTAATAATCGGGGCTCAAAATGTTGTTTGTGAATTTGAAAATCAAGATTCGTCTTTGCCATTTTGATTGCATCTTCATTAATATCAAAGCAAATACATTTCCTTCCAAGTAACTTGGCTTCGACAGCTGTTGTACCTGCACCACAAAAATAATCCAAAACGGTTTCATCTGGTTTAGAATACTTCAATATTACATTTCTTGGAATATATGGAGACCAATTACCCCTATATTCTCCACTATGGGTAGCCCATTTGCCCCTTTGTTTAAAACTCCAGACTGTTGATGTTTCTTCTGCAAAATTTTTTGGAACAAGAGTCTTGATTTTTTTCGTAGACATCAACGCACTAACATTAACTCCTGTTGACTTTGTAATTATCCGTTCAATCTGTCTAAATGTAATGTTATACTTCTCCCCAATTTCTTTATCTGGTGTTCCCTTTATTTTTTCTCGAAGTATTGCTTCTTCAAGTTCCTTTTCTGACATGGATATCCTTCTATTTGTTCTGTTATTTTTACTCATTCTTTGCATAATATTTCTTCCAATTCTTTCTTCAATCAGCCAACAGTATAAATAAGTAAAGTGAATAAGTCAAGGGAAAAGTCGGTCAATGGTCAATAGAAAAGGAATAGGGGTCAGGTCTCAACATTCAACATAACACTCTGCGGGGTCAGGCTGGAAAATGGAAGTAACTCTTCCCGATAGAATGACCGAAGACCACGGACAGCAGACCGCAGGCATGCCCCATATGAGCAAGCTCTTACGGGGCAGGCGATGGACGATTAACGCACGATTATAAATTTCTTAACCTGGGTGCTGTTTCCATCCTTAAGTCTGAGGAAGTAGATACCTGCTGGTAAATCCACATTAAATTTCTTTCCGTTCTTCTCTGCATAACCATTGTAGATCTTCTTTACAAACCGTCCGCTCTCATCATACACATCCACTTCAATCTTCCTCCCCATTGAGGAGTGAAGATGAATTGTTATTTCTCCAAATGTTGGATTGGGAAAGACACTAATGGTTCCTGCCTGATTGTTGCTTATTATGTCTTCCTCAATGCCAGTTCCGGAAGAGACCTGAAAAGGAATAGGGGTCAGGTCTCAACATTTAACATAACACCCCGCGGGGTCAGGCACCAAGAAAGACAGTAGGGCGTATAGCGTAGGGTGAATAGCGAAAAGGTTAAAGGATAAAGTGACACCAGAAAACAAAAAAAGGAATAGGGGTCAGGTCTCAACATTCAACATAACACTCTGCGGGGTCAGGCACCAAGAAAGACAGTAGGGCGTATAGCGTAGGGCGAAGAGCGTAAAGCGTGAATATAAGGAGAATGACAAATCCCAAAACTCAAATGTCAAATGAATGACAAAATTACCCAATGACTTAATTTAGAAAATCTAGATTGCTTCGTTTGTGACTATGCAAGAT
>SDBS01000432.1_pt1 | contig 40232 bp, 36 predicted proteins | sample 2277091 | NCBI WGS metagenome assembly SDBS01 (sample SAMN10404972, study PRJNA504765) | marine sediment metagenome | isolation source: marine sediment core GS10_PC15, 163 cmbsf | place: Arctic Ocean: Southern Knipovich Ridge | collected 2010
CTGATTGAAAACGGTCAACTTTGAGTGGGCTTCTCTACACCATCTCAAGAATTGTTTTCACAACATTCCGGGCACCTTCTTCTATTTGCGTAATCCTGGCATCAAGCATATAGCACGGTGTTGTCACGATCTTATGCTGCTGGTCTACCACCACTTCTCCATGAGTGGTTGCCTTATGGGTTGCGCCCATTTCCTCAATGGCCTGAATGGTTCCGGCATCATCACCGATGGTAAGTTCCACATCTCCCAGGATTTTTGCCAGGATGACGGGAGATATACATAATGCACCAACCGGTTTACCCAGGGAGATCATTTCTTTGATGGCTGCTTCAACATCGCTGTCGACTTGGCAATTACTGCCATCCAAGGCGAATGTTGAAAGGTTTTTTGCGGCCCCAAAACCTCCAGGGAATATGATGGCATCAAATTCCTTACCGCTGAATTCACTCAGCGCTTTGATCTTTCCCCGGGCTATGCGCGCCGATTCGATCAATACATTGCGGGTCTCATCCATTTCAGTCCCAGTTAGATGATTCACCACATGATGCTGATCGATATCAGGTGCAAAAACTTCATAGACAGCACCGTTACTGGCTATGGCAAACATGGTAAGAACTGCCTCGTGGATTTCGGCTCCATCATATACTCCACATCCTGATAGAACAACTGCAATCTTTTTCATAACTTATATCTGTTTTAGATTATTGACTATTAAAATTATTCATTTTATATGAAATCGGGTAATGAAGCGGACTTTTATTGCTATTAAGACAGAACCTGGCGAGAAGATTAGAGATTGTATTTCTCACAGTAAGACTTGCCTTAAAGGTGAAAGAATAAAATGGATCAGTCCGTCACAATTGCATTTTACGCTGGCATTCCTTGGTGATACCAGCATTGACCAGATAAAACTCACCGGGCAAATGCTGAGCCGGGTCGTACCGGTTTATGATGCTCCTTTAGTACGATACATGGGATTGGGTTTGTTCAGGAATATCAAGAATCCGAGGGTACTGTGGATTGGTCTGGATATTGACCCCTTAATCAGGAAAATGAAAGCTGAACTTGACAGGGAATTGAAGCACCTTGGATTCCGGATAGATAGAAGGGATTTTCATCCTCACCTGACACTGGCCCGGATCAAATGGATGCAAAATAAGGAGGCCTTGGAGGATCTGCTGCATGCGTACAGGGATTATTACTTCCAGGAAAGCACCATCAGGAAACTGGTCTATTACGAAAGTGTTTTAGGTAGCGAGGGACCAACATACAAGGTGATTAAGAGCGTCGGGTTTAAATATGCCTCCCCCTGAAAAGGGTAAGGACGGTAAAGATCATGATCTGAAAATCCACGAACAGGGACATGTTTTCTATATAGAGGAGGTCGTATTTAAGACGCTTGATCATTTCATCCACATTCACAGCATAGCCATATTTTACCTGTCCCCAGGAAGTGATCCCCGGTTTCACTTTATGCAGGTGAATGTAGTGGGGAGCTCTTTGAACGATCTGGTCAATATAATACTTTCTTTCGGGCCTTGGTCCGACAAGCGACATCTCACCTTTCAGTACATTCCAGAAATTGGGTATTTCATCCAGTTTCCTCTTTCTCATGAATTTACCGAAATTTGTGAGCCTTCTGTCATTTATCCTGCTGAGTTCCGGACCGTTCTTTTCAGCGTCCGTCTGCATGGATCTGAATTTATAGAGGGTAAATGGCTTTCCATATCGCCCTATCCTTTCCTGCCTATGCAGGACAGGACCTCTCGAGCTGAACTTAACGCCGATGATAAGGAACAGGATCAGTGGTGAAAGCAGGATAATGGCCAGGCTGGAGAAAAGCACATCGATCGATCGCTTCAGGTTTTCCTGCCAGATTGGTAGAAGTGCTTGTGATATCTGGATGAGGGGTGTACCGAAGATGGTGGTAACTTTCACCTTGCCTGTTACAATATCATGGATGTCGGGTACGGCCTTGATCCTCACATTACATTCACCGAGCGTGTTGATAATATTGCTGATGGCTTTATGTTCTGCCATATCAAGTGCAATGATGACCTCTTCGATATCATATTCCTCGATGATCTGTTTTATGTCTCTGATAGATCCAAGGTGCCTGGTGAGCTCTTCCAGCTTGTATCTACTGGTCGAATCAACGTTGATAAATCCGATAATTCTGCCTCCCAGGAGATGACCCTGCTCAATATCGTGGTATATCTCAACCGCCCGTTCATTGCTGCCGATCATTAATGTGTTGTAACCAATCTTGCCTTGCTGTACCTTTTTCGATATGATTGTGGTTAAGGTGAAACGGGGAATATAGGTAAGTATAAACTGCAGGCTTGCAAGTACAAGAAATGAGGTATAGTAATCCGTATGGGATACTATAACATCATCGAGGATCAAGGCAAAAAATAAAATGATCACACCGGTCAGGACCAGGATGAATGTTTCGCCCAGTTCCCTGAGCCTGGATTTTACAATTACATCCTTATAGGTACCGGCCAGGTAATAAATAGTCAGCCAGAAAAGCGGGATGGCTATTAAGCCGGCATAGAATTTTACACCCAGTTCAAAGGGAATTTCATATCCGAATACCTGTGGTTCTACCTGGATTTTGCGATATATATAGAAAATAGCCCAGCTCAGGGAGGCTGAAATGAAATCTAACAGGACATATAGTATTACCAGGCTTTTTTTATTCACGAAAGAGTGGAAGTTGCCAGATAAGCTCTGATTTTGAATGGAACAGAATGATCCGTTCAATATTAACTGTTTTTATTAAGATTAATTGTCTATTGGCAGGTTTTTTATAACAGGTCTTTTACAGGGTAGGATAGATTACTCTGCCACGGAATGGATAGGCAGGTTCTCGATCATTTTCCTGGCAAGCATAAAGGACTGATAGTAATTATGAAAGGGGGCAAGATAGAAACTCTTGTTCAGGATCATATCAATGAAATTCCAGATCTCTTCAGCAACCGGATCCTTGGATTTAATTGGGACATTAAATGACTTCAACTTATCATTCTCAGGAAGTTTATCCTTGATAACCAACTTTTGATTAAGGAAATTTAAATTCGCATGACGATTTTCCTGGTAGATAAGGCAGGCTGATTTATTTTGCTCTGCATATCCATTACAGGTAATATTTGAAATGCAGCCGTTATCGAACTCAAGCCTGCCGTGGATCACTCCTGGAAAGCCGAACAGGTCCGGGGAGAAAACGGTACTTGTCTTTTTTATCCGGGCAGGATTCAGGTAAAATATTGCATCCAGGCATTGGACAAGGGTACGTATGATCAGGTCGGGTAAATGCTCTGATGGGGTTTCCGATGATATGCCTATCTGGTAATCAATAAAGGTGGGATTCTGAATGTAGGGTTCAGCGGCTTTTAACACGGGATGGAAAAGGAAAGATTCCCTGAACTTGAAAAGGATCTGGGCTTCTTCCGCCAGCTTGAAAAGATACTCAAGCTCCTCGTCCTGCCATTGCAGCGGTTTTTCGAGAAGAATATGTTTTGATCCTTTGATGGCATTGATGATATGATTTGAGTTTATCTCATCTGTATGGTCAACAATAATGGCATCACAGCTGTCAAGAAAAGCCTCAAAGGATGCAAATACAGGGATTTTAGAATTTTCCGATAGAAGATTGGTATGATCAGGACTTGGGCTGTAAATGCCGGACAATGAACAAGTTGAAAGATCAGAAAGAGTTCTGCTTAAACTCGCGACTGGATCATAATCCCCGATAATTCCAATCTTAAGCATTGAAGATCATGTGTTTCTGCAAACATAAAGCATTTACAAGATTGAATGCTAAATACTTTTCAACTACTAGTCTTTTATTGTTAAAAAAGTTTCAAATTTGCAGGATCGGGAATATTGATGAATGATACTTACCGGCATAAAGGTTTAAGGAAACAATTGGTAGAAACCATCCGTTCAAAAGGCATCCTTGATGAGAAGGTCCTTGAAGCCATCGGAAACATCCCCAGGCACCTGTTCATGGACAGCGGTTTTATCACTTTTTCATATAAGGACCAAGCCTTTCCGATAGGGGAGGGCCAGACCATTTCGCAGCCTTATACGGTAGCTTTTCAAACCCAATTGCTCGAAGTCAAACCGAGTGACCGGGTTCTCGAAATTGGCACCGGTTCCGGTTATCAGACAGCAGTGTTGATTGAACTCGGAGCATTTGTATTTACCATTGAAAGGCAAAGGAGATTATTCCTGAAGGCTCAGGAAAACCTGAGCTTGCTGGGCTATAAGCCTCACTTTTTTTATGGGGATGGATACCAGGGGAAACCAACCTATGGTCCGTATGACAGGATCCTGGTTACAGCAGGTGCAGAGTATATACCCGCAAAGTTAAAGGGGCAGCTAAAGGTGGGAGGCATCATGGTCATTCCGGTCGGGGACAGAAACAGCCAGAGGATGATCCGTATTGTCAGGAAAGCAGAGACAGATTTCGAACAGTCAGAGCATGGACTTTTTGCATTTGTGCCCCTGTTGACGGGGAGGGAAGATTAAGTTTAATCTATTATTTATGATAACAATAAAAAGACTCGAATTCAATCCATTCAGTGAAAATACATACGTCATATCTGATAATACCGGCGAGTGCCTGATAGTGGATCCGGGATGCCAGGAGCCGGAGGAGCAGGATCTTCTCCTGGATTATTTTAAGGAGAACCAATTGAAACCTGTAAAAATAGTCAATACACATTGCCACATTGACCATATCCTGGGAACGGCATTTCTTCATGATCAATTTAAACTTCCTTTCCTGATCCATCCACAGGAGAAGCCGCTTCTTACAGCCAGTATTACACAGGGGGAGTTATTCGGACTGGAAGTACAAACTCCTCCCGAACCCACGGATTATTTGAATGAAGGTGATACGGTCACATTTGGTGACTCGATGTTCGAGGTAATTCATATTCCGGGGCACTCTCCGGGAGGGATTGTCCTGCTTAACAAAGATCAAGGATGTATGTTTACGGGTGATGTATTGTTCCAGGGGAGTATTGGCCGGACCGATTTGCCGGGCGGTGATTATGACAGCCTGGTGAACAGCATCCGTCAGAAATTGTTAATACTGGATCCGGATATACGGGTGTACCCGGGACATGGTCCGGATACAACAATAGGGATAGAAAAACAATCAAATCCTTTTTTTCAATAGATGTTATTACCTTTTACAAATAAGATTTAATGGATCAGTTTACCTACCGTCACATTGGTCCCCGGAAAAATGATGCAGCGTTGATGCTCAAAAAGATCGGGGCCAGGACCTTCGAAGAATTAATAGATCAAACCATTCCCTCCTCCATCCGGATGGAGAATCCCCTGGAATTACCAGAAGGGATCAGTGAATATGAATATTTCAACTCACTGAAGGAAATTGCTTCACGGAACAAGCTCTACCGGTCATTCATTGGACTGGGATATTATAATACCATACTACCTGCTGTAATCCAGCGAAATATACTCGAGAATCCAGCCTGGTACACTTCCTACACGCCATACCAGGCAGAGATATCGCAGGGCAGGCTGGAAGCCCTCCTTAATTTCCAGACCATGGTCATGGAGTTAACCGGCATGGAAATTGCCAATGCATCACTGCTTGATGAGCCTACAGCAGCTTCGGAAGCAATGATCATGATGTACAATACCAGGTCGAGAACAATGGTCAGGGAAGGAGTAGTGAAATTCTTTGCAGATGAAAATACCTTTCCCCAGACCCTGGATTTGCTTACAACACATGCCGAACCCCTGGGGATTGAGCTGGTGTTTGGTTCTTTTGAATCAATATCACTGGATGAAGGATATTTTGGTGCCCTGGTTCAATACCCTGGAGCTGATGGTCGTATCATTGACTATCAGGAATTTGTGTCTGGTGCCCATTCAAAAAACATACTTGTCGGGGTGGCTGCTGATCTCTTGAGCCTGGCCATCCTGGTCCCACCGGGAGATTGGGGAGCAGATGTGGTGATCGGGTCCACACAGCGTTTTGGCATTCCCATGGGTTATGGGGGTCCCCATGCGGCATATTTTGCGACAAGAGAAAATTTCAAACGGAATATCCCCGGACGCATCATCGGGGTTTCTGTTGACCGGCATGAAAATCCGGCCCTGCGTATGGCCCTGCAGACACGCGAACAGCATATCAAAAGGGAACGTGCCACATCCAATATCTGTACTGCACAGGCCCTGCTGGCTACCATGGCGGGAATGTACGGGGCTTATCACGGTCCGGATGGACTGAAAAGGATTGCCACAGAGATCCACACTGCTACATCTCTTCTGGCAAATGGACTGATGGAACTGGGATTTATCTTAGATGGCAAGGATTATTTTGATACACTGACCATCAGGCTTCCGGAAGGACTTACAAGCGGAAAAGCCCGGGAGATTGCTCTCCAGTATGAGGTCAATTTTTCTTACCCCGATGAACGAACCCTGAGGATGAGCATGGACGAGACAGTTGATTTGGATGACCTGAATAGGATACTGCAGATTTTCGCTTTACTTGCTGAAGAAAAGTTTGTTCCACTCACCGGGATATCTGCTCAAAATAGTATTGATGCCGTGTTCCGGAGGGATGATGATTTCATGGTGCAGGATATTTTTAACCGCTATCATTCTGAAACGGAGTTGATGAGGTACATTAAGAAACTGGAAAGACGGGATTTCTCCCTGGCCCATTCCATGATCTCTCTAGGTTCCTGTACGATGAAGCTGAATGCCGCTATCGAGATGCTCGCCCTCAGCTGGCCTGAGTTTGGCAACCTGCACCCCTACATTCCAATTGATCAGGCCGAAGGTTACCACCAATTATTCCATGAACTGAAGAGCGACCTGAAAACAATCACCGGATTCGATGAAGTTTCATTGATGCCCAATTCGGGTGCATCCGGAGAATTTACCGGGCTCATGGTGATCAGGGCCTGGCACAGGAATCGCGGGGAAGCTCACCGGAACGTTGTACTGATCCCTGCATCGGCACATGGGACCAATCCGGCCAGTGCTGTTATGGCCGGCATGGAGGTTGTGGTTGTGGATTGTGATGAGCACGGGAACATAGACCTGGATTGTCTCAGGCAATCAGCAGAGAACCATAAGGATAAGCTGGCCGCATTTATGATAACCTATCCCTCCACGCATGGTGTTTTCGAAGAAAAGGTGAAAGAAATGATACAGGTGGTGCATGAATTTGGGGGACAGGTATATATGGATGGTGCGAATATGAATGCGCAGGTTGGATTGACTAATCCGGCCCTGATCGGTGCTGATGTATGTCACCTGAACCTGCATAAGACATTTGCCATACCACATGGCGGGGGCGGACCCGGCATGGGGCCCATTGCCGTGGCCAATCACCTGGTGGAATTCCTGCCTACGCATAAGCTTGCTGAAACCGGCGGAATCAATGGAATCCCTGCTGTTTCTGGCGCCCCATGGGGCAGTGCAAGCATACTTACGATTTCACATGCTTACATTAAGTTGCTTGGTGGACCTGGACTGACCGAGGCAACCAGGTATGCCATTCTGAATGCCAATTACCTGGCAGCCTCCCTGAAAGACTTTTTTGAAGTTCTTTATACCGGTGAAAATGGATTCGTAGGGCATGAGATGATCCTGGATTGCAGGCCATTCAGACAATTCGGTGAGATAAGTGAGGCTGATGTTGCAAAACGCTTAATGGATTATGGATTCCATGCACCTACTCTGTCCTTTCCGGTCCATGGTACCCTTATGGTCGAACCCACGGAAAGTGAGTCAAAAGAAGAACTGGACAGGTTCATTGAGGCGATGAGATCCATTTATGATGAAATCCTGGAGGTCAGGGATGGTGTTGCCCCGACTGATAATAATGTCCTTAAAAATGCCCCGCATACAGTTGATGAATCCGCCGGGGATAAATGGGAACATCCATATGCCAGGGAAAAGGCTGCATTTCCCCTGAGATGGATCAGGGAAAATAAACTCTGGCCTGCCGTTGGCCGCCTGGATGATGTGTATGGAGACAGGAACCTGATTTGTTCCTGCCTGCCCATTGAAGAATACCGGAACAGGGATAGAGCCACTTAAAGATCAAGTTTGTCGATCAGGTAAAGGAGGCTGGCCATGGCGGCGCTTCCCATCTGCAGTTCACGGATATTTACCTGCTCAAAGGTATCGTTTGGGGAGTGGTGGTAATCGAAATACCTTTGCGGGTCAGGTACAAAGCTGATTAATGGGGCACCGAATTTTTTCAGGGGTGCAATATCCACTCCGCCGCCACCAGGCTTAAATTCTGTGATCCCATAAGGACTGAAGTATTTTTCGAGTGCAAGCATGTTCTCCAGCCTGGTCCCGGTTGTTCCGATACCGAATCCCCTGGGCAACAGTCCGCCCCTGTCTGACTCGAGTGCCACATAATGATATTCATTTCTTAACTCAGCCAATGCAGCATATTTCTTTCCGCCCCGCTGGGCGATTTCCTCATCCATGAACATGACAGCCCGCACAGTTCTTTTAGGCTTGATGCCAAGGCTTTTATATAAGCGGAGTACTTCCAGCCTGTATGCAGCCGGCCCCGTCATCATGGGCCCCTTCGCTGTTATCCCAGGCATCCAGGTGCCCTCCTACGGTAATGATCTGCTCAGGGTAATCAGTCCCCCGGATCTCCCCAATCACATTATAGGCCCTTACCTCTGGCATGTTTTTACAATTGCTGACGAGGTGCATCTGCAATTCCGGATCTTCCTTCAGCCAGGCACTTAGTAGTTCGGCACCCACGGTACTGACTGCAACTGCGGGGATCCGGTCTGCTCCTTCCTTATAATACATGACGCCCGTATGCGGGTGATCATCCAGCGCTGTGGTCAGTGAACGGACGACCGCGGCTGCGGCACCATAAGGTGCTGCCCGGGATGCTCCCCGTGTCCGCTGGCTGGCTGCGCCACCATAGGCCCTGAAAGTATTCAGGAGGGATGGGTCCATGGGTTTGTTAAAAAAGACTATTTTACCTTTAATGGCTTTTGTGCCAATCCGTTCGAGATCCTCAATACCATTCACCTCTATCACCCCCGCTGTCAGTCCCACATCAGTCGTTCCCACAGAGAGTCCTAGTCCCGTGATAGCCAGATCCTCTGATCCGAACATCGCAGAGATGATCCGGCAATGTTCCACCTGACCCCGGACCCATCGTTTCACCATTAGCTGTTGCAGGTATACCGAATCAAGGTCCATATCCAGCATCACCTGCCTGGTGAATTCCACGGCTTTTGCTGCCTCCGGTGTGCCGGCTATCCTGCCTTTACAATCCTTGCACAGATACCTTAGGTTTTTATAAGCTTCCCTGCTGGTAAGCGCTTCCTTAAAGATGCTGCTGACAACCAGGCTGTCCTTGTTCTGGCCTGACACGACCAGGGGAATTATCGTTAGAAATAGAATAATGGCCTTTCTCACAGGTTGAAAATAATGCCAAATGTACCGAAAAAACTATCTTTATGAGGATAAACAACAGATATCTGAATTATGAAATATGATCGGCGAAGTTTTGTCAGGACCGGGGGACTTTCACTTGCTTTTTCAGGTCTGGTCCCGGCATTTATCCAGTCCTGCAGCAGGAAGGGTGCTGAGAATACCATTTTGGAAGATCTTACAAAAGATGTGCAGCCTCTTACTGACAAGGATTATATAGCCAGACAGGAGAAAGTTCGGGGACTGATGGGCAAGCGCGGCATTGATGCCCTTTGGATAGAAGGGGGGATCAATCTGCAATATTTCTTTGATGTCAGCTGGTGGTCTAGCGAGCGTGTTTTTGGTGTTGTATTTCCGGTTACAGGAGATCCGGTATGGGTCTCACCTGGTTTCGAGGCTCCCCGGGCAGAAGAGGTGATCCGTTTTGGCGATGATATCCGGACCTGGGAGGAACATGAATCTCCCTATGTTTTACTTAAAGATGTCTTTGAATCAATGGCCACACCTGTAGAGAAGGTAGCCGTTGATCCGAATGTCCGGAATTTTGTTGTTGAAGGGATAAGGAAAGAGGCCAGCCTGGAACTTGTGGATGGATCTGGATTAATTGACCGCTGCCGGGGCATCAAGACCGAAAAAGAACTCTCCTACATGGACCTGGCAAACAGGATCACCAAAAAAGCTTACCAATGGGCGTTTGCACAGGTTGAGCCCGGCATGACTTCACAGGACCTGCGTGCCCTTATCTCAACCGGACATGAAAACCTGGGTGCCACCGGCGGAGGATGGCCACTGTTCGGGCCCCTTTCAGCCTTCCCACATGGATCCGGGCAGGAATATTACCTCAAGGATGGGGACATTATACTGGTGGACGGGGGATGTACCGTGGAAGGTTACCGTTCAGATGTTACACGTACCATTGTTTTCGGTGAGCCAAATGATAAGCAGAAGAAAGTTTTCGAAATTGTAAAGGGCGCCCAGGATGCGGCTATGGCAGCTGTTCGTCCCGGTATTCCTGCCGGGGAGATCGACAGGGCTGCAAGAAAAGTTGTTGAAGATGCAGGGTATGGGCCCGGTTATTCTTATTTTGTACACCGGCTGGGGCATGGGATAGGATTGGAATGGCACGAGTGGCCCTATCTTGTTAAGGACAATCCCCTTCTGCTTGAACCGGGCATGACAATGTCTAACGAACCAGGTATTTATATCTATGATGAATTCGGACTCCGTGTTGAAGATTGTTTTGTCGTGACAGAAGATGGAGGCAAATATCTTGGAGGCATGCTTTGCCAGTCACTTGAAGAACCATTCGGGGAATAATTTGTTTTGACAGCAGGAATTAATAATTTTATAGTAGACCATTTTCACTGCTGAAAGAATTAGCCAATGAACAACCAGAGTATCTGCAATCTGGTTCTTTCAATATTATGCCTGGTTCCGGTCATGCTTCAAGCCCAGATCGAACTGGAAGTAATTACCAATCCTGAAGATGTCAGGATCCAGCATATCGGTCTTCAAGATGGACTGACCACCAATAATATCTTTGACCTTCATATTGATTCCTATGGATTTTTGTGGTTCACATCCGACCATGGCCTGGGCTATTATGATGGATATGGTGTCCGGACATTTATAAGCCAGGAAAATGATACAACATCACTTCCTGATGATTTCGTTCATACCATCTATGAAGATACAAAGGGAGTCATCTGGGCTTCCACCCGCAGGGGACTCTGCAGGTATGACCGGGGCAGGGAAAACTTCCATACCTTTTACCCAAATCCATATGATCTGAACAAACCAGATAACAACATTTACTTCATCAAAGAAGATTCGAAAGGATTGTTCTGGGTATTTACCGATGCAGGGATCTTCTCGTTTGACAGATCCCATAATCGGTTCAATAGTTACATAAATGACAGTATTTTTCTATTCAATCCAAAGCCACGGCTCCTGCCTTACTGGTCCGAGGTGATGTTTGCAGAGGATACCAACAGCAACCTGTGGATAGCCGGAGTTAATATCAGGGATGGAGTGTATAAATATGACCGGGAAGAAAATGAATTTACACTCTATCATTACACTGATATGCCTGCAGACCGGGCATCGATCCTGGGAACCTTCAGTGTCAATGTAGATAGAAAGGGATAGGTGTGGATATCATCATGGGGTGCCGGAGTATTCAGGCTTGTAGATGACACCAATGCACGATTTGAACAATACCGGCATAATCGGGATGATCCACAAAGTATATTGAGTGATTACCTGGAACAGGTATATGTGGATCCCGGAGGGGATCTTTGGATATCAGGGTGGTCAGGATTTTCAAAATTCGATTATGTCAATGATAATTTTATCAACTATATTATACCTTATCTGCAGGATGATCAATTAAGCGAGGGAGATACACTTGGATATAATAATCTTCTCCAGGTCACAAGGGATGTTGAGGGAACAATCTGGCTTACATCCTGGGAAGGCTACTACGGTTTTAATCCGGGTACAGCATCTATAAATTATTTCTCCCATCATCACAAATATCCATACGGGGCTTTTATTGAACAGGTTTACTCCTCTATCATGCAAAAATATCCCAACAACATTGTGGATCTTATTACCACAGATGCAGGCATTATATGGGTCTCAGTCTTATCCGGCGGGATTATCAAAATTGACGGGCAGGATAAAAATATCATGCATTTCAAAAGGCAGCCGGATAATCCTGATGATTTGATAGAGAATGATATCAGCAGCATATTTCTGGACCAAAACGAACGGCTCTGGTTAGGGTCTTTTAAAAATGGAATTTACCTTTCATCTCCAGAAACAAAAGGCAAATACCATAATTTCCGGGCAGATCCATACAGTAGGATATTTAAGGATAAGATCAGCAGCAACGCCATTCAGAAGATCTATCAGGATAAGCAGGATAATTTTGGGTGTGTACCGGGTTTGGATTCAATCGAATGATTATTCATGAGAGCCCCGGGCCTTCTCAAAAACCTGAGATATCTTTTGTTCATTTTTTACATGATGCAAATGATCCTGAAAGTATCAGTGATGATGATATCACCGATGTCCTGGAAGACAGCAGGGAAAACCTTTGGGTTGCCACGAATATGGGACTGGATATCCTGGACAGGATGACAGGTCGTTTCTCTCATGTACTAAGGGATCCTGTGGATTTTCTTCAAAATGAATACTCTTTTGATTGTTCTATTGTGGAATTATTTGAGGATCAGGATGGTTATCTGTGGATAGGGACAAGCAATTGCGGGTTATTCAGATACAATGTTAAGGACTCTTCCCTGGTAAGTTACCAGAATATACCTGGAGATAACACGAGCATAAGCGATAATAATATCCGACAAATTGTGGAGGATCCATGGGGCAGATTATGGATTGGAACATCTAAGGGATTGAACTCATTTGACAGGCAAAAGGGCTATTTCAGCTTTTTTGGAGAGGCGGAAGAATTTCACGGAGAAATGCTGCAGGGATTGGTTTGTGATGATCATGGAAACCTCTGGATCAGCCACAACAGAGGAATATCGAAACTATCCCTGGCCAGGGATGATGCCTGGTTGGCGAAGCCGAATTTCAATCATTTCGATGTAAGTGACGGACTCCAGGGATACACATTTAATCGTGATGCGGTTTTTATATCTGCCAGGGGGGAGATATACTTCGGTGGCACCAATGGATATAATGTATTTCACCCGGATAGCATAACAGTAAATACCAATCGGCCGGAGGTCTACATTACTTCATTCCATGTCGACCAGGAAAGGGTTTATTTTGACCGGCCTGTTTATGAGATGGAGACCATCCGCCTGAAACATAAGGATAATATCTTCTCTCTAGTATTTATTGCGCTGAATTACAGCAATCCACATAAAAACAAGTATGCATACATGTTGGAAGGATTTGAGGATGCATGGACATATTGTGGGAACACCCGGGAGGTTAGGTATACCAATATTGATCCGGGGAGATATACCTTCCTGGTCAGGGGTAGTAATAATGACGGATTATGGAATGAAACTCCGGCATCCATAGATATCATCGTGCATCCTCCATGGTACCGCACCATCGTGGCATATTTTGCCTATGTATTATTGGTTCTCCTCATTGTTTTCGGATATATCAGATGGCGAACTATGCGGCTCAGAATTGATAAGGAAAAGCTGGAAGAGCAGGTAAAAGATAGAACAGCTACTATTGAAGCACAGAAAGAAGAACTACAGCTGACGCTTGATCAGTTGAAGGAGACACAGGATCAACCAGAGTGCAAGGCTGATACTTTCCAATATGGAACGCACAGCTAACCTGATACAGAGTTTTAAACAGGTCTCTGTTGACCAGTCCACTTCCCAGGAAAGAAAATTTAAGTTGAAGGGATATACGGAAGATGTTATTCGCAGCCTGTTTTCAGTGCTAAAAAACCGGAAGATCACCATTGAGCTCGATATGGATGATAACCTTGAACTTGGTAGTTATCCCGGGACATTCTCGCAGATTATAACCAACCTTGTGCTGAACAGTCTGACACATGGTTACGCTGAACATGATGAGGGCAGGATAATATTATTGGCCCGGATTGATGAGAACAGGCTGTACTTTGATTATTCTGATGACGGCAGGGGGATATCGGCGGAAAACATTGGAAAGATCTTTGAGCCTTTCTTTACGACAAATAAGAAAATTGGAACCGGACTGGGCATGCATATTGTGTACAATCTTGTCACACAAAAGCTGAATGGAACAATCACCTGCGAAAGTGAGCAGAATAAGGGAATAAAGTTCAGGATTGAGATGCCCCTGGATACACATGATGGATCTACATTTACCCTTTCATTTTAATTTGCCTAGCTCTAAAGCCGATATTTTTTTACTTCGAGTAAGGCTTTATCGTAAATGAGAAATCATATGGTTCGGGCAGCACACGGTATTTGTTCATTACCGAAATAGCTGTGCAGCCCACTCCGTTTACCTGGTGATCCAGATTCAGCGTGATCGCATCGGAATCCTGCAGCTGGAAGGTGTAATATGACCGGTCGAGATTATCCGGATCATATTTCTGTGCACTGAAATTGAACAACTCTTCTCCGGTAACCAACAAGCCAATCCCTTCCTTATTGGTCAATGACATCCAGTGAACATCTGTACGATTACCATAATCCTGGGGTATGATATAGGGTACGTAGGCTTCCTCTACCGTGCTTTGAAAAATGCCTGTCCTGGCGCCTGTTTTCCTGTCCGGATAAGTTTCAAAGGGGCCCCGTCCATGCCATTGCATCTCCTGGAAGGATTGAGGAAGCTGCATCTGCAATCCGATCTTTGGCAGCCAGTGGGTCATATGGCCATGGGGTGTCGAACTTACCCTGATATTGATCTGGCCGTCACCCTGGATCAGGTAGGTATAATTAACATCAAATCCCGTGCTGTAATTATTGGAAGAAAGGCTCACTGTTGCATGGAGTTCCACCAGATCTTGCAGTTCACGGACCAACTTGAATTCTTCGAGCAGGGGTACAAGTTTATCCAGTCCGATGGAACGCCATCCGTTTGCATGGTTCCTGCCCATGCCCGGCATCCTGTGCCCTATCTCCGTCCCACTGGTTCCCCAGGCATCCAGTTCATTGGCCAGGGGTGCCCTCCAGACATTGAACCCTGGTCCGCGTTCAATCAATTCAATCCCATGGTAATTCAATGATCGCAATATGCCTGTACCAGTGTCGAAGGCGTAAGTAAAATCTTCACCCTTGATGATGATCTCACTTTCCGTTTTTTCAACCGTGAGGGCTGAACCAGGTGGTCGTGGCCCTTGTTGTGCTGGCATGTACCAGGGAAGTTCAAATTGTTCCCAGGCAACTTCATGCCCTTTTTCCGCCCACCGTGTATTTTCCGGCAGGGTAAACTGTACCAGCAGGTAATAATAGGTCTCCGGTTGCAGGTCCGGTATTTTATAGGGGATCTTTATGGTTTTCTTTTCCCGGGGATCAATATCCAGCTCCAGGGTTCCCCGTTGGAGTATTTGGCCGTCAGCCGTAATGGACCAATGGGCATCCAGTTCTTTCAGGTTCTTGAAATGATGCCTGTTAAGGATGGAAAGTTCTCCTCTTTCAAGAACATTTGCTTCCACCAGTACGGGCTGGGGTGTTTTTTTAAGTTGCCAGAGCTCGGGCTGGACCCTCCTGTCGGGCCAAACCAGTCCGTATGTCCTCCCGGGAATGCCAACAGAATAGTAGGTACCGCTTTCCTGTGTTTCTTCGAAATCCAGCCACAGTTTTGCATCTTCCTGCATGCTGACCGGGTCCTCCTGAAGTTTTTCTATGCCCGGCGCAGCATCGAAGATCCTTACTTTGTCGATCTTTGCATGGCACATATATCCCTGGTGGCTGTCAATGATCTCAGAACTCTTGCCTATGTTCACCGGGTAAGGACCATCCAGGATATTCCCGGTGCAGGTTTCTTCTCCCAGTAGCGATCCGTTTACATAGATCCTAAGCTTCTCACCGTCATAGGTCCCTGCAACATGATGCCAGTTATGGAGCCAGTTATCCGGTAGCTCAGCCTTTACAGCATGCTTTTCGCTCGTGGTGACATAGAATTCAAGATTTGTATCATCGGACTGGATCATGCCAAACTGGTAATCACTTTTGGTTAAAAAGTAGGCATCGCCATTCCATGGTTCCGGGTAAACCCAGAAGGAAAGGCTTAGTTGATCGCCGGAAATATCGAGTGCCGGATCCCGGTAAACTTCTACCCAGTCGTCATGTCCGCTCAGGGAGAGGGCTTTGCCAAATTTGCCTTCCACCAGCCGGGCCTTGTGCATCAGCACACACTGGATATGATGTGGTGAGGCATCCGGGGTGGTGATCACCGGCAGGGTGATACCCGGACTGATCCAGTCCCAAATGGCTCCCCCGGTGAGCCTGGGGTATTGATAGATAAGATCCCAGTATTCTTCGAGTCCACCAAGACTATTGCCGGTGGCCGCAATATATTCATCCATGAACGATGGCCGCGGATCCTGAGATTCCGGGACCATGGCAAAACGGTTTTTCAGGATGTAAGGTTGTAAATACCGGGGACCGACAATATCTTCGCATTTTATGGGATTGGTCTTAGGGTCGCGGTCATCATTTCCCCCGTACATCCAGGCCGGCCGGCTCGGATCAATTTTTTTTCCTTCATCCATGATGGCACAGAGATTGTCACCGGACCCGCTTTCATTGCCTGCACTCCAGATCACCACGCTGGGATGGTTGCGGTCCCGGTATACCAGTTTCTTCATCCTGTCCAGGTACTGCGCCCTCCAAAGGGGATCATGAGAGATAAACTGGTAGGCATGGGCCTCATCACCCGTCTCATCCACGATGTACATGCCCAGTTCATCTGCCAGTTCAATGTATTCAACATTGGGAGGGTAATGACAGGTTCTGACACAATTAATATTGAACCGCTTCATAAGGACCAGGTCCTTTTTCATCGTCTCCACATCCACCATATGCCCCGTCTCCGGATGCTGCATATGACTGTTCACCCCATTGAACTTGACGGGGACACCATTGATGTAGATTGCCTGCTGCTTAACCTCCACCTCCCTGAAACCGACACGGCTGCCAAGGATCTCTGTCACTTTTCCCTCTGCATCCAGTAATTCGATGATAATGGTATACAGGTTGGGATATTCGGCCGACCATTTTTTGGGATTTTCAACAGTGGCAGAAATGATATCTTCTGCAATTGGATTTGACTGATCAGGGTCTATTCTGCTGGTCAGTGCCTCCGGAAAAACAGGTTTGCCCCCGTCATCATACAATTGGATGCGCAGGGAGTAATCGTTCAATGGATGTTTGCCATGGTTGATAATGCTTGATTGCACGGTCAGGTCAGCATCCACGTACTCTTCATCCAGGTCCGTAGTAATATAATAATCACACACATGCACCATCGGGGTTGCCATCAGGTATACATCCCTGAAAATCCCTGAAAGCCGCCACATATCCTGGTCCTCCATGTAGGACCCATCGCTGAATCTCAGCACCTTTACGGCGATTGTATTCTTACCCCTTGCCAGGAATTCCGTTATGTCATATTCGGCCGGTTCCATACCCCCCTGGTTATATCCCACTTCCTGTCCGTTGATCCAGATGTATGAGGCGGAATGTACCCCCTCGAAATGAAGCAATACCTGCCGGCCCTTCCAGTGTTTGGGAAGGCTGAAGGTACGGATATAGGATCCCACCGGATTGAATTTTTTGGGGACTCCCGGCGGATTGTCTGGAAATGGGTGCCCTATATTCCGGAACAGGGGATGACCAAATCCTTCCATCTGCCAGTTCGACGGCACCCTGATATCATGCCAGTCCCCCGCATCATATCCCTTGCTGAAAAAATCCCCCGGGGCTTCTTCCATGTTTTCAGCCAGATGAAATTTCCATGTCCCGTTCAGGGTGAAATGGTAAGGAGAAGATTTTCTGTTGTTCTCCAGGGCCTGCTCAATGGTCTCAAACGGCATCAGTGTAGTATGCGGCCTGGTCTGGTTGCGCTCAAAAATTTCCGGGTTTTCCCAGTCCGGTTGTCCCTGGGTATATCCGCCGGCGGATATAAGCAGTCCCACCAGTACAGACATCGAAAAACTTTTTAATCTCATCATTATTAGCTTTAAAGGTGTGGCATTCTTAAATAAACTTTCGTTGAAGTAATTTATAAATAAATATTTGAAATCCATTATATTTGATAATTCACATCACAACTCATGAAAAATGATCGCCTCTATTCCCTGGATCTCTTCCGGGGGATCACCATGTTCCTGCTTGTTATTGAAGGAAGCCATCTTTACAGTGCACTCCTGGATTACGGTCCCCAGGAAGGTATTATTCACGGATTGATCCTGCAATTCCATCATCATCCATGGAATGGGCTGCGGTTCTGGGATCTGATACAGCCCTTCTTCATGTTCATTGTCGGGGTGGCCATGGCTTTTTCCCTGAAAAAGAGATGGGAGAGGGGACAGACCTGGATGCAATCCTTTAAGCACATATTGATACGGTGCCTGGTTTTACTGCTGTTTGGAGTCCTCCTGCATTGCGGTTACAGGGGAAAGCTCGTCTGGGAACTGTGGAATGTCTTATGCCAGCTGTCTTTCACCATCCTTGTAGCCTTCCTGATATTGAAATTCCCTTTCCGGGTTCAGCTGCTCATCAGTTTTGGATTGCTATTGCTGACCGAGATATTATTTCGCTATACCGGAATTGAAGGGTTTGACAAGCCATTTGTAAAGGGAGAAAATTTCGGATCATGGATGGACATGGTTCTGATGGGCAAGCTCAGTGGTGGTGGCTGGTTGGCTATCAATGCCATCCCTACCTCCGCCCATACCATCTGGGGAGTTCTTGCCGGGAAAATATTGCAGAGCCAGAGGTCAGCCATGGATAAATTCTGGCGGCTGCTCATCCCCGGTGTGGTCTTCCTGGCACTGGGCTATTCAATGGACTGGACAGGACTCACTCCCATCATCAAAAGGATCTGTACTTCTTCATTCGTGATCGCAAGTGGTGGATGGTGTTTGGTTGGTCTGGCACTCTGCTACTGGATTTCGGACATAAAGGGTTACCAGAAATGGGGACTGATATTCGTGGTTGTCGGCATGAACCCGATTTTTATATACATGTTCGCCAATACGGTTGGCTCGCAATGGTTTAATGGGTTTATGGAAATATTCACCGGGGGGTTCTTAAGCTGGCTTGGGTCTTCTGAGGGGACCGTGAAGATAGCCAATGCACTGCTTGTATTTGGCATGGAATGGTATCTCTGCTATTGGCTGTACAGGAAAAAGCTATTCATCAAGATCTGACCTGCGAATGCAGCGGTTTTTCTGCTTAACCTGAGGCTGCAATTTCCTTCACTGCCGAGATAAATTTGTCCAGGTCCTCCGTTGTGATATATACATTGGGTGTAACCCTGACACCATGGATATTTTCCCAGTTGATGGATATGGTATAGATCCTGAAATCGCCCATCAGTTTCCTTTGTATGTCTGCGGGTTCCATTCCATCAATGCCAAAATTCCCCAGTCCACATGAAAACTCAGGTTTTATGGAGGTATGGAAATAAATGCCAGGTATATCCTGGAGCGCTTGCATCCAGTAATTTTTCAGGTATCGCAGTCGGGCCTCCTTTCTTTCCCTTCCAATCATTTTATGGAACTCAATGGCGGTCCCGACGGCCAGCTCCGACGGAAAGGACCTGGTACCCATGGCTTCGAATTTCCTGATATCACCACTTTCGGGGTCACCGGGAGCTGTGAGTGGCCAGATTTTGCCGATCTTATTTTTTTTGACATATAGCATTCCGGTCCCAAAAGGGGAACAAAGCCACTTATGCAGGCTGGTGCCAAAGTAGTCGCAATCCAGGTCAGGGATACTGAAATCAAGGTGGGCAAATGTATGTGCCCCGTCCACCAGCACCTCTATGCCTTCTGCATGTGCTGCATCTGCCAGCTTCCTGGCCGGGAGTACCTGGCCTGTCCAGTTGATCATATGCATGATCTCAATGATCTTTGTACGGCTGGTGAATTGTTCGCGGTACGCATTGACAATGGCATCCTCATCTTCAATGGGCTGTGGCAGGTCTACCCACTTCAGCACTATCCCTTCCCTTTTCTCCCGTTGTTTCCAGGCATTGATCATGTTGGGATAATCCTGTTTGGTCAGGACCACCTCATCTCCTTTATTAAGGTTCAGTCCGAAAATAACTGTCTCCAAAGCTTCGGTAGTATTCCTTACAATGGCTACTTCTTCACCGGAACAACCCGACATAGAGGCGAGGTCCTGGCGAACAGTTTCCCGACCCTTTCCGACCACATTCCACATATAATAGGCGGGACCCTCGTTGCTGAACCTGTTATAACTCTCAAATGCTTCCTGTACGACTTTCGGCTGTGGACAGACCCCGCCGTTGTTCAGGTTCATTATATTGGGTGAGGAAGTATAACAGTTCTTGATATACAACCAGAAGTTCCTGTCGCTTGTCACATCTCCTGATGGTTCGGGCAGGTTGGCCTTCATATCAGCCATGGAATAAGCAGTGCCCGAATCATTCAGCAGTTTAATGAGGGTTAAGGCTCCGACTGCACCGGCAGATTTCCTGATGAAAGATCTTCTGTTGGTTTTCATTGGTTTATAATTTTTGGCCCTTGGGCACGATCAGCAGTCTGGGCTTACTGCCATCTAAGTTAAGCATTATTGGAATTAATGCGTGTAACTTGTAAGGCCTAAAGGTTTTTTCATGTTTTCAATAATCTGATTAAATTAGTTGTCAAAGAAGAAACGGCATTTGTATTAAAATTAAACCATCATGGAAAAACCTCTGAAACCTGACAGAAAATACCTTATTAAAGGAATCTGGATCTTTGTTACCATATCAGCAGTTCTTGCTTTACTCGTTGCTATAGTACATCTGATAGTTTACCTTGTAGATGGAGATATGCAGGCCGCTGTAATCCTATGGATAGTGATCCTGTCGATCATCCTGGCATTGTGGGTAATTGGCTACCCGATTCTGTATCTTTGGTATAAGAACCTGGAATACAGAGTCTATGAGGACCGCGTAAGCATACATAAGGGGATATTGACCAAAACCCAGCAAAACATACCCTTCCGGGCGATTACCGATTTTGCACTTGTCAGAACACTTTATGACAGGTTCCTTGACATTGGATCCATCAAGATCCAGACTGCAGGGAAACATATTTCATCCGGCTCGCAGTATGAAGGGAATTTAGCGGGACTGATCAACTATGAGCAGTTGCATACTGAATTACGGGAAAAGGTAAAGAAGCTGCATCCGGTTTCCGAGACTGTGACAACCCGGGAAAGTGAAAAACCAGCAGATACTGAAGTTTGGCAGGAGATGCTGAAAGAGTTAAAGGAGATCAGGAAGAATACCGGGAGATAAAAACCTCTCAACAATCCTGTGATGACAGAAATAAAACCTTCCCTAACCGGAATTTCACCGGTCCAGGCTACCGATCGCGTTCAATCTCTCGATGTGTTGAGAGGCTTCGCTATTCTTGGGATCCTGATCATGAATATCCAGAGTTTTTCCATGATAGGTGCGGCCTATATAAATCCTGCGGCATATGGCGACCTCACGGGTGTGAATAAATGGGTCTGGCTCATTGGCCAAGTGTTGGCCAATGCAAAATTCATGACCATTTTCTCAGCCCTTTTCGGGGCAGGTATCCTGCTTTTCTGGGACAAAGCCAGATTAGCCGGTAAAAGGGCGGGCAATTTACATTACAGGCGGATCTTCTGGTTATTGGTTATCGGACTGATCCATGCATATTTCTTCTGGTATGGTGATATCCTGGTGGGTTATGCCCTCTGCGGGGCGCTGGTCTTCCTCTTCCGGAAAGCCAAACCCGGTTGGCTTTTATTCCTTGGTTTTTGTTCCATGATGGTTCCCTTTTTCATTTATACATGGGGAGGCATGACCATCGAGTTCTGGCCTGACGAAAGCTATAAAGGCAGTATGGAGAGCTGGCTTCCTGCAGCAGAATCCATACAGCATGAATTAAATGCCTATCGGGGTCCCTGGCTTGAGCGGATGAAAGCAAGGGCAGAATCGGCCATTTTCATGGAAACATTTTACTTCCTGATAAAGGGGAGCTGGCATTCGGGGGGCATCATGTTCCTGGGTATGGCATTGTATAAATGGGATTTTTTGTCTGCAGGAAGATCCGTAAAAACCTACCTGGCCACCATGGTCCTTGGACTGGTTTTGGGACTTCCATTGATCATCTATGGTATACTGCAGAATTTCAAGAACGAATGGTTCCATGATTACTCCATGTGGTTTGGTTCACAATTCAATTACTGGGGCAGCCTGGGGATCAGCCTGGCATATATCTCTGTCATCATGATTATATGCAAAACCGGCGTACTATTGGGATTCCGGAAGATCCTTGGATTGGTGGGCCGGACTGCCCTTTCCAATTATCTCTTCCAGACCCTGGTTTGTACTTTTATATTTTACGGATATGGACTGGGACTTTATGGAAATTTGGAGAGATGGCAGCAGATATTGATTGTTCCAGTTGTCTGGGCCGTACAAATGACCCTGACCTGGATCTGGATGAAAAGATACAGGTTCGGTCCGGTTGAATGGCTCTGGCGCAGCCTGACCTACTGGAAGGTCCAGCCCATCCGTAAAGAAGGTTGAGGACCCGGGAATTGGAGAAATATCCCAGGGAATAAAATATTTTTCAGCAGAGATCGTCTCTAATAGTGAAATTATAAACCCGATATCATGGTTTCAGAAAACTTAAAAGCGCATCATCATGGAAGGCATGCCGGCAGGGAAGATCTAACCGGTGAGCACAGACTGGGAGACAGCATCCAGATCATCTTTTTTGTAGTATTCATAGCCGTCTGGATCCTTGATTCATTTGTGCTGGGATTTTCCACATTTCTGGCAGAGCGCGTACCGTGGTTCGTAAGATTTCCTGTCGGGGGCATCCTGCTGATTTTTGCCTTTTACCTGGCACAGTCAGGTGTAAGAATGGTATTCGGGAGGACCCGGGAAACTCCACATGTTATCACCGGAGGTGGATTCTCAGTGGTCCGTCATCCCATTTACCTGGGGGCGATTCTTGTTTACGCAGGAATGATCTGCCTGACCCTCTCCCTTGCATCTGCAGCTTTGTTTATTATTATCGTTGCCTTTTACTGTTATATTTCCCGGTATGAGGAGAAGCTGCTCACTCAAAGGTTTGGTGATGAGTACCGGGAGTATATGAAAAAAGTCCCCATGTTGTTCCCATTTAAAATAAAGCGCAATCAGGACTGATTACTGGAAAGATTTAATGAATTCCCGGGCGGTCATGACCGGTATTTTACTTTCACGGTAGCCAGACATGTTCCTTGTAACAATCAGCTCCTTGTCATTCTCGATGGCTGTGAAATATTGAATAGCATCCTCGAAATCTTTAAAATCAGAATTGTTCGTAGTTTGGTAAATACTCTGATTATCTTTATGTTAACTATAATCGCTCTGTCACTTTTCAAAACACTTGACAGCATAGCAACTCCCTGTTCTGTGAAGGCAAGCGGTGGTTTTCGAAAACCCATTTTTTCACGATTGGATATCACAATTTGTGATATCCAATTTTGCATCTCCTCAGATGTTAACTGGAACATAAAATCCTCTGGGAAACGTTTTATATTCCTTCTTACTGCCTGATTTAATATTCGGGTCTCAACACCATAAAGTTCTGCGAGATCCCGGTCGATCATAACTTTTTGATCTCGTATCAGGAATATCTTCTCAGCTATTAAATCGTCATGTTTTTCGCTTACTTTCTGATCAGGGAATTTCATAATTCATTCTGCTGTTCTGACAAATCTGCGCGGGATCCAGCTTGAGATCGCAACATGCGGTCTCAAGCTGGAATAGTATGACAGCTGCTATTCTTCAACAGGCTGGGTCTGGGGGGAAAGGAAAAGGAAATTGTCGCAATTGATTTCCGTTGTGAATCTCTTTTTTCCTTCGTTATCCTCCCAGGTTGAATTTTGTATCTTGCCCTCCACATAGAGCGGATCCCCCTTTTTAACATATTCTTCAATGATCCCGGCAACCTTGTTCCATACCACGATGTTGTGCCATTGGGTTTTCTGCACTTCATTCCCTTCCTTGTCCACATAAAATTCATTGGTGGCAAGCGGGAAGCGGGCCACCTTTACATCGTCATTGATCTGGTTGACCTTGGGATCTTCGCCTACATGGCCGACCAGGGTTACTTTGTTGATACCTCTTTTCATAGCATTAAGTTTTTAATGGATAATTTTATTAACATCCCTTAATGGCGGAAGGGTGGAAAAATCATTGTCCGCCTTTCATCGATCGTTGATGCCAGGAAAATGGAAAAAGAGTATATTTAGGATGGAGCAAATAATAAGTCTGAGCATGTTATGAGAAACCTGACAATTATTTTATTGCTGGCATTTTTGTTGAGCGCTTGTGGCACACCATATCCCAGGATCCTGATGGAAACCGAAATGGGGGAGCTCACCATCGAGGCGTACCCGGACAAAGCACCGGTGACAGCTACGAACTTTCTTACTTACGTGGATGAGAACCGCTTCGAGGGAGCTGTTTTTTACAGGATCGTCAGGAGCAATAACCAACCCGGTGACAGCATCAGGATTGCAGTCATACAGGGTGGGCTATACGAAGACAATCATCCATCCATGCTGCCGCCAATTACTCATGAATCAACAGACCAGACCGGTATCCTGCATAAGGACGGGGTGATATCCATGGCCCGCTGGCATCCGGGCACGGCCACCAGTGAATTCTTTATTTGTGTAGGAGACCAGCCTGAACTGGATTATAAGGGGAGGCGAAATCCGGACGAACAGGGATTTGCTGCTTTTGGGAAGGTCATAGCTGGCATGGATGTAGTCATAAAGATCCATCAGCTGCCCGTAGAGGGGCAATACCTGGATCCGACAGTTAAGATACTTAAAGTAAGCAGGTTAGATTGAATTCTCTATGATGAGGTTGTAGATCTCCTTTTCAGTGTGGCCAAGGGTTCTTAATTGTATGGGTATGATACTCATCTTGCTCATCCCTGGAATCCCGTTTACTTCCAGGAAATACAACTCTCCATCATTGATGATAAAATCAATCCTTACCAGTCCCCTGCAGTCCAGCACATCATAAATCTCAGCGGTCATGGACTGGCATTTGCGTGTCAGTTCCTCCGGGATTTCAGCAGGGGTTATTTCCGTGGCCATGCCTTCTGTATATTTGGCCTCATAATCGAAAAATTCATTTTTAGATATGATCTCGGTAACCGGAAAGGTAAACTCCCTGCCTCCGGTCCTTAAGGCTCCACAAGTGAACTCCCTGCCGGGAATGAATGATTCTACCAGGACCTCGCTATCCTCTTCAAGGGCTACGTGAACAGCAGCTTCGAGTTCTTCGGCTTTGTTTACCTTGGACACACCGAAGCTCGAACCCCCGGAATTAGGCTTGATAAAACAGGGAAGACCGGTCCTGTTGATGATTGTGTCAGCATCCCATTTCATTGATTTTCTGATCAGGAATGCATCCGCTGAAAGTATCCCGGCCTGGTTAAGGATATTCTTGCAGGCATATTTATTGAATGAGAGGGCCAGTGATAGTACCCCGGAGGAGGAGTATGGAATATGCAGCAGATCGAAATATGCCTGGAGTTTGCCGTCTTCGCCCGGGGGACCGTGCATTGAGATGAAGGCATAATCAAACCGGATCTCCCGGCCTTCCAGGTTGAAACTGAAATTGTTTTTGTCAACAGGAATCACAACTTCATCATCAGTACCTGTTTTGACATGCCAGTCATCCTCCCGGATGTATACCAGGTATGGTTCATACTTATCCCTGTCTATATGCTGCCTCACCTGTCCGGCGCTTTTCAGTGATATGACCAGTTCTGATGAATCACCTCCGGTGATGATGGCTATGTTTTTTTTCATTTCCAGCAGTGGGGGTTGATATCAACAAATATACTGTTTTTAAGCTTTTATTCCCCGGTCCGGCCCCCCGTGTACCTCCGCCATTTTGCAATAACCTGCGTCATATCTTCGGGTAGTTCCGAGTCAAAGAACATTTTCTCACCGGTAGCCGGATGCTCGAATCCCAGGGATTTGGCATGCAGTGCATGGCGGGGGAGGACCTGGAAGCAATTCTGCACGAATTGTTTGTATTTGGTAAAGGTGGTCCCCTTCAGGATCTGGTCACCTCCATAGGTTTCATCATTGAAAAGCGGATGCCGGATATGCTTGAAATGTACCCGGATCTGGTGGGTCCGGCCGGTTTCCAACTGGCATTCCACAAGGCTGAGGTATCCCAGTCGTTCAAGCAGTTTGTAATGGGTCACTGCAGGTTTTCCCTGGGATCCATCGGAAAAGACGGTCATTTTCTTCCGGTCTTTGAGATCCCGTCCAATATGTCCCTCTATCCTGCCTTCCTCTTCATCGAGGCTTCCCCATACAAGGGCCAGGTATTTCCGGCTGGTGGTACGGTCATAGAATTGCTTGGCCAGCCTGTTAAGGGAAAGTTCAGTCTTAGCAATAAGCAGGATGCCGGAGGTATTTTTATCGAGCCTGTGCACCAGTCCGGGCCTCATATCCCCGGTCTGGAACAGGGGCAGATCCCTGAAGTAATAGTAAAGGGCATTGATCAGTGTGCCTGTGTAATTACCCACCCCTGGATGCACTACCAATCCGGCAGTTTTATTGATGACCAGGATATGCTCGTCTTCAAATACAATATCAAGAGGGATGTCTTCGGGCAGGATCTCGGTATCCCTCGGGGGGTGGGGGAGTACTATGGAGATTACCTCTTCGGGCTTGATTTTATAGTTTGACTTTACGGCCTGCTCATTGACAAGAATGTTACCGGCCTCGGCGGCTGCCTGGATCTTGCTGCGTGAGGTATTCACCATCCGGTTCACAAGATACTTGTCAATTCGCATTATCTGCTGGCCCTTGTCCACCACAATCCTGTGATGTTCAAAAAGTTCTTCCATTTAGCGAGCAATCATTAGTTTCCGGCTGGCCTTGAAGATCCCGTTATGGTCTAAGCTCAAAATATAGATGCCTGTTGGCAGATGACTGACGGGGTGCTGCTGCTGGTCTGCCCTGTTGATGTAAACAGTTTTGCCCTGCAAATCATACAGGGTGACTGACCAATCGGCTGGATTCACGACATCCTGCAGATCAAGAGTAAAATAAGTATTTGCAGGGTTTGGGTAGATCTTAAATATTTTTTCAGGAGAATGCTCAATACCAACCGGATCCGATGGTAAGGCTTTCCCCATGATGGGCCTGATCATCAGGGAGCCGCTGAAACCTGAATTAAGCCATCCCTGTCCCAGGTTATAGAAAATCTTATCATTGTTCACCATATTGCGGTCAAACCCTACATTCAGCATTCTTTCTGTTGTCTTTATCCAGCCTACATAAAATTCATCATCAAGGACCAGGATGGTATCATTGATCTCATATGTAACAAATTTATTAAGCTCTTCCTCATATTGTGGTTGAACCGGTTGTGAGGTATAGATGAGTTCACCCGGACCGGAGGTGGATCTATCATGATTCCATACCCCGATTCGAAAATAATCCTGTGAGGCATCATCCTGCGTGCGGTTAAAAAACATCTTTACCCCGCGAAGGGTATCTTTTTTATAGCTATTGAACTGGAAGGCCACAGTTGCATTGGCGGTTCCTCCACCACGTAGGCCGTATCCATTCTCTGCCGAACCATCATCATAGGCATAGTAATTAAAGAATTGCTGGAACCTTCTTACCGTGTCATTGAATTTATAATCCAGGTCCTCCGTGACAAGGTAAGACATCACTTCAAAAACAGTGGAATCAGCATCATAAAAAATAAACGGATAGTTATAAGGGAAGTTAAATACATTCAAAACCCCTGGCTGCACATTGACGGCGCCTCCATTGACAGAATCCGTTTCCAGGTAAGCCAGGTCGGTGATCTTGAGGATCCTGGTAACATTTCTAACTGTTGTGTCATTGTTACGGTAACGGATCTCAAGTGCGGGCTTTAATTCCGTCAGGTAAGCCCTGGGGAAATGCTGCCATGGAATGGATTCATAATTCTTTAATATTGAGGGCATCGGTGAGATCATGGATACATCATTGATAGCCGTCACGTTGGATGAGCGTGCCGTATCAAGATAGACGTAATCTACATGCCAGTGATCCACATTTCCCCTCTGATCGATTGATGGGCTTTGATGGCTTGCATAATTCATGAAGCGGAACTGGAAACCCTTCTTAAGGAAACGCTCCTCTGAAACATGTATGAATACCTGTTGAAAAGTATCGTTCTGCGATCCTGTTTGACGCCAGACCCTTTCCCATTGGTTGCTGTCGGGTGCAAACAGTTCAACGGTCAGGGAATCCCATGCTTCCGGATAATCCCCCAGTCCCATTGGCTCATAAAAGAAACTCAAATATATATCTGTCCGGCCGGGGTAATCAAGGTTGATGGGGGCCGAGGTCAGGAAATCCGATTCAAAAGGCAAGCTGCCGGTACCATTCAGGTAGCCTTCGGCATCAATGGCATCCATAGTGGCTACCCCAATGGATATTGGATTCAAGGTATAGGAAGTATTGATGAACGCATATTCGTCCACCCAGAAAGGCACATATGGCAGTGGGCCGGTCCTCGCAAAATCGTCAAAAAATGGCAGTTCGAGGGTATCCGGCTGGGTGTCAATCTCTGCGCTTTTTTTAACCTGTTTCGTACCATAGGCAGGGATACCCACAGGTACCAGGACTTCCTGGGCATGGACAGGCATGACAATTACCAGGGAGCATATTATGAGTATATAAATCTTAAAAACCTTCGTCTCTATCATCCGCAGAAGGGGTTATTTCATGTCCGGACAGGGGTAACTTTGTTGAATCTGCAGACAGCCAGATATCCACTGAGGATCCAAGGTTCATCAGGGCATCCTCATTGAATTCAGGTTTCTGCTTCCAGATAAAAGCATTGATCGAATCCTCTGCATCTTCAAAGGAGGCATCATAGATCACTGCGCCAAGATTCAAATAACGATGGGTGATCCTTTCCTTTGCCTGTTCAAAAAACAATCCTACCAGATCGGGTGCAGCTGTTTTCTCATTACTCAATCCCCTGCCCAGTACCAGATCTATTTGGGATCCCTTGACAATCGAATCACCTTCTTCAATAACGTTTCCCTTATATTTTTGTTGTAGTACATTATTGACTGCAATATCAGGTATATAGGTCAGTTTACCAATGTTTAGTCCCGCTGTCTGTACAATAGCCCTTGCCTGCCTGAGACTGACACCGACTATATTTGGCATTCTGATTATCTCGGGATTAAACGCGTTGATGGTGAGAAAAATTGTACGGTTCTCCTTTACCTTGAATTCAGGTCTCGGATTCTGGTCAATGATACTCCCACGGGTAAGGTTTGCATTATATACAGAGTCCACGATCTGGTAACGTAACTCCTTAGCAGTAAGAATAGAATCTGCTTCAGGAATTCTTAAACCGGTGATTTCCGGTACACTTAATGCCTGGCCATGCCGCGTGTAAATTCTCAGGAACAGCAAAGCAATAATGGACATAAACACTATAATGGAGATGGCAATTAGCAGGTGTTTCAGGAAAAGCCTGCTGATCAGAAATTTCAGAAAATTCATATTCCTGCCGATTATTAAATGGTAAATATAAAAACAAATTGGATGGGATAAATAAAAAATGGCTGGCCAGCGGAAGCCGGTCAGCCATATATATTCATTTCAATATTCAGATTTATACCTTGTGCCTCGGTTCGTCGGATACCGATAACTTCTTTCTTCCCTTGATCCTGCGAGCGGATAAAATATTGCGACCGTTGGCGGAACTCATCCTGGTCCGGAATCCATGCTTGTTCTTTCTTTTCCTGTTGGAAGGTTGGAATGTCCTTTTCATCAAAAGCCGGTTTTAAATTCAGACTGCAAAAGTAATGTTTTTTTCAAATATACCAAACATTAATACAGGCTGTGATACGGAAGGTACAGCAGTTTTTTACTTTCAAAAAATGCCTCTGAATAAATCTCATCCAGGGAATGAATAGTGACATTTTTAAAGGCACTGAGCTCTTCCTGCAGGTCTCCTCCTTTCAGATAATATATCCCGTTGCCTGTTGAAGTCCCTGACGGCGGATCGATCTTGTTTTTCACCCAGCCGGTAAACTGGTCCAGGTTTGTTACCGCCCTGCTGACAACATACCTGGCTTTTGAAGGGTAATTTTCAGCCCTTACCTGCAGGCAGTTGGCATTGTCAATGCTCAGGGAATGAATGATCTGGCTCAAGGCATTTACTTTTTTCCCTATGGAATCAATCAGGGTGAACTCTGCTCCGGGGAAAAAAATGGCCAGCGGTATGCCCGGGAATCCCCCTCCGGTACCCACATCCAGGATTGTATCATCGGGATTGAAATGCACATACCTGGCAATGGCCAGGGAATGCAGGATATGCCTTTCAGACAGATGGTCGACATCTTTCCTGGATATCAGGTTGATCCTCCGGTTCCAGAAGATGATGGATTCCCGGAATTGCTGAAGCTGCTCTAGTTGAACAGTGCTTAACTCAGGAAAGTATTTGCGGATGATTTCCATTAAAAATAACGGCTGAGATCCGGTTACATGCTCGAACTGGTGCTCTTGAGAATATTGAAAAGAAGTTCCCTGGCCCGGAACAATTGTGCTTTTACAGTTCCAATGGGTAATTCAAGTTCCTGCGAGATCTCTTCATAGGAATATTCCTTGAAATACCTCAGTTCTACCAGGGTGCGGTACCGCGGTTTCAGTTTATTCACCACCTCCCTGAGCAGTTTGACTTTCTGGCTGTTGATCATATGTGCCTCAGGATCAGGTGTGTCGGACTGAATGGTAACCGTGGTGGTATCGGGATCATCATTTGACTGATCGAGGGAGATGGTAGCAGCCCTTTTCTTTCGGATAAAGTCAATACAATTATTCGTGGCGATCTTGAACAGCCAGGTACTGAATGCAAAATTCGGTGTGTATTGTCCGATATTCTTAAATGCCTTGCCGAATGCTTCAATGGTCAGGTCTTCAGCATCACTGGGATTATTGACCATTTTCAGTAACATGAAATATATGGCATCCCGGTACCTGCCTAATAATTCGGCGTAGGCTTTCTGATCACCTTCCCTGGCTTTCTGAACGAGCATAAAATCATGCTGCGCTTTATCTGAAAGATTGGGACTTACTTCCATCTGGCTCGTTTTGTTTCGACATAATTGGAAAAGACCATAAACAGGTGCGCCCAGGGGAGGGCAAAATCCAACAGGGGCGAAGGTAATAATAAATATTTTTCGTTCAAACGGCACATCGCTAATTTGATAATAACACTTGTTAATAACATTCTAAATATGAAGAGACCAAGCATATATGGGATTAAAACATGAAAAGCAAGCAGGAAAATAAAGGCAGGATAAAAGAGCAAACGACTCATAAGTTCCAGTCCCACAACAAGTTTCGTTGAGAACCGGTACCTGGGACCTGTGGTCAGGTGCCTTTTTTTCTGATAATACCAGTCTTTCCAGGTTTTTTCAGTATCAGACCGTGTAAAACTGTCAGGCTGAATCTCAATGGCTGTATTGGCTTTTCTGGCTACCTCATTGATAAATAGGTCATCATCCCCCGAGGCCAGCTCGTAATGAGCAGCAAATCCCCTGTTTTCGAAGAACAGAGCTCTCCTGTAAGCCAGGTTCCTCCCTGTGCCCATGTAAGGATGACCGGCAAGTGACGTACCGAAATACTGAAGGGCAATGAAGAATGCTTCATACCTGCTGACAAGGTTTACCAGGCCTTTTCCCCTGCGGTAGCCTCCGTAACCCAGCACGATCTTATTATTCCCGGTGAAATTTTGCTGCATCAAGTATATCCATCTGTTGGTCGCGGGACTGCAGTCTGCGTCGGTAAGCAGCAACCTGTCATGTTTTGCTGCCTTGATGCCAATAGTCAGTGCCAGTTTTTTTCCCTCCCGTATATGGTCACCTTCCCTGATAAACGTGGAACGCAGATGAGAATATTGCCTTTGCAGGTTATTCAGGAGGTCTTCCGTCCCGTCTGCAGAAGCATCATTAACAACAACAACCTCATATTCAGGGTAATCCTGCTCAAGTATCGAAGGTAGATTTGCCCTGAGATTTGCCTCCTCGTTCCTGGCACAGATAATGACAGAAACCGGGAATCTTTTGATGTTGGAACGAACAGATTTGTAAAAGAGAACTTTTGGGAACACGAACAACCAGTAGATCAGCTGGATGAGAAAGCAGCCTGTATACACCAATGTAAGTGATTGAAAGACAATATTATATTCTGTAAAGTTCAAATTTCCGGATATGCTAACAGGAGATACCGAAAGATAATTAAACATTTCACATCCCAACAAATAAGCATGCTCAAAGTCTTCAGATTTTATCCACATTTACATTATATTTGCGCTAATTCTGCCTGCCATGAGGTTTACCCTACAACATTCGGATCCTTTAAGTAAAGCGCGAACCGGGGTTTTGCAAACAGATCATGGTCCCATTCCCACACCCATTTTCATGCCGGTTGGCACCGCCGCAACGGTAAAAGGCATACATCAGCGGGAATTGCAGCATGAAATTAAAGCCCCCGTCATCCTGGGCAATACCTATCACCTGGTCCTTCGGCCCGGGATAGAAATTATTCACAAGGCAGGGGGGATTCACAGGTTTATGCAGTGGGATCGTGCGGTACTGACCGACAGTGGCGGATACCAGGTCTTCTCTCTGGCAGATCAGCGGAAACTTACTCACGAAGGAGTGATCTTCCGGTCCCATATCGACGGGACAAAACATACTTTCACCCCGGAGAATGTGGTAGATATTCAACGCAGGATGGGGGCTGACATCATGATGGCCTTTGATGAATGTACGCCCTATCCATGTGAATATGACTATGCCCGCAAATCCATGATCCTGACCCATAAATGGCTGGACCGGGGAAAGCAGAGGTTCCTGGAGACCGCAGCGGTCTACGATTATACCCAGAGCTGGTTCCCCATTGTCCAGGGCAGTACCTTCCCCGACCTCAGGAAGGAATCTGCCAGGCGTATTGCTGATGCGGACATGGATGGGAATGCCATTGGCGGACTATCAGTCGGTGAACCTGCAGAGATGATGTATGAAATGGTGGAAGTTGTGACAGAGATCCTTCCCCCGGAGAAACCAAGATACCTGATGGGGGTGGGTACGCCGGTCAATTTGCTTGAATCTGTTGCCAGGGGGATAGACATGTTTGATTGCGTGATGCCTACCCGCAACGGGAGGAACGGACAGATCTTTACACGAGAGGGCATCATCAATATCAGAAATGAAAAATGGAAAGACGATTTTAATCCCATTGACCCTTCCGGAGATTGTTTTGTGGATCAACAATATTCAAGGGCTTATTTACGTCATCTTATCATCTCGGGTGAGTTGCTCGGGGCACAGGTTGCCAGCCTGCATAACCTCAGGTTTTATCTATGGTTAATGGAGGAAACAAGGGCACAGATCCAGGCCGGGACCTTCAAGCAGTGGAAAAATGAAATGATTTCAAGATTATCTATCCGCATATGAGAAGAAAACTGGGGATAACCATCATAGACCTGTATATCACGAAAAAGTTCCTGGGAACCTTCTTTTTTTCCATTACCCTGATCCTTTTAATTGCGGTCATCTTTGATTTTTCGGAGAAGATTGACAATTTCCTCGATCACGATGCCAAATTGATCGATATCCTTACCAAGTATTACCTGAATTTCATGCCTTATTTTGCCGTACTGTTCAGCTCCCTGTTCACCTTTATATCAGTTATATATTTTACTTCCCGGATGGCGTACAGAACAGAGTTCATTGCCATTATCAGCAGCGGGATGAGCTTCAACAGGATCCTGGTTCCCTATTTCTTCTCTGCTACTGTCATTGCCATCTTCTCTTTTGTACTGATGGACTATGTCATACCAAATGCAAACCGGGTCAGGCTGGATTTTGAGGAAACCTATTACCACTCTGTCCCGCTCCGTGTGACAGAACGGAATATCCACCGACAGATCGAGCCCGGGGTTTTTATTTACCTGGAGAGTTACAGCACCATCTCTGACCTGGGACATCGGTTCTCTATGGAAAAATACGAGGATGGAGCACTGGTATCGAAACTCATGTCTGATTATGTGAAATGGGATTCAACCATCAATAAATGGGTGATCCGGAATTACTATATCCGCGATCTGGACGGATACAGGGAACATATAACCTCGGGAACCCGGCTGGATACCACGCTGTCCTTTCACCCCAGTGATTTTAAACGCCGGATGAATTTCATGGAAACCATGAACATACGTGAGCTGACCGAGTATATTGAACAATTAAAAATGCTGGGCGAAGCCAGTGTAAAAGCTTACCAGATTGAAAAACATAAGCGCTATGCTTTTCCATTTTCAGCCTTTATACTGACATTGATCGGTGTTTCTGTATCCTCGAGAAAAGTTAAGGGAGGAATCGGAATGCAGTTAGGGATAGGACTGATGGTTGCTTTTTCCTACCTGTTGTTTATGCAGTTTGCTTCGCAGTTCGCCATAGGAGGCAGCCTTCATCCCGCAATTGCCGTATGGATGCCCAACCTGGTCTATTCTTTTATTGCATTCTATCTATACAGAATGGCTCCCAAATGATCAGCCGTCTTAAAAACGTTGTAAATATTTGTAAATAAACATTATAGATGAATGGTATCACATTAATTGCCGTAAAAATTTTTAAAATAACATGGGATTTTGTAATGTTGTAGTCCATTCCGAAGCACTAAACCTATCGAAAAATATGCCATTAAAAAGAAAAATCCAGGAACTTCAAAAGAAAAGAGAAGAAGTCCTGAAAGGAGGAGGTGACAAGGCCCTGGAAAAGCAGGCGGCCATGGGAAAACTGACGGCCAGGCAAAGGATAATTGCCATACTGGACCCTGACTCATTCAACGAATATGACCTGTTTGTTGAACATGATGCCAAAGATTTTGACATGGATAAGAAAAGCCTTGCAGGTGATGGTGTCGTGATCGGCACCGGCACAGTGTATGGAGCCCCTATCTGTATTTTTGCCCAGGATTTTACCGTAGCAGGCGGTTCACTGGGGAATATGCATGCCAGGAAGATCGTTAAAATCATGGAGCATGCCCTGAAAATGAAAATGCCGCTGATCGGTATCAATGATTCCGGTGGTGCCCGCATACAGGAGGGTGTAAGCTCCCTGGCAGGATACGGGGAGATATTTTTCCGGAATACCATTTCCTCAGGGGTGATACCCCAGATCTCTGTAATCCTCGGACCATGTGCCGGGGGAGCTGTCTATTCACCCGCCCTGACGGACTTCGTTTTTGTGGTGGACAAGATCTCCAAGATGTTTATTACCGGACCCGAAGTGATTAAAACGGTACTGGGGGAAGAAATCTCCATGGAAGAACTGGGGGGAGCGAAAGTACACAGTGAAATAACAGGGAATGCACACTTTTATTCCACTTCAGAAGAGGAATGTTTTGAGCAGATCAAGAAACTGATCACCTTTATCCCCTGGAGCAACCTGCAGAAAGCAAAAAAGTTCCCGCCCAAAGATCCGAATCCAGATTTCGATATTGAGCAGATTGTCCCCGGCGATCCCACCCAACCATATGATGTAAGGGATGTTGTCAGAGGCATAGTCGATGATTCAGATTTCTTTGAGGTGCAGGAGATGTGGGCCGCAAACATAGTCATAGGGTTTGGCAGGATGAAAGGAGAGACCGTAGGCTTTGTATGTAACCAGCCCCTGGTACTGGCCGGTGTGCTTGATGTGGATTCATCCGATAAGTCAGCCAGGTTCATCCGTTTTTGCGATGCATTCAATATACCCATTGTAACCCTGGTTGACCTGCCCGGTTATCTTCCGGGGGTGGACCAGGAACATGCCGGGGTCATAAGGCACGGTGCCAAGCTGCTTTATGCATATAGTGAGGCAACTGTTCCCAAAATGACCGTCATTATAAGGAAAGCCTATGGCGGAGGCTATATTGCCATGGCTTCCAGGCATCTCAGGGCTGATTTTGTTTTTGCATGGCCGGGTGCTGAGATTGCTGTAATGGGACCGGAGGGTGCCGCCAATATCATCTTCAGGAGAGAAATAGCTGCGGCAGAGGATCCTGATAAGGTCAGGAAGCAAAAGGTGAAGGAATACAAGGATAAGTTTGCCAATCCATATGTTGCTGCAGCCAAGGGGTATATCGATTCAGTGATCGAGCCCAAGGACACCAGGAAACACCTGCTGCATGCCATTGAAGTGGCAGTCAATAAGGCAGTATATCTTCCTCAGAAAAAACACGGTATTCCACCCTTTTAAAACCAGCTCAGATGGCAGTAACCAAAAAATCTATAGCGGGTACCAGTCCAGGTACCCTGGCAGACACAAAGACATCCTCAACCAATATGGATACCAACGGGAATTGTGGTGACAAAAAGTCAAGATGTAAGACACTGATCATTGATGGTGATAAATACCGTACTAGGTATAATACAAAATTTGAGAAAAGGAAGACCTGGGAAAGTCCCAATCCCAAAAAGATCACTTCCATCATACCCGGTACCATTGTTAAAGTTTACACCAAGGTCGGACAGGAAGTGAAAAAGGGTGATCCCATCCTGCTCCTGGAAGCCATGAAAATGAAGAACAAGATCCTTTTCAATATCGATGGCAAGGTAAAATCCATCAAGGTAAAGGAAGGGGAAAGAGTACCCAAGGATCATCTGATGCTGGAAATGGCTTAAACTGGCATCCCGCTTAGGAAAACCGTTCAATGTGCAATGGGTGCCGGCTTATCTCAGGTGGTAACACGGGACTTTCCCTGAAGAGTCCGAATACAGCAGAACCGCTTCCTGTCATGGATGCATAGACGGCCCCGGCTCCATATAAAGCCTGTTTAAGACCGTCGATTTCCGGGTATTTCTGAAAGACGGGTACCTCAAAATGATTGACCAGGCGACCACGCCATTCCTCCGGAGCAAGCCTCAGTACCTCTTTTACCGGTTGATCTTTTATCCCGTGACTGATCATTTTATAGGCCAAGGCGGTATCTATGGTGATCCCGGGCAGGACAAGGATGATCGTATATCCGGAAAGATCAAGGGACAGGGGCTCCAGGTGTTCACCACGTCCGGTGGCCAGGCTTGGTTCGTTTACGATAAAAAAGGGACAATCACTCCCGATCATTGAGGCATATTCCATCAGTACAGGCACATCCAGGCTTAAGCCGAACATTTCATTCAATGCCCTCAGGGTAAATGCAGCATCGGATGATCCGCCTCCCAGACCAGCTCCTGTGGGGATCCTTTTGTGCAAATGCAGGTTTACATCGGGTATCCCATGTCTTTCCCTCAGGAGCCGGAAGGCCCGAATACATAAATTATTATCCGTGGCTTCCAGGGGAATCCCCGTCAGGGTGAGCCTTTCAGATTCGCCGGGATTGTCACCTGCGGCAGGTACTATTTCCAGCATATCCGTTAATCCGACCGGCAGGAAGGCTGATTCCAGGTCATGAAATCCATCAGGCCTTTTTCTGAGTATCCTTAATCCAAGGTTTATCTTTGCATTGGGAAAGACGATCATGAATTGTTAATAATTTCTTCTGAATGGACAATGAGAAATGGCGGCAATCACCATATATAAAGGTACAGATTAATTTTTAACAGCTTGCGTTAATAAGATTCAGAGGGATGTTTAAAAATGGACTGCCTGAGGGACCTTCCGGAGCAGGCTCATTTCATACCTTTGAATTCCTAATTTGGGTAATTCTTATGGCATTAAAAGGAAATTTACATACATCGCCGAAACTGGGCAATCTGAATGTAGAATATGGAAAATTACCTCCCCAGGCGGTCGACCTGGAGGAGGCAGTACTGGGTGCTATCATGCTTGAAAAGGATGCAGTTCTATCCGTTCTTGATATCCTGAAACCGGAGAGTTTCTACAAGGATGCACACCAGAAGATCTACAAGGCAATTGTCGATCTTTCCATGGAGGAAAAGGCCATCGATATACTGACTGTAACCGAAGATCTGAAAAAACGAAATTCACTGGAAGAGGTTGGGGGACCACTATATATAACCCAGCTGACCAGCAAGGTAGCCTCGGCGGCCCACCTGGAGTTTCATGCCCGGATCATCCAGCAAAAATACATACAGAGAGAGTTGATCAGGGTTTCCTCAGATATCCAGCGGAAGGCCTATGATGAAACCATGGATGTGGATGATTTGCTGGACCAGGCGGAAAGTGATCTTTTTGAGATCGCAGAAGGCAATATCAAGAAGGAGATATCCAAGATTAATGTCTTGGTGAAACAAGCCATTCACCAGATTGAGGAAGCCGCAAAAAGAGAAGATAAACTCAGTGGGGTACCATCTGGTTTTACCAAGCTGGACCGATTGACCTCGGGCTGGCAAAAGTCAGACCTGGTGATCATCGCAGCCAGGCCATCTATGGGAAAAACGGCCTTTGCGCTGTCCATGGGCAGGAACATTGCCGTTGAGCACAAACGCCCGGTTGCCATTTTCTCACTGGAAATGTCATCCATTCAGCTGGTGACCAGGTTGATCGTTTCGGAGACTGAACTTCCTGTTGACCGCATACGCAACGGCCGGCTGGAAGAATACGAATGGAAGCAACTCGATTATAAGATCAAAAGCCTGGTGGAGGCACCCATATTTATTGATGATACCCCGGCTATATCCATATTCGAGCTTCGGGCCAAGTGCCGCCGCCTGAAAGTGCAGCACAATATTGAAATGATCATCGTTGACTACCTTCAGCTGATGACAGGTACAGGTGATTCAAAAGGGAGCCGGGAACAGGAGGTAAGCAGCATATCCAGGTCCCTGAAAGCCATTGCCAAGGAACTGGACGTACCGGTCATTGCACTTTCACAGCTGAACCGTTCGGTTGAGCTCAGGTCGGGGAACAAGCGACCTCAACTATCTGACCTGAGGGAATCCGGGGCCATTGAACAGGATGCAGACCTTGTCATTTTCATCCACCGTCCCGAGATGTATGATATTTATGAAGATGAGCAGGGGAATTCCCTGGTTGGTATCGCCGATATCATCCTGTCCAAACACCGGAACGGCCCAATTGGTGATGTCCAATTGAAATTCAAGAATGAATCTGCCAAATTTGTGGAACTGGATGCATTGCAGCCTTTACCGGAGGACGATTCAAACGGAGCATATACCGTCGGATCAAAAATGAACCAGCAAGGGGTTAAGGATAATACAGACCTTCCTTATTGATAAGGATGTTACAGGATATCCTTCAATGCCAGCAGGGAATCAAACTCGTAGGTTACCGGATCATTGTGAATGACCCTGTCGCGGTTCAGAAAAACCTGATCAATGCCGAATTTGCGGGCCCCGAGGATATCTACTTCAAGGTCGTCGCCGATCATAAGGCTTTCTTTTTTACGGGCATTAACGGAACTGAGGGCCTCATGAAAGATCTCCGGACGGGGTTTGTTATGTCCCACAACCTCTGATGTGGTAAGGCTCTGGAAGTATTGATCAAGCCGGCAATTTTTCAGCTTGATCTGCTGGGTGGTCAGGAATCCGTTGGTAATGATATGTAAGCGGTATCCGGGTTGAAGGTAGTCGAGGATTTCCCGGGCATGGGGAACGAGCAGTGTTTTCGTGGGACTGATATCAAGGTATTCGTCACCGATTTTTTCGGCCAGTTCATCATCCGTGATCCCGAAATGGGCCAGGCTCATCCTGAAACGTTTTGTTCGCAGTATATCCTTGGTCATTTCGCCTTTGCGGTAGTGGCTCCATAATTGCAGGTTGACCTCATGGTAGACCTGGACAAAATCTTCCGGATCATCAATGGATCTGTCGAGCTGGTATTTGAAGAACAATTCCTTAATGGTTTCACCCGAATTATGGTCAAAATCCCACAAGGTTCGGTCAAGGTCAAAGAAAATATGTTTATAAGGGCTCAATCTTACTCGATTGTTGGTTACTAAAGATAATGGTTTTATTTTTGAACCTATGGAAGTTTTATACCTGGTCATAGGATTGATTGCAGGCGGGGGGATTGTATACCTTGTTCTGCG
>SDBS01000433.1_pt1 | contig 40220 bp, 60 predicted proteins | sample 2277091 | NCBI WGS metagenome assembly SDBS01 (sample SAMN10404972, study PRJNA504765) | marine sediment metagenome | isolation source: marine sediment core GS10_PC15, 163 cmbsf | place: Arctic Ocean: Southern Knipovich Ridge | collected 2010
CCCAAACGACATCACCATTATTGACTATATCGAAGCTCCCGAGGAGGCATGGCGCATCAAGGGCAGCCTGACCAGACTCAGCAAGGGGCTGGCTGGCGGTGAAGGCGGGGCACTTATAGCTCTCCAGAAACCGAAGGGGAGAGACGATGCTTATGGTGGGCAAGGCGTCAAAGACAAGGCTCAGATATATCTCGCCCTTGAGTCAAAGAATGGCAGCGGTTGGTGGAAGTGCCGCATCGTGACAGCCAAGAGCAGAGTCCAGACCATGATCGACCCGGTGGGGAAAGAATGGAAGTATCACATCAAGGCTCTTGGGACGGAGTTTGCTGACATGGACCCCAATGACTGGGTGGATCAGGACAGCCCGGCGCCGGTGGAGTTCTGATGAAGATCATCCGCGTGTTTCCGAGACGCACATCCCTGACGCCGACTGATGACATGGCCTTCATTGGCGATCCTCCGATGATACGGCCTGATGCTGACGAGGTTCATGTCTCAGTGACCTTTACTTGGGACGTAGCCGACGCGCACCGACTGGCTGCCGCGTGGGCGCAATACTACCGCCATGTGTACGTCGGCGGGCCAGCAGTCAGAAGTGATGCGGGGTTCTGCAAGTCTGGCCGTTATATCAAAGCCGGGGTGACGTTCACCAGCCGGGGGTGCGATAACGACTGTCCTTGGTGTCTTGTGCCGAGGATCGAAGGCAAGCTACGCGAGATGGAGTCATTCCCCCTGGGCAACATCGTCCAAGACAACAATCTACTCCAGTGTAGCGCAGGCCACCAAACAAGGGTATTCAGGATGCTCCGCACCCAGAGCCGGATTCAACTAGGCGGCGGTCTTGATGCGCGGCTGATCACTCAGGACATCGCCGACCAGATAAGGGGCCTCCGCATCTATCAGTTGTTCCTCGCCTGCGACACAGCAGGGTCTCTCAAGATGCTCCGGAGAGCAGTCGCACGCCTCGCCATGCCACGAGATAAGATGCGGTGCTACGTCCTGATCGGTTTCGATGGCGAGACCATCTCCCAGGCCACGGCACGGCTTGAGGACGTGTGGGCGGCTGGCTGTATGCCATTCGCTCAACTCTACCAGCCGGCAGATCAGTGGATTGACTACCCGAAGGAATGGCGTGACCTCAACCGGAACTGGTCACGACCGGCGATCATGCGAACCATGCACAAGGCGACGCGATGAACGAAAAGGACTTCTCAACTCAGATCGAGGATCTTCTTGCGATTGGCGGGTGGGACAGGTGGATTCATCTGCGTCCGGCGCGGGTGAAGAGACGGGGCAAGGACATCTACGAGACGGCCTATTCAGGACACAAGGGGTTTCTTGACTACCTGGCCATGCGGACCCTGACCAAAGAGACCATCTGGTTCGAGCTGAAGGGCGACGGCGGCAAGGTGACACCGGAGCAGAGAGATTGGCTTGCGGCGCACAAAGCGGTGGGCAACAGGGCCTACGTCTGGTGGCCCAAGGACTATCAGGATGCTCAGGACGTCTTGTTGGCCGGGTGTGACTTTGATTTTTCCCATGTAAAAGAGGACAGGAGGTTGCTATGAGCGAAACCCCAACGACAGACAAGGCCACGAGGGACCTACAAAGCGAGATAGCACGAGTAATTCCAGAGCCACGTAACTTGGTCACTCGTCTTGAGTACGCTCGACGTGTCCTCGCCATACCCAAAATCAAGGAAGGCCAGGAACTACTGGAGAAGGCCAAGACTGGAGTGCTGGTGGAGTTGGCCGAAGACCAGTCGTGGCCTAGAGACCCCTTCTATCCGATTAAGAACTATAACCAGTTGTGTGAGAACATTGGCTTCAGGCGAGTCAAGGTGAAGGGAGAATAAGATGGCAAGACCAAGAGAGCAGCGTAGACGACAACGTATCCGAGCGCAAGGCGACGGACACAACAAGTTCAAGCGCAGGATGAAGGCACTACTGGCGAAAGCGCCGCCGGGTTGGACACCGCCGTTCTATTCTAGCCCACCAGACGACACCAAGGAGGGAGAGAGATGCTGAATCTCGCTGATAAGAAAGTCAAAACCCAGAAGCCACACCGATGCCACGGCTGTATCGACATCATCCCTACGGGGACGACCGTGCGATACACAGCGAACGTAGACGGCGGTCGTGTCGCGGGCGCATACTGGTGTGACCAATGTGACGCGTTCATGGACACACTGGATATGCAGGACTACGAGGATGGCATCATTGAGGGCGAGTTCAAGTACGCGGACGGCTACCCCTTGACTAACACCAAAGACACAGGAGGGGAGTGGTGCCAACAGACTACGTAAGGGCACGTGACCGCAGGAAGTATGCCAACAATGCCTCACTATATCGGGGAATAGCCAAGCGGTCGCAACAAAGCGAGAATGGCCGAGCGAACAGCGCAGCCCGACAGCGGCGCATGAGACTCAAGTGGCCGCAAAAGATGTTGGCCCGCAGTAGACTACGGATGGCTATTCTCCGTGGCGATATTGTAAAGCAACCTTGCGAAGTCTGCGGCAAGAAAGCCGAGGCGCATCACGACGACTACTCAAAGCCACTCGAAGTACGCTGGTTCTGCCACCAGCATCATAGAGAATTGGAGGGGAGATGCCTACCGACGACATAGTTAAACAGAGACAGGCCATCAGGGAAGGGCTGGCAGAGCGCCACTACAGGCATGAGTATGATGCGTGGTCTGCCTACGCCGGCTACCGTTGGAAGGATGTACCTGACCATTACGAGGGGAAGCAACACTCTTACAAGGCGGCGGATGCTACCCTCGCCTTCCTCACCGAGAAGGGCGCTGTGCTAGACCTCCGCATCCCCCTTGCCAAGATGACAGGCGAGGAAGAACTCACCGCCACCGCTCCCCTGATAGAGTCTCAGAAGCCCAGCGGGTCCGGGTAGAACAATGAGTATGGTCTGGGACCTTCTCAGCGCCGAACTCATCGGCAAGCTCTTTGCCTTCCAGATGGAGCACCACGGCCTGGAGCTCGTCGACCCGCACGAGCCGGTGAGGGCCGTCACGGTGGCGGGGGAGCTAGAACCTCCGGACCAAATCGACAAGCTGATGCGGCAGGCTAGGGGGAGAGATTGATGGGCAAAAGATACTGGGTGACCCCACCGGCTATGTACACTGAACTTGACCGCGAGTTCCACTTTGATTTCGACCCCTGCCCGGAACCTCGCCCGGACGGCTACGACTCGCTGGTGCTGCCGTGGGGTCAGATGAACTACTGCAATCCGCCCTTCCGCCGAACTGATGGCAACACCGACGGCCCCACGGCTTTCGTCAGGAAGGCCATCGCAGAGCAGGCTCAGGGCAAGGCGACCGTCTTGCTTCTGCCGGTACAGTCCTACGTCAATCTGCTGCTGGAGGCAGGGGCAGAGCTACGTCCCGCAGGCCGGACGAGATTCCTTGAGACCACAAGCGGGGAGCCGCTGCCGTCTCCCTCTCCGACGTTCCTGGCGATTCTCAGACCGGCGGGTCAAGGAGTGATGCTGTAATGCGTGACTGGTACTCACCGCGGGACATCGACTTTACCACCCGGGACCAACTGGAGTGGGTCATGGCGCACTTGCAGGAACTCAAGGACGGCAGTTGGCCGAAGCAACGGTAGAGAGCCTTGACACGGCGTACCATCTGCAGTAGACTATAGGCATAGTGCAAGTCGCTTCAGGAGAATGGTTGTGAGAAGCAAATACGACTGGCAGTTCAACGGCTTCACGGTGACGCCAGATGCGAAAGGATACCCGCGAATCTATGTCGGAGGGCACATGATAGCCGTTCACCGTTTCGTTTGGGAGCAAGCCCACGGAGCACTGCCTCGAGGCTTCGTAGTCCACCACCAGGACGGCGATGTGGCTAACTATGCGCTGGACAACCTCATGCTTCTGAAGCAATCCGATCATATGCGCATCCATTTGGGGTGGACACGAGAGAACGGCGTTTGGACTGGCAAGCCATGCACTCGCTGTGGGCAGGTTCTACCGCTTGGGCGGTTTTACGTGAGGAGAGGGGCGCCTACTGGCTTCTGCAAGGCTTGCCACGGTCAGGATACCATCGCTCACCGTAAACGGCAGGATCCGAAAGCCCGCGAGGCTATTTACCAACGCTACCGCGAGCGCCGGAAACTCGGCCTCGTAGGTAGATAGGGGGAGTTCAATGCGTGACTGGTTCGCACCTGGCGAGTTGACGTATGCGACGCGAGAAGAGGTCGAATGGGGCCTGGCCCATATCGAACAACTATCAGACGGTTCATGGCCGAAGCAAGAGTCCGGTTACTCTATTGAACCAGACGTGCAGAGCCGGCGGTCGAAGATGGGCGGTTTCGAGGTTCCCATTCACGCGTCCGCGGAACTGCAGCGCCGCGTTGACAGCGTGGGCCCAGATGCACTGATGGCCGAACTGAACCGCGGCTACCGCTACAGCTTCGAGCGGCTCGGGAAGATTCACAACCTGGAGGAGGAAGTCGTGACGTACCGATGCCACTGCGCTGTGCGGTTTATGATAGGTCGGAACTTCCGCGCCAGCCGGTATCGCAGGGATCACGTAGCTGCCTATGCCGAGAAGGCTAATGACTGACCGGCCACGCATCCTTGACTTGTTCTGCTGCGCCGGCGGGGCAGCGATGGGCCTCCACCGTGCGGGCTTTGAGGTTGTTGGTGTGGACATTGAGCCCCAACCTCACTACCCCTTTGAGTTTCACCAGGCCGATGCCATGACGTACCCGCTTCGCGGCTTCGATGCCTACTGGGCCAGTCCGCCGTGTCAGCACTATAGCGCCGGGACGCCTGATAAGAGCAAGCATCCTGACCTTCTGGGGGCCGTACGATGTCTGTTGGAAGCTGCCGACGGACTGTGGATTATTGAGAACGTGCCGGGCGCCCCCATGCGGGCTGACTTTCGCATTACTGGCGATATGGTAGGGCTGCCACTTATCAAACGGGCACGATGGTTCGAGACGAATTGGTACGACTCAATAGCGATGGTTGCCCATGTGCCAGTCACCGGGCCGGTGATAACGGTCACTGGGCACGGGACTACTTCAGGCAACCGCGAGACATGGGGCCGCAATATCCGCGTCGCTGAAATGCGGGCGGCTATGGGTATTGAGTGGATGAACCGGGACGAACTCTCACAAGCCATCCCGCCGGCATACTCAGAATACATCGGGCGGCACCTTCTCCGTGCGCTGGCCGACCGAGCCACAAAGGGAAGCGCCCCGGCTGGTAGACCGGGGCGCTAGAGGTTGGTCGTCGCTCCTGGTGGCGCTCAGGGCGTCTCAGGGCGTGGCAGTTCGACAATCCTGGCGAGGGCTGAGTCAAAGTCCTTGGCTGATATAGTAGGGAATGCGTAGCGGTAGCCGAATGTCGTCACAAGGATAACCCTCACGCTCTTTTCCCAGACCGCCGCAGTCACGGCGTCAGGCACCCCCGGCCCGTTCGCCTCGGCCATGACGCGCTTGGCATCGGCGGAGCGCCGCCACGGCGCCCGGACTCCTGGCCCGTTTGCGTCATCCATAGCGGGCCCCGGGCGCTTCTGATGGTGGACCGTAACCTCGGACGGTTCCATCTTGCCCGTCACCATGGCCCACAGGTCGTCCCACTCGTCCGGGTCCATGCCTTTGAGCATGCTTAGCACTTCGACCACCTTGCCGGAGAAGCAGACGCCGCGCAGGTGTTCGGCGATCGGGACGGGGTTGCAGCGGACACGGGCCTCGACCCGCTCGCAGTAGACCCCGAATGGCTGGTGCGCGCAAGTCGAGAAGGGCATAATACGGCCGGGGGCTGCCGCTGCCGCATGGGCTGAACGGTGACCGCATCGACCCACCCCGCAATCATCCGCAGTATCGCACCTGACCAGCTCCGGCACCTCCTCACACTGCACGACCTGGTGGGTGAAGCCGCACTCCCGCGGGCCATGAAGGGGAGGCTCGTTATGAGTGTGGGCCTCGGCGGCTGTGCATTCCGCGAAGCCGCACTCGCCGGCCTCGTTGCAGACGTACGACTTGGCCGGCGCTGGTTCCTCAACGCCCCTCGGCGGTGTCAGTGGGCCGAACAGGTCAGTGGGTTGCTTGCAGTCGTGCTCGCCTAGCGTCCCGTGCCAGTTCTCCAGGTGGGCGCCGCAGTTGGCGCACAGGGCATCTTTGTTCGTCATGTCTTGGCCTCCTTGAAGGGCTTTGGCGTCAGTAGTTTGTCTCTCCATGTGAGTGCCTTGTAGTTGGCATGACACTTCTCACAGTCATGCCCTACGAGTACCTTGTCTGTCATGTCGAATGAAGCGGCAAGTGTATCACCAATCTGGTCACCGCAACGGTAGCAGTTCTTGTAGCCGAAACAGTTGGTGACAATCCGGCTATGCCCCAGGAACACGCAGACTATTTGCCTCAGCTTCTTCATGTCGTCTTGGCCTCCTCTTTCTTTCCGTTGCGGATCTTGACTGGGCTCCACGTGCGCTCGCACCGGGGATTCCGGCACTTGTGCAGCTCGTGGGTCCGGCCGGCGATCTCGACGTCCTCAAGGTGCGTGCATTCCCATCCGTCAAGTGGGCAGTTCATTTGTCCGGTCTCACATTCACGTTGAGGCCGACGTCCTGTATCTCCAGTAGCCGGCGGGCTATCTCGCACAGCGCTCGCGCGATGGCCTCTCCGATTACGAGATGGGCGCCGCTCGGCGCTTCGCCGTGCCAGCGCCCCAAGTCCCTCTCGATCTGCTCAATCCTGTAGTCTTCCATCTCTCCTCCTGGCTCATTACGAGCCTGTGTGTATTCATGCCCCCGCCGGCAGCAACCCAAGCCAACCAGCGGGGGCCGGGTGTTGGGGGCTAGTCCTTGAAGCCGGTCAACTCGCAAGCCTTGGCCCTGTCCATGAGTAGCCATTGCTTCGGTCGCGGGTCGGGCCGTGCGAACTCCCGCAGCTCCATGTCGTTGTAGGCGAACGCCGCCGCCTCAAAAGGCCCGTTATCGACTACACAGATAACAGCTCTATCGGGCGGTATATCAGACAGTGACAGTGGTGCTCGCTCAAGCAGTTCAGCACCATGTATGTCTATTACCTGTTGTGCCTTTCCCTTGACGTTTGGTACCTCGATATAATATCCCATCGTCCTTGCCTCCTCGCTCCCCCCTGTGGGCGCCGGGGTTATCAGCCCCGACGCCCGGTAAGAGGGGTATTGGACAGCCGCACTAGGCGGCGGTGTCCCTATGTTGGGGCTAGTTGTCAAACCAGAACACGATGCGTACGTCCTCCGGGGTGCCTAGTCTCCAGAGACGAGGCATGACCTGACTGAGGAAGACCGACGCTATCTTGAAGTAGGCGACTTCCCACTCCACATGGCAATGGAACCCCGATAGGTCCTTCTCCGCGAACTTGATGCTGTCCTGATAGGTGAGTCCCTTGGTTAGTTCCTCAAGGAGTTGCCGGAGGAGGGCGCGAGTCACATTCTTCCCCGGCCCCAGCGGGGCTTCAACGCGAGACCCGGCGGGTGCGTCGCCTTCCTTCTCACCGTAGCGTGTCCACTTCCAGAAGGTGAGAGCATCAACCCAGCCGTCCTCTTTGACCGTCTGAGTCCAGTCAAAGGCCATGAGTTCGGCGACGGTGAAATAGCTGTGGGTGTGACCATCGCTGCCATCATAGTCAGCCTGGGTGCGTACCTCTGTGGTTGCGTCGCAAGGAAGCCCTCGTGGCTCGGCGATAGTATTCAGTTCGGCGTAGTTCCTGACCCCGGCGAGAACGGCAAACAGGCTGTAGTTCCTGTCGTGAAAGTATCGGTCATCGTACGCGACCCATACACGGCGACCTGATTCCGCGTCGTCGTCCGGTGTCCATTTGTCGGCCGACTTCCATTCGCCCTCGACCTTGTGCTCTACGTATAGATGAATGTCGCATCCCATGTCTCTCTCCTGTCTCCTGGTCACCGTCTAGCGGCGCCCTGCTGCCGGCGATCACGTCACCAGCAGCAGGGCGCCAGGCTAGTTATCTAGTCCTCCAAATACTCTTTGATTCGCTCGGTTGCCCGTTCGGCTGTGTCTCCTCCTAACTCGTCAGCGCTGTAAACCACGCAACTGGTGATGATCCGCGTGATCTCCTCGTATTCCGCATTGGTAAGCCGTGTCATTGGTCTACCTCCTGTGCCTATTTGGCCTAGTTGACGCCAAGTTCCCGGTCGATGCCACTCTGGGCTGCCTCGTGGCAGAAACGGCAGAGCTTGGCATCGCGGGCTACGGGGAAGTCAGGCGCCCTGTAGTCTGTCTGCCTGTTCACCCCTAGTCCCTCCCGGACCGACCTTAGGGGAGCCCTCCACCTTGTCGATTTGCACCAATCGCAGGGTTGCTTGTCCATGATAGATACCCCTTACCGTTCAGGCTTGCTGCCTGTAGCCTCATAATGAGTCTACGCCTCGCCGTTGTCAATAGGTTTCGGGGGTCCAGTTATATGATTTCCATAAAGGTTTGGCCCCCTCGTGCCTGCGCGCTGACGTCCTGTCTGCCCAACTTCGGTCAATCCACCCGACGCGCCGCCGCCCTTTGACAACCGCCACGCTCCGTGCTAGAGTGGTAGGCGATGGGGCACTGTGCGCCCGTGGAGCCCGGTAGCTTCGGCTGTATAGCCGTAGCCCGGTATCTCCCGGAACCGCCTGTGCCTTTTCATGTCTCCAGGGCTGGCCGGGGTTGTTCCTCCACCTCGGCTGGCTCGGGGGGACAGCCCGGGACGCGCCGCCCCTCCTTGACACCCACGAATAGGCGTATGCTATCATTAACCTGTCCCGCCGAGGCAGACAAAGTCCCTGACCCCACGGCAAGCGCTCTACTAGATTAGCGCAGCCGACCCTGGCGAGACACTCAAGATTGCAGTCAAGCAATAACTATTTTCCCGACCCTGCGCCGGGCCTGACGACCACCTCCCACCCACAACCCCCACGCAACTTGGCGGCAACTACGCCGCCCCAAGAGCAACCAACACGGCGGTTTGTTTGTTTCTTACCTGGGGAAGCTAACAGGACCGCCGGCTAAAGCAACGCACGGCAACGGAGGATGCAATGTTCCACTCACTTGAGCGCGCCGCCAGGTTCACGCCCAACCACATCAACGGCGAGACTGGCCCTGAGACCTTCTTCGAGATAGAAGAACCCCACGAGTTCGTCGACGACGAGACGCTTGAGATGATCAAGCGATACATGTCGAGACGCCCACCTCAAGGAGACGTCCATCCATGACTGAGACTCCAAATATTCCAAAGATTCCAAAGTCTCCAAAGTTACTCTCAGGGGGTAGCAAGCTCGGGCTGCCGACGAGGCGTACTGTGCTGACGTTCGATGTCGTTGATGCCCTGGCGGAGGCGATCTCGAAGGGAATGTATGCCAACCGGGCCTGTGCGTTGGTGGGTGTTGGCGAGTCCTCCTTCTATGAGTGGCTTGCCCGGGCGCCCGACGAGCCTGGCAGCATCTACTCAGACCTAGCGGAGGCGATCAAAAACGCGGAGGCGCGCGACCAGGCTCGCCGCCTCGAGCGGCTGGAGGAGGCCGCCATTGGTGGCGCGCTGGTCTCCAGGACCACGGTCAGCCGCAAGGACGGCGAAACGGTGGAGACTGAGAAGTTTACCAGTCCCGCCTGGCAGGCTGACGGCTGGGGCATGGAGCGCCGCTACCGCAAGGAGTACAGCCAGCCCCGCAGTGGCGCCGACCTCCCCGCCGGCGTCGCCATGCTGCTGTTTGCCAAGGTGGAGTTCGTCGACTGTGCCGATGGTGTTGCGCTTGATGAGATGAAGGTCGCGGAGATCGGCCAGGGGGATGGGAAGGCATGACGGCCCCGGTTTTCATGAGGCAGGAACGTTGCCCCCACCGCTTTGCACAGGGGACAGGGTTTCAGACATACTGCTACTGGTGCGGGTACACACCCCCTCGGGACACGTACGTCGCTCCCCCAGGCCACGGCGAGAGGCGGCGGTTCCACCGTAAGCCCCACAGGTAGGAAGGACTGAAGGAGGAAGGACATGACCGGATGGACCATGGTAGCAATCATCTTGGGGGCTCTGGGTATCGGAATCAATGTCCTTGCCCGTATCGTCGTGTGGAGACGCACAGGCGAAGTGGCTGTGGCGATGACGACTGAACTGAAACATGACGTATTCTCATACCCTGAGGACTGCCCGGCCTGCACGACCATCACCAGAGACGACTCACTGGACGAGCTGCGGCAGGCCGGTGCCGACGGCCCTCGGTGCCTGCAGTGTGGCGCCCAGGTGGTCATTAGCGACCTGACGGCCGATTGCCCGGTCTGCCATGCCTCGTGGCCTGTCGTGGCTGTCGCTGACAAGCCTGACCCTGAGCTCTACGTCTATGCAGACCAGGGCTGGATGCGGCGGGGACCGGCGACACCCCAGTAGGAAGCGCGCCCATCGCTTACGACCAACGCTGTCCACCACCGGCGAGCTGCCATACCATACCCCGTGCTGTCACCAGGGGCATGAGGAAGAAGAAGAGGAGCAGCAAGGGGGGTATAAGGGCCAAGAAGAAGAGAGAACAGCAACAGTATCGGTAGGGCGCGGAGATTTTTGAGCAACGGAGGACGATACAATGGAGACACCTCAGAACCGTACCCCGCTAATCCTCGACACCATTACCGGTCCGTGGGGCGAACTTGGGCGCCGCCAGCTTGCCGAGCGCCGTACTGTCGGGCGCGACGATGAAGCGGCGTGGAAAACCCTTGTGGCTCGCCAGCGCGTTGAGCGCGAAGAGTTACACGAGACCAACAGGGCCGCCAACCACGCCCGGTACCGTAGAGAGCGACCGTTTGACGCATTCTGTGACGACTTCGTGGAGTACCTGCCGACAGCGATTCTGAAGACCCTGGCGGGCTTCGTTGTCGTATTCGCCCTGGTGGCACTGACATTCTACCTACTCGGCTGAGAATGGCCCGTGGCTACTCAAGCATGGAGGGAAGCATGAAGCGGGACATCAAGCAAACCCGTAACGGCCACCTGACACCTCGCCAACTCGCCATACTGAACCTGATGAAGCTCGGCATGAGTGACAGGGCCATTGCGCTGGAGCTTGGGGTAACGCCGGGCGCAGTGGCCAACAGAATCTCGCACGGCGTACTGCCGAGACTCGGGGCTGTGAACCGCGCCCATGCGGTCTACTTGGGAATGAAGTTGGGGTTTGTAAGCTGATGGCCACCTCCGCCCTGGCCTGGCTCCTCATGGCCATCCTCGTGCTGGCCAGTCTGGCAGTGTGGTGGAAGACGCGACCCTGAGAACATACGGGTAGGTGGCCGAGCGGATTAAGGCAGCGGGTTGCTAACTCGCCGGACGAACGTCCCGCAGGTTCGAATCCTACCCTGTCCGCCAATCCTACTTAGGAGGAACCAATGGCCCACCATAGATGTTCTAAATGCCGGGAGGAAGTGGGCATTCGGCACAAGCGGAGCGGCTATCTGTTTTGCGACGAGTGCCTGAGACGGCAGTCGTGGGAATCAGGGCCGAGGCGTGGCTTCGGAGACATCTTCAGCTTTGTCTCTCGGGCCTGGCGCTGGTTGCGTGACGCCACTATCAACCTGTTTGGCCAACCGGCGCCGGCTGTGGCGAGGAAGACGTACAACGCCAAGACGCGGGCCCGGATGGCGTCGGCCCAGTGGAAGGCCCTGGCCGTCCCGGCCAATCCGGCGGCAGTTTCGCCGCAGATGAGGTAACGTGCTGAACAGCGAGGCGAGGAAGCGTGTTGAGGAAGGTAGACCTGCGCCGGGGAGTTGTGTGGAGGGCGAGGCGGAAGCTGCCGTGGACCGTCCGGATGGGCAAGAGGTGGCGCCGTGTTGTAGCACGTCTCCGCCGTCTCGTTTTAAGAGGATTAAAAAGGCCTTGAGGTTAGGGGGTCGAAAGCAATGCTGACAGTACGGCACCATGAGGATGGTACAGAGATTCTTGAGAGCGTCTCGACGGATCGGCGCGTGCTGGGCATTCCAGTCCAAGACATAAGTATCTTCGTGCTCGAGCGAGAATCCCACCTAGCCGATCAACTCCGCCGGTGGCACTTCCATCGCGTGTGGTACGAAGCCGACAGAGCAGTCGAGGTCTACTGCCGGTGGTTGCCCTTGGCCCTCGTGTTGCGCCTCTACGACAAGGCGCGGGGCCTTTACCGGCGGTGCCTCAGGGCTCTCTACTGGGTCGGGCTGATTGACCTGCGCGAAGGCGATATGTTCACTTGGGGCGACTTCTACAGGATAAAGTCTCAATGAGCGGCAGGACTGACAAGAAGATCAGGAAGGTAGCGCAGTTCCTCGCCACGCACTCCGGCAGGGAGTACGCCGATTCCATCTGCCACTATCCCTTCCGGAACAAACTGCGCTACTGCTGGGACATCCTGACGCACAAGGAATGGCCCGTCTGATGGCCACCTGGCGACTCAAGGGCTGCCCGAAGTGCGGTGGTGACGTCATCCTAGACCGCGACGAGAGCCAGTGCTTGCAATGCGGGTTCGACCGCGTTGAGCCATCGGTGTTTGCCCTTGCCGTTCAGGCCCAGATCCGTGAAGCGCCGATGAGCGATACCGACGGGCGAGGAAAGTGGGCGCGATGAATCCCATCAGCGCTTTCCTTCACCTGCTGGCCCGCTTGTTCGGCGGCACGGAGGAACAGTCCAGCCCGAGCGACATCGTCCCCATCAGTTCCATCCGCTACGACCGCGACACCGGCATCCTCGAGGTAGACCTGAATCATCTCAACATCCCCCTTGCCGAGCGGCCGCGCGTCATTGCGCCCCAGATACCCAACACCAACAGTATGGACCCCGCTTACGACTGGGGCCACACGGTAGTGTACCTGAAGGGTGCGACGGCCTCAGACCACGCCTTGCTGCTCGACTGGCTGGCCGCGCAACCGCCGCGCCACCGGGGCAACATCATGGTGGGCGGCGGCCCCGGTACGGGCTATTACGTCACCCACCGGGTCGTCAAGGTGGGGCATGACAAGGATGGGCGGTACTGGCGGCTCAAGGGCGACAACAACCCCGTCGCGGACCGCAAGATTCTGCGCGATGCCGACATGCTTTGGGTCGGCGCGGTGATTATCTACTAGGAGGAAGCATGAAGAGACTCTGGGCATTCATTCTACGGCACGTTTACGTCCGCGGGGCGCTCAAGGTCACCGGTATCGGCGGCGGCAGTGTCGATTACAACCCGCCGGCGGGCACCAAGAGCTTCGAGATACTCAAACTGGGCGGCAGCTTCGGTATTCGATGGTAAGTGAGGCCAAACCGGCTTTCCGCCCGTTCATGGAGGAGATCCCCGCCACCAAGACCATCAAGGTGAGCCTGAGTCCCCCACAGCAGAGGGCGTTGTTCAGTCTCAAGCGTTTTATCCTCATGATTGGTGGCACGCAGGGGGGCAAGACTTGTTTCGGCCCCTTCTGGCTGCTCCGCGAGATCCAGCGCTGCGGCCCGGGCGACTACCTGGCCGTCTCGGCGACCTATCCGCTGATGAACGTCAATATGCTGGGGGCGTTCCTCCAGTTGTTCGAGGCCCAGTTCCACCTGGGGACCTTCCGCCGCTCCGAGATGACGTTCCACTTCCACGACGGTAAGACGCGGGTATTTTTCGCCTCCGCCGCCAACCCGGAATCCATCGAGTCCGCAACCGCGCTGGCGGCCTGGATTGATGAGGGCGGTCAGGACCAGTTCCCCCGGCAAACGTGGGAGGCCATCATTCGCCGGCTGTCCATCAGTCAGGGCCGGGTGCTGATGACCACCACGCCGTACAACCTCGGCTGGGTCAAACAGGAACTTTACGACCGCTGGGAGAATGGCGACCCCGACTATGACGTCATTCAGTTTGACAGCATTGACAACCCCTCTTTCCCCAAAGAGGAGTACGAGCGTGCCAAGCGCACCATGCCGCCGTGGAAGTTCGAGATGTTCTACCGCGGCCGCTTCACCCGGCCGGCCGGTCTCATCTACGATTTGTTCGATGACCACATCTGCGTTATCCCCCGGGTGGACATTGACCGGTCTTGGCCCCGCTACGTAGGCCACGACTTCGGCCCCATCAACATGGCGGCCATCTGGCTTGCCGAGAACCCCGCTACCGGCATGTTCTTCGCTTACCGGGAGTACCACAAGGCCGGTGAGGCGGCTGAAGGTCATGTGCAGACGTGGGCGGAGGACAGCAAGGGTGAGGTCATCATGCGGCGGGTCGGTGGTTCGCCATCCGAGGACGACTGGCGGCGCAACTTCGCGCAGGCCGGCTGGCCGATTGCCAAACCAATAAACCGCGACGTCGAGATGGGCATTGACCGCGTTTACGCCCTGACGAGAGATAACAAGCTCTTCATCTTCGACGATATGGTCGGAATCTTGCACGAAATCATGACCTACAGCCGCAAGTTGGACGATCAGTTTCAGCCGACCAAGATGATTGACGACAAGCAGAAGTTTCACCGGCTGGACGCGCTGCGCTACATCGTGAGCGACTTCCCGACGGAGCGCCGGGACGCCCGGGCGAGCGGGCGCGATGTCATTCAGGTGATTCGAGCCGGGGGACGATGATGGCTTTCGACGACCATCGAGACGGACTGCATCAGGAAGTGAATGAGAACGGGCTGATCTCCCAGCATCCGGGCTACAACACCGGCTACTGCGCCTGTGGGGCTACTTTCCTGCGGGCGCGCACGTCCCACGTCAAATGGTGCCTCGGGTGCCAGTATCTCAATGAGTGCCTCGACCCCAAGACGGCCGACGAGGCAGTGAAGTAGTGCTGTACGACTACCAATGTAGCAAGGGCCACATAACCGAGCACTTCCAGGCCCGCATGATGGCCGTCGACGAGGATCCGGGTGGCATCTGCAGCACTTGCCAGCGGGTGGCTCGGCGCATCTTCACCGCCCCCGTTCGCGTAGGGGTTTACTGGGAGTGGGAGATGGTGGCCATGAAGGGTGAGCCGGACGTGCCGACCAGGGTGGGGTTCTGATGCCAGTACGTGTTGAGTTCCGTGGGGGGAAGAGACCGTTCAAGATCGTTGAAATATCGACCGGCAAGGTTGTGGGCTCATCCGTCACCAAGAAGGACGCCGAGTCCAGCGCCAGAGCGCGTAACACCGCCACGGAGGGGAAGTAGATGCCGCTTGGAACAGCCGCAGAGGAACTTGCCAAGAAAGCCATTCAGAAGCAGCGCCTCCAACCACTGCACGATCGGATGGAGCGGCATTTCGAGTTGTGGCGCCACCAAGAGTTCAAGATACCCAAGAAAGAGGGCCAGTGGGAGTCCATGACGACCAACAGTTCCTCCGTCCTGGGCAACGGCATTGCGGACCGGATCGCCACCGCTCGGCGCAAGATATACATTCCGGCGGTCGATGAGGATAAGGGCGAGCGGGAAGACCTGCGGCTAACTGAGCGGTTCGTCAACGCCGCGTACCATATGAATGATGACCGCCTCCTGATGATACCGGAGACGGTCCCGCTACAAGCCGCGCTGGGGTGGCACGCCGCCATCAGAGGTATCGTCGTCAAACGCATCCTGCTGTTCAAGAACGAAGACGGCACTCTGGGGGTCGATATTGCCGCCTGGGACCCGCTGTTCACGTTCTGGATCTCCGGTGGTGGGGATAACCCCCTGCCGTGGGTGTGCTATGACCATTGGGACTCCGTTGAGGCAATCAAGGCCGCCTATCCCGATGTCAAAGGGGACATCGTTGGCGGCGACAACGGACTGGTTCTCGTCAGCGACGTCTGGGACAAGGACGAAGAGCTGGTGATTGCCAATACGCCCCTTACCAAAGACCAGAGAGCCAAGCGGGAGACTGGCGTCGTCCCCGATGGCACGGAACTCCTCAGAAACACCCACGGCATCGGCCACCCGCCGGTACTGATTCTCCCCTGCGGTTCCGCGCCATTCGTTCAGAGCGCCGAGCACGACGACACCATCCGCAACCTGGGCGCCAGCGCGTACATCAATAACGAAGACCTCTACGAGATACGCAGCCGGTCTCTCAGCTACCGCCTGACCTTGGCGGGCAAGGCGGCTGCCACTGCCGACATCATTGAGTTCGATAGTACCAAGGGCGGCCTGCCCCCTGAGATCAAGGGCGATACGGGAGAGAAAGGCTCCCTTACGCCGATTGATATTGGCAAAGGGCAAAAGTTGGTCCGTGGCATCCAACCCCAGATGACGCGCGACTCCGAGGTGCTGGACAACACCATTGAGGGCGAAATCAACATTGGCGGCATGGCACCGGTTGCTTTCGGCGAGGGACAGCCCGGCCAGACGTTCGGCGGTATCAGTCTGCTCACCGACTCAGCCCAGCAGCGTCTCGCGGTCGCCCGCCTGGCGGTTGAACAGTCCTACGCTTGGGGCGGCGGTGAGCTTGTCAGCCAGTTCAAGACGCTGGACATCGGCGAAGTCACGCTGAAGGGCCTGGAGGGTTCCAACAAGGCATTCGAGATTACCGTCACGAAGAGTCAGATTGACGACTCCTGGCGCTTCCGGGCCAAGTTGCATCCAGACCTGCCGCAGAATGAGCAGATCGTCGCTGCGGTAGCCACTCAGTTGACCCAGGGCGATAACCCCCTTCTGGCGGTGAGAGAGGTGCTTGAGCGCTTCCAACTGTCTGAGGACTTCGATCTTTCACAAGAACTGAAGGACATCGAAAAGAGCGACCAGATCGCCGGCATATTCCTGCGGCGAATGGCCAGGGCTCTTATAAAGGACGACCCCGATCGGGCCATAGAGATCATGGAGTTCCTTGAAGAGCAGGATGGCCAGAGACGCCAGGAAGCTCAGGGCGGGACGGCAGTACAGTCCGGTATTCCCATTCCGGCGCCGCCGGCTGCCGGACTTGCTTCACGAACTGAAGCGCCCGGACGGGCCGGACTCAGGTCAATGCTCAATAGACTGAGGGGCCGCTAATGACCGAGGATAGGGGCGGTGGAATCGACGAGGAACTGTTCCGAGCCCTTCGGGCCGACGGCGTCCCTCTGAATCAAGCAATACAGATTGCCGCTGTCGCCCTAGGGGCCAATCTTTCTGCCAATCAGTTGTTGTTCCTCAGCGCCCTGACGACCGATGCCAGTGGGCGGTTTCTCCTCAACGAGTTCCCGGCCGGCATTCCTCTGCGCGGCGGCAGCCAGGTTGGTTTTGAGGACCGGTCGGAGATTGCTGACGCCATCGCGTTTGTCCAAACCCCGCAGGGCGGCGAGTTTGTCGAAGGTATCATTCAGGAAGAGATCGATCTTCAGCGTTCTGTGCGGCAATATGAGGACAACGTCGGCCAGCTTCAAGTCCTGGCAGGCCAGTTGGCCACCCTACAGGGTGCGGCCCTTCCCAACCAGGACCAGATTGACGCTGTTGTCACCGATATGAACGCCCTCGCCGATGAGGCGGAGGGCCTGCTGGCTACGATTGCGCCCGACCTTGGGCCGCAGACCAACCTTCAGGGCCAGCGGGTTTTGGTCCAACTGCGGCCAGACCAGCTTGCTTCGACGTTCATCGGCGACCTGTTTGCCGAGACGGCAGGGGCGCCGTCCCAAACAATCGGTGCCCGGCGAACCGGCGAACAGGTGCCCGTTAGGACTCCAGAGCAGGTGAGGCAGGAAGCCTTCCTGGCTGGCCTTACACCCGCTGAGGCCCCGGACGAACCCCAGTTGCCCCAGGCCTTGACTATTGGTGAGGGAATCGCGCAGAGACTAGCGGCCGGCGCACTGCTCCCTGGACCCGCCGGGTTACGGGCCAGACGGGAACTCGAGCGGCAGCAAGAGCAGCAGCAGTTGCGGGACATCCAAGGGCAGGCGGGGAGGGGGCAGGCGCTACAGCGGGAGCGGGAGCGAATAGCACTGCTTCCACCCGAACCGACTGAACCGCTTACATTTGCAGAGTCGTTCGGCGCCTTGCCGGCCGGTGCTGGTTCCCCGGCATTCCGGCGATTCGTTGAGCGTGCCCCCCAGACCCTTCGCCAACAGGTTGAGGAATTGCCCGAGGCACGACAGTTGCCCTTCCTGCGCCGGCGCTTTGCCGGTCAAGGCCCGCAGGGTCGTGGAGACTTTGGCACAGCGCGTCTGGCTCCGCCAGCCCGCTTCCTTTTGAGGAGATAGATGACATTCGGACCTTCTCCCAACCGCCTGCGTAGAAGGACGTCGGGCTTTCAGGGTCTTGTCACACGGATACGTGAGGACGAGGCCGCCGTCCGAGATGCCACGCCGCAACCAGAACCGGCGCCTGAGCCCTTTTCCAACACTCTCGCATTGCTGCAAGAGCGTGAATTGGAGACCGGACCTGCCGCCGCGGTTCCGCTGGCCCCCAGAGCCGACCAAGCCCCGATGGTCGATATTGACCTGGAGAACGGCTTTGTCCTGACACCTCAGGGGTTTGTGCAGAAACCTGGGGCAAACCCCGACCCGGTTGCCGTGTTCGACCGCGACACTGGGCGCCTAACCCCGCTGAGTGGCCTCCAGAGACTCCTCCCCGGCCGTGTTGGCGATCCGGGTGGGTTACTGGCTGCCCTTCAGCACGATGTCGACAGAGTACTTGGGCGAGACCGCGAAGTTGAGGCTGAAGTACTCGTGCCTTTTGGCCCCGAGCAGTTCCGAGAAGCTGCCCGAGAACCTGCGGAGCCGTTCGACCTCTTGGGCGTCCGCAGGCGCGAGATTGAGGCTCGACCACCGGTTACTTTCGAGGAGGCCGCGGCGCAAGTTGAGCCTATCCCACTTCAGCCTCATGTCTTCGTCAAGGACGGGACAGAAATCCCTGAGGAACTTGTCGGTCCGGGTCTCCGCTTCAGCCGACAGGACCTTGAGGCCAAAGGTTTCGAGCTCACTCGTGAAACCGAACTTGACCCTCCAACGAGGGGCGGGCGGGAGTTGTTCTGGGACCCGGTCGATGGGTGGACAACGCAAAAGCCGCTGCCTGGTATTCTTGGGGACATTTCTGTAACTATTAGACGCGCAGCTGTAACCCCGCTTTTTGAGATTGGTGGTGTGCCCATCTCAGCTACGGATATTGTTGGCGTCCTACTCATTGGCTACGGGGTTGTCCAGGGTGGCCGCGTTCTTTGGCCGTCGGTGCGGAACCTTCCGAGCGCGACTGTTGACAAAGCGCTGAATGTGCGGGTTGGGCAGGCGCAAGTCGATAAGTGGGTTGCCACGCAAGGTCGTCTGCCTCCTGAAACTCAATCAAGGTTGGGCCGGTGGTTGGTTGGTAACAGGACGTGGCTGGTTGAGCGAGCTACGAAGAACCTCGTGGCCCGTCAGGCGGCGGCTCGTGCCGCAGGCCAAACGCCTCAGCAGGCGGCCGCTCGGGCTGCCTCCGACACCGTAACGGATGCTGCCGCCAAAGTAAGGACTGACCTAGGCGGTGCCCTTCCCGTTCGTGCTGCCCCTGGTGTCGTTCCGGCGGCTCAACCCGCACCGTCCACCGGTAACGTGGTCTCCATCCAGCAGGTAATCTCCGGCATTATTGGACGGGCCGGCACGGCAGAAGCGGCCCGGGGCGTCGTCTCCCAAGCTCCACCAGGCCCGGTGGGTGGTGTACCGCCCGAAGGTGTCCCACTGATTGAAGCTCTCCAGACGGATGCTGAGAATCTACTGGCACAAGCAAAAGAGAGATCTCCCGGTAATCCAGTAGTTGTTGAGTTTGAGGGAGCAGTTGAAGATGTAAGAAAGGCCACGTCCGGTGAGGGTAAGCGAAAAGCACTCAGCAAGGTTGAGGCACTAACAGACGGTATCAGAAAGCTATTTCCTATTGGAAGACCATCACCTGATACCTTCGAGGGTCGTTCCATCTTTAGTATGAGCATCGAGGAACTTCAGGCAGCAACCGAAGCGGAAGTGGTACGGGAAGCCAATGTCGATATTGAGATTCTAGGAGAGGAAGGTGCGAAGCGGTTCGACCAACTCCAGCGGCAACTCAATTCGTCCAATATCGAACGCTCCAATGCTGCTCAAACGGAGATTGACAAGATAGAAGCCTCTCTTGCACCCGGTCAGTTCGACCGTCTCTTCGGCATTGGGGAAGCGGGGGCGAGTGCTGACGACATCCAAGACCTAATAACGGCCTTGAGTGCAGTCGAGTTTGAGTCTGAACAATTGATGGGCGTCTCGTTGCGTAATGTCATCACACAACTTCCCGGGACTACCGACGTAACCCAGATGACTCGAAAGCAACAAGAGGCCGTTGCTGTATTGCGGCACGCTGGGGTTCTTGCCAGGGAACAGGGTTTTGATACAGCGCGAGTAACAGACATTGCCATCAAAGCGGCAGCCGCACAATTCGAGCCCGCAGACGCCGAGTTCATGCTCCGCAATATCAGGGACATTTTATCGGGCAGACAGCGTGAGGTCGCTCCAAGGCTTCGCCAAGTACCCTTTGAGCCGGAGGCCGGTGTGCAGGCGGGTGCTCTCGGAGTGCCCGATGTCGACGTCAGGCCGGTTGGCCGTGGCGAGGTAACGCAAGTATCGCTGGATGACCAACTGAAACTCCAGCAGGCCCGGGATGCTGCGCTTATTCCAGATGTTGAAGCAGAACTGTTCGGGGTATCCGAGGAACTGGCCGTAAAGCAGGAACTTCTCAAGGACAACCCGTTCAATAACTTTGTTATAAAGTTCCAGACCACGCCTAGTAAACTCGACCCGACCAGGGGCCGGAAACGAGAGTTCAAGCCCACACGCGAAGTGCAGATAACCAGCGTCCTCGACAGTGCAGGCCGGTTCCCTGAGACGGTGACCCCCAAACAAGCTCAGGCGCTCTTGGGCAGGTCTGACCCGCTTCCGAAGACAGCACTCACCAAGTCGGGGCGCGTCACCCGGCAGGTCGCTCTTGATGAGGTTGTCCGGCAATTAGCCGGCTTTGAGCAGGGGGCCGACCTTACTGCTGATGACGTCGCCGGGATGATTGAGCAGTTTGCCGCAGATAAGGCAGAGATTCTGGCGTTAGAGGATAGAGTCACTGACCTGGAGGAGACTCTTGCTAGACTCGACGCCGGGGTAGTCGCGCCAACTGCAGCGCCTCTCCCCGCGTCGGTCTCCGCGCCGCCGCCTCCTGATGAAGTGGGTCTTATCTCGACGACACCGCAGCCGATTACCGCTCCGGAAACCCTTGTCGCCGAAGACGCCGCCGTGGCGCAGGTAGACTCTAGTATACCGCCTGTCCCGCCGCAACCGCCGAGGTCGTTTCTGGAGTTCGGCGATGCTCAGTTCGACAGGTACAAAGGAATCACGCCGAACCCCATCCCGGGCACAAGACCCTTCTCAGAGAGGATACGCGGTTTCGGGAAAGAACTGGAGAAGGCCTTTACCGACGAGTTCGCCCGGCTGAACGCTCTCGGTTGGCAGTCAGAAGTCGACGCAGCCCTGACGAGAGCGGCGTCAGGCCGGTCTCAAGAGATATACCGGCAGGCTTTCAACCAGATCAGGAATGCACTTGGTAAAGACGGCTCCCTGGTGGAGTTCGTCGACGACTACTTGGTCCTCCGGCATCAACTGGAAGTCATGCGCGCCACGGGGCGCAAGACATTCAGGGTGACGAAAGGCGGGCGTACCCAGACCTTCACTCCGAAGCAAATACAGGGCCTTTTCGTCTCCATGAAGAACCAGTTGGGGCCGGATGCCTACGCCAGAGTCAAGCAAGCCGCGTCGGTCGTGCCCTCCGTCTACCATGACATTCTGCGAGGCACGCAGGAACTTACCTCGGAGCAGATTGAAGGTCTCATCAAGAAGTTCCCATGGTACAATCCCATTCTCTTTGAGGATGAGTTCTCCACGGGTGCGACTATCCTGAATCCGAACGGCAAGCTGCAGTCGCGTCAAATCAAACGGCTGACGGAGTTCTCCTCAGACAAACAGCTCACCACGCCGCTGACAGCACTTGCCAACACTATCAACCGGCGGGTTGCTGCCAATGCCCGGAATGATGCCCGTGGTTCTATCGCCCAGGACGCCGTGGCCAATCCAAAGGCGGCCGGCGGTGATGTCGAGGTTGTAGAGACCAAACCGTCCGGCGCGAGCTTTGATTTCTTTGAGAACGGCATCCGCAAATGGGCCAAACTGGGACCCGGGTCCGAGTGGATTGCCAAGGACATCGAGCTTCTCACCAGTCAGCCGAAGAATATCATCAATCGTTTCGCACGAGCAATCAACAGCATTCCGCGCCAGTTCTTCACCACCTATAATCCGGGCTTTGTTGCGACCAACACGCTCTTTGACGGCCTGACTGCCTTCTTCTCCGAAGGAATAGGGCCGCGAGGCTTCACCAAGGCGCTGCTGAAGAACGTCCAGGCCATCTTCACCGAAAATGAGACGGTCAACCGGTTCCGGCTGGCGGGTGGTGATGTAGGCGGTTTCTTCCGTGCGAGAGAAGCGGAAGTAGCCGAGGAGTTCATCACCCGGAGCAAGACGGGCGTTATTACTCTGAAGAACCCCAGAGACCTCAAGCGGTTCGTCAATCCTTTCATCCTCATTCGGGAACTCGGCCACGCTGGGGAGAATGCGGCTCGCGTTGCCGCTTACCAGAAAGGAATAAAGGATGGCCTGCCCGACCGCGAGGCTGGGCTGCGCGGTCGCCGCGTCACGGTGGATTTCTCCCGGGCCGGCACGGCATCAAGGGTCATAAATGACTGGTTCCTGTTCTTCAATGCTGGCCTGCAGGGTTTCATGCTGCCGGGCCGCCGTATCGCAAGCGACCCGCGTTCGCTCGGTCGGCTGGCGGTGTTGCTTGCCGGCTATCTTGGCCTGACGCTCTACAACACCTCATACGACGAGTATCAGGACGTCTCTCTCAGCGACCGCAAGGGCTGGCTCATAATCATGGTCCCGTCCGATGAGTACGACAATCGTGGCCGCAAGGTGCCGCACTACATTCGCGTCCTGCCCTTGCGGGAGTTTGCTGTCGTCACTGGCGCCATCGAACTTGTCGTAGGCGGTCTGAAGACAGATGCTCCGGAGGCATATCGGACGCTGGCTCAGGAGTTTCAGGCTTGGTATCCGGTGTGGTCGCCCCTGAGCATGATTACCCAGACTGGCGGCGTGGAGTTACCGACCCAAGCCTTGCAGACGATCCAGCAGATTATCAATAACCACGACACCTTCCGCGACCGCGATATTGTTGACGAAGATATGAAGCTGCTCCCGGCAGCACAGCAATACGACCAGTTCACCGACAGTCTGGCGATCAAGATAGGCCAGGCGATCAATGTCTCGCCGAAGCAACTGGACTTCTTCGTCGGCAATATGTTCGGCTCGCTGGGTCGGGATGCCTTGAGGGCTCTCGACGTAGTTATTGGCCAGATAGACCGCGATTTGGTCGACGAGCGAATCGCGGCACTCGTAGACGACCTTCGTTCAATAGCCACGCAAGTTCCACCCTCACAGATTGAAGTTGCGCGTGAGACATTCCTCGAGGGTCTGTCGATTGAAGATAGAGACCTCGTTCTCAGTATGGAGCGGATACCGACTGAGAAGATACCATTTGTTGACAGCTTCTTTCGTCGCTTCTTCAAGGAACATGGCGGCCAGGTTGAACGCACGGTCCGCGAAAAGATACAGGAAACGCGACCATTCTCCGACCTTCCGGCAGAAGCGTTGGCCCAGCTACAGAACGACGCCGTTGACAACGCGGAGAACCTGCTTGCCAGCAAGATTAGCAAGGAGCAATACGATAGCCAGCGGACACGCTACCGGGCTGTGTTTTCCGGTGGGTCAACCGCAGAATGGCGTCAGGCCCAGTTGGAAGGCGCTGTCTCCCGCGCTGAGTTGGACGAGGCGCTGCCGGAAGCATACCGCCGGTCTGAGGAGTTCCAAGCCGTCAGCGCCTACCAGCAGATAAGGGCAGAACTCATCTCCCAGCAGGGCGGTGTGTTCGATGCTGCTGCATGGACCTTCATCGAAACGGCGACGATGCAGGAATTGCGGCAGTTCTATTCCGAGACCGCCGTGACTTATGCGCTGGTGCATAAGGACGATTGGATAGACCGTCTGCCCGAACCAGCGCGGAGTCTGGAACGGCGCCGCGCACTCCAACTGGACAGCGGGGCATGGTGGGACGGCTATCGTGACCCTGGCCTGGGCGGTCTACCTTCCGGGCGGGGTGCGGCATCGACCGCAGACCCTTTCGGAGGGCGGTTGTCAAGAGGAGAGGCTGGCGGGGCACCAGGCGGCCGTCAGTTGGATAATACAAGGAGCCTGCTTGAGGGCAGACTCGGACGGTAAGGAGCGAGGAATATACATGGCGACAAGCATAGACGAGAAGGTCAAGGCGGAAGAGCCACCTGCGGAGACTGAGAAGCCAGACGGCAAATCAAAGCTCGACACGCACGATATGGTCACCGAGGCGTTGAGGGCCGAGGAAGACCCCAAGCCTGCTGCGGGACCGAACGATGTTCCAAAAGAGGGCGATGCCGAGACGGAGGACACTGATGAATCCGAGACCAGCGGCGACGCATCGCCTGATGGTGCTGAGGTTGCGGGCGGCAGCGACGCCCCGCCTGCTCCACGGACTTTCACGGAAGGCACGGATGAGTTCACCGCCGAAATAGCGCGACAAGCCCAGAGTCAGAAAGATAAGGAACTGGCGCCGCTTCAGGAAGAGACCAAGACGCTCAAGGCGAAGGTCGCCGAACTAGAGGCGGCGGCAACGCACCGTTCTGAGGACAGTGGCCTTGACCGTCTCGAAGCGGCCGAGACAGACCAGCACGGCGACACGCCGGAAGTGCAGGACATTCAGGCCACCCGCCGCCAGGTTATCACGATGGGACGCGAAAATGAAGTCGAGAAAGCCCGTCTTGATACGCTGGCGCTTACACTCGTAGATGTTGAACGAGACCACCAGGCTTGGCAGAAGGTGCTCCCACTGCTTTTGCCCGATGACGCTACCCAGATTGCTAAGGTGAACGACTTGGTTGAAAAGCTCAAGGCCGCGACCAATGAGGCTCACATGGACTCGATCTGGGAAGGCATCGAGCGGGATCTGAGGGACATGAAGACCGCCGAGACTGAGAGCAAACGGACTGCTCGCAAACCCAGGAAACCGGATGGCAGCGCGGCCAGCGTCAGTGCGGCAAGGAAGGACACAAGCAAGATGTCGGCTGACGAGTTGGTCACTATGGCTGTCGAAAAAGAAGAAAAGGAGGCTAACGCTAAGAGATGAGAACTCTGGAAACCTATCAGGAACTCGATACCGATGACATGATGAAGGGGTTTTTCCAGTGGCTCTTTGAGGCCAGCCCCATGAGTCGCATCATGCCGGTGAAAGAGGTGAAGGGAAACAACGTGCTGTACAATGTGGACACGACCCGCGGCGGCGCATCGTGGACGCAGCCGGGCGACATTATCCCTGAATCCACCGGCACCACAACCCAGCGGTCGGCCGCACTCTCGCGGCTCATCGGCGACGCCGACGTGGACAAGTCCGCCATCGCCATCAATTCCGAACAGAACCCGGCCACTCTCGAAATTGAGAAGAAGGCCAACGACATGATGGACGAGTGGGAAACACGTCTCATTCACGGACAGCAGACCACATCGAGCGAGAGCAACCAGCCGAAGGGGATGTTCCGCCTGATCGCGGAAATCGAGAGCGAGAGCACGGCCGACCTCGACGCCCTCAACAACACCCAGGTCGTAGCCGGCAGCGCCACCTCGGCAGCCCTGACCATCGACATGATCGACGAACTAATCGACGCCTGCAAGATGGGCGCCACCGACATCATTCTCTCGCGCCGGATGCGCCGAAAGCTCAATTCACTGGCGCGGGCCAACGGCACCAACCTCGTCCACGACCGCGACCAACTCGGCCATATCGTGACGATGTTCGGTAAGCAGAGGGTGTGGGAAAATGACCACATCGAGGACGCTTACCCGGACAACACCACCAGCGTACTCGACCTGTCCAGTTACGTTCTCGGCACCACGCGGGCCGGCGGCAACGACAACAGCGCCATCTTCGCCTTCAACATGTCGAACAAGGGCCTGACCATCATCCAGGCCGGCCCGTTCACGCGCGAACCTCGCTTCACCGTTCCCAACAAGGATGCCTGGCGGTATCGCTTCAAGTGGTACAACGGGTTTGCCCTGTGGAACAAGTTTTCTGCGGCGGTGCTGACCGGCGTTCTGGACACGGCGCTCTAAATGGGAGCGACTACTAAAACAGGAGGTATCCTACGATGGCAGTAGAACCAGTCATCGAAACCGCTGAACGGCAGGCACTAGCCACGCTCAACGGTACAGTTAACCGCGGCAACCTGCTTGCCCACAACGGCACCGGCTGGGTAAAGGCCGACGCCAGCGACGCCGCCACCAATCTCTACGCCCAGTGGGTCGCGCTGGAGGGCGGTGTCACCGGGCAGGTAATCCGAGTCTGCAAGACCGTTGTCCTGCGCGACACCGACGCCCCCTACACGGCCAACGCGATCCAGTACGTCTCCGGCACCGCCGGGGCCATCACGGAAACCCGGCCGGCAGTGGCGGCCGACGTCATCCAGGTCGTCGGTCGGGCACTCGACACCGAAAGCATCTTCGTGGACATCAAGGCTCCGTGGGAGCTGGAAGAGTTCATCCGGCCGGACACGCTCGACACCTCTTCGGAGCCCGGTCTCGGCACGTCAGACGCCGGCTGGCCCGGCCCCAGCCTCACCGGAACGGAAACCGCATTCTTCAAGGGGCGCTTCCCGTCCAATATCGTCGGTGCCGTTCTGGAGGCCAGTATCAAGATGGACTCCATCGACGCCCAGGCGGGCGACATCGACGTGACAGTCGTCGGTGCCTACGACGGCGCCTCGAACGTCCAGGACACCGGCACGGCCATCACGGCGGGCGACTGGGACCAGACCGACACGGACAACATCATCCTGACATTGGATGTGTCGGATACACTGGACGCGGCCTTCTATACACCCGCCCGCAACTGGGCCATGTTCATCGATCCCGACGTCCTCACGAACCACGCGCTCTTCATCGGTCTCAACATGAGGTATCTCGTCGTCTAGACCGACACTTCGGTATCTATGGCAGGGGGGAGGGTTCGCCTTCCCCCTGCCGACTGGGAGGTGACTGATGTCACTACTGTCAAATATCCAACTTGAGACCCTGCAGGGCATGACGCCAGCCGAGATCAAGGCCCTGCCATGCGTGGACGTTATCAACAAGAACGGCGACTACATCGCCACCCTCGTCGTCCCCAGGACGGACTTCGTCAAGGTGCAGACGGAGTTTCTCTGCGTGAAAAGCAACGCCATCTGGTCGGGGGACTTTGAGGACGAGACACCTGTAGCGGAACCCGAGCCGGTGGACCCGGACGCCTGGGTGGCGGCTCTGCGTGAGCCCAACCCCAGCGAGTTCCTCTGCTCGAAGTGTAAGGCCATCCACCGCCGGTCGGATACCACCAAGAACGGCAAGCACCAAAAAGACCACAAGTGGGTAGCGCCCTTGCCGCCCACCGAGGAGGCTTAAGCAATGATACCACCGGAGGCAGCCCCTTCATACAAAGGTATCAGCACACGAGTCATCGCCGGCCTGACCGCTAACGGCGAAACGCGGCCCTTCCTGGTCGACGACGCAGGTCTTCCTATCCTGGGAGCGTTCAGCATCTTCGGAGAGCCGACGCTACTCGCGCAGAACAACGGCGACGCCGTCTGGGCACGCGGCAACCAGGCCAACAGTTCCTTCCAGAAGAGCCCTACCGGCTGGCTCGCCAACCTCCACGGTGGCCCCCAGACTGGCGACGACTTTGCGGCCGTTGTGATCCCGGTCAACGAAATGCTCGTCACGGACTTTGACACGGCCAAGTGGACTTACCTCATGAGTGCCGCCGAGACCTTCGGCGTCAACATCGTCATCTGGGTGCATGACCCGACAGACTTCGGCAAACGCGCTGAGATCACCCAGATTGGAAACCATGCCGACCTTGAGAAAGGTGCGGGGTGGAACGCCTTTGAGTTCGACGAAGACACCGCCGGCATGTTCTACTTCGGTGAGAACGTGTCGGGCTCTGGCATTACGGCAGGCGTTCAGACTACTTGGTCTGCCTTTCAGGCCGACGTTGTCTTCAAGACGTGGCGCATCTACCGCATCACCATTGAGTACGGCTGGGAAGCCTCGGGCACCTTCGACGACGTCTGGGTGGCCGACATCATACTGAACGGCACACAGCTTCAACTCAAGCCCGACAGCGGCGGAACCGGTCGGATTGGCCGGCGAAACTTCACGGTGGCGTCAGGCGACCTCACCGGCACGCTGGCGCCCAAGACCCCTTACCGCCTGCTGGCAGTTGACCTTCACGTTACCGCCACGCCCAATGCGGGCGAGGACTTCACGATTACCAAAGACGCCTTCCAGGGCGTACTCTACGATACTGTAGTCTACTCGAACGACCTCGGGGCCAATGGTCTGACCTCTCTCTACAAGACCTTTGGGGGATTCGAGATGTTTGATGCCCTTGACGAACTGGACATATTCCACACCAATTCGCAAGACGATGACTATGGTGTGACTCTGACCTACCAGACGGTCTTTGGAGGCGCATGATGGCTGCTGGTGAATACTGGAACGGCATAGAAATACCCGTCCCTCCGAAGTTTGAGGAGTTCACCGGTACGGGCACTTTCACAAAGCGCCCTGGCGTCAAGTCTATCTACGTCGTCATCGTCGGTGGTGGCGGTGGTGGGGGAGGCGGTAAGGACGGCTCAGCCGGTGCTACCCGGCAGGGCGGAACGGGCGGTGGTGGTGGCGCAGCAAACTTCATAATGATGGATGCTGCCGATGTTGGGACTACCGAGACAGTAACGATTGGTGCTGTTGGCGCATCCGGTGCTTCGGCTAGTAATGGCGGAACAGGGGGGACAACTACCTTCGGTTCGATTATATCTGCCTTCGGCGGAGGAGGCGGGATTGCCGGTGCTGCTGCAACCGGTAAAAGTGGAGGTACTGGTGGTGGTGCGCTGTCTGCTGGTGCGACCGGCGGAGATGGGGCAAGTGTGGCTGGTGGGCGTCCAGCGCCCATAACTGCGGGTCAGCATTCCCCGGGACTTGGTGGGGCTGGGGCCAAGACGTCTGACGCCGGTCAGTCTGCCGCTTGGGGGGGGGCAGGTGGCGGTGGTGTAAATAGCAGCGGTGCGGCTCAACTCGCGGGAGGGTCTGTACGTGGCGGCTCAGGTGGAGGAAGCGGTGGTGGAGTCACGTCCGGCAATTCAGAAGGAGTTGGCGGCGCAGGCGGCATAAATACAGCCGTGTCTGCTGGTGGCGGTGCCGGTGGTACAACTAACGGCGGGGCCGGCACAGCCGGAACAACTGGTGATAGTACCAAGGGTGGCTCTGGTGGTGGCGGCGGTGGTGGCCAAGACTCCGGCACAGGCGGTGTAGGCGGCGCTGGTGGGGCCTTTGGCGGCGGTGGTGGTGGAGGCGGCGGCGGCACCGATGTAGGCGGTGCCGGTGGTGTAGGTGGCGGTGGCTGGTGCGGAGTGTGGAGTTACTAAATGGTCAAAAAGCTACTTCTCAGTGCTTTGGTTGTCGGGATGGGGTCGGCGTGGCTGCACCACTTCTACCAAATCCTCACTCTCGGTAAGGTCTCTTATCACGAGCCTAACGCGGTCATTCTGTGGGCGGAGATAGTGGGGATTGCGGCCGCGACACTCTTTGGCGCCTGGTGTACCATTCGGTTCCTGAGGAGGCGGAAGTGATGACGGTACTGAGGGAGGTAGTCTGATGGCAAAACATCCAGCGGTTCACAAGAAAAAGAAGCCAAAGAAGGGGTAAGCCATGCCGCAACCAATAATCTCCCGCACGCGCACGCAGATCCGCGAACAAATTGGTCGCAACCTCGGCAGCGACATCTTCCAGCTCGTCGAAGCGACATCCACGATTGATACCGCCACGCTGATCGCCACCTACAGTCTGGCGAAAGGGGGGGACAACGAGTACAACGGTCGCCAGGTGGTGCTCGTTACGAAGGTAGGCTCCATCGTGCTCGGCGAGAAGTCGTGGATCAGTTCCTTCGACGCCGCCACCTTCGACGCCACCGTGGCACCTGTCTTCACGGCCAGCATCACGGATGGCGACATCTTTGAGATGTGGCGGGGCGTCACGTACGAAGAGGTCAACGACGCCATCGAGCGGGCCATCTTGCGGATAGCTGACGATGCTCTCCAGACGCACCAGATCGTCACTGTCGTCACTGAGGACAGCAAGCTGGACTACGACCTCGATAGCAGCTTCGTGGCACTCCTCAGCCTGGGATATGTCAAACGTACCGGTATTGACCATCTCATCGAGGACTGCGAGCTGGTCTGGACCGAACTGGTCGACGGCGACGTGACCGCCACTGCCGACACGGCCATAAAGAAGGAAGGCAACGCCTCTCTCAAGTTGGTCGTCGCGGCTGGCGCAGCGGCGGGCGACATCCTGGCGACCGAAGCACTCGGAGAGGCCGACCTTTCCGACAGCGACACTCTGGAGATATGGGTACATTCCACGACCGCTCTGGACGCCGGCGACATTCAGGTTTTGCTTGATGACACCGCCCAGTGTGCCTCGCCGGTCGAGAGCCTGGATATTCCCGCCACCTCGGCTTCCACGTGGACGCGCCACCTCATCAGCCTGGCCAACCCGGCCAGCGATACAGCCGTCATCAGCGTTGGCATCAAGATGGTGGTGGACAAGGGGGCGTTCACACTGCGGGTCGACGACATCCGCGTGGTGCTGTCCGGCAGCCGCGAGTTCGCCGAACTGCACCGTGACCACTGGAGCGTCGTGCGGGACTCGACGAACAAGCTGCGACTCACCCGGACGGGACTCGGCCTGATCGGGGCCAACACACTGCTGGAGGAGAACGGGCTCAAGCTGCCGTCCTTGCTGACCGCCGACACCTCCACCAGCGAGATTGACCCCGAGTGGGTCATTGAACAAGTGACGGCCGACCTGCTGCGGAGCAACGCCCTTGCCTCGCAGTTGGACATCGAGGCCCGCCGGCAGAAAGCCGACGACCACCAGAAGATTGCCGATGCGATGAAACCGTCGGTCACGACGAAGTACAGCGTCGTGCCCAGGTGGGTATAGATGGCCAGCGCAATCATCGGCGAGAACGAAGTCAGCCTCGGCGGTGTGAAGTACCCCGTCACGGGCTCTATCCGCCGCCGTCTAATCAGCCGCTTTCCCGCAAAGGTCATCTTTGGGGACGACGCCTACGCCAACGAGCAGGTGTTGTCCAACTTCATCATCTCCGACCAGCGCGGAGGCATTGGCGTCGAAGAGATGGTCGAGGGAGTCCACGACGACCGCTGCTGGATTAGCGAATGCGACCTGCGGTTCCGGAACCACATGCTGCTGCCCCCGTTGGCGACAGACGCAGGTGCCGGTGGTCTATCGGGCAAGGACGTCCAGGTCTTCCTCAGCTACGATGGCGCGACCTACGCGGCCTTTGACGAGTTCCTCCGCATCTATGACAACGGCAACACGGATTTCAACGACGTCATAGGGACGCTCGCCGCCAGCCCGACGGATGCTGCCGTAGCGCTCAATGCCGCATTCGTTTGCCTTGACGCCAGCGGCTACGAGGTCAACCCTAAGCTGTTTTTGCCCGACCAGTTGCTCGACGGCGCGTTGGAAGTCTGGACGACCACCTCGGACCTCACCAACTGGACGGAAACGAAGGCCGGGAGTTCAAGTATCGTCCAAGAGACCAGCGTCGTTGACCAAGGACTCTTCGCTGCCAGACTGACGGATAACAACGACGGCGTTTGTTCAATCAACCAGACCGTACTCTCCAACATAAACGCCCTGCTGGCAGGCAAGGACATCCGCGTCACGGCGAGGATACATACAAGCGTTGCTGCCAAGGTCCAACTTACTGTGACGGATGGAATTGACACCACAAGCGCAAGTCCATCCGGGACTGGAGCTTACGAGACAGTTACCGTCAACCATACTGTGAATGCGGGTTCCTCTTTTCTGAACATCTCAGTCGAAACCCTGAGCGGGATTGTTGTTGTCCGGGTTGACGACATCCAGTTGTCCTACACGGAGACGAGCGACCCCTTCCAAGCCGCAACCCACCAGGAAGCCAAATACGTGGTCGAGTGGGATGACAAAGTCTTCATCATGGACGCGGCGGGCAACATCTTCTACTCGACCGACCTGTGGGTGTGGACACAGAACGGTCAACTGAAACTGCCGTCAGGTAGCGTCAACTCCCTGGCGGTCTACCGGGACGCCAACGGTGTCGAGATAATCTACGCCAACGCCAAGCAGGGTGTGTTTGCCTACGACTTTGACAATGCCAAGTTCCTCGCTACCGAACTGGCCCTGCCGAATCACGACAACGCCGGCAAGGGCGGGACGCGCTGGCGCGACGGGTACTTCATCAGTGCCGGTCTCGACGTTATCAAATATATCGCCGGTAATCCCGCCACCATCGACGAGCGGGGACTGAACAACGACGACGGACTGCCTACCGAGTACGACGGCGAGATTCAGCACCTCATCAAGGGCTACCGCGAGATGTTCGCCCTGATTGACCCGACTGATTCGGCTCTCTCCAGCCGCATGAGCGTCGGGGCCTACGATGGACGAGGATGGCAGCTCAGGTACACGCTGGCCTCTGCGGACAAGGACGCGCTGTTCGGCATCATCTCGACCGACTACAGCCAGTTTCGCCTGTGGTTCGGCGCCAACGAGAAGGCGTTTTTCCTGCCACTCCAGAAGAGCTTGCAGAATCCCAAGAAGGACACTAGCTACACCTTCGCCGCGGCGGCTGTCCACATTACCCCGTGGTTCGACGCCGGCACGGCGGTCTTTGCCAAGACGGCCAAGAAGGTCACCATCACGGCCAAGGACACGACGGCCAACGAGACCATCGAGGTTCAATACCGCCTCGACCATGCCAAGGTTGACCGCGACACCGGCTGGACCGCACTGGGCACCCTGGCGGCGGCGGCCGATGGGGTGGAGACCACGCTGGAGTTCGCTTCCGGCGCGGGGTTGGTGTTTGACGCCATCCAGTTCCGATTCATCTTTGCCCGCGGGGCCACGACGACCAAGAGCCCGGACTTGCAGAACTTCGTCCTCAGCTACACGCGCAAGGTTGATTCCAAGTGGGGCTTTACCTTCACGATCAACACCGCCGAGGCCAAGCGGGTCGGCGCCGAACCGAAGGAGCTGTACGACAGCCTGATTGTCGCCATCGAGGCCCGACTGTTCCAAGAGTTCATCTACCGGGACGGTAGTGACGCGACCGACACGCGCTTCGTCCTCATCACGCCGGCCGATTCGATAGACCAGTCCGGCCAGGGCTTCAAGGGCCAGTTCCTCGTCACGGCAATCGAGGCTTGACGTGGCTGACAAGAAGCTCAGTGAACTAAACGAACTGGCCGCGAGTCCAGCGGGCGACGACGAGGTCTACATCCGAGATGTGTCGGAAGGCGCATCGGCGGAGTCAAAGCGCATCACGGTAGGCAATCTGGTAGGCATAATCAAAGACCTGTTCGGTGCCCATACGGTACTCATTGCCATCAGCAACAACACTCCGGTAGCCCTTGTGGTGGGCCAGCAGACAGTGGTGGGCCGGCTGACCGGCGAGAACATCACCGCCATCACCATCGGCATCTCGGACAACAACATCGTCCAGATTGACCACGCCTCGGCTACTGATGATGACTACGCCAAGTTCACGGCCGCCGGCTTGGAGGGCCGGTCATTCGCCGAGGTGCTGGCAGACCTGAGCGGACAGGCTGGGGCTGCCTTCAGTTGGAACGGCCAGAACCTCACCAACACCGGCACGATTCAGGCCAGCAACGCTGTCTGGTGGAGGGAGCACCACTACACCATCTTCTCCATCAGCCCCGGCCAGAGCGGGGCAACCGAGACTGCCCCTGACTCCAACACCCTCGGGGGGTGGCAACTAACCACATCGGGCCACCAATTGTTTTACAACTGCCACGTACACGAGGACTGGAGCGAGGACAGCGACCTTGAGGCACACGTCATCTTTGAGGTGAACGTCGACAACACCGGGGGAAATGTCGGCGACACGGTGGACCTTCAGCTAATCGCCAGAATGAAGGGCGACGCGGAGACCGCTGTCAAGACCCAGACACTTGAGATCGCCACAGTGGTAGGCCAATCGGCGCAGTACAAACAGTTCGAGGCTATCTTCTTGGTAGACTTTGACAGTGGGACTGACCCACTAGAGTCCGGCGACCTCGTCACCTTCGAGCTAAACCTCGAGACCGACACCTCCGAAGTGGGCGACATTATTGTCAACCATGTAATGTGCCGCTACAGGAGCAGGAAACCCCAGAACGAGGTGTAAATGCCGATTAAGGTCAGGCTCGAACTCGAGGAGGGGACGAACATCCTGCTGCTTGAGGATGGCGACGGGTTGCTCCTATTCGAGAGGAGTGGCGCCCGCATCATCAAGGGCGGCATCACGTCTGAGCCGGGTCCAGCTGGTGGAACCATACCGCCACCCCTGATCGCCGACAAGCTGACCGCTCCGGAGAACTTCGACGGCACGGCACCGGAGTTCGCCGTCTTCCAGGCACTCAACCGGCTGGGCTTCCGAGACCGCTTCGAGTTTCAGTCCAGCAAGTTCGGCGGGCGGGCTCTCCGCGGAGGTCTTGTTCTCGATTTCTTCATCCCATCGTTGGGGGTGGCGCTACTAATTTCTGGCGAATATTGGCACTACGAGCGCGCCGGTCAGGTCGCAAGAGATCTGTTACAGCGACAACAACTGGAGTCGAGCGGCATAACAGCGGTGTTTATTGACGAGGATGATGCTATTCAGAACGCGGCGTTTTTCGTCTCCGAAGCTTTGAGAGGAATCGATCACAGCAAGCTGACAAGGGGGTTCTGAGTATGACGTGTCCTCACGGTCACGGACCGCTACGGCAGATAATCAAGGACCCCGTGACCCGCGAGGTCACACTGAAATGCCCGGTGTGCGGCCACAGGGCTGTCGTGCCGGAAAGCGAGACTGCTTGTGGATGACGATACCCTCAACAAGCTCTTCAGAGAACACGGTGAGGGCTTGGCCCGTATCGAGGTGACTGCGGCTAACACCAAAGAGATTGTTCACCGAATAGAGGACGGCCAGGCACGGCAGGACGGCTGGCTCGCTGACCACGAGAGCCGGGTCTCCACACTTGAAGGTGGCAAACTCGACTCACGCATCTCGACGATAGAGGACAGCGCCATGGGGGTAAAGACAAAGGTTACTGGCGTCGCCGGCATCATCGGCCTGATTGCCTATCAGGTCCTCCTGTGGTTCCGCCAACAGCCGCCAGCCTTCTAGGGCACCCACAACCGAATAGAGCTACATTGACGGCCCCCTCCCACTCGCGGAGGGGGCCGGCCTTTTTTTGTCTCCAAAACTGTAACCTCCGAGGGCTTGACAAGTCGTTCCATATCGTTTAGGATGGTTTCGTTATGGTGATGAAAGATAGACTCCCAGCGGGCGAAGCCGCAAGGCGACTCGGCATCAGCAACACAACGCTCTGGGTGCGCATCAAGGACGGCACACTCAAGACCACCAGCGGGCCCGACCGCCGGAAAAAGTACATCCTTGTATCAGAGATCAACAAACTGCTGGCTGGTGAGACACCGTGACAGACGAGACCGCGAAGTTCTGGGCGCAAGTACACAAAGCAGACGACGGTTGCTGGCTCTGGGACGGCTCATCGAGCGGACGCTACGGCCGATTCTACACTGAGGGGAGAAGCATCCCGGCTCACCGCTTTAGTTATGAGACCACAGTAGGAGTCATTCCTCCAGGGCTACAGATAGACCACCTCTGTAGAACTCCCCGCTGCGTGCGGCCTGACCATTTGGAAGTTGTTACTGGGCGTGTGAATACCCTTCGAGGCTTTGGTCCGACGGCGGCGAATGCGCGGAAGACCCACTGCCTGCGAGGTCACGAGTTCAACGCTGAGAATATGACCGTGACGAAGCGCGGCGATCGCTGCTGCCAACTGTGCCGTCGTCTGTCTGACCAATTCTACAAGCAGAGAGACAAGAAAGAGAAGGCCAGAGAGCGCGCGTGGTGGGAAACTAACGGCGATAAGCTGATGTTGACCGGCTGATGAATGAGCCGGTCAGTGACCCCAATGACTAACAGGAGAGGAGAGATAGGATGGAAGACTACACAATCTATGCGAAACTAAACATCGAGGTAACCACCACAGTCAGAGCAGACAATCTGGGCGCAGCTCTTGAGCGCGCAAAGGGACTACAGGAGACTGATTTCGTTCGCTTTGGGGGAGACTACATCGATGGGGACATGAGAATTGTCGGCATCGTTACAGCCTGATGAACGAGCCGGTGGAGGACAACGATGAGCAGACCAGCATTCCGGCAAAGGTCATTCCCCAAGACCACGTGGGGCAAGGTTCAGCGACAACCCCCGTTGCCCCCAGGTCGAAGGCCAGAGAAGCACGATTGGGTTCCCGAGTCGTTTAGTGTTAGCGGCGGTGCCGGCGGGGACGCCTCGTTCCTCAACATCTCAGTCGGAAATATACACGAGGGCGAGAGATGGGGTGGTGGCATAGGGGGGACAGGGTGACATGCTGCAGCGAATCATCAAGGGTGAGGACGGCTGCACGCTCGCGGCCAGTTGCTTCCAGTGCCCCGCGCCGGACTGCACGTTGGGCGAGGGTGTTGGTGGTAGCGATCTCAAGGTGACACCGGAGCGCCACCGGCAGATAATCCGGCAGTGCGATGAGGGCCGCAGCACCCTTCAGGTTTCGATGGAGCTGGGCATCTCGAGGCGAACGGTTCAGAAGTATCGACTGAGAGCGGTATTGGAAGGAGGAAGGTAACATGGCAAAGGCACCTAAACTCACAAAGCAAGAGCAGTCAGCTCTCAAAGAGGGCCAAGCACGCGAAGGGGGTTGGGCGCAGATAGCCGAACTCTCAGCACGCGGACTCTTTCACGAACGGACCCTACGGCAGGATATTGTGTCTGCGATCAAGGAACGCCTTGGTATCCAGACGGACATACTTGTCAACTGGAACCTAGGCACCATTGTCGTACTGCCCGAACGGCCCACCGGAGAGGGTGCGGATAGGCAGGAACTACAGCGGGCCTTCGATATAATAGAACGGCTCTCCAAGAAGGTCAACTGATGCCACTACGAGGACGCAGTACAGCGAGACCACCGGCAACAAGGGAGCCCAGCTAAGTGAAACCACTAACCAAATACCGTGGCCCTCGGTGTGGTCCTGCCAGTGGGGTGACGCGCTCCGGAGCCCCAGACAGGCGCCTCAAGGGAGTTGACCCGGCTCCGGAGCCCTTTGCCACCATCTGTATGCGTAACTGCCCGGTGGGATGCACCACCCGCGATAAAGCCGGCATGACGTGGAAACACTTGGAGACGGTCTGCCCCAAGGGCAAGATGCTGGGGCTGAGAGGTTAGTGATGGAAGAGCGCACAAGCATCATCGAAGTGGGAGATGAGATTGAAGCTGACTTTGACATTCCAGCACGCGCCCTCGTCGAAACCGTGGAAGTTGGCGAATATGGGTTGCTCGTCAGGGGTCGGTTTCCCGACTATGGGAATCAGCCTGGGGGCTGGTATCTTCCTTTCGAGCTTCCCCCAGAAGAGCTTAAGAGTCCTTGGTACAACTGGCAGGGTAGAAGTTCGCTCGTACTAGCCAATGGAGTATCCGTTGGAGCCCTGTGCTGGCTCGTGAAGGAAGGTTGGAGGTTGGAAGCGGCGGAATCTCGCTGGCTCAAGACACTTGAGGCCATGAAGGCAGAAGAGGGCGTGATGCAGTCGAGGCCCACCGAGATTAGGATGCCTGGCTAATGCCCATTCTCGAAGAGGACATGGACTATGACACCATGGTTCGCCGGTCAAAGACGCACAAGTGCGCCGCCTGCGGGGCGGGCCTCGGGGTTGCCTGGGGACAGTCCCTCGGATACGGTGCTCAGTACATACTCCGATGTGGGCGCAGGATAGCCCACGATGTTATAAACGAGCCACGAGTATCAGCCCGAGACAGGGCGATGCTTAATACACTAAGAGGAGAGACAGGAATGGACAGCACAGCATTGATGAAGATGTCTGAGACCACCATGCTTGCCAGGGTCAATAAAGCCCAGTGGCCGCAAGACATGAAGCAGGGAGACAGGGCCATGCTGGCAACGGTGGCGGTATCATACGGGCTGGACCCGCTGCTCGGGGAGCTGCTGGTCTACCGCGGGGCACCGTTCATCACGATCAACGCCCGCTACCGGAAGGCCCAGGAGACGGGTCAGTTCGACGGTATGGAGGCACGGCCGGCCACCACCGAGGAACGGAAGGCACGCGACGCCGTGGACGGTGACGTTCTCTACCGCTGTGAGGTCCACAAGAAAGGTATCAAGATGCCGTTCGTTGGCTGGGGCAAGGTGAGGAAGGCCGAGCAAGGTGGGAGCCAAGCCCTGCCGATCAACAGCGACCCTCACCGGATGGCCGAGAAGCGTTCGGAGGCGATGGCGCTCCGCAAGGCTTTCTCCATGCCCATTCCTGAGAACCTGTGGGCCGATCAGGGCGAGAACGGCGACGGTGCGCCCGAACCGCCACCCGAACCCGTCGCCGGCGAGTTCCACGAGATACCTGGCGAGGACGCGGAGACCCCGCCTGAACCCCAGGTGGAGGCCGAGCCGGATGGGGTTACGACCACTGGTGACAGTGGCCCTCCGGCTGCCTCTGCCGACATGGAGATCCCGGCGGTCAAGAAGGCCAAGCTGCCCTCAAAGCAGGAATACGAAGACCTCAAGACCCTACTCAGGACATGCGGCATGGACGGGACGGACTTGGGTAACTTCTGCAACGGCGACCCGCACTATTGGGGCATCACGGTGGTCGAAGACCTCAACCGCGGGCAGTACGAGACCGTCAAGGCCGCGCTGGGGACAGGCGTGCTCAAGGCGGAGGCGAAATGAACCGCACACCGAGACTGAGCAAGAGCAGTATTGAGTACCTGGACTACGTGTGGAACTTCGAGAGCGGTTGCACGAAGGGCTGTGCCTACTGCTACGCCAAGAAGATCGCCACACGGTTCCCAGATCACTACCCCAACGGCTTCGAGCCGACGTTGTATCCAGAGGCTTTCACGTCACCTTGGCATCTGAGGAAGCCCAGCATCATCGGCGTCGGGTACATGGGCGATCTCTTCGACGATGCCATAGACCCCGAAGGCTTGGTGACGTGGGGCGATAGGGTGTACGTGAAAGCGTCACTCCGGCACCGGATATTCTGGACTATTCAGCAGGCGCCGCAGCACCGGTTTCTATTCCTCACCAAGCAACCCCAGAATCTAGCCAAGTGGTCGCCGTTCCCCGACAACTGCTGGGTGGGGGTGAGCGCGACTGATACTGAGTCATTTCAGATTGCCACAGCGCGGCTCTTCGAGATAGAGGCGAAGGTCAAGTACATCTCACTTGAGCCCTTGTTGCGCCCCATTGAGGCACCGGTCAAGAACATCAACTGGGTCATCATCGGCGCACAGACGAAGCCGTTTATCAAGCCGGAACTGGAATGGCTGGGGGCCATTGACCATGCGGCAACGCAAGCTGGCATCCCCATCTTTCACAAGGACTCGCTGAGGGGCATTGTACCCTTGATTGACTTCCGCCAGGAGATGCCCAATGGTAAATCCTAGGGTAGACAGGCTTGTGAAGCGGTGTCCCAAGTGCGACTCGCACCTCATGGTGAGAGAGGGGCAGTTTGGCGAGTTCCTTGCTTGCCCACGATGGCCTGCTTGTAAGTACACTGAACCACTCCGCGATGAAGAGCTTGAGTTGCGGAAGCTAGGGAATCCCTACTGTAAGAAATGCAACCATACCGGTCTGCTCCCCTTTATCAAGGATGGTAGAAGAATCGATAACGCATTTCTGCACTGTGAATGCCATGAGGTCAACCAACCGGACCACTACACTCCAGTCCGACCGGAGGACTACGACTACCCGATGTCTTGGGATAGCTGGAGAAGCATCTGCCAGCAAAACGGCTGGCCCGTACCGACAACCGAGCGACCGGAGCAATCGCCGGAGTCGGCTCTGATCGACGAAGTGCTGGAGACGGTAGCGACACTCCGCCGCCAGGTGAGTGCCAACAACAGGAAACTCCAAACCTCCCGCCAGCAGGTTACAAAGCGGACACCAACGTCTGGAAACACCCTAGACCTTGGCGAATAACAGGCAAATAACAAGGGGTACGGGCGTAACCCCCGCCACTCGCGCAACTCTAGCAACAAGGTAGGGCATGAGTAAACTGACGCAGCAAG
>SDBS01000434.1_pt1 | contig 40188 bp, 29 predicted proteins | sample 2277091 | NCBI WGS metagenome assembly SDBS01 (sample SAMN10404972, study PRJNA504765) | marine sediment metagenome | isolation source: marine sediment core GS10_PC15, 163 cmbsf | place: Arctic Ocean: Southern Knipovich Ridge | collected 2010
ACCAAACCCCGTCAGGACCGGAAGGTAGCAGCGGTAGGTGCGTTTGTTCGTGTGCCGTGGGTCTGCCCGGTAAGAGCCGGGCGGCGGCCACCGCGAGGGTGCCGGGATCGACGGCGGGTGCACGGACCTTTTTTTATATTTCCTTGCTTTTTGCCCAACCGGTGATATACCCTTGCTGGCGAGGAAAACAAAAGGGCATGGAATTAAAACTAAAAGAGGACATAATATGAAACGCAAAACATACTTGATGATCGCCGGTCTTCTCTGCGGCATCGTGCTGGTCTCCTGCGGCCCGAGCGCCGATGAGCGCTGGCAAAAACTGATGGCTGACGGCACGGTACAACTCCGTGGCAGCCATTTTGATATTGCCGAGAGTCTTTTTGCTGCCGCGTGGGAGATCGGGCAACAATTTCCCGAGGATGATTCGCGCCGGGATGTCAACCTGTCCAAGCTGGCGCGGTCCACCACCTCGCTGCGCAACTATGATGCAGCCATCGACTTGTATCAGTTGCTGCTGCCGCGGCAGGAGGCAAAATATGGCCCCGAGGCGTTGGAGGTGGGGCGTACCCTGTACACTATTGGTATTCTTTGTGACTGGCGCGCCAGATACGATGAATCAAAAGCATGTTATCATCGAGTGATTCTTATTTATGAGCAACACCTGGGCTTGGAGGATAAGGAAGTATACCACTGTCTCCAGCGCCTGGGCGCGGTGTATCGCATGTCCGGGTTTTTCGAGGAAGCCGAGACGTTCTACCTCCGCGCGATTCAAATACGGGAGAAACTGAACCGGCCCAATGACGAGGAACTTATCGGCGATCTTACCCATCTCGGCGAGGTGTACATTCTTCAGGAAAATTACGACGCCGCCGAACCGCTGTATCGCCGGGTCCTGACGATGCGCGAGGAGGGGCTGGGACCCGACGATCCGCAGGTTGCCGGGGCGCTGGATAACCTGGCTGAACTATTACAAAACATGGGCCGCACCAAACAAGCCGACAAGCTGGCCGCCCGTGCCCAAACCATCCGTGAAAATTGATAACGGTACCGTTTTTGAAGTATCAATTTGTTTCGCTGATATAATCTTCAGTCCGATTGAAGATCCGTTCGGCGGGTTCTTCGGTGTTGTCGCGGACTACCGCAGTTTGTAATCTCTTCGGGAAATCGGGGATGGCCGCGAACACGCGGTTCCAATTCGGGATACACGGTGGACCCAGGCGGGCTTCCAACATCATCTCTCCGGCGGAACGGATCGCCCGGGCAAAAACCTCGACCGCCACGCCTTCAATATGCCGGTCGTATTCCAAACCGTTGATCATCGCGTCGCCGTCGTACCGCGAAAGGAAATCCTGCGCAATCCGCAGATAAACCACCCGCAGGGTCTTGAAAAATCCGGGCGAGTAGATGACGTTTTCGGTGGCCAGGGTGGAGAATATCGAGCGGGCAATGTCGATTGCCATTTTATTCAACCCTTTTTCGGGGTCATCGGGCGAAAGTTCCTGATGCTTGTGATCGTAATTGTCACACAGTTCGGTTTGACAGATCCGTTTGAGCGCGCAATTTCGATATATCTCGGCCAGTACGCCGACCTCCAGCCCCCAGTCGGCGGGAATCCGGTTGATGCGGGCTAGATCAGTGACCATGGAAAACTCTCCGGCCAGCGGATAACGGAAACTGTCGAGGTAACGCAGGATCTCCCGGCTGCCGATGATTTTCATCAAGGCCCGCAAAAGCGGCGTGACGAACAGCCGCGTAACCCGCCCGTGCATCCGGTTGGTGACGCGGCTGTAAAATCCCTTGCAGAACTCGTAATCCATGCGGGCGGAGGCCACCGGGAAAATCAGCCGGCCCAACAGTTCCCGCGAATAGGTGATGATGTCGCAATCATGCAGGACGATAACCTGCGAGCCGCCCTCAGCGATAACATAACCGTAGGCGATCCACGCCGAACGTCCCTTGCCGTCCGGGCCGGGATCGAGATGGACCTCATGAATTGCCCGATACAACTCCGAAATGCGTGGCCCATCGTTCCAGATAATGCTGATCTTTTGCGGCAGGGCGGAAAAATATTTGCGCGCGTGGCGGAATTGTCCTTCGTCCGCCCGGCCGAGCGAAACGACAATTTCCCGCAGGTAGCGGACGTTCTTGAGTTCGTCAACAATGGTGGCCAGGGCCGGGCGGCTGAGTTCGTCATATAAACACGGCAGGACAAGCGTAATGCCGCGGTAGCGTGATATTTCGAGCAGATTGTCTTCCAGTCGATTGAGATCGAATTTCCCCAGTCGATGAAAGGTGGCCACTTCGCCGGTTTGATAAAAATCGCTCATTTTCAAACCCTCGGATAAACCGGAGCATTACGCTCCCATATGTATATACGCCACCAGAATCAGCGTATCGGCGTCGATTGCCCGCCGGTTGTTGTTCCTCCCGTCCCCCGGCGCCCACAAGCGCGATGCGATGATTGGCCCTGATGTCAAAACGTGGTAACAGCCATCCCTGCTGTAACTTCCACAAGCAATATCGCAAAATATATACGTTCAGGCAACACTTTTGGCGAAGTTATCGCGGAAAAACTGAGTTTTTACGATTCTTGCATTATCAATCATCTAGTCGGCTTTTACCGAGTGGCGCAAGATGTTATCCTTGCTTATTTAAACGGATGGGTTAGATTAAAAGTAGAATCGGTGGCCCTGATCCGGCGAAAATGTATTATTTTGTTTTTGTTCGGGGCGGGATGCCGGAGGTTTTGTAGTGCGTTATACGTCGATTATAATTTTTAGTTTTATCACATGGATGGTGGTGTTGAATAGTGTTGCCGCTTACGCCGACACCCACTGGGCCAATCTTAACGGCACGAACCAGCCGCCATACACCAGCTATGCCACCGGGGCACATGAGATTCAAGATGCGATCGATGCGGCAATGGCGGGTGACACCGTCCGGATCACCGCGGGCCTGTATCGGCCAGATACGACAATCTGCCTCCGTGATTCAATAGCCATCATAGGCTCCGGGCAGGACTCCACAGTTATTTTCCCACGAAATTGTAATTCCCATAACATTATCGGAATATTTGGGCCTTCAGGAGGAGCCGGTGGCGGCATTCGATTTGAATATTGTACGATTCGTGGGTATGAGAGTCATAATTATCCATGCCACGTCGGTATAGCTATCCACCTTAAGAATTCAACAACTAATTATATTTCTCATAATAGCTTTCATTTCTGCGATGTGGCAGTGGAGCTTGCGTACGCAGATGCAATTGTAGCGGATAACTATTTCGACAGCAATGACGTGGCCATTCGATTGGATTTTGGCGGCCCCTTTGATATCCACGACAATACAATAATAGGTTGGCCACTGGGTTACGGAGCTCCAAGCGAAAAAGGAATAAGCAACCTTATGATATTATTGGGACCCGCCAAAATCCACCATAATAAAATATTCCTTCACCGCGGAACGGGCATAGGATTCACCAACATCGGTGATTCGCTTCAGATATATAACAACCTAATTGTTTCGGGTGGGTCGTTGATTTTTGGCGTGTATTGCGACTGTGATGGCGCCTTAATACAAAATAATACTATCATTCGCTCTTCAATTGATCCAAAATGGGTTCTGGCCGGCTTTACCCCAGCGCCTGGTTCGGAAATTATTGTGGAAAATAATTCATTTATGGGTCTGGATGGCGTTGTTGAAATTTATGACCTCGAATATGGAAACGGGAGTATACGTCTAGCCTACAATGATTTTTGGGGATTGGATAGCGGCTCAAGTGGTATCCCCGCCCTCAAATACCCCGCAGGAATAGACCTCGATACCATCGGAAATATTTATCGCAACCCTATGTTTACCGATGATAGCCTGTTTTACCTTCAACGAGGGTCACCCTTGATCGACAAAGGTAATCCCGCAATACAAGATATCGATGGCACGCGCTCGGATATTGGCTGGGCCGGTGGACCAGGCGGTGTGACTTATACGTATGCGGAAGAGCCACCGCAAAAACCTGATACGCTTATTGGCGAACTCAACACAGACACGGTCTACCTTTCCTGGTCGGCGAATAGCGAAGCGGATCTCTCAGGCTATCAGCTTTACCGGGATACATTTGCCGGATTTGATCCAAGTGTTGAAAACTTGCTGGCGTCGATTTCGTCGCCAGATACTGCCTATAAGGATTCAATAGCAGGCATCCCAGGTGATTTGTATTACATGTTGACGGCGCTTGATACAACCGGGTTGGAAAGCCCTCCGTCCAATGAAATAGCTGTTAAATCGACAGGGATACTGGAAGAAAAAGAACCGTCCGGAATATTGCCCTTAAGCCCTTGTATTCTTGGCGCCTATCCGAATCCCTTCAATATCTCGACGGTGGTTGAAATATCCATCTCGGCGGTGGGAGCATCACCGGCACCGGCATTGATTAACATTTATGATATTCTGGGGCGAAAAGTCAGTACCGCCTTTGATGGGACACTTGAATATGGCATTCATCGAATAGAATGGGATGCTCGGTCCTATGACGGGCATTCTCTAGCCAGCGGGATTTATTTCGCCCGCTTAAGTGTCTGGGGAAACGTATTTGGCCCCTCGGTAAAGCTGGTGTTGCAAAAGTAAATCAAGCGCCAGGGCGCTTGACCTACTCATCCTTGAGTACCCTACCCCTTGCGGTAGGTCAGCAAATCTTCAAAAATATAAACTGGACCCCCGCCTCCGCGAGGGTGACATGTTTATGAAGATCTTGAGTTATGTCATTCCCGCGGCAGGCGGGAATCCAGTATGGACTTTCCCGAGCAGCACGTTTTTGCTAGCCGCGTCCCCTGAATTAACTTACTTTTTCTTCCCCCATCACTGATATTTCCCCTGATGAAAACGCGGGCAATCATATCGTGTGTGTACCTCGGTTTTTTCTCCCAGGTGGCGCAGGTTGTTATCCTGCGCGAGGCGTTGACCGCCTTTGCCGGCGTGGAGATGGTCCTCGGGTTGATGCTGGCGGTGTGGCTGCTGGCGGTTGGCGTTGGGGGATTCGCCGGTAATCGGATCGGGATTTTTCGGCGGAGATCGTATGGTGCCCTGGGGGTATTGTATGTCCTTGCCGGCTTGTTATTACCGGTATCCATCATCGCCCTGCGCCAGCTCCCGGTGTTTTTTGATTTTTTCCCCGGTGAAATTGTCGGGCCGGGTTTCTCGTTACTCGGCGCCTTGCTGACCGTCTCGCCGGTGTGTTTTCTATTGGGTTTATTGTTCACCGCCAATGCCCGATTATCGCCCACCGGGTCAAAGAAATGGGTGGGCCAGGTGTATCTTCTCGAAGCCGCCGGCGCGGCCGTTGGTGGGTTGGTGGTGACCTTTGTGCTTATTCCTTTTTATTCGCATTTGGCCGCGTCGGTTGGCATGTTTCTTCTGGCCGTGGCAATTTTTCTACTGCTAATCAAACGAATCAGATTGCGATACCTTCCGTTTTGCGGGTTGATTATTGTTTTGTGGTTCGGTTACGGTGCCCGGATTTTTTCTTTGGCGCAATTTGACAAGTCAACCCGTTCGATAAACCGCGTGGCCGGTGATCTGCTGGCGGTCGCCGATTCCCCGCACGGGCAATTGGCGGTGACCAGTTATGTCGATCAATACAGTCTATATGTCAACGGGACACTAACTTCGTCCTATCCCCATCGAATAGCCGCCGAGGAGGCCGTGCATTTTGCGCTGTTGTCCCATGCGGCGCCGCGTTCGGCATTGCTTATCGGGGGTGGCCTCGGTGGCGCGGTGGGGGAGATGCTTAAACACGGCGTGAAGCTTGATTATATCGAACTCGATCCCCGTCTGGTCGAGTTGGCCAAAGAACATTTCCCCGCCGCCGCAGTCGCGCCGCTGAAGGACTGCCGCGTCGTGGCGCAGGATGGACGCGCGTTTCTTTCGCAAACTGACGTGAGATATGACGTCATCATTCTCAATCTGGGTGAACCGTCGACGGCGATGATCAATCGGTACTTCACGCGCGGGTTTTTTATGACGGTTAAAGATCACCTGACACCCGGCGGCATCTTTTCGTTCCGCGTGCCCTCCGCCGAGAGTTATATCAGCCCCGAACGGGGATTGTTCCTGTCGACACTCTACAAAACGCTCACCGATGTATTTGCCGGGGTAGTTGTCTTACCGGGGACAACAAACATCTTTATCGCCGCCGATATGCCCGAAGGAAACCTCATCAAACGACCGGAACAATTCATCGCCCGGTTACATAGCCGCAACCTGCACAACGAGTATGTTAATGAATTTATATTGCCCTTTCGCCTGACCAATGACGGATTCGATTATCTTCACCAACACCTGCACCTGCCGGAGGCCAAACTCAACACCGATTTGCAGCCGGTCTGTTATTTTTATAACGCCATATTATGGAGCCGGCAGTTTACTGGTTGGCAGAAGGAGTTTTATTCCGAGCTGGCGCGAATGCCCCCAGTTGTATTCCCTGCGCTAATTCTGGTGTTGTTCCTGCTGGTAGCAGGCTGGTCCCGGTTTGTCGGAAAAGGAACGACTATACCGTTTTTATATTCACTAGCTATTTCCGGGATGACCGCAATGTCGATGGCCGTGGTGCTGCTGTATGCATTTCAGGTGTATCTCGGCTTTATTTATGCCAAGATCGGCCTGCTGGTGGCGTGTTTTATGGTCGGGATGAGTCTGGGATCGTTTCTCCTTAACCGCCGGGCCGGAGTTTCGCCGCGTTTGCTGGTGTGGGGCCATTGTACACCGTCGTTGATGGCGGCCGGCTTTTTGAGTTGGGCGGTCACCTTGTCCGCCGGCGGAATATCCAGCGGGGTGACCGAGATTATTTTCTATTTGTTTTCCACGATCTTCGGGGCCATCGGGGGCGCGTTGTTTGTTGTCGCCAACCGGTTGTATATGCTGCGATTTCACCACGGACCGGCGCCGGTCGGTACGGGTTATGCCGTCGACCTGGCCGGTTCGGCCGTGGGCGCGTTGGTAGTCAGTTCATTACTGATTCCCGTATGGGGCGTATCATATACAATCTGGCTGATTGCCGCTTTGAACCTGGCCGCAGTTTTAATTGTAATGTTATGCGGTCGGGGCCGGAATGGATAATCCTGATTGACACTGTCCAAAAATAATCCGCTTGAAATTCTTTATCTTATTAATATTTTGTGGCAGGGGAGTTGATGGATGAACACGGTTATTATCGCCATCGTCGGTCTGGCCTGGTTGTGGTTTGCCTATGTCTGGTATTCGCGACGGATCGACCGGATGATCGTCCAGCCCGATGATTCCCGTCCCACACCGGGCGCGGAGGTTAATGACAACCTCGATTACGTGCCGACTCGACCGCTTGTGCTTTTCGGGCATCATTTTTCCTCAATCGCCGGGGCGGGGCCGATTGTCGGGCCGATCCTGGCGTTTTCGCTTTTTGGCTGGCTGCCCGCATTGATTTGGATCCTCGTCGGTACGGTTTTTATCGGCGCGGTGCATGATTATACGTCGCTGATGATGTCGGTCCGTAATCGCGGTGTTTCGATTGTCGAAATCGCCGGGCGAACGATCTCCAATTCTGCGCGATGGATATTTTCGGTATTTGTCTGGTTTGCGCTGGTTTTGGTGCAGGCGGTCTTTGCCGTGCTGACCGCGCAAACGCTGGCCGAGAAGCCGGAAATCGTCATCCCCACCATCGGGATTGTCCTTTTGGCCATGCTGTTCGGCTACCTCGTGTATCGTCGCGGGGTGAACCTGGTGGTCGGTACCATCGGCGCGCTGGGGATGATGTTTGTGTTAATCCTGGTCGGGGAGAGTTATCCGCTTGCCGCCTCGTATAATTTCTGGTTGGTGGTCTTTATAATGTACGCCTTTATCGCGGCGATCTTGCCCGTGTGGTTTTTGTTGCAACCACGGGATTACCTCTCGGTTTTTATTTTGATTTTCGGGTTGGCCCTGGGGTTTTTGGGGTTGGCGGTGTTTCACCCGTCGCTGAACGGTCCGGCGGTTATTTCGTTGACCAGTGACGAGGGTCCGATTTGGCCGATGCTGTTTATCATCGTCGCCTGCGGCGCGGTGTCGGGATTTCATTCGCTGGTCTCCAGCGGCACGACCGCCAAACAACTACGCCGGGAATCCGACGGGCGCAAGATTGCTTTCGGCGGCATGCTCACCGAGGGTGCGCTGGCGTTGTTGGTCGTCCTGTTGATGGCCGGGGCCTTGTATTGGAAAGAGGCGCCGTCAGCGGCGTTGTCGGGTTTTGTTTTTCAGGATTTGCTGGGTCAGAGCGCCAATATCGCCTTTGGCACCGCGCTTGGCCGGGTGATGAACAGTATTGGCATCCCGCTATCCATCGGTACGGCGTTCGGCGTGCTGATGCTCAACGCGTTTGTCCTGACCACGCTGGATACCTCGGTGCGGTTGTCGCGTTACATCGTGCAGGAAACCCTGGGCAAGAAAGTGAAGGTATTTTCCAACCGTTTTCTGGCGGCCGGTCTCGGGTTGGCCCTGGCGTATTATTTCTGCCAGGGCGGCAATTGGAAAGTCATCTGGCCGTTGTTCGGCGCGTCCAATCAACTGGTGGCGGCGCTGGCCTTGATGGTGGTCACCGCGTATTATATCACTTTCAAACGCCCGACGGCTTATATGTTCATTCCGGCGTTGTTTATGACGGTTACCACCGAGGCGGCGTTGATTTACCAGGTTTTCTGGATTTTTATTCCGGCGGGCAAGTGGGCGCTGGCGGGAATGGCGGTTTTTTTGATGTTACTGGGGCTGATGGTGGCGTACGAGGTATTTCGTAAGTTCCGCGTGTCGTTTAATCATTCGAAAATTGGACCGGGCGACTCGCCCGAACGCGCCTAAACCGGTTATGATTTCTCTTCACCTTCCCGTTGTTTGAGATATTCCCCGAGGCGTTCACGACGCCGTTCGAGGGTTTCCACCTGTTCCCGCAACCGCTCTTTATCGATATCTTCGGTGGCATTTTCCAGGCTTTCCCCGGCTGATTTAATTTCTTTGGCCAGTAATTTGTGTTTTTCATGAAGTTTTTCAATCGATTCGGCCTCATCGGCTTTATCAAAAGCCACTTCCTCGGGCGCGGATTTCGCCGGGGTTGTCGGGGCCGGTTCGGTCCGTTCGGCGGGAATGAAGCGGATACCCGGTTCGATCGCACGGGTGTTCATAAATGTCGGCGATACTATTTCGATACCGGCATGGTGCATGGTATCCAGGACCATCTCCCTAAGCCGCGAACGGGCGGAGATCAGGTTTTTTGTTTCGGTGAGCAATCCGGCGACCCGATAGTTCACCGCAAAATCACCAAGTTCGAGGACCTGCACAAAGGGGTCTTTCAGCTTCGATGCCTCGGCTGCGGCAAGAAGCAGTTTTTCGATGTCTTTGCGGGGGAGGTCATACCCCAGCGAAATTTCGGCCGAGACGATGGTCCCCGATGATTGGATCACCTTGACCGGATTGGTGACCAGGTAGAGATTGGGCAAGGTGGTCAGGTCGCGGTCCTCGTTCTGGATTTCGATATGAAACAGGCCGCGGTCGGAGACGCGGCCGAAATAATCGCCGACCCGGATAAAATTGCCGGGTTTGAAATTGCGCATCGCGCGCAGCATCATTCCCGCCAGGATATTGCCCATAAACGTCGCCGCGGACAGTGCAACGGCCGCAGTGAGCAGAATCCCAATCAAGCTGATCAACTGCCCCTGCCTGGCCGCACTGATCGGCAGGACCAAGATGATCGCGATTAGTCCGGCAAATGATATAATCAACGTGACTAGTTGCCGCCGCAGTCGATGGCCTGGTGCGGCGCCGTACTGTTTCTGGAGAAACAAACGCGCCAGAAAGAGTACGATAAACAACCCGACAATCGCCACCGCTGTCGGGATCAGTGCCTGGGCGCCATCCAGGAATTGCTGTAATATTTCCATCATTTAATCCTCGTTTTGGTCTAGGACGGCAAATCCCGCAGGTGGGGCAAGGCAAAAAACTAGCTGATCATTTCGGGCGGAATGACCATTCCGATACGCCAGCCCGTGTCGGTTTGCACGAGACCGACCAAACCGGCATTACGGAAGGCGATGACGGCGCGGTCTTTATCAGTGCCCATAAGAGAATTGACCAGCCGGCTGAGAAACGGCAGATGCCCGACAATCATCACCGTTACCGTCTGCTGGGTAAGATCATGGGCTACGGATTTGACATTATCAACGGGGCCAAGTTCTGATACCGCCTGGACACCTTTTGTCGGATTCAGGGAACCAGCGAAAACCAACGCGGTTTCCTCAGCGCGTTTCTTGCCGCTATGCCAAATTTGATCAACGTGCACACCGGCGTTGGCCGCCCATGCCGCGACCCGTTTTGCCGTTTCTCTGCCCGCATCGGTCAGCGGCCGTGCGGGATCTTCATCCTTGGTTTTCGCTTCGCCATGCTGGACGAGATACAGGCGCCGCCCTTCCGGCTTATATCGATTAATAGCCATTTTATCCCTCCGTGGTTTTGACTGCCGAAGGTAATAAGGGGTCGTGGGGCGGCGTAGGTCAAGTCCCTTGGGGCTTGATCATGGTCCCGGCAATCGACATGTGCGGGTTAGCCCTTGGGCTGACCGGGTATCCGTGTGGTAGAATCTTAGCGCGAACTCACCGCTCCCATTTCAACGACAGAGACCCAAATTCCGATTCGATGCGATCCAATATCGTATTATTTTCAACAAGCTGCCGAATCTTTTCAATATCGGGATATAATACGCGGTCGTCTTCGAGGTGGGGGACGACCTTACGGATTTCCTCGTAAGCGATTTGCGTGCCCTTACCCGGTTTTTTCGGGGCGCGGAAATCGAAGGCCTGGGCGGCGGCCATCATCTCGATGGCGATGACTACGCGAACATTACGGATGATCTCGCCTAATTTGCGGACGGCAATCGGGCCCATCGAAACGTGGTCCTCCTGGTCGGCGGAAACCGAAATCGAATCGACCGATGCCGGATGCGAGAGGATTTTGTTCTCAGAAACCAAAGCCGCAGCAGTATATTGTGCAACCATCAATCCGGAATTCAATCCACGGCCCTCGACGAGGAAATCAGGCAAACCGGAAAGCACGGGATTCATCAGCCGGTTGGTGTGCCGCTCACTTAAATCGGCGACCTCGGACATCGCGATGGCCAAAAAGTCGGCGACCAGCGCGATCGGTTGACCGTGGAAATTGCCGCCGGCTAAATGCACATTGTCCTCGGCAAAAAACAGTGGGTTGTCGGCGGCGGCATTGATCTCGATTTCCACCTGTTCGCGGGTGTAATGCAGGGCATCAATGGAAGGGCCGATCACTTGCGGCGTACATCGCAGGGAGTAACCGTCCTGTACTTTGCCGCTTTTATCGGCGATGATTTCCGAATTCTCGGTGAGCTGGCGGATAAGCGCGGCGACGGCGTTTTGCCCGTTGTATGGCCGAACGCCGTGCAAACGCGCATCAAATGCCTTGGGCACTGATTTAAGCGCGTCGATGGTCATCGCCCCGGCGATGATTGCGTTTTTAATCAACCGTTCGGCTCCATGGACGATCAACGCCAGTCCGGCGGTCATCATTTGTGAGCCGTTGATCAATCCCAAACCTTCTTTGAATGACAGGGTAATCGGTTCCAGACCGGCGCGTTTCATCGCCTCACCACCGGGCATCCGTTCGCCTTGATAATACGCCTCGCCCTCGCCGAGGATAACTTCGGCCAACTGTGACATGGGGGAGAGGTCGCCCGAGGTACCCACCGAGCCCTTTTCGAAAACCACGGGGATGACCCCACGATTGGCCATCTCGATATATGTTTCCAACACACTGGAGCGGACGCCGGAATGCCCTTTGGCGATCACATTGGCGCGGAGCATAATTGCCGCCTTGACCACATCCTGTGGGAACGGGTCGCCGGTGCCCGCCGCGTGCGAGTAGATAATCCGCTTTTGCAGTTCCGACCCCTGCTCGGGGGAGACCCGGATGCGGGCAAATTCGCCGATCCCGGTGGTCACGCCGTAGATCGCCTCGCCGGAGTCGACCATTTTCTCAATAACCGCGCGGCAGCGATTGACCTGCGCTCTGCCTTTGGCGGAAAGGACGATTTTCGCGCCGCTACAGGCGACGTCATGAATTTGCTCGATAGTCAAACTGTGGCCATCTATCTGGACTTCCGGCATTTTTCCTCCTGCGTAATTCGCTCCCGGGGGGCACGGCCCACCCGCATATTAACGCGGTAATCAGGTCAAATCGTTGATCAAAGTCAATCCCCGCTTGTCAAAGAGCCAAAAATCAAATATGGGCGGCCTGTCGCTGTTTTGTGTATCTTTGAGTCAGGAAATTGGAAAATTAGCCGGGAGGCCGCATGCCAAGTAGAGCCGAAAAATTCCGTAAGGAACGGGAAGAACTAAACGAGAAAATCCTCGCGGCGGGGAGCAAAACCATCCAAAGGTTTTTCGCGTTGGATACCGCGGCGTATCGGGCGGGCGCCCTGCCGACGAAGACCAAGGAGTTGATGGGTTTGGCCGCGAGTCTGGTCCTGCGGTGCGATGATTGTATCACCTACCATCTTTTGCGCTTGGCCGAGAAGGGTGCCGCGAAGGCCGAGATTATGGAGGCCCTGGAAATCGGCCTGGTCATCGGCGGATCGATTGTGATTCCCCACCTGCGCCGCGCGTATCGTTTGCTTGAGGAAATCGAGATGGCCTGATTTATTTAAACGATCCTGAGCAAACACGACCGAGAATAAGATCATCATGCCGGTGTTTGTGCCAAATCGAACACCTGATGGGGCTTATACCATATAATTCACCCGGTGCATTAACACCATTTCATAAAAAGTGAAGATATGCCTCATTTTTTTCCACTTGGCATATTGACATCATGCGAAAATCGTGTATGTTGTGTTTGGATGATTGCAGGGGCATGACGTAGATTATAAAAAACCCTGCGGCATTTGATTAATTGGAATTTATATCCGTTGTGTCGGATATTTGTGGAGTCGGAATGTCAACGGCCACCGCATTTTGCCCGAGATATATTACTTCGCAAGATAGTAATTATCTGTCGCTTGTTATCTTCAACAAGGGACCGCCGAACATGGTGGTCCCAAGGTTCACGCTTGTATGTGTTTACGGTCGGGCTCCCCCGGCCGCGTGGCCCTGACCTTGATCAGAGCTTCAAGGCGCCTTGGTTGTTGGCGTTTGTTTCGTTGTAGGTCCTATATCGGCCCCGATAGCGGGATGTTCCACGCGCTCTGACACCTTGACCATGGTCAAGGCCACCCGCCGTATGCCGTCACCGAGCCAGGGGGCGAAGGTGCATGGAGATGCAACGGATGATTTGTCGAAGGAACGACGATTTCTGAGATTAGTGAGCATAGGAGGGTTTCATGTTTAGATCGAATATGATTCACCGGATGATGATTCTGCTTGGTACGCTGGTATTTCTCGCCGGGATGGCGGCGGTGCAGGCGACTGCGCCGCCACCGCTTGATGGCTCGAGGGACGTGAAATCATGCGATTACCCCAACGATGGTGGTATTATCGGGCAGGTTTCCGCCAATCTGGGTGAAGCAGTAGGGATTCCAGTGTATATCTGGAGCGATTACTGCGTCGAACACTTCCATTTTGAGTTCTTGTTGCCTGTAGGTATTAATTACGATAGTGTCAGCGCCGAAACATGGCCGTATGGGTTTGACGACGATATGCCCAGTTGGGACCCACAGACGCGGGTTCTTACGGTAGAGCAGAAGGACATCCACGAGGAAGGTTGCCTAGAACCAAACGTCAACGACGTCTTCCTCAGGATTTGGGTTAATACCGGCTGCAAGAGTTTCCATGACGCTACGCTCCCAGTTGCATGGGGTTCAGTTGCGCACATCGACCATGGGTGTGTTGGAGATCCTCTTGATGAAACGACTGACGGGTCAGTCCACATCAACCGGATCGACATCGGATTTGGCATCTCCCGGGAAACAGCAATGGTTGCAGACCAGACGACTGTGACCGTCATCTGCAATAACGATTTCGAGTTTAACTCCTTCAACCACGCCATCACGTATAATCCGGAGGAGTTGGAGCTTAAGGATGTCATCTACCTCGATCGCACTGCGATTGGAGTTATCGATGACCGCTCCACCCCCGGTCTTATTGGTTTTTCGGTACCGAATCCCGATCCCCAGCAGGGATTTGGCACAGCGGCTGATGGGCTGGATTTCTACCGGTTGGTCTTCAAAGTCATTAACGACACCGATGACGACATCCTGCCGGTTGAATTCGCTGACCTTCCGCGTGAGGTGTATACCGATTGCGAAAAGCCGCTGCATGATTTCGCAAACATCTCCTATAATAACGGCCGGGTGACGGTGCCTGCATACCTGGTGGAGTTCGACATTGGCAACGGTGTGTGTATCAACGATAACACCGACGAATTCAGCGTGCCGCTCTACATGAAAAACAACTTCCCCGTCACTGAATTCAGTCTGTCGTTGAAGTACAACGATAACCCGGATGACACGGAGTTCTTGCGTTTCGACAACACGCTTGGCCTTACGTATGTTAAGAAGACGTGCACTGTATACAAGAGCGCTGGATACGAGTATGCGGTGTTGATGACCGAGATGATCACAGAGTTGGCACCACGGGATGATTTTGAATGCATTGGGTACCTCATTTTCGAAAATACCGCGCCGGGGTCTCCCAGGCGCGACTCGCTTGAATTCAAAGACTTCGGGTGCCGTCATGACCCTGAAGACTCTACTTTCTGGGACGATGAAACGTGGGTTCGCACGTGGAATGACATATGGGGACCGAGAAACTACACCTACGATGACCCACAGACGAACTTCATCGATGGCTGGATATCCTTCGAGCATCCCCTTGTCTCGATTGAAGTCCCCAATGCGTATGCAGCAAGACACTGGCATAAGGTGGGAGGTTACGGTTGGTACACCTATGACAATTGGGCCACCACGCCGATCACGGTTTACTCGAACGTCGACTTGGATACTCTGACGTTCACAATCCCCTGGTATCCGGACGAGTTCTACGTCTCTTCGCTTGATGTGCAAAGCAATGCACAAGTCACCATAAATGAGGATTTACTTGAAGCCACGGTGATTATCACCGATATCGAGGCTTCTCCCTACCGGGCGTCTTATGGCAAACTGATGTTCTGTAACGGCAACTCGGGCGACCAATCGGGATATCATATTGTGACGGGTATCGTTGCGGTAGAAACCGACCCGAACGGCCCTCTGGAGACCACTGGCTCAGGCGGGGACATTCACCTGTATGGTGCATCGCCAGACGGCATAGCCTGTTACATACCCGACCACTGGGATTACAAGCAAGCCGCCGTCCCGCTGCAGTTTAAGCTGGGCCAGAACTACCCAAATCCGTTTAACGCCTCAACGCTGATTGAATTCACCTTGCCGGAGGCGGCGCATACCACATTGGAGGTCTATAACGTCCTCGGACGGCGTGTGACGACCTTGATGGATGACTTCACCGAGGCCGGACCGTACAGCATCGCGTGGAACGGCAGGGATAATCGCGGCAACACCGTGGGCAGCGGTATATATTTCTACCGCCTGCGGTCAGGGCATCATATCGACTTCAAGAAAATGGTACTGATGAAATAACCGGGTGTAGTCGAGCAATTCCCCCGCTTAGCGATGGTTAAACGCCGGGAGGCCAGTTTGCGCCTCCCGGCCTTATTCTAAGGCATGTGCTCAGCAGAATTCCGGGTAATGAGGATCGAGGGGCGAGTCGTCTTGCCATAATTCGACCGCTGATGCGCTCCTGGATCTTGCCGCGCCGAGATATCGGCTCGGCGTAATCCGTTGCTGCCCGGAAAAAGTCACCACCGGCCGCAGGGATGGCCAAGCAAGTCAACAGTCGCCACCGAGAACGAATAGAATAGTTCAGTCAATATTTGTCGATAACTTTTCGGTCACATCATGGAAATCATACGGTTGTGTCCAGGTCGAGTAATAACTCCGATCGTCCAAAAGCTCATGGCGTGTGCCGAAGTAGTGGTTGAAGATTACGCGGAACGTGTTCACTGGCGAAATTCCGTTGTAAAGACAAGAATCTCCTCCATTCGGGAGATAATAGGCGTTTAAAATGGCCAGTCGCTCCCTGGCGTTGGTATTGTCGAGGTTTTCCCAATCAAGTTGTGAACCGGGGCCATGGTCCCCCTGCAGAATAATGATCGGCGGCCGCGGCGAGTGGGTCAGAATGGAATCGACGGTATTTTTGACTAGCTGATTGGTGTACGATAACTGGTCGGTATATTTGCGAACATATTCGGCCGGTGACATCTTGCCCGCGCCGACCAGGTGACTGCCGTCGGCCATACTGAACACACCGTTCGGGTAAATGTGTTCGCCGTCGGGGCCGAATAAGAACGGTGGATGGGGCAGGATAATGTGGGCAAAGACGAAGTGGGGACCCGGATGTGAGGAGATACGCATTAGTTGATGCAATATATACAGGACGCGGTTGCGATGGGTGTCCGATTGAATGTGGCCGATCCCGCTGGGGAGAAACGAAAAACCGTCTAGTTTATTAAGCAATGGCGGCAGGGGAGTGGTACTCAATAGCCCGTTTTGGAATTCGTCCAGTAACCAATACGTAATACCGGTATCCAGATAAACTTCCGCGGTCCGGATTTCTGTCGGGTGATATCCGGTGGCAAAGGCCACCGTTTCGTACCCCTTGTCGCGCAGGAATTGCATGACTGCATTATGGGAGATTAACCGGGCCGGCGCGATGCGACTGTCGGATTCGATGTCCAAATGGTCTGTCGTGAGGTCGAGATACCTCATGTTTAATGACGAGCCGAGCGAGAGAGCGGTCTGACAATAGTTGGCCCGGCCGTCGACAGCGACAAAAAAGCCCCGGTCGGTCAGATATTCCAGGAAATCATTGTTGTGGTAATCATACATATCCCGCAATGCATCCGCCCGTCCGTACCCGTCAAGAATAATGTAGTAAATGTCCGGATACTCGGCGGCGTTGGGGTTTGCGATCGACGCCGTTTTTTGAGTTTCCGGCCCCCGCGCCGGTGATAAGCGGGGCGCTTGGAACAAGCCGACGGTAATCCCGACCACCGAGACCATGATTAAAATCGTGCCCCCGACGTTGGCCATCCTGGTGACGAAGGCCAATGATCGGTGCGTGCGGATGATGAAAAACGTCGCCGTGGTAAACAGTAAACCCAAAAGCGCCAATGACATTTTTGTCGGACCGACGATGGAGGATTGCGTCCCCCAATGGCGCCAGATCATAGTGAACAGGTGGCCATAAGAAAAAAACAATAAGAGAGCCAATGATACTATTAATGCGGCCTTGATTTTGTTTCTTATCACATAGGTCAACGCCGCCCAGCATCCCGCAGAGAAAACCATTAGAAAAATGCCGGGTATCCCGACGACCTGGAGCGGGAAATTATCGACATTCCGGCTGTACAAAAACAGGACCGGAAATATCGCAAAAAGAATCGGATGGACGGCTTTAGTCCTGTTGATCCTTATGACTTACTTTTACGAATGAGATACAACGTCCGTTTCGAGCTGTTGACAGCCGAGGTGTGGACAATGGAATACGAACGGGCGAAAACCGCCTCGAACGCCTCTTTGGTATAATCGCTGAATACGTCCTCACGCGTGGCCAACAGCCGTTGGACTTGTGAATCATCCTTGGGGATGAATTCAATGATCAACCATTCTCCGAGTTGGCGCAGGAAGGCCGCGATTCCGGTCAGCGGGACGTTGTTGGAAATGGCCAGATGGTGAACTAAGGCCAGGGCCATTACCGCGTCGGCGGGGCCGCGCTCGATCAACGAGGCGCGTTCGGTATTGGCCCAGCCGGTCCCGGGCGGGGGATTGGTCAGGTCGCACAGCAGCGGCAACAGGTTCTCCCGGTTTTCGACTCGGCATTGCCGATAGTTTTTTTCCACCGCGGCAGGGTCGATATCGAAACAAATGGTGAACAACCCTTGCTCGGCGGCAATCCGGCTGAACTCACCGACGTTTCCCCCGAGGTCCCAGACCGTTTGCGGCTGACACTCGGCGAGAAATTCGGCTACCAGGCGTTCTTTGTGTTTACGGGCCTGCGGGGTATAGTTCGTGTCCTGGTAATATTCAGCCCATTCGGTACCGCGCGGTTCCCATTTCTGTCGCTTGACCGCAGTGGTTAGGTTGTCAATCAAACCGCGCATTGCCAAAAGACTGACTTTTCCGCCACGCGGCCTGGTCGTTTCCCCTTCATATCTTTTCTGGCTTTTGGCGTGCAGGTGCAGATGGGTCAAAAGCGAAAGTGAGAGCCGCGTGCGTGTCGGCAGTAACCGGGAGGCCAGGTCCAGAGGAATGCCGTCGATGTAATTGCGCAACAGTGAGCCCAACCGCACATCGGTATGGCTCATCAATGCCAGCGGGGCAAGGAAATGCTGACAAAACTGGCGATACCCGATCCAGGGTTGCCCTTCAGGATATTCCTCAAATGAGAGGGTATCGATCAGGACCGGGCGGCCGTGATGGAATTGTATATTGTAGGCCGAGGAGTCCTTGAGGGACATGCCGAAATCAAGCGCAAGCCGTTGGATATTCAACGTGGCCAGCGCGGCATCCTTTAGTTGGCTGAAACACCATTCATAGGGGTAGGAGATGAACCGGACCGGCTCCGGTTCGAGAATTCGATAGGCGGGACCGGGGTCGGCGGGAGCAATCTTGACTTCCTGATGGGGGACCAACAAGCCCTCGCCGACTAGCTTGTCATACAAACCGGATTTTTGCAACCGGTCGTAATGGTCCCGGTAGGCCAGGTTGACCTGGCGATATAGCGTTCCCTCACGCGTGAATAAAAAGCCGCTGGGGTCCCGAAACGAACCGGGTACGCGGCGGTCACCGGTTTTTTGCGGAGTGTTTGTTCCCACGAGAGAAGATGTTGGTCAGGAACGCCTTAACGTTTTTCCAGAACATTTTCAGGGCGAATAACGCCCCCAAAAAAAAGGCCAGCGTAATCTGGAGGATATAACTGCCGGTCCCGGGATCAATATAGGCGTGGGCCTCAATGGCTGAGGTTAGCAACAGCAAACCCGCAAGGGCGACAACGTGAATACTCTTTGGCAAAGTCGACATTGTTTGATCCCCTGTTAAGGCCCGAATCCCGCCGGATTCCCTGACCGGCGGGCTTGATGGGGATATTTCAACCGCTTCCCCACAGCCGTGATTATGGTACGCAATCCGGGCCGGTGAGTCAAGGCCGCCTTAGGTGGTGACCAGGAATGACTTGGGAGCCAACCCGTTAGCTCACGGATATGGTGGGCAGTCGCTCGGATATGAATCGCAGTTGCACGGATCACAGGGGTCGACGCCGGATGATTTATAGACAAACTGGACATACCAGGTGACATCCAGCGGATCCACCCCGCCATCGCAGTTCCAGTCGCCGTTGTCGGCCGGGCAAGGGAGCAGGACCGGCCGGGCATCCAGACTCAAGTAGACATAATTGACGATATACGAGACATCCAACGGATCAAACGTGCCATTTTGGTCCATGTCGCAGAAACTAATGCAATCGCACGGGGGGGGCGTTGTGCAATTAAGCAAGATCGATACGTTGTCGCTGTTCCAATTGGCCACCGCCAGATCGAGGTAACCTTCCCCGTCCAGATCAGCGACAAAAACAGAATAAGGACCATCTCCGGCGGCATAGCTTGAAGCGGCAGCAAAGCTCCCATTCCCATCGTTCAGCAGTACCGACACATGGTCGCTAAAGAAATTGGCGACCGTCAGATCAAGATCATTATCCCCGTCCAGATCGGCCGCAAAAACGGACTTCGGGTAATCTCCGGCGGCATGGCTCACAGCGGCAGCAAAAGTTCCGTCTCCATTATTCCTTAGTATCGACACGTCGTCGCTATTAGCGTTGGCGACCGCCAGATCAAAATCACTGTCCCCATCCAAATCGGCGGCAAAAACGGACCAAGCACCATCTCCTGCGGCATAACTCACGGCGGCGGCAAAGGTTCCGTTCCCGAAGTTAATCAGTACCGACACGTCGTCGCTGTTAATATTGGCGACTGCCAAATCGAAATCATCATCGCCGTCCAAGTCGGCAGCGAAAACGGAAAAAGGTTCATCTCCGACGAGGTAACTCACGGGGGCGGCGAAGGTCCCGTCTCCGTTGTTCTTCAGCACCGAGACGACGTCACTGTTCGGATCGGCGGTCGCCAGATCGAAATCATCGTCCCCGTCCAGATCGGCCGCAAAAACGGACTTGGGACCATCTCCTGTGGCGTAGTTTACGGCGGCGGCAAAGGTCCCATTCCCGTTGTTCTTCAGCACCGACACATTGCGGTTGTAGTAATTGGCAACCACCAGATCGAAGTCCCCGTCCCCGTCCAGATCGGCCGCAATCACAGAATGAGGACCATTTCCTGTGGCGTAGCTCACGGCGGCGGCAAAAGTCCCGTCCCCATTGTTCATATGTACCGACACGTTGTCGCTATTGCGATTGGCGACCGCCAAGTCGAGATCATTATCTCCGTCCAGATCGGCCGCAAAAACAGAAAAAGGTTCGTCATTAGCGGCATAGTTTTGTGCAGGCTCAAAGCAGAGTCCCTGAGCTTGACCGGTGATCGACAACAAAGAAAACAGGGTCGCTACGCCGGCGATCGCTCTGAATCGTTTGTACGCGTTCATCTTAACCTCCCGTGTGCCTTTTTGTTTAAGTGGCCGCCGCGCCAATCTTTCCATTTATCTTACCTGCTCTCCCAATTCGGCGACCGCTCTGACTTGTAACAAACCATACTATAATAATATAAATAAAATGCGGGAAAAATCAAGACAAACAAGTATCTGATTCCCAGGCAACCGGTTGCCACACCGCCAAATATCCTGTTGGCGGCCCCACCACACTGTTGTATGCTAAACCAACGGCGGAACGGGCGCCGGGGGGAAAAGTAAGCGATGAACATCTACAGCGTGTTCGCCATATTTATCACCATCGCCGCGGTGGCCAGCTATCTCAATTATCGCTTTCTCAAGCTGCCGATGGTCATCGGGTTGATGGCGATCACGCTGCTGGCGTCGCTGGGCTTGGTCGGCGCCGGCGCGTTGGGGCTTGATGTTCAGGGGCCCGCTGAGGAATTCTTGGGGCAAATTGATTTCGGCGAAGCGCTGATGCAGGGGATGTTAAGTTTTCTGTTGTTCGCCGGGGCGTTGAATATCAACATCAACGACCTGGGGCAGCAGAAATTCATTATCGGCTCGCTGGCCACCGCCGGGGTGGTCGTCTCCACCATGATCGTCGGCACCGGCTTATATTTCCTGCTGGGCATGTTGGATATGGCCCTGCCGTATATTTACTGCCTCGTATTCGGGGCATTAATTTCCCCGACCGACCCAATAGCCGTGCTGTCGATTTTAAAAACCACCGACGCCCCGAAAACACTGGTCACCAAGATCGCCGGTGAATCGCTGTTTAACGACGGCGTAGGCGTCGTGGTTTTCACCGTACTCCTGGGAATTGCCGCCGGGGGCGGATCATTTGTTGCGGGCGATGTGGTCCTGTTGTTTTTAGAAGAGGCCATCGGTGGCGTGGTTTTCGGTTTGGTGATTGGCTGGCTAGCCTATCGTTTGCTTAAAGGTGTCGATAACTATTCCGTCGAAATCCTCATCACTCTGGCGCTGGTCAGCGGGGGCTATGCACTCGCCTTGGCGATCCACACTTCCGGTCCCATCGCCATCGTTGTGGCGGGATTGTTCATCGGCAATCGGGGCCGGCGCCTGGCAATGTCCCCAAAAACCTGCGAACGTCTGGATAATTTCTGGGAACTAATCGATGAAATCCTCAATGCGTTGCTGTTTGTCTGGATCGGCATGGAAATCCTCATCCTCTCCTTTACCTGGAATTACCTGCTGATTGGGGCATTGGCCATCCCGGTGGCGCTGGCCGCGCGGTTTTTGAATGTCTGGTCGGCGGTCAATATCTTGAAATTCCGGCGGACGTTTTCCCAAAATGCCATTTTGATCATGACCTGGGGGGGATTGCGCGGCGGGATTTCGATTGCCCTGGCGCTGTCACTCGCCGCCGGCCCGGCCCGGGATTTGATTGTCTCGATTACCTACGTAGTCGTCGTTTTCTCGATTCTGGTGCAGGGATTGACGATTAATAAGCTAATTAAACCCTGACACCTCTTACCTAAGTTTGGCCAAGCTGTCCCGCTTTCCCTACCCGATCCGCCGCCTAACCGGCACTTGGGCAAAGGATGATCAGAAAACCCTTGAGTTTTCATGCGGTACAATTTTAGATACCCCTGAGGGAAAGGGGTAACTATGAACCGTCCGGGGGAAGCGCGCATAATAGTTACGGTTTTGGCGGAAACGTCGATCAAGAGTATAGATTGGCTGATGGCAGTTTGATCGGCGGAATCCCGTGGCTGACCGGGTAACGAAGCGGCCGATAGATATAAAAGTCGCCGCGTTTGACGATTTGAAGACAGAGGAGAGGTTGTGGCGAATATAAAAAAGAAAAAAGGCGTAATCGGCATCCTGACCGGCGGAGGGGATGTCCCCGGATTAAATCCGGCAATCAGAGCAGTGACCATCAGGGCCGGCAGGGAAGGGTACCAGGTGATTGGCATTCGTCGCGGATGGGCAGGCCTGGTCGAAATTATTCGGGATAAAGATACCGACAACAGCGATAATTATCAAATCCTCACCGAAGATATCGTGAATAAGGCCGGCCGAACGGGCGGTACTTTCCTCCACACCTCCCGCACCCATCCCGGCCATGTCCCCCAATCGGAGGTACCCGCACACCTGCAGGATAAGTATTCAGCACAAATGAACGATCTGACACCGGAAGTGATCAAGAATCTGGACTTCTTGGGTATCGATTATCTTATCCCAATCGGGGGCGATGACACGCTCAGCTACGCCGTCCACCTTTACAAAGAGGGAATCAAGGTCGTTGCCTTTCCCAAGACGATGGATAACGACGTGCCCGGAACAGATTACTGTATCGGCTTCAGCACCTGCGTGACCCGGACGATCCAGATGACCAACAGTTTGCGGACCTCGGCGGGTTCCCACGAAAGGATTATGATCCTGGAGGTGTTTGGGCGTTACGCCGGTTTCACCGCAATGCTTCCCACCATGGCCGGTGCGGCCAATCGTTGCGTCATTCCGGAGTACAAGTTCGACATCGAGCGGCTGACCGAACTGCTGGTCGGGGACCGTCGGAAAAACCCCAGCAAATACTCAGTCGTCCTGGTGTCGGAAGGGGCGATGTTTGAAGGCAGCGAGATGGTGTACCTGGATTCGACCAAGGACGCCTTTGGCCACATGAAATTAGGCGGCGTCGGTGATCTGATCTCGGCGAAAATTAAAGAACTGTCCCCCAAATATAACAATGGCCTGCCAATCAATTTCATCCATCAGAAGCTAGGCTACCTGGTGCGGGGCGGCGATCCTGATGCAATCGATTCGGTGGTGCCGATGGCCTACGGCAACCTGGCACTGGATTTGATCCTGTCGGGCATCCACGGCCGGCTGGTCGTCCTCAAAAACGGCCGCTATGACAATGTGCCTATTGACGTAGTCACCAGCGCCAAAAAATTCGTCAATGTCGAGAAATACTATAACACAGACCGCTTGCGACCACTGTATAAAAGCTTCGAGATGCAGCCACTGTTTATCATGACCAGCGAGTAACAGGTGTGGGATCTCGAAGCCGTCAACAATCCATGGCCATAATGTGGCCGCGTTGGGGCATTATCCTATTCAGCAAGTATGCCAAGGTTCATGGCATACCGCACCGCCTCGGATGTGTTGCGGACCGAGAGTTTCTCGATGATTCGCTGACGATGTGTATTAACGGTGTTCACGCTAATAATGTATAGGGGGAGGGACTTAACTCTCCGAAAGTCGATTATTATTGTCGGCAATGAGGGCGTGCTTTTTTGTCCGTTTCCATCCTTTTAATTCCCGTTCGCGGCGGAGGGCCTCGCTTTTGCCTGGGTAGGTCTCGTGGTAAACCAGGCGCACCGGGCGGCGTGAGCGGGTGTATTTTGCGCCCTGGCCGTCATTGTGTGTTTTGATTCGCTTTTCCAGATCGTTTGTCGAGCCGATGTAGTAGCTGGTGTCTGAGCAGAGTAACATATACACGTAATACTGATCCGCGCCATTCGATGCACCAGAGTTCATTTTTTAAAGATAATGAGATAGCATCGGAAGGCCAGAAGATACGGGGGTTTTTTCGGGTATCCGGCGATGTCCGGCGACTCGCTTTGCTTGCACCTGACGCGAGCCATTTAAAAAAGATTTCGGTCGAATTCACCCCCAGTCGGGATCATCAAATGTTTGGCGTTTCACTGCCTTAAACTCTCATTCTCAGAAACCCGTAGCAGAGTGGCTGTACCGCAATTCATATTTTCCGTGTTGTGTGTGGTGCATTAAATTACTGGAGGCGGGCGGGGCGAACCCCATACTCGCGTTGTAGGACAAGGACTTACACCCTATTGTGACCGTTTTTTACGGCCATCTCTCGAGTATTTGATCTTTATTGCCACCGGCCGCCGAATAGGGCGGCCGGATTGATGACTGAGTATCCCAGATGGGGTAAGCGACTATTCCTTCTCTTTCGCCTTCCATTCCTGAATGATTGGCTCGGCGTTCTTGATCTGCTCCGCCGTCAACGCTTCGCGCAGTTCGTCACGCTTGGCTGTCATCGCCTTTTTCTGCTCGGGATGTTCAACACCGTCCAGGGATGCGGAGCACAGGGCATATGCCATAACAGAGTCCTGCTGCACTCCTCTGCCACGGAGATAACATCGGCCAAGTCCCCATATGCAGTCGGCGTTGCCCAGCTCAGCTCCTTTGCGGAACCATTTGAGAGCTTTGGCGGCATCGCGCTCAATACCCTCTCCCCTCGTATAGAGTATGGCCAGATGCTGTATGGCTCCGGTGTGATCCTGGTCGGCTGCCATCTGGTACCACTTAATTGCTTCAGCGGGATCGGCTTTCACACCACTTGGGATCTTATCCCCTGCTTGGTAGATCATCCCCATACCTTTCTGACAGTCCGCATCCCCCGCCTCGGCTCCCTTCCGATAGTACTTGACTGACTTTGCTATGTCCAATTCAACCCCCACCCCGTTGGAGTAGACAAAGCCGATGGCATACCATGCTTGAGCATTTCCGGCATCAGCCGCCTTTTGAAGCCAGTCAAGACCCTCAGTGGTATTCGTATCGACTCCCTGGCCCTGCACGAGGCGCGTACCGTATTCCAGCATCGCCCCGGCGTCACCGCCAGAGGCAGCCGCTTTCAACTCTTTCAATGGAGTTGATTCATCATACATTTGTTCGCCAGCGACTACCGTTACATACATCGCTACAACAAGCGACAATGTAAGGGCGAGTCCCATCAGTGAATTACTTCTGACTTTCATGACATCTTCTCCTTTGTCATTTAATAACTAAGAACACTCTACCTGGTGTGAGTAGCAGCTCACCAATACCCGGATGTCGATCATGTCATGAAGACCAGGTGATTAATTTCTTTGCTGACCTTATTGTCAAATACTGATCAGCCTATGCTTCTGCTTACCGTATGATCGTTTACACCCCTCTTTCTTTTACTCTGAGACGGCAAACGTATCCGTATCTGGTTTCCCCCACAGGCATGCAATAATCAATGCGAACGGCAGAATCACGAAAAGCCAGACTCCATTATCCTTCTCACTGAATTCCCAGAGGCTAAGACTCCAGATCAGGGCGGCCGCCCCCAGCATCAAAACTACCGCAACCGGTCGCGGGTATTTCCGGGCAAGTAATCCCAAGGTGATGAAGACTATTATCAGCCCGATACCGGCAAACGTCTCCCATGGGGTTTCTCCGGCACGAATCTCATCAAAGCCCTGTAACCCGGCAAAGACTCCCATAATCACTCCGAAGGAAATCAGGATGATTACTCCGGCGTTACGGAGGTCACCGATCATCAACAGACCGATGATTGCTTTGGTTACCAGCCCTAGGAAAATCAACAAATGGAAATCATCCGGAGGTTCACCCTGAGCCATGCGCAAGATCGCTAGCACGGAGGCTCCAAACATTACTACTAAGAATCCGACATTACCTGACCGCGAGAAAATTTGGATTTGACGTTCGTCGGCATATTTCCTTCCCAACCCCAGTGCATGGAGTGTCGGGCGGAGTAAGTAGGCCCCAACCAAAGGTAACAGCGCAATATAGAGTTCCATGATAGCCAGGATAATCCCCACAACCATGAGTCCACACGCTATGCAGAAGATTCTGTCACGCTTAATCATAATCTTTCTCCTCTAAAGCAAAGAGCTCTTCAACAGTTGTTTCAAGCACCTTGGCCAAGAACAATGCTAGCTTTACAGATGGTGCATAATCACCGCGTTCGATTGAAATTATGGTATTGCGAGAAACTGATACCATCTCTGCCAGTTGCTGTTGGCTAAGCTCGCCTCGTTCAAATCTGAATCTGCGGAGAGTAGTTTTCATAGTACCCTTTCGCTTGGCCCTCTATCATATTTTCGCCATATAGTAATGAATACTTTGCATTATGTCAAGTATTATTTGCATTATGACAAGGAAAATATGCATAAAAGAATCACTGGCTATACCTGGGAATACAACTAATTGTGACCGAATCGTGACCAAAACGGTGTCACGTTATCCAGTTTTATTGGGGGATATGGGCTTACAAAGGCAGTAGTGAGCGGTGTTATGTCCTGCGACGACTTGCAACTTGTTGCAATATAGCAACTTATAATGGTGGAGGCGGGGGGAATCGAACCCCCGTCCGAAAGCCCGTCGGAAAAGCCGTCTACCCGCATAGTCGGTCTTTTAAATCTTCGCCCGGCCCGTCGCCGGCCGACAGGCCGCGCGCCAGGCTAACTCGGTTAAGATTCGCCTCGGTCCCCGAGCATGACTTTCGGCTAGCCCCTCCTAGCGACGTGGGATCGCAGGGCTGAGAGGCCCTCCCCGCGGCCACGGCGCGGCCTTATTTAGGCCGCGAGCGCATACGAATAATCGTCTGCGTTTAGTTTTTCCCCCACTTGTTTTACGAGGCAAAGTGGGCACCTCGACGGGCAAACCTTTCCTCAATGACTCCGTCGAAACCAATCGCCCCCAATGGACGCGTCCGCCGGCGGCAGTTCCCTGACCAAGGTCAGGGACACCTGCAATACACCGGAGCCGATATTTCTACGTTTAATATCGCCCCAGGTTGTACATTATCCAACTTTTTTATCAAAATAGCACCGACGGGCCCTAAGGCCCTGAATAAAACCGAGCCGTTATTGCCGCGAAATTGCCGGCCGGTGTTGACAAGCGACCCTCCAGTGGGCTTATTGGGTTTTTGGCAGAGTGTAACTCATGGTGGTACTTCAATCCGTACAAGGCAGGGTGGGATAAATGAAAGACAAGCGTCTCAGCGTCCTGGCCAAAAACCTGGTCGGGTATTCTTGTGGGGTCAAGCGCGGTGATAAAGTCCTGATCGAATCCAAAGGCGCGAAAACATCCCCGCTGGTGGAGGAAATCATCGCCGAGGTGGCCAAGGCCGGCGGCCTGCCTTTCTGGTATTATAATGACGAACATGTCGAGCGGCGGTGGATTATCGGCGCGAGCGAGCAGCAGGTCAAGGATTTCGGCAAAATGCACCTGCGGATGATGAAAGATATGACCTGCTATATCTCCGTCCGCGGCGCCGATAATTCTTACACCCTGGCCGATGTCCCCAGCCAACGGATGAACTGGTACCGCAAGCACTACTACAAACCGGTACACCTCGATCAGCGGGTCAAAAAAACCCGCTGGGTGGTTTTGCGTTACCCCAATGAGGCCATGTCGCAACTGGCCGAGACCTCGCGGGAGGCGTTTGAGGATTTCTATTTTTCGGTGTGCAATATCGATTACGCCAAAATGTCACGGGCCATGGACCCACTGGCCAAGTTGATGAAAAAGACCGACAAGGTACGCCTCGTGGGGCCGGGCACCGATCTGACCTTCTCGATCAAGGGGATACCGCCGGTCAAATGCGACGGCCACCGCAATATTCCCGACGGCGAGGTCTATACCGCCCCACGCCGGAAATCGGTCAACGGCGTGATCGCGTACAATACCCCATCGATGAACGAGTCCGTGCTCTACGAGGGGATTCGTTTTGAGTTCAAGGACGGCAAAATTATCAAGGCCGAGTGCTCCGGCGGCAATACCGCCAAGCTCAACAAGGTATTGGATACCGATGCCGGGTCCCGCTATATCGGCGAATTCGCCCTGGGTATCCATCCCAATATCCAGCGTCCGATGCGGGATACCTTATTCGACGAGAAGATATTCGGCTCCATACACTTAACCCCGGGCCAGTGCTACGATGAGGCGCCCAACGGCAACAAATCAGCCATTCACTGGGACCTCGTCCTGATCCAGACTAAGGAGTGGGGCGGCGGCGAGGTTTACTTTGACGATGTCTTGATCCGTAAGGACGGGATATTCATCCACCCGGCGTTGAAGGACAAACTCTCGGCCAAGGCCTTACGTAGCGGGCGATGACCGGGGTTGTGCCTGTCGGAAAAACATTGCGGGTGGGGCGATCTGCCTGCAGTTTTTGACTGAGGGCAAAAAAATCGGGAATTTTCGGCCAAAGGGGGAATAATAAAGCCGGTAGTGGCTATAACATTATACTGGCCCCAGGGGTGAGTGGAGGTATGGGTGTGCCCGGGGCGGGCGGAATTGGGAATATGACGGACTATCCATATATTGGGTGGGGAGATATGGCAGTTGTCAAAAGCTGTTCTCCGATCACCTGTACCCCGGGAGAAGCCCAAAAACGGGTTGACATTACCGGCCGGGTTTTTGTAACATGATGGGTCTTTTTGTAAAGACGTAGTGTATGGAGGGTGATCGAAATAAGACGGAAAGTAAGTGACTGCCGAAATGGGTGCTCATACGCGGCGAAAATAACAACATCTATATAAACGGAGTCAGGGCATGAAGTATGTATATCGAGGATTATTGATCAGCGTTGTGGTTTTGCTGCTGGTTACCGGGACCGCAATGGCCGCCGGCCTGTCGACCTATGGCGTGGGGGCCCGGGCCCGCGCGATGGGCGGAGCGTTCCGCGCAATAGCCGACGACTGGAGCGCGGCCTACTGGAATCCCGCTGGGTTGGCCTACCTGGAAAACGACGAGTTGGATTTGACACTGTTGGTGGTCAACCCCCGTTCAACATATACGCCGTTGGAATCATCCGACCTCATGGGGACTGGTTTCGACATCAAGGGCGGTGAGCGCTATCCTGACGACCGGTCGCTACCCTTTCCCACGTTCAGCGGATTTGTTCGGCTGCCGTCGGTGGAGGGCCTGACCTTCGGCGCCGCTCTGTATTGGGCGCATGACGCCAACTACCTTTGGGACCTTTATGATATCCCCGATTGGTATAACGAAACCCGCGAACTCACCGAGTTCGACCATCGCCTCGACCTCGATGTATGGGATTTCCATCCTACCGTAGCGATGGAACTTGCCGAGGGCAAGCTGTCTGCCGGAATCGGGCTTTCCATCCAGCGCGGCGATATTATTTTTAAGCGGACGCACATATTCAAGAATACCTGGGGGAGCCCTCAGGATGTGTATCCATATAATTGGTTTGTAGGTGAGATGGATTTTGACGGCAACGGCGTGGGCATCGGCGCCAATGCCGGATTGATGTACAAACTTAACGACCGCATTACGCTGGGGCTTACCGGCCAGACGCCGGTTACCGTGGGGCTTTCCGGGGTTTCCAACACCTGGCTGATTTTCCCGGATAATGAGGCGCTGGGGAGTGATTTGGAGGCAGATACTAATTACAACGACTATTATCGGGGCGGGTTTGACACCGACCGGAAGCCGTTTACCATGGACCTTAAGTTGCCCGGATCACTGGGCTTCGGTGTTGCCTATCAGGCCAACGAACAGTGGACCCTGGCGGCCGATCTGGCGGTAACTTTCTGGTCGGAGATGGAAGAGTGGAAATTTGAGTTCGAGGACGGCGGTCATGTCCTCCACATCAAAGACCTGGAGCCCATGAAGACGTATGTGATGCCGATGAAATACGAAGACCAGGTACGGATTTCCCTGGGTGCGGAGTATCTGGCCAGCGAGAATTGGGTATTGCGCGGCGGGTATTACTTTGACGGGTCAGCGGTGCCGGATGAGACTGTGCGGCCGTATCTCCCCGATTACGGGTCACGGCACGGGTTCAATGCCGGGGTCACCTTGTTGTTGGAGAAGTGGGAACTTTCCGGGCAGTTAAACACTTCATTCGGTGGTACTCGCACCATTAGTGAGCTTTCGGATGTCAACCGCGACGGGCAGTATGACAACTTCCCGGGCGAATATACGTTGAACAAGTTTGAATTCCTGTTGTCGACGAAATACCTGTTCTAACGGGCGGGAGGATAAAAAGTGAACAAACGTGTGATAAAAGTCATCTCCGTTTTAGTTGCGTTGGTTCTGTGTGCAACGGCGCTCTTCCTGGCCGGTTGCGGGCAGCGAGAAAATCCGATTGAGCCAGAGCAAGTGGAACCTTGGTACCGAATTGGGCAGTCCCTTGGCATGGTTAGTCTTGAAGACAATGCTTTGCAGGATGTCAAGGCGAGGGTGAATTATGTATATTCCCCGGTCCCAACTCTACAACAATTTTCGAGCCGTCCATACCCGGTTTTATATTTGTTGCATGATTATGGCGCGGACCACAACCAATTCGATATTTACAACATCAAGGAAATTATCGCCGATTTGGTCGCGTCCGGTGAGATCAAACCGATGCTGGTGGTTACAATCGAGGCCACAGACCTCTACGGGCTGGGCATGTATGCCAATTCCAGTGTTTGCGGCAATTATGAAGACCTGATTGTCCCCGAACTAATCGATCGCATTGAAAGTGTGTATCCTGTCCATACGGAAGCGGGACGGGACGCTCGGGCTATCGGGGGGATCGGTTTCGGTGGACAAGCCGCGGTGAAGCTGGCAATGAAACATCCCGAGCTATTTTCATCGGTTTCGGCAATGAACGCTCCCCTGGCCTTTGCTGGGGACGGCGGAGTAACAACCGAAGGTATCCCCGGCTTGTTCAAGTACTTCTTCATTGAGAACGACTTGCCGCCGGGTGATTTTGAGGCGTATAAGACGGTGCGGGATAACCCCGACCCATCCAAGTTCATTACCAGTATGATCTTCTCGATGGCGGCGGCGTTTTCACCCACCGTGGATTTAAACTACCTGCGGCCCTGGTCGGTGCGTGATACAATCCCCGACCGCACCGATATTGTGTATTTCGAGTTGCCATTCGACTACCAGACATATCTCGAATCGCAAGTCTGGTACCGGTGGCTGGAGCACGACGTTCGGACGTTATATGCCATGAGCGAGTACCAGGATGCCCTGGATGACGTCGTGGTTTATATCGACGCAGCAGAGGATGACGAATACGGTTTCCAGCACCAGTCCGCGCTTTTTGTGCAAGATCTGGCGGCCCGCGGGGAGGTTGATTATCAATTCGAGGTCTATGGCGGCACGAATGGCCTGACCGCCGACCACAACCAAATGCTGGCCCTGCGGCTGATTGAGGTGTTGAAATTCCACTCGGCGCACCTGGAGCAACCCCCGGGTCGGTAAGATGGTGTAGATCAATGATGATTTAGGGCGGGGGCGCTTGAGTGTGTCCCCGTTTTTCTGTGTCCCAGTTTCATGATTCGCAATTACAGGGCCAATAGTCGCCTGTTGAGTTCCATTCGGCCGATGGTGGGATGTATTTTCAGTCTTTGTTTTTCTCGAGAAAGCTGAATTGTGGTTCTTTGATTAACTGACCAGGCCACGTATAATACCGCTGTGGCCGACTGAGGAGTAATGGGGTCAAATTCAATGCATAAGACACTGGCGGAAATAGAGGAATTAACACTTGCCGGGTACGCCTCGACCACTTCCCGGACGCAGGGGCGACGGTATCCGGAAAAATCGCACCCGTATCGCAGTGAATTCCAGCGGGACCGGGAACGTATCATTCATTCGGCGGCATTCCGGCGGCTGGAGTATAAAACGCAGGTGTTTGTCAACCACGAGGGAGACAATTACCGCACGCGATTGACCCATACTATTGAGGTCGCGCAGATTTCCCGGTCGCTGGCCCGGGCGTTGCGGGTCAATGAGGATTTGGCCGAAGCGGTGGCGCTGGCTCATGATCTGGGGCACACCCCATTCGGCCATGCCGGTGAGGCCATCCTGAACACGCTCCTGAAGGACCATGGAATCGAGGATGGCTTTTCCCATAACCGGCAGAGTCTGCGCGTGGTGGATATCCTCGAACAACGGTATCCCGAGTTCCGCGGATTGAACCTCACCTATGAAGCCCGCGAGGGTATTGTCAAGCACGAAACCGCCTATGATGTTCCCACGCCGCAGGATTTCCACCCCGAATGGCAATGCTCACTAGAAGGCCAGATTGTCAACCTCGCCGATGAAATCGCCTATAATTCGCATGATATTGACGACGGGTTGCGCTCACGCATTCTCAATTGGGAGGAATTGGCCACTCTGGATTTGTGGCGTGAGCTATATGACAAATCAATCGGGAGATACCCGCGACTGGATGATCGGCAGCGCCGTCATCACCTCATCCGCAGCATGATCGACCGTCAGGTTACCGATGCGGTCGACACGACAAATCAGCGGCTGCAAGAATCCGCCATCGCCACACTTGATGCTGTTCGGAACTGCTCGGAGGGGCTGGTTGCCTTCTCGTCGGAGTTTGCGAAAAGACTGGCCGAGCTGAAAAAGTTCCTTTTTGAGAATATGTACCGTCATTACCGGCTGATCCGGATGGAACAGAAAGCGCGATTGATCCTGACCCGCCTTTTTGAGGCATATATGGGCAACACCGACCAGATCGCGCCGGGTTTTCGCAGTCGGATGGTTGGGGAAGAAACCGTAATCATGGTCGCGGATTATATTGCCGGGATGACCGATCGTTTCGCAATGCTGGAATACAAAAAACTCTTCGACCCCTTCGAGCGGGTGTAATTCCCAACCTTTGCAGCCGTTTAATCGACCTTCTGCAAAAGCGTTCAGTGCTAGGCCGCATCGCCGTGCCGCCCATAACCCCCAATGCAGTATCCGACTTTTCTTTGAATCGTTCTTCTCCTTTGTTGGAGAAGAGGTTGCGATTTTTGGACCTTCGGTCGGCAGGGGAGAGCCACTCGGCATTATTGTTTAACCACTTGTCGGCATTCGATTTGCTTTAATTGGTGCAAGAGGCCCGATTATGAAATGTTATTTCTACAGTCATTGCCTGGAGGACCCGGGGAAGCGCGGGCCCGGGGTAGTATCGTTTGTGGTACCGGAATTGAATATCGGTTTCCGCGCGAAATATATGGGTACCGAGATTGAATGTCGCTATGCGGCCCTGCTGGCGCTGCTGGAGTTCGCCGATATCAATCCGGGGCTTTTCAAGGAAAAGATACTGCAGATTTACAGCGATCACCAGATGTTGGTGGGACAAGTGAATATGCAGCTAAATTGCAATAGTGTATTGGAGCCATTTCTTAACCGGGCCCTGTCTTACAAAAAGAAAATCCCCTATTCTCTCAACTGGATCAAGTTACGGGAGAATCCCGCTTTTGATCCCTCGTTGCTTGCCTAGCGCCGGTATTTCACCCGCAATGATTTTTCCACGCGGTGATTGATTTATCCGCCGGAGCTGCCTATTTTGCTTCCCGACCAGGTGGGGTGCAAGGTGAGTTTGACGGAGGACATTGCGGCGGGCCGGTGCGGGCCTTTTTATCTGGTGGTCAGTCCGGAAGAGTATCTGCGCGTTGATGCCTTCCGCCGCTGGCTGGCGGCGCTTGAAGCGCGCGCGCCGCATGAAGTACATGCGTTCCGGGCGCCACGGTGGGACATCGCCGAATTGGAAAATATTTTGTTGACGGTGCCGCTTTTCGGCGACGCTGTCGCGGTTGTCATTCATGATATCGAGAAAACGCATGCCGCGCACCAGGAGCGATTGGTCAGCATGTTGTCCGTGCGGGGGGCGCATGTCTCGGTGTTGGCTACTGCGGGAACAATCGATAAACGCCGGAAATTCTACAAAGCGTTGGCCAAACTGGGGCCCGTAGAAAATTTCAATCGCATCTATGATGAACAACGTCCCGGTTGGGTGCACCGGATTGCCGGCGATTTTGGTTGGTCGATATCGGGTGAAGCAGCCGCGGCTATCGCGGAACTGGTCGGCGAGGATTTAATGGCTTATGAAGCGGAATTAAGAAAAATCATCCTCTATATTGGCGACAAGCGGAGAATCGAGAAGGCGGACGTTGATGATGTACTTTTTGCCGACAACCGGTTTGGCGGATTCGCCATCGCGGATGCAATGAGTAAACGGGATTTGTCCCGCGCATTGCGGGTAATCAAGCAGCTTTATTCGGCGCCGGGCTCAAAAAGCGGGTGGATGCCGCTTTTAGCCGGCGCGATCTTCCGGCTGTTGCGAATTCAAGTCCTGGCGAAAACGAAAAGTGATCGGGAAATCGGCATTGAACTGGGATTAAACCCATACGTGGTAAAGCTTTTGCGCTCCCAGGCCGCGCGGTTTTCGCGCGATGATCTACTACGGGGGATTGAGTTATTGTACGAAGTTGAGCAGGATATCAAGATGTCGGTGTTACCGGGTTTGCCGGCGGCGGAAATATTCTTAATCAGATTACTTTATGGGGAGTCGGATCGTCGCGCGGCGCGGTAATTTGCCTGAAGATGCGGGAATAGAAACCCGACCGGTGTGTGCTGTTGTGGGTGAACGAAGAGATAAACCAGTGTCCTGGACCCGTCATCCCGAAGAAAGTCAATGGGTTCGGGCGGCGCAAGAGGGCGATCAGGATGCGTTTACCAGGTTGGTAAAACTACATCAGCGGGCCGCATATCGGTGGGCGTACCGTATGGTTCACTCGCATGACGCCGCCGATGATATTGCACAGGAGGCATTTATCAGGTTACACCGGGCGTTGGCGCGAATTGACGCCGATCGACCGTTGAGTCCCTGGCTGTGCCGGGTGGTCATTAACCTGTCGACAAATTACTTGCGGAGGAAAAAGACTACCGTATCGATTGACGACAATCCGGGTATTGAGGCGGCCATAACGCCGGACAGGGACCATCAACATCCCGTGTATCAGCATTACCGCCGGGATTTTGTCGCAAAACTGGAGCAGGCAATCGACCGATTGCCGCCTAAGTTCAAGCAGGTCTTTGTCTTGCGAGTTCAGGACAATCACACGTATGAGGAAATCGCCGAGGCGTTGGAGTTGACAATGGGAACGGTGATGTCCCGACTGTCCCGGGCCCGAAGTAGACTGCGGAAAGAATTGGCCGAAGAATTGAAAAAAATGCGGGAGTAAAACTCTGTTATATGTGTATTGATTGTGGTTGGTTATTCGGTCGATTGACGGTTTAACCGGAAGAGGATGAAGGGTTCGTTACCATAATGTCTGTCTGCGCTGAAATCCAGAAAATGCTTCCTGTTGTGGCTGATTCGGTTACCTCGGATGAGCAGCAGCGGATCCTGCGGCATCTCCAGGAATGTCCGACATGCCGGGGTTTTCAAGAAGACTTGCTGGTTCTTGACCGGGCATCCGCCGAAATTGGCGTTCCGGATCCCGGTGAGGGATATTGGGAAAACTTCGCCCTCCGGGTAAAACATAAGGTTTCCACCAGGCACGGCAGGGAGCGGAGCAGGATAGTCGAATGGCTTGTCTATCGCCCGGCGTTCAGTTGGCCGGCCGCGGTTGCGGCGCTGGTTCTGGTGTTTTTCATCACGCGGGCAATGCTGCCTGATGGCAAAACCCCGAAACCGGCGCTTATTGAGCGCAATCCGGTAGCGGAAGCGGGATCGGCGCAAATTGAACCGGAGGTGCAGCACCAAACCTCCAGAGTAGAAACCGAAACCGTCAAAACGCGTTCCGAGCCGCAGGTGTTGTCCCCTAGAGCGACGGAATTAACCTCGGATGATTCACCCGAACTGACCGGCCAGCCGACCCTCGAAGTTGCCGCCAGTGATATCCCGCCCCGACCGACAGCGGAACGCCCGGAGGGAAAGGCGCCGTCCTATGCTCCCGATGAGATCCCGGTGGAGGAGTTGAAATCGGTATTGGCGGCGCGCCGGAGAAATGTTGCCCAGGTCGATCTTCCGGAGCGTAAAACGATAATTATGCGCGGGGATACCATGGAAGCGGCGTTAAGCGACAAGGAACTGCCGCAGGGGCGCGATCTGGAATTGGCGGAACGGCCGAAATCGCCGTTTCCCAATGAGGATACCGGCGGGGCCGCCGAGGCGCAACGCGTGCTCGGATCGCGGATGGGACAGGACTATGCCGGATTCGACCGGTCCTATCCGGCACTGAACAAGGACAATTTCACCGCCGATGACCGGGAGTTTTTCAAGCAACGCATCGAGGAACTTACCGAAGACCTGGCCAAAAAGAAAACGGCCGGCAAACGGCGCAAACTCTGCCGTCAGTTGGTTGATATGTACTACCAGTTGGCGATCAACTGGAAGGTCGAAGCCGATATCCAGGCCGCGCAGGAATACATCGAAGAAGCCCGCGACATCCTCCCCGAGGAAGACTACGCCGATCTGGATGCCAAGTCCGGGGCGTTGAAATCGCTGCTGGATCAATAAACACGGCACACCGACTATAAATAAAAAAGGCCGGGAGTGAAGGTTCCCGGCCTTGTTGGCTTGCCCGTCCAGTCTCCAGAGGGTTATTCTTTAATCATGATCGGGCCGATATAAGATGCTGCGGCGGGTGGTGCACAGCCGTCACACAAGGCGTCTTGGCTCAGATACACATAGTTGACCAGGTACGTAACATCCAATGGATCGGCTGATTCGTCGCAATTCACGTCGCCTTTGGGGTAGGGGCAATCCGGCCGCTCGGCCAACGCATCCTGGCTCAGATAGACATAACTTACCAGGTAGGTGACGTCCAGCGGGTCAGTGCTCTCATCGTTGTTGACGTCTCCCTTGAGGAGGCAGTCGCAATCACAGGCATCGCCCTGGCCATCATCGTTGGAATCCGCCTGTTCCGGATTGAAAACAAACTCACAATTGTCGCATACATCACCAACTGCATCTTCATCCCCATCTTCCTGATCCTGGTTGTAATCCTCGGGACAGTTGTCCGTCCCGTCCAAAACATACCCCGGCGGAGAATCGCACTGGGTGACCGAAACCGCCGGATTCCCGAAACCGTCGCCGTCCGCATCTTCATACCACGTCGGCATGTCGACGGCATTGTCGTCCGGTATACCATTACAGTCATCATCCTCGCCGTTGCAATATTCGTCGGCCCCGGGAAACATATCCGGGTTTTCATCATTACAGTCGCAGGCGGCACCGTAAGTGTCGTCATCGGCATCGACCTGATCGGGATTGTAATCATCCGGGCAGTTATCATCCGCGCACATATTCTCCGGGTGACCCGGGTCGCCGAAACCGTCGCCGTCGCTGTCCACCGTGCAGTATATACAACCGACACCAAGGGCCCCCACCAAGGCCGCGCAGGGACTGTTCGCTTCCGCGCAGGCCGACTCGTCGCCGAGCTGATAATCGCCGGAGACCATATCACAGAAATAAGGATCGGACGAGAAATTATCATTGACGCCGTCCTGCCCGGCCAGACACCCGGTCCAATCGCCACCGCCATTGCCGTAGATGTCGGTACAGATGGCGGTCGCGGTACTGGAGAGATAACAGGATATTGGTCCGCCCGAGGGGTTGAAAGCGATGAGACAGTTATCCAGGGTCACGACAGATTGATCGTAGAGAAACATTGCCGCCCCATTGCTGGCGGCATTGTCGACGAAGGTGCAGTTGACAAACTGCAGGGAAGCCTGGATAGCATAAACCGCGGCGCCGGCGAATGCAGCGTTGTCGGTGAAAATGCAGTTTTTTATCATCGGTGACGCATTATCGCAAAAAATGCCGCCACCGCTGGGACTGCCGCTGTACGTCGGGCCATACCCCCCGCGAATGGTCAAACCGTCAATGACACTTGATGGGCCTTCATTGTTCTGGAAAGTGAATGCGCGCCACGGGTCACCTGGGGCGCCTTGACAGTCGATGATCGCCTGCCCCGGGCCGTTCTCGGAGACAATCGCAATGCGGCGGCCGTTGAAATCAAGGTCACGGTTACCCGCGCCGGTATAGGTGCCAGCCGCGACATAGACCGTATCGCTGTTTAAGCAGGAATCGATGCCGGCCTGAATCGTTGGGGCATCACCGGTGCCGCCGGCGTTCACATGCCACACGCGGATAATATCGCAAATATCGCCGACGCCGTCGAAATCAGTGTCCTCCTGGCCGGGATTATAATCGTCCGGGCAGTTGTCACATACATCTCCATAGCCGTCGCCATCGATGTCCTCCTGTCCGGGATTGTAATCAATCGGGCAGTTATCATCCGGGCAGGGAGACCCGACATATCCCGGCGTGCCATAGCCGTCCCCGTCAGGATCGACACAGCCCTGGCTGATCACGAAGACATATTCACCGGTGCTGCCTTCGGCATTATGGTCGTCGAAGACTTTGAAGGTGACGGTATCCTCTCCGACAAACCCATCGTCGGCCAGGTAAGATAATTTTCGTTTGCGTCCGCCGAACTGGGCAAATTCACCATGGTTGGGCAAGGAAACAACTTCGTACCAGAAAATCGATCCATCGGCATCGGTCGCCGGAAATTCATCCTCGAATATTTCCGTATTGGTGATCGGTTCACTGTGGTCGAGGGCGACCGGCAATTGATTGGGGACGGCATCATAGCTGAAATTCTGTTGACCCATCAAGCCGGCGTTACGGTACAGATAGATTGTCCAGTTCCCATGGAACGCCGGCGATGACGGTAGGCCCCAGCCATAATACCACCAGGCGTTCCTATAGTCATCGGCGGCAACGAAACTCGTGGAATCATATTTAGCGCCGTTGACATATAAGGCCCAGGCCAATTCATCACCGGCGTTGATGCTCTTGGTTCGGATCCACGACCAGAGGGTGCTGGGGGCGGTAACATGGGTCACCGATGGCGGCCGCTCGGACACTAGCGTCCAATCGGCGCCTAACGGCAAATCCGTAGCGCCGTGTTGAATCAATTCAAACGGAACATCGAAGATATATGCCGGCTGGCTGATCCAACGCGTGGGATCCGTCTGACAGGGGCCGTTAAAGGCTTCGGTAATCCCCGGATCACGAATTGCAAAATGAAGATGCGGCCAGCTCGAGCAACCTGAACTCCCGATATAACCTAGAGTATCGCCGACCTCCACCGAATCATAAAGGCTGACCTGGATCGAGTTTTTCCTCATATGATAGTAATATGTCATTGAGCCGTCGGCATGCTGGACGAACACAATATTCGCGCCGCCACCGCATGAACCTAAATTCCGGTCGAATTCGCCGTCATGCGTGTAGGTGACGATGCCCGCGGCGGCGGCAAGTACCGGTACCCCTTCATCCATGTCATAAAAATCCGCAATTTCAACGTCAATGGCGTCATGGCCGTTATACGTAACTGTACCACAATTGTAGTCCAAAAGACCGCCACTCGGGTCGAGGTCGACATAATTGGTTACCGTTTTCCCTGCGGAGTTCATCCCGCCATCCACGGGGTCGGCAAAGAAAACCGTCGCTGCCTGGGGCGGCAAAACGGTAAAGGCCAGTTGTTCCATTTCGAAGAGAATCGCGTCACGTTCCGCGTCCGAAACACACTGAACCTGTCGGGGTACCCCCCCATTGATTATCCCATTTTTCGTGCTGGGCGCAGTGAGGTAAATGACAGCTCCAAACGCGGTAGTGTCCAGGTTGCCAAGGTCAATACCTAATCGATCCGCAGGTGAGGTTTCTTTGTCGTAGCTCTGCGCGGCAGATGTTTGGGCCCAGACTGTGTGGTATAAAATCGTCCCGCCCGCAGTGATCGCGATGGCAATCCCAAATATCACCAGAAGAACTTTAAATGAAAGTACCCTGTATTTAACTGGGGAGTTCATTGAGGGGCCTCCTTACGTGCAACGACCTTATCCAGCATTTCGAAGGTCTTGGAAAGTATCCATGATTGGGTCTAGATTAGTTC